>Ga0194126_10000876_pt1 | contig 50996 bp, 49 predicted proteins | sample TA2KigC150mmetaG_FD_148641 | JGI IMG/M metagenome (GOLD analysis project Ga0194126, IMG submission 148641) | Freshwater microbial communities from Lake Tanganyika, Tanzania - TA2015035 Kigoma Deep Cast 150m | ecosystem: Environmental > Aquatic > Freshwater > Lake | place: Tanzania: Lake... | reverse complement strand
TTGAAAAATTGTAATAATATAAGGCAAATCCTGCTTCCCGGTTTAACCCTGACAGGGTTTTAGAACCCTGTCAGGGTTGCAAAATAGCTGAGAAATTATGTTTTTTCAAAAAACTAAAGTGTTACAAAATATTATTGTATACCTCAAACAATTATGAATATTCTCTTACTATGCCTAAAAAGAAACCTTCTTCCGGAATAATCGCTGATAATGTGTCCCCTGCATCGACGCCCGCAAAAGATGCTCCGGCGCAACAACCGGAAACGGCAGCAAACACCCCTCTCAACGAATCCTTTTACATTGCCGGCATCGGCGCCTCGGCAGGCGGGCTGGAGGCATTGAAGCAGTTTTTTTCTCATATGCCCCCGGAAAACGGCCTTGCATTTGTCGTGATACAACACTTTGACCCCAATGCTAAAAGTATTCTTGCTGAAATTCTGCAAAAAATCACCCGTATGAAAGTTTCAGACATAGAAAATGGCATCCGCATACAACCCAATCACGTCTATATAGTGCCGTCCGGCAAATATGCCATCATATCAGGCAACATCGCTTTTTTGGAAGATGATAAAGAAACGTCTTTACACATTAAACCCATTGATAATCTCTTCATTTCATTGGCACAAAACCAGGAAAACCATACCGCCGGCATAATCCTTTCCGGCACGGGCACGGACGGGGCAGCCGGCATACAGGCAATTAAAATGGCCGGGGGCATTACCCTTGTGCAAGACCCTGACAGCGCGCAATTTGACGGCATGCCGAAGTGCGCTATTGCCACAGGAAGCGCCGACTTCGTGCTTCCTCCGCAGGAAATACCCCGTGAGCTTTTAGATTGCATAAAAAACCGCATATCTGCAAGCTCCGGGAAAACACACGCAAGCGTGGTAAAAAATTACCGGAGCCTGAAGGAAATCATAAACATAGTATTGAAGAAGACAGGCCATAATTTTTCCCACTATAAAAAAACCACCCTTGCCAGAAGAGTGGAAAAACGGATGTCCCAGAACGGTATAAACAGCATTACAAAATACGTTTCTCTTCTCAGGCAAGACCCTGACGAAGCAAACGAGCTATTCCGGGAATTATCAATAACGTTTACCCATTTTTTCAGAGAGATGGAAAATGATTTTGTTCTTAAAGAAAAAGTTTTTTCTGAAATATGCAAAAATAAATCACCTGGTGAAACCATACGGATATGGGCGCCCGGCTGCGCCACCGGCGAGGAGCCGTATTCCATCGCTATGCTTTTTGCCGAATATATGGAAACAACGCAGCAACATTTTAAAGTGCAGATTTTTGCGACGGATATAAATGAGAATGCCATTCATTTTGCACGCGCTGCGGCATATTCACAAGACAGCGCCGACCATATCTCGCCAACACGATTGACACGTTTTTTCCACAAAAAGGACCGTTCTTTTATTATCAATGACAGGATAAGAGAAATGGTACTCTTCTCCTGTCATAATATAATTAAGGATCCCCCTTTCTCCAAAATGGACATTATTAGCTGCAAAAATCTCTTAATTTATTTTGATGCAGCATTGCAGGATACATTGCTGCCGTTGCTCTTTTATGTTTTGCGCCCTAACGGCTTTCTGCTTCTTGGAAAATCAGAATCAATACGAAGATTTTCCGATCTCTTTACAACGATTGATGAAAAAAACAGGATTTTCAAAAGAAAAGGCGCTTCTCTTTCTCCGCCGAAGTCCCTCGCTATGCATTCAGAAAACAGTGCGACTTTGCCTCCCAAAAAAGAAAATAATGCACCAATGGATAATCCCATGAGTATTCAAGAACATTTATCAAAAGTATTGCTGGAAGAGTTTTCTCCACCTTGCGTAATTATTAATGAAGAACATACTATTCTCCATATCCACGGACGACTGGAGCGTTTTCTTAGCCTGCCAAAGGGAGAACCCCATTTTAATATCATGAAACTGGCGCGCAAAGAAATCCGTATGGAATTGATGTCCGCTATTAAAAATGCTATCAGACAAAAGAAATCCGCGTACAGTGAAGAAATCCACGAGATTATTGATGGATATCCCTTAATAATAAAAATCGCCGTCCGGCCTTTCGCAAATGCGTGTTCGAAGAATTCATTGTATATGATTATTTTTCAGGAACAGTTGGTTTCGGAACGAAGTAAGAAAAAAACTTTTTCGCATGCAACAGAGTTTGGCAAAGAGCTGGACAACACAAAAAAGTTGCTCTATGATCTTATTGAACAACTGGAAGATTCCAACGATACGCTAAAACAGGCAAACGAAGCTGCACGGGAAAAAGAAGAGGAATTGCGCAGCACAAAGGAAGAACTGGAAACCACAAAAGAAGAGCTCCAGTCGATGAATGAGGAGTTGAATATTATAAACACAGAGCTTCAGCACAAAATTGACGATCTGTCGAAAGCAAATAATGATATTGATAACCTCCTCACCAGCACCAATATTGGCACCGTTTTTTTAGACAGGAATTTATGTATAAAGAGATTTACCCCCGCCGCGACAAAATTTTTAAATATCATTGACGCCGATATCGGGCGGCCCATTCATCATCTTAATACCTTTCTCATAACTGAAAACTTAATAGAAACAATTGAAAAAGTTCTTAAAACATTACTCCTGTTCGAAAAGGAAATACGAATAAAACATAATCTATGGTTTCTTGTCCGTTTTCTCCCTTATCAGACAGAAAGCCATTCCATAGACGGCGTAGTAATTACCATCATAGATATTACCGCTCTTAAACGCACACAGGAAGAATTCTTCCTTTTAGAAAAACTGACTCATGTTATTAATGAATCCGAAGATTTTCAAGCTGCCATGAAAGCCGTACTGCATACGGTGTGTGAACTCACCAATTGGACGATTGGCGAAGTATGGCTCCCTAATGTGTCATCTTCTCTGCTTGAACGAAGTACTTCCTGGTTTCCCGCAGATTCCATTCTGAAAAATTTCGACGATGCAAGCAAACAATTCTTTTTTGAAAAAGGAACGGGGCTGCCCGGTCGCGCATGGTCTACAAAACAGGTGGTATGGGTGCGCGATGTTACTATTGATAAAAATTTTCCCCGGGGAGATATTGCCAGAAGCCATGGATTAAAAGCTGGACTGGGCATACCGGTACTTGCAAAAGATGTGGTGGTGGCCGTCATCGTTTTCTTTATGTATGAAGCCTGTGAAGAGGACGAACAGTTTATCAAGCTTGTTTCATCCGTCGCATCACAACTTGGCATGGCATTCAGGAGGAAACAGGCAGAAGAAAGATTACAACAATTCCGTCTGCTGGCAGAAAATATCCCCGAAGCCTTTTGGGTAACTTCTCAGGACTTCAGCCGCATGTTATATATCAGTCCCTCGTATGAAACCATATGGGGGCGCACCTGTAAAAATCTCTATGAACAGCCAAACTCCTGGACAGACGGTATTCATCCGGACGATTATAAAAGGGTAGTTGCCTCATTGGAAAAGCATATTAACAGCGAGAAGCCATTTGAGGAGAAGTATAGAATTATCCGGCCTGATGGCACAATGCGCACTATCCACAACCGGGCATTCTCTATAAAGAGCTCGGATAATAAATTCAACTCCATCGTGGGAATTGCCCGGGACATTACGGAACACGTAGAAACGCAAAAGCAACTGCGGCTTTTATCCTCTGCCATTGAGCAAAGCGCCGAAGGACTTGCTATTGCCGATCTCAATGGGTATTTACAATTTGTCAATTGCTCCTTTGCAAATATGCATGGATATGCTCCGGAAGAACTCAGGGGAAAACACCTTTCCATCTTTCATACGCCCGATCAAATACCATCAGTTAACGCCTCCATCAACTATCTGAAGAAAAACGGCATCTTCACGGGAGAAATCTGGCACGCCCGACGCGATGGAACGGTATTTCCCACTATTATGAATAACTCCCTCCTGAAGGATGAAGAAGGAAATGCCATTGCAATGATCGGCACACTCATCGATATTACGGAGAGAAAAAAAACTGCCGATGATCTGAAAAAGAGTTACAATCTTTTACAAGCAGTAATTAACGGAACACCGGACATAATTTTTGTAAAAGACCTCGAACTCAAATTAATTATGATAAATTCCGCTGTCTGCAAATATCTTGAAAAATCTTCAGAAGAAATCATAGGTAAAACAAGCTTTGACATTTTACCGAAAGAAATCGCGGAAAAAATCACCGAAAATGATCTGGCGGTATTGCGTTCAGGGAAGACACAAACGTTTAAAGAAATACTCCCGGGAAAAGGGAACGACGCTAAAATAGTTCTCGCAACAAAGAGCCCTTATCTTGACAGTAACGGAAATATCATTGGACTCGTGGGAATTTCGAAAGATATCACGGAACTCAAATGAAGGAGAAAATATAATATACTTCAGTAGGAGCGAAGCATGGCCCATTACTTTAACATGACTCATCACCGTCACCCTGAGCGGAGTCGAAGGGTTTTCGTCTTTTGATGAAATTAAGGATGCTTTTTACAAAAAACCGGGAATGCTTCCAGCCCCTATATCTGTATGCGCTATGCCTCCAGTATTTCGTCTATTTTTCCGAACAACACATCAGGAGATACGGGTTTTTGCAGGAAATAAACGCCTTTTTCCCGGAGATCCTTATTCGACACAATATCTTTCGTATATCCGCTCATGAGAAGAACTTTAATATCCGGTTTCGTTTCTTTGATTGTTTTATACGCATCCCTGCCATTCTTCCCGGGCATCGTCACATCAAACAGCAGCATATCGATATGGTCTTTATGCTTATAAAACTTATTCACGGCATCATTGCCGTCTGCCGCAGAGATTACCGTATATCCCCTGCTTTCAAGGAGCATCTTTACTATTTCCCTGACCATATTTTCATCATCCGCCAAAAGAATTGTTTTTGGCCTTCCAGCGCCTGCGGTAAACATGGTTAACGGTTCCTCCTTCTTTGCATATTGCCCGGAAAAACGTGTTCTCTTTTTCTTTTTCACACAAAGAAATAACCTTCGACGAAGTTTACACTGGGTGTGCGAAGGGAATGCTCCCCGCAATACCCCATTCTTTTGCCCTGTACTCGATCTTTCTGAGGGAAATTCCCAGCATCTTTGCGGCTTCCTGTTTGTTCCCGTTCGTTAACTGAAGGGTCTGCATAATAAGTTCTTTTTCCGCTTCCTTCAATGGTGTGCCCGGCACTATCGTTATGGAGGGAACATCGCCTTTCCCCGGAATCATATTTCCCGGCAAGTATTTTTTGGATATCCTGTTGCCGGGGCACAACACCATTGCCCTCTCTATCACATTCTCCAGTTCACGGATATTCCCCGGCCAATCGTACTCCTTCAATATCTCTTCTATTTCAGGGGTTACCTGCGCAACTTTCTTATTTAATGTATCACTGAATTTTTTGATAAAGTGATTAATGAGCAACGGGATATCCGATTTCCTTTCCCGCAACGGAGGCATCATTATGTTAATTACATTCAGGCGATAGTACAGGTCCTCCCGGAATTCCCCGTTTTTTACCGCCTTTAACAAGTCCTTGTTTGTGGCGGCAATGATACGCACGTTTGCCTTCTTTGTCTCGGTGCTTCCCAGGGGAAGATATTCTCCTTCCTGCAGCACGCGCAATATTTTCACCTGAATTGATTTTGAAATATCGCCCGCTTCATCCATAAAGAGTGTTCCGCCGTCCGCCTTTTCAAACAATCCTATTTTGTCTTTAATCGCTCCGGTATAAGAGCCCTTCACATGGCCAAACAGGGCGCTCTCCAGGAATTCATCCGTTAGTGTGGCGCAATTTATCGCCACAAATTCCCTGCCTTTCCTGCTGCTGTTCTGATAAATCGCTTTGGCGATCAGTTCCTTTCCTGTGCCGCTTTCTCCGGTAATCAATATGGTTGCGTCGGTACCGGCGGCTTTCAACGCAATATTCATTACATCACACATCTTTCTTGAGTTGCCGACAATGCCGGAATTTCGGCTTAGTTCTTCAGGGCTGGACGGCAGTAAATTTTCTGAAATAGTCTTTTGCTGTATGATCATACGGTTGACATTTTCAAGAAGACTATTAACCCCGAAAGGTTTCGTGAGATAGTTGAAGGCGCCCAATCTCATTGCCTCTACGGCCATTCCTATTTCACCAAAGGCGGTGATCATCAGTATTGAAGGATTGTACAACTCCTTCGCCTGTCTCAAAATATCCATCCCGCTGATTTTGCCCGAAAGCTGGATATCGGATATGATAACAGGGAATCTTTGTTGTTTAATGCCTTCCCATGCCTCCTCGCCCGATGCCACTGCATGTGCTTCCATGTCGTGCGCCTTCAGAACAACGCATAACATGTTTCGACAAACATCTTCATCTTCTACAACTAAAACCTGTGGCTTTTCCATAGTTTTCTATTCAATCCCAAGATATGAAAATACTTTTTGCATATCGGAAAACTGCCCGATCACCCTGCGGCGGGGCAAAGGGAACACTCTCTCCAATGTGGGGAGAATGAACACATCATCATTTTTAACGGCATCCTTGTTCTTCATTACGTCAATTATTTCAAGCTCTATTTCATATCCGCCGTTATAATGATAATTTGAAAGAGCATACGCCTCTTCTTTTGCCGTTTTCGCTCTCTCGCTCTCACCAGATATATAAAGTTTCAATACATATTTCATTTGTATTATGCGTGTAATTTAATTAGGTTGGGTTTTTAAAAGACAAAAACTCAACGACTTTTTATTTACCCAACCCCTAAATCCCCTCCCAAGAGGGGATTTTCATAATTCCCCTCTTGAGAGGGGTGGCAGCGAAGCTGCGGAGTGTGTTCTCGTTTTCGCATCAAAAATTTTGAAACTCGTATGTATTTAATCAGGCCTTTATCAGCTTTTATTTGCTACAACTGCAGGACGAGGCTTTAGCCTTGCATTATCCTTTAAATGCGCTCATGGGATTGCAACCCTAAAAGGTTGCCCTACATGAACAGTTTGAAATTCCTTAACATACATTTATTACCATGCGCTAATGCGCTTTACCTGGGTATTTTTTTTAACATACGTTTTGTAAAGATAACAATCTGAAAAATTATTTGCGCAATACTCCAGAAGACCCGGAATTTTTTGACTGTTTACTTCTACGCAGAAACAATTGCTGCTTGGCGGTTTTTTCATGAGCGGGCACAATTTTCTCGCTATCATATTTCCCTTCCTTTCGCTATTGTACGTCTTTATTCTCTGACTGTTTTTTTCACTATCCTATAAATGGTTGAAGCAGAAAGAAAAATGCCTTTCTCCTGCAGGAACATTAATAGTCTTTTAATACTCCACGCCGGATTTTTATTTTTTAATTCTCTGACTTTCTGCACTATCGCTGCGGAGATTGTTGAACTTCGCAGCCTTTTTGGCCTTCGATTTTTCTTGTCGTCCAAAAGAGAGGCTGGATTTTTCGGATCATATCGTTTTTTCCACCGATAAAAAGTATCAGGAGAAATACCAAAATGCCGGCAGGTGAGTCGTGCATTCCGCCCATTATTTTCATAAAATTCAAACCATTTCAGTTTTTTACGGATTTCTTCATTCATGCCTTTTGCCTTTTCTCGAAAAAACGCTCTAAAAACAAAAGACTCCTGCAAGGCATCCGATATCTGCCTGACTGCAATGCACCATACTACCAGAAAATTCGATCTTCTATGAAACATTATAGCACAATATGTGTCCGCTATCTAAATGATTTTTTATTTATAGTATATAAGCATATGCAATGCCATATATATGCCCCTCTTATATATTTTTCATAAAAATATAGTTTGTTTACATAATGCTTTGTGGTGTTATGTTTTACAGAAGAAACGCTGTTTGAATAGCTTTGCCTTATTATTTGCAATTTATGAGGGAAGTGCATTTTTTGCAGGAAAAAAGGGTGTCATCCGTGACACAGTCTTGGCACACTTTTCTCGTTCCAAAGCCCCGGCTTTGGAATTTGGAACGCCCGCCTGCCGGCAGGCAGGTTTGCTCTTAATACAGGAAGTGCAGAGATAGATTTCAAATCCCTCTGCAATAATTGCGTTCCCAAATTGGAACTTGGGAACGAATCGTGTAGCATTTACACTGAATAGGTATTGAGATACTCCGCAAAAACATGTTGAACATTTTCATACACCACAAAATGTAGGGCAAAGAGGCTCTTCGCCCTACAACGCCAAAAATTGTGTCCCGCAAGGCATAACACAATCATGACTTTCTTCCCGGTTTTTGATTATTACCCCATAATCTTAAAAGGGAAACATATTCACGGTATCCTGTAACTTTCCGGGCATTTTTCCCCTCTTTTTTACACTTCGGCTTCCGAATCTGTTCCCGGGTGTTTAATTTGTTAATTATTCTGTAAAGCGTAGGAAGAGAAATAGCGATGTTTTCTTTTTCCAGCAAGTCTTTTATCTCTTTTTTGTTTTTTACAGGATGCGTTTCCCATAATATTCTTATCCTGTCTACCACTTTTTGAGATGTAGATAACTGCCTTACGCGCTTTGGTCTGCGTGATTTTTTGTTGTCTTCAAGAGAGGTAGGGTCATTGGGACGATACCGCATCTTCCACCGGTAAAAAGTATCGGGGGATATGCCAAAGTGCCTGCACGTCTTTCTTGCATTTCTCCCGCACGCTTCATAATATTCGAACCATGCCTGTCTTTTCTTTATTTCTTCCGACATTGTTATTCCTTTTCTCTTTGGATATTTATTATATAATTTGCCCGAACATTTTATTATGTCAAGAGTTATACTACATTTGGTCTTCGTATTCGCCCAAAGAAAATAATTTGACTTATTTCTTTAAATGTAATAGATTACTTCCAGATTTTTTGTATCACTTTAGTTTTTTGAAAAACTGTGATAACATAAGGTAAATCTTGCTTACTGGTTTAACCCTGACAGGGTTTCAGAACCCTGTCAGGGTTGCAGAATAGCTGAGAAATCATGTTTTTTCAAAAAACTAAAGTGATACGATTTTTTTCAAACAAATATTTCTTTCACTACTTGCAAGTCAATGTCATTAAGTTACGCATATTATTGGTGGATTCGGCGTAAAAAACAACGCCTTAATCCACCCTTAACTTAATGACATTGACTTGCAAGTTTGATACTTCAGAACATGGGGACATTTAATCATCATTATCCATGAAAAGCGGTCCCGTACAGAAATCCGAAACAAAGAACCTGATTGCCCTTTTAGGAAAACGTTTAGGGGAAAAAAATGTTCTTTTTGCCCTTGAAGACCGGTTATGCTATGCATCCGACGGTTCAAAACAAAAATACCTCCCCGATATTGTCGTGCGGCCGCAAACAACACAACACGTATCGGATGCAGTGCGGCTTGCAAACGAACATGAAATTCCGGTATACGCCCGCGGCGCAGGATCAGGCCTTACCGGAGGGGCAGTGCCGGTTCTGGGCGGCATGGTATTAGACTTTACCCAGATGAACCGTATTCTGGAAATCATCCCAGAAGACCTTGTCGCCACGGTAGAACCCGGAGTTGTTACTCAAACATTACAAACCGAAGTTGCAAAACACAAGCTTTTTTATCCCCCCGACCCCGCAAGCGCTGCATTTTCAACCATTGGCGGAAACGTTGCCGAATGTGCCGGAGGAATCACAGGGTTAAAATATGGCGTCACGAGGGATTATATCCTTTCTCTTGAAGTGGTGCTGGCAGACGGAAGCGTCATTACGACGGGACGCAAAACATTAAAGAGCGTTACGGGATATGATCTTACCCGGCTCCTTGTCGGCTCTGAAGGCACGCTGGGTATTTTTACCAAAATCACGGTAAAATTGATCCCTTTGCCGGAAAAGATTGAGACGCTTCTGGTCTTTTTCCCGACACCGGAGGATGCTGTTACATCTGCAAACGGAATCATTTCTCATAATATCCTGCCCCGTGCACTGGAATTTATTGATAAATCAAGCATCGACTGCATTAAAGGATACCGGCAGGAAATGGAACTGCCGGAAGATGCAAACGCAATCCTTATTATCGATATCGACGGGGAGGAAAAAAGTGTTCAAAAAGGAATATCTCTTGTGGAATCATTTGTCTCAAAAAACAACGCAATGAAGGTCATTGCCGCAAAAAATGCAAAAGAGCGTGATGCCCTCTGGGAGGTACGGCGCATACTTTCGCCCGCCCTTTATAAAATTGCGCCCTTTAAAATCAATGAGGATATTTGCGTTCCCAGGAGTCAGATATTGGAAATTCTCCGTGCTATTAGCGAAATCAACTCCCGGTATCCATTTTTAAAGGTCGCTAATTTCGGGCATATAGGAGATGGCAATATTCATGTAAATGTAATGTATGAAAAAGAAAACGATCAATCATTCGCGGAAAAAATGATCGAAGAAATTATACACAGCACCCTCCGGTTCGGGGGAACAGTTTCCGGAGAACACGGCATTGGAAATGTAAAATCAAAATTTTTGCCGTTTGAAATAGCGCCGCAGGAGCTGCAGATTATGAAAAATATTAAACATATGTTTGATCCGAAAGGGATATTGAATCCTGGTAAATTTTTTTGAAACAGGGAGGAAGCATTCCCAAATTTTTGCAAAACTTGTAACAGTTCACCCACCCCTAAATCCCCTCCTGGGAGGGGACTGGGACTTCTTGCATTCCTCTCTTGGGAATGGACTTCTTGTATTCCCCTCCTGGGAGGGGCCAGGGGTGGGTCCTTTTCAAATACCGGGACAATCCGGAAGGGGTGAACTGTTACCAAAACTTAAAAAAAGACCCAGCTCGTTCCAAAACTCCGGCTTTGGAACGCCCGCCTGTCCGGCAGGCAGGCAATTGCTTTAGAAGCTTCGCATCTAAATAGAAATAGGAAGCAAGGGCTTCCTTCACAATTGTGTTCTTACGCAGGAACATGGGAACAAGAATGGTGGATATGCAAAAATTTTGGGACGATTCCCTTTGAAACCTTATTTTATTTTGAGAAACGGAAGTTTCCCGAACAAGTCGTGTTATGTTTACACTGAACAGTTACTATTATAGTTTAGAAAAGGAGTCTTTTTTTTATGGTATTATCGAGAGTTGCGCGTGAGATACAGGCATCAGCAACCCTTGCCATTACGGCAAAGGCAAAACAACTAGCTACTGAAGGCAAAGATGTAATCGGTTTCGGCGCGGGAGAACCCGACTTTGACACGCCGGAAAATATTAAAGCCGCCGCCATTAAAGCAATAAAAGACGGCTTTACCAAATATACTCCCACATCAGGCACACCGAAATTAAAAGAAGCCGTTTGTGAAAAACTTTTAAAAGATAACCGCCTGAAATACACCCCTTCCCAGATACTTGTTTCGGCAGGCGCAAAACAGTCTATTTGCAACATAGTGCTTGTTTTGTGCGACGCCGGAGACGAGGCAATCATCCCTGCCCCCTACTGGGTAAGCTATCCGGAAATGGTGACACTGGCAGGGGCAAAACCTGTTTTTCTTGAGACCACCGACAAAGAACATTTCAAAATTACAAAAGCTTCCCTTGCAAAAGTTATTACGCCAAAAACAAAACTTCTCTTTTTAAATAGTCCCTCCAACCCCACGGGCATGGTGTATTCAGAAAACGAATTACGGGAAATAGCGCTGTTTGCGGTTGAAAAGGGGTTATACATTATTTCCGATGAAATTTATGAAAAAATTCTTTATGACGGCGTTAAGCATTTCAGCCCGGCGGCAATCAATGATGATTGCTATAATAAAGTAATAACGGTAAACGGTTTTTCAAAAGTTTATTCGATGACAGGCTGGCGGCTGGGTTACGCAGCAGGCCCCGAAAAAATCATAAAAGCGGCAACGAATATCCAGGATCACACTACTTCCGGCGCAAATTCCATTACCCAGCTTGCCGGACTCGAAGCGCTTCGGGGCAATCAGGATTCAGTGCATACCATGGTAAAAGAATTCGACCGGCGCAGAAGATACGCTGTTGACCGGCTTAATGCAATGAAAGGGGTTTCTTGTCTTTTGCCGCAAGGGGCTTTTTATGCCTTCCCCAACGTATCCCGTCTCTATAACAACTCCTCCGTAAAAGGTTCCTTTGATCTTGTTTCCCTCTTGCTCGAAAAAGCACATGTCGCGTTTGTCCCCGGCGCCCCGTTTGGCGCGGATGCATACATAAGGATATCATACGCAACATCGATGGAAAATATTGAAAAAGGACTGGACCGGTTTGAGAAATTTTTAAATGCTTATTAACAACAGGCGCAAATGGATATTGCTATTTGGCATGCGATGTGGTACATAGTAGGTAATGTTTATTCATCACATACTCTATCTTCCGGAGGTGGAAAATGGATTTACCCGATGCATTAGAAATGGTAATAAATGACGAGCGTGCATTGCAGGAAAAGTATAAAAATCTTGCTGAAGAAGAAAAAAATCCTTTTGTTAAAGAATTTTTTAAACGAATCGTAAAAGATGCGATAAATCACGAAAAAAAGCTCCATAAAAAATACGAAAAAATCTTGTCTGCCTTAAAAAAGAAAACGTATTAGCTTTTTATCCGGTTATTTCCACACTCGACGATGAGGAATTTCAACTTTGCAGGGTGGGGATTGCCCACCGTTTCACGTTGCTTGCAGAGACGCATAGCAATGCGTCTCTACGTTTGCTTCCGAAGGCCTCATTTAATGTTCAGGAATTTCAAACTGTTCGTGTAGTGGCAAGGCGCGCCTTGCCACTACGTTGTTAAAAGTTGCCGAAGTCCTGACTTAATGCTGCTGTAAAGAACCGTACTGCGGTTGTTTTTGTTGCGTTGAGCCATTTTTCTCTCCGATTCATTGCGCCTCTTTCACGGTATTTTTTATTCCTGCATCCATTGCCTGACCGGCACCGCACATTTCGTCTTATTTTTTATCGAAGCAATGTATTTTTAATTATTTTATTTTCACGGAGCGAAACAGTATGTTTGTGGATGAAGCGGTCATATATGTAAAAGGCGGTGACGGGGGAAACGGTTGCGTGAGTTTCCGCAGAGAAAAATATGTTCCTCATGGCGGACCCGATGGCGGCGATGGCGGAAAAGGCGGGGATATTATATTACAAATAAGTGAAAAAATAGAAACACTTTTAGACGTCACCTCACGGGTGAAATACATTGCAGACAGCGGCCTTAACGGAAAAGGCTCTACCAAAAGCGGCAAGGACGGAAAAGATATCACCATTTCGCTCCCGCGGGGAACATTAATAAAGGATAAAGAAACAGGCCGTATCTTAAAAGATATGAGTACTGCCGGAGAAAGCATTGTCATCGCCAGAGGGGGAAGAGGGGGAAGAGGAAACAAGCATTTTGCAACATCAACAAACCGCGTTCCCCGTCAGGCGGAGAAAGGAAAGCCGGGAGAAGAACGTTGGCTTATTTTGGAATTAAAACTTTTCGCAGATGTCGGTCTCATTGGTATGCCGAATGCGGGAAAATCCACATTACTCTCCCGCATTTCCAAAGCAAGGCCGAAAATAGCGGACTATCCTTTCACCACATTACAACCGCAATTAGGCGTTGTGGAAATAGAAAATTTCCGCCGTTTTATTGTAGCGGATATCCCTGGTCTTATCGAGGGGGCGCATAAAGGGATCGGGCTTGGCGATGAGTTTTTGCGCCACATCGAAAGAACGAAGGTATTGGTGCACATGGTGGACATATCGGGGTTCCCGGAAAAAGATCCTGCTGAGGCATACCATATTATCCGCAACGAATTAAAGCAGTACAATCCGAAGCTGTCGGAAAAAACGGAGATTGTCGTCGCCAACAAGATGGACCTTCTTAACGAAGAAACAGGCGCCATATGCATAAAAACCTTTGAAGAAAAGATATCACGTCCCGTATGTCCCGTTTCAACAATAACAGGGAAAAATCTTAATGCGCTGATCTATTTATTGTCAAAAGCATTACAAAAAGACACTTCTTAAAACGGGCGCTGCGTTATGTGGATAGCAATCGATATCGGCAATACCAATATTCATACAGGAATTTTTGAAGCAGACGCGATGCATGCCTCTTTTTCCACTCTGTGCAGGGAAATGCATATGCATCAGGAAAATCTGAAAACCTCCCTGGCTTCTCTTCCATTGAGAAGCAGCATATCAGCCGTTATCGTTTCCTCTGTGAACCCGGAAACAGAGCATTTTATATTCGAACAAATAAAAACACACCTCTTTGCGAAACCTGAAAAAATCGGAACAGACATTCCCGTTCCGCTGACTGTTCTTGTTGATCAGCCGGAAAAAGTCGGCGCCGACAGACTGTTAAACGCGCTTGCCGTGTACGAACGTGTGCACGATTCGGCGATAATAATTGACGCCGGCACTGCAATTACCGTTGATGTTATCGATAATCACGGCGCTTTTATTGGCGGCATTATTGCGCCTGGCATGGATATCTCTTCAAAGGCATTGCACAGCAATACCGCATTGCTTCCAAAAGTATCCATCACACGACCAAAAACTGTTTTGGGGAAAAACACCGTCGAGGCAATAACTTCAGGAATCTACTGGGGCACAGTCGGAATGATAAAACAGTATATTGACATGCTTTTTGCGGAACTCCAAAAAAAACCAGTCGTTGTCGCTACGGGAGGAGATGCTCATATCCTGGCAGGGGAAATACCCGTAATAAGCTCAATAATACCGGCTCTTACGCTGGAAGGCATTAAGGTGGCGTACAAGGCGCGTGAGAAAGGCAAAAAGCGTAACACTTTACTTCTTTGAAAAATTCCAATAGTCCCGAAAGGATAAAATGATTATAGAAATCTCCCAATCTACGATTCTTTTAAAATTTTTTTCATCAGCTTTTTAAAACGGGCATCCTCTCGAAGAACGTCAAGGTCCTTATCATGTTTCATATGATGCGCATCTTTGTACCCTAATTCTATCGCCTTTTCCAGGGCGGCAAACGCCGCTTCAATATTATCAAGCAATGCATAACTGCACGCCAGATTGTAATGCACCACCGGATCATCTTTTCGCAGGCGGCTCAATTTCTGATCAATCCGGAGTCCCTTTTCGTGCATCCCCATTTCAGTATACGCATTGCCCAGATACATAAGACATTCAACATAATCAGGTATCTTTTCGAGTATTCCTTCAAAAAACCAAATAACAAACTCTTCGCCCTCCTTTTGAAACTCAGGCGCACGAATAGTAAAGTCATATTTTGGCAATCGTATTGGAGCAATATTCCTTTTTTTAGATCCTGTTTTCATTTGAACACTCCGCCTTGTATTATGCTAAATGACGCGATGAATTGAACTGCAAAAAATTATTTTGTGAAAATTTTCCATTATTCCTTTTTTCCCGCTATCAATTTTATTGTTGCTACAAAAGCACTAATATTTTAAAACATATCTTTGTCTTGTCCAAGTATAAAATCAAATGTTTTCTTTCTCAGAGGAAATGACATGAACATTGATAAACAATTACTGAAAAGCACTATTTCCAGCAAAAAAGATATTGCCCTTAAAACAATTACGGATATCGTGGCATATAAGATATATGAAAGTCCGGAGAGCCTCGGAGAAAGGGAAAACTATTTTGCCGCAGTTGATGCCGTTGTTCAATACATATCAGAAACCTTTCGCGACGTTGATTCTTTCAAAAAAAAGCTGTCTCAGCTTGATGAAGGAATGTCGCCTATCAATCAATTTGCGGATATAATCTATAATTATTATCAGGAAAACCACTTCCTGAGCTTTGAAGTGGTTAAGAAAATTATTTCTACCGCAAGGGATATAGACCTGAAAACAATTGCCGATATTGTGGCATATAAAATCTATCAAAGCCCGGAGGATAAAGGCGCCGAGTTGAATTTCCTCTCCGCAGAGACATTTGTCGCTCACTATGTTTCGGAAAACTTTAAAAATATCCGTGCGTTTAAAGAATATCTCTCATCCCTTGGGAAAGGGCATGCCGCCCTGGAAGCATTTGCGCAAATAGTATTTGCCTATTATTATCGGAATGAAGGTTAGCGTTTGAACAAACATTCATAAAACTGCCCGTGAAAGAAACAATACTCATCGTAGACGACGAACAGGACATTGTGGATTTGATTGCGTACCACCTTGAAAAAGACGGTTACAAAACAATCACCGCCCCGGACGGGGAAGCCGCGTTCTCCCTTATACGCAAGGAACGGCCGGAGCTTATTATCCTCGATCTCATGCTCCCGGGGATAAATGGTCTGGAAGTCTGCAAACGCTTAAAAGCTGACGAAGAATTAGCCGGCATTGCCATAATTATGCTCACCGCCAGGGGAGAAGAAGAAGATATAACTCTTGGACTTAAGCTCGGGGCGGACGATTACGTTACAAAACCATTCAGCCCGAAAGAACTCATAGCGCGTGTACATTCCGTGCTCCGGCGCACAAAAAATCTTTCTGCCAAAAAAGAATCTATTGACATAGGCGATCTAAAAATCAACCTGAATAAATATGAAGCAAAGATAAAGAATGATCCGCTCCCCCTGACACTCACTGAATTCAAGTTGCTCTATCAACTGGCAAGCAGGCCGGGACGGGTATTTACAAGAGATCAGCTTATTGACGCGGTATCCGGGCTGGAAACTATTGTGATTGACAGAACTATTGATGTGCACGTTGCCGCCTTGAGAAAAAAGCTGAAGCATTTTAAAAACCACATTGTTACCATTCGCGGCATCGGGTACAAATTCCTGGAAATATAAGGATGTTATCAAATAAACTGCTGGCACGAATATATATCCCCTATGTCATTCTTCTGTGTGTGTGTTCATTTCTTACCGGCTATATGGTTCTTGGGGGAGTAAAATCACATCTTGCTGTATGTGTTTTCATCATGCTTGCCATCTTTTCCGTTATGGGCTTTTTTATCATAAAAAGAACATTATCTCCCCTGTCAAATATTACTCACATCGCAAAGAATTTTACCCGAGGAGATTTTGCCGTGCGGGTGGATATTTCCTCCTCGGACGGAATGCAGGAGCTTGCCAAAGCGATTAATGCCATGGGAAACAGTTTGCAAGCGCAACGGCAGGCGCTATCGGATAATGAAAAAAGGTTGTCTTCCATTATCAATACCATGAATGATGCAATCGTTGCCGTGGATTTGCAGGAGAGGATTATTCTTATAAACACTGCGGCAAAAGTTCTTTTTGGTGTAACGGAAATATCGCCCGGCAGGGATTTTTTGTGGGAACGGATAAGAAACGAGACTCTGCAATCTCTGATAAAACACGTTATTAAGATAAATGCCGGCGCCGCAGCAGAAATAGAATTTACTTCGCCAAAGAAAAAATTAATTAAAACGCAGTTTTCTCTGCTTCAAAAGGATAGCAATACTGTGGGCATACTGATTGTCTTTCACGATATTACCGATTTAAGAAAACTGGAAAATACCAGAAAAGAGTTTGTTGCAAATGTTTCCCACGAATTAAGAACCCCCCTCACCTCAATCAGGGGATATGTGGAAACATTGCTGGAAAACTACGCAAAGGGAGATGAATACACTCTCAAATGTCTGAATGTTATCATGAAACATACACAGCGCCTTGACAATTTGATTAAAGATATTCTGGACCTGTCAAAACTGGAAACAAATGAATTAAAAATAGAATTTCATGAAATAAACGTATATGAGTGTACCGGCGACATGTTGCACACATACAGGGAACACTGTGCGGAAAAAAATCAGACATTCCGTCTGAACATTTCACAGAACCTTCCTTCGATAGAATCAAACGAATATCTGTTCAGACAATTGCTGACAAACCTTGTTGACAATGCAATAAAATACACGCATAAGGGCGGCGACATTGGCCTTTCAATAGACACTGTGAACGAAACAATACGAATTGAAGTTTCTGACACGGGCATAGGAATACCACAAGAGCATATTCCCCGCATTTTTGAACGCTTTTACCGGGTAGATCCGGCGCGTTCCCGGGAAGTGGGCGGAACCGGATTAGGCCTTTCCATCGTAAAACACATAGTGAATCTTCATAACGGCTCAATTACTCTCAACAGCGCCGTTGGCAAAGGAAGCACATTTACCATCACTTTGCCCCAAAAACAACAGGAGATATAATCTCTTTTTCCTAATCAAAAACCTTCCACACGAAAATACCGATCATTATAATTCCGATAATCCCCTTCATCAGGGTTCCGCCGACAAAACCAACAAAATTTCCTAATCCGGACTTTAATGCTCCGGCATAATTTTTTCCGCCAATCATTTCAAAAATAATGGTGCCAACAACAGGCCCCACTATTAATCCAATTGCCCCCCCTAAGAAAAACCCCGCAATACTTCCCGCTATCGACCCTGCAATTCCCCACTTCGTTGCGCCGAACTTCTTTGCGCCATATACATTGCCAATATTTTCAATGATAATGGAAAAAACCGTCAGCAACGCAAAGATTAGCAGCAGCTTCCATGTTATTTCTTCGAACCCTGTTAAAATGGCATAAAAAAAGGCCCCAAACCAGATAAGGGGAATGCTGGGTATTATCGGAACAATGATGCCCATCACTCCAACTATCATGATAATAATGGATATTGAGAATAAAATAATTTCCCACATGCTCATATAAAAAATAATTTCATGTCATTTATTCGTTTGATAACCGGAAGCATATTTTACAGAGAATTTGCAGAAAAATCTTGAATTTTATTTATTGTTACTTTATTGTTATCTTGTTTTTAAAAACTTTTTTATATTTTTCCCGATACATTCTTTTGATTGCCACACTACTTTGAAATCTATACATAAAACACTTCTTACTCTCATCATTGCAATTATTACCTTTTTGATTATCATGGGTTTATTGTCGTTCAAAATCCTTGGGTCGGCGCTCAGAAATCAGGCAAAAAATCATCTCGTATCCGTTCGTGAAATCAAAAAAACACAGATTCAAAATTTTTTTCGTGAACGATACGGCGATATCAACATTCTCTCCAAAAGTCCTCTCATTATGCAGAGTTTACCTGCTTTCGCTTCTGCTTTTAAGGAAGGAGGCTTTGATAATCCCCTCTATAAACAAACGGAAAAAGATTACGGTTATCTTTTTGTTCATTTTATGACTCAACATGGTTATCAAAACATATATCTTGCGGATGAAGAAGGATTTCTTGTTTACGGTGTTAAAAAAGATACGCTCCTTGGAGTAAATTTAAAAAGCAGAGATTTTATTTCAGCAAAAATAAATGAAGTTTTCTCGGAGGGATTAACCCGTCTTAATTTTTCCGATTTAACCTTTAATACAAAAACAAAAGACTTCATGTGTCTCGGAGCTTCCCCTGTATATGATAACACAAATACCCTTTTGGGGGTCGTTATTGTCGAAATATCATATTCGAAGCTTGATACCATCGTTTCACAGTGGGATGGGTTAGGAAAAACAGGAGAGATCTATATTATCGGCGAAGACAAATTAATGCGTTCAAAATCGCGGTTTCTCAAAGAAAACACTATTTTAAAAAAGGAAATCGATACAAAAGCATCAAGGGATGTTCTTAAGGGCAACACATATATTCAGCTTGTTAAAGATTATCGGAACCTTCCTGTTCTCAGCGCTTATACCCCATTGGATGGTTTAAGAGATGTGAAATGGTATCTTCTGGTGGAAATAGACGAAAAAGAGGTACTGCATCCTTTTGGTGTTTTGGAATCGTATCTTGTCGTTATCGCAGCGGCAATTATTATTATCTCTATTGCATTTCACTTAATTACCAGGAAAAAAAGTCCCGGCATTAAATTCCTGCCTCCATCTTCATCAAACTCCATTAACGAAGGATAAGAATTGCAGTGACATGCATGTTGCCCTGATAATTTCTAACAAAAAACTGTAGAGACGCATTGCTACGTCTCTACAGTTTTCTTTTTAATGTAATGTTTAGTGCGCGCCCTGTGCCTGTTTCATCGAGTTCTTTTTGTAAGGCAACACCGTTTCCACATCTTCTATGCTGATAATCATATCCGGATGTTTCGGCAATATTTCCTCACGCAAATACTCAAAAAGCGCATCTGCTTTATCATTTTGCAGCAGTGCTTCAATGCGGATTAAAGAATACGCGGCATTTGCGCTATCCGTCAGTTTTCTTACCGGTTCTACGGTCATGAACTGAGCTATTTCAATGCCCTTAAAACCCTTCTTAAGTTGTGCTTGAAGTTCAATATCTGCAATAATGCTCACATGCTTTCTTACCAGTAATTCTCTATTGCGTTTATGGGTTGCAAAAGCATGTTTGGAAAACTTCTGGTGCGCCTCTAGCCCTACAACCTCCATAGTAAGATGTTTCTTATGAAAATCCCGCTCTATCCCATGAAGTTTTTCCAAAACATCGTGGTCAACGAGTTTTGTTTTTGACATATTCAGTACCACATTTTTACTTTCCTTGAGGAAATGCTCAACTTGCCTCTTAAAAGGAATCCAGTTGCTGAAAACGGCAGAATCGCTTGCGAAAATTATCACCGTATTGTCATCCTTTATTTTGACGTCTAGGTAAGGCCTGAATAATGAACGAAGAGGCACGCCATTAATAATATGTACGAAAAATTTTGCGCCTATTCCTATCGCAATTCCAACCACAAGATCTGTTGCCAGCACAGCTACCAATGTAGTAACAAATACGATTAACTGTTCAACACCTATTCTGTATGTATGAACAAATTCCTTTGGCGACGTTAATTGGAACCCTGTGTATACAAGCATTGCCGCTAATGCCGCAAGCGGTATTTTGCAGAGCAGAAAAGGAACGAGCGCGACAAAAAGCAACAATAATACGCCGTGATACATATCCGCAAAACGTGTGCGCGCTCCGTTGTCTATATTTGCTTTACTACGTACGATTTCTGATATCATCGGAAGCCCTCCGACAAAAGCGCTCAAAGTATTTGCAATTCCAACTGCAAGTAAGTCCCGGTTGAGATTTGTTTTTCTCTTCCATGGGTCGATGATATCTATCGCTTTTGCGCTGAGGAGAGATTCAATGCTTCCTATCAATGCAAACATTATTACCCATTTCCATCCCATAACAGATTTTAAAGAAGAAAAATCGGGGAAAGCAATTGCTTTGAACATGTTGCCCGGAACGTTTACCATGAACTCTTTTCCTAACTTAAATTCATGTCCCTCAAAGGTATAGGTGCCTCCATTCGGCACCCCCAGATACAATCCAAGCGGTACGGCAAAAAATAATACAAACATAGGAGGAGGGATCATTTGAAATATTTTATGTTTGTGTTTTATCTTCGGAAGACCGAACATTATAAACAGACTGCCTACTCCTATCGCGGCTATATAGGGATTCATATGCATTATTGCATGAGGAATATGGGCCATTAATTCGAAAGGTTCTCCCGAGGCATGTCCACCCAATGCAATAGGAAATTGTTTGAGAATAATAATTACACCAATTGCCGATAACATGCCATGTACGGCACATAAGGGGAAAAAATCTCCAAGTGAACCTACCCGAAGCAATCCAAATATAATTTGCAGACAACCCGCAGCAACTCCAACTCCTAAAGCCATTCTATACGCATGAATATCCGCGGCAATGTCTCTTCCTCCTGTAAACCCAAAATCGGTAACCGTTCCAATGGCAATTACAATTAACCCTGCTGCAGGTCCTTTAATTGTTAATTGCGAGTTGCTGATAAATGTCGTAAGTATTGCGCCTATCACCGCGGTAAATATTCCTGCAATCGCCGGATAGCCACAGGCAAGTGATATTCCCATGCAAAGCGGAAGTGCAATTAAAAAAACCATGAATCCTGCATTGAAATCCTTTTTAAAATTTTGCCCCATTCCGGAAAAACCATCGTTTGGAATGGATTCTTCAGTAGCGCTTATTTTTGACACACTTATTTACCTCCTTTTGTAATTCTTAATAATGCTATAAAAGTAACCCTTTCTTGTCACATTACTTCTGCAAAAAGGCCGCTATAAAATGGGCAAATTGCGCTCCTAAACAACGTACACTAACATATATTTATTTATGTTCCAATTTTGGAGTGTGTTAGAAGAAATTATTTTTTAACGTAGCGGTCCGTTAATTGAGAAGGCATTGTACTTTTCATTTCTCGTTAGAAACTACTATTTCAAGATGAAATAGCGCGCCCCCTGTCATAACTTGATATTAAAGAATTTCAAAGCAGTCATTTCTATGGAAGCGGGGATACATGTCATGTTGTTAAAACCGGATCCCCATATACACGAGGATGACAAAAAAACTCGCCGAAGGACTGATTAACCTCTGAACTTAATATAGTATCTTTAAATATTTATGAATGATGTGGAAAACACGATGTTTATATTTTTGTGTGTGGATTGATGCTGTTATTTAACTTTGTCGAAATGTACGCCCTCTCTTGTCAGCGTTTCAAGATACAAATCTACTTCCAGTGTAGGATACTTTTCTATAAGTATCTGTCTTGCTTTTTTTAGGTCTGTGGAGAGATACACAAGTTCCGCAACCTTCGAACCGAATGCTGATGATCCGCCATATCCCCCACAGTCCCTGTGGCCTATAATAACAACACGTTTTATAAGATGGAAATTTATAAAACCGGTAACCTTGCTGAAAACAATATCTTGTGTAGCAGGATTTACAAGATTTAATATGCTGCCGGGTACTGAAATATGGTCATAGTTTCCGTTTAACCCTAATTTTTCATTTAGAAATTCCTGGTTTGCAAAGGCAAATCTATAATCTATACAAGTAAACACCAGTGTATCACAGTCGCTTCTTTCAACTTCCTTATCTATCGGAATGACTGCTTTCGAATCTTTAAATAACGGTAATTCTTTTTTAGAACAGCCAGGATAAATAACCGTTGTCATAAGACAAAAAATACATACTATTTTCGAAAAATATTTCATTTATAAATTGCCTTCTGAAAATTTCTTATATAGATTTTGATTTACAATATTTGCTCATATTCAATTTTTCTTTCCCCATCACTATCTATAATCTTACCGTAGAATAAATATACCTCCATTTCGCGAAATCTGAATCGCATAAGTTTTCTTGCTTTTTTAAGATCCTTCGTAATCTTTTTATATTCTTCTTCATGGCTGCTGAATGCTTCTCCTCCGTAACCAATACAGTCTTCATGCGCTATTATCACTACGCGTTTTACGTGGTGCAAATGTACGGAAATACCAAATGTATCCATAACAAGTTTTCGCGTTTGCTTATTTAACATGTTCCGTATCGAGCCAGGAATAGAAAAATAATCGTAATCTCCCTTATATCCCAGTTTTTCGTTTATAAACTTTTGTGTTGCCTTGGCAAATCTAAAGTCACTACAATTTATTACCATCGTTCCACACCAGTGTTTTTTTTCTTCAAAGAAACGTTCATAATGTATCTCGCTTTTCTTTTTGGAAAACGTCTGTTTTTTTTCACCGTTTGCTTCACCAATATCCCAAGTTTCCTTACTTTCCGTTTCATTCGAAGCGAGAGAATATTTATTTAGAAAGGAGCACTGAATAAACAAGAAAAACAGCGGTATTATAATTGCATATATCTTCTTTCCCAACACGTTTGCCTCCAATAACACTTATTCTCAACCACCACAAACAATACAACATCCCTCTCGGCAAATAGCACAGCTAATGCCAATGGAATCATTATACACTAATACGAGATAATCTTCATCATCTGGTTTTTCTTTTTCCGTTGGGGGAAAATTCTATCATCTTTATAAATTTTTTGTGCAATAAAGACAACATCATTTTATTTTTTCAAATTGGATGCCTTCTTTTGTCAATGTTTCAAGGTATAAATCTATTTGTAATGTGGGATATTTTTCTATAATAATTTGCTTGGCTTTTTTTAAGTCCGTGGTCAAATATACATATTCCGCTATTTCTGACCCGAATGCGGAAGATCCACCATAGCCTCCACAGTCCCTGTGTCCGATAATAACAATTCTTTTTGTCAGATGGAAATTTACAAATTTGGTTATTTTGCTAAAAACAATTTCGCGTGTAGAAGGATTTACAAGATTATATATACTACCGGGTATCGATATATGGTCATAGTTTCCCTCTATTTCCAATTTTTTATTTAAAAATTCCTGATTTGCAAAGGCAAATCTGTAATCTATACAGGTAATGACCAATGTGTCACAGTCGCTTTTTTCCTCACCTTTATACAAGGGAACAATTGTCTTTGTATTATTTAATAAAAGCTCCTCCTTCCCGTAACAACCGGAAAACGCGATTACTGCAAAGGAGATATACAGTATTTTCGAAAAATGTCTCATTATTAATAATTATTTCTCATAAAGTTATGTAAATATTACACATTATAAAATCTGCTCGTATTCAACTTTTTTTACATCAGTATCATTTATTATCCTGCCGTAAAACAGGTATATACTCAAATCTCTAAACCTGAATCGCATAAGCCTCCTTGCCTTTTTCATGTCTTTTACAATCTTGTTATATTCTTCCTCACTATTACGAAAAGTTTCTTCTCCCCCATAACCTATGCAATCTTCATGTGCTATTATTACCACACGCTTCACATGATGCAACCGAACGGAAATACCAAATGTATCCATGACAAGCTTTCTTGTTTCTTTATCCAGCATATTGCGTATTGACCCGGGTATGGAAAAATAATCGTAATCTCCTTTATATCCAAGGTTTTCGTTTATAAACTTTTGTGTTGCCCTGGCAAATCTAAAGTCACTGCAATTTATTACCATCGTTTCACACCAGCGTTTCTTTCCCTCAAAAAAATGTTCATATTTTATTTCACCACTCTCATCTCTCGAGAAAAAGTGTTTCTTTTCACTTTCCGGCTCAGCTAATACTACGCGTTTGCTGTCTGTATAAAAGCATTGAATAACGAACATCGATATTATAATTATTATTACATTTTTAATGCTAACCAATATGATAACTCCTCAAATTAACACAAATAAAATTCGATTCTTCGTCCTGTTCAGAATGATAAGAACAGTCATTCTGAGGGAGTAAAGCGACCGAAGAATCCTGGTTTGAAATTCCCATACCTGAACTTAATATTGAAAAATATCAATGCCCTCTAAACAGCATAATTTGTGCCATTAAAACAAACATAACGTAATAATTTAATATATAATACTTTACAAATTTTAATATCTATTTTGCCTGCATAAAAAAATCGGTTTAAATAATCCAATTTTAATTATTTAAACCGATTTAAAAGTACTTTTCTTAATTAATACTATTTGGTGTAAGGAATTTACTCCCGTATGTTATTGTTTAGCCGGAGAGGTTTTTACAAATGATCTTATCATCGTCACAAATACTATCAACCACGCTATATACGCCACATAAATAAATCCCTTTGATATGTTCGATATGTACCCTATCCCCAACGCCTCCGACAACTTCTGCGTGCATGCCGTATACATCCCCAGCGGAAACACCAGTCCCCAGTACAGCGGACTATACTTATACGGCGTTCGATTATACACATATTTCCATATCCCTATTATCACCAAGAGCGGTATCCACCACGTCCCGAATGACCAGAATAGCACCGAAAATCCCTTTACAAATCCTCCAAGCTCCAGAAACGGCCCCCCTATCTTCGGTATGTTTATGCTTATCACCGCTCCCGCAAGCGTCGTTATCGCCACCGCTCCCATGTTTATCCAGTACGGCGGCACCAGCCCCTCCGGCCCTACCTTGAAAAATATTAACCGGTACATTATTAACGTTATTATCACCACATACAGAAACGCTCCTATCATCCACCATACCAGCGATGAAAACAGGATGAAGTTTGACGTCCCCGTAAACTTCGATGACAACAGCGCTCCCAGCACCGCCACCGACTGCGTTCCTACCGTCGCTATCAGCCACCCCCCGTGGATCGTTCCTTCTATCCTCTGCTCGTTTTTCAGAAACAACAGGCTGAATGCCGATAAGGTGATTACTACCCACAAAAATATGCCAAAAAACCATAACCCCTTCGCCATGCACGGACAGTTTATCACGTTCACAAATTGCGCTCCCAGCACATTCGTTCCCGCTACCATCGTAAAGTACACAAGGCTCAGCTTCGGGTTCGATATGTCCGCATACTGCGCACTCCAGTACATTATTACCCTCAGTATCTGCAGCGCCAATATGATCACATACGCCGCTATGTTTATATAAAATAACCCTTTTGCTACCGGCGTGAATCCCAACATGTTCGAGGCTATTGATATGATCCCCGTTGACATTACAAACGCAAAGTATGCAGGGTGCAATGTCTTTATCGCATTCTTTATCCCGTTCATCTCTCTTTATCTCCCCTTCCTCTTCTTCCTGTTGTTCTCTTTTCCTTCTTCCCTTCTCCACCCTCTCACAAGTTTCTCACTATAGCATTTCATTTTCCTTTTTGCAATGGTTTTTGGTATACTCTTAGCCTCTTAAAATTACTCCCGATAGTTAATATTTTTTTCACGATAAAACCAGAGAAAACATATGACATGGTCTATAATTGGAACGATTGCGGCAATGTGTACGACAGTAGGTTTTGTACCACAAATCATCCGCGGGATAAAGACAAAGGAATTAAATGATGTTTCTCCGATAATGCTTTCTCTTTTGCTATTTGGCTGCAGTATGTGGCTGGTTTACGGATTGCACCTGAGAGACATTATAATAGTGCTTGCAAATGGATTTACTCTTTCTTTTGTGATTACTATTTTTTCTTTGCGTATTTTATATAAGAGAACCTCAGAAAGCCGTAAATTATCCATTAAAGAATAGATATCCTGTGCGATACAAACTATACGTGTTGTGAACTGTTTTTTATAGTAAACAGTGTAATTTCCGGCCTGGCAAAAAATCGTACCGGCAGATTAGATACCCCTATCCCCCTGTTTACGTAGAGTATTGTATTTTTTTCACGGAAGAAACCGGAGGCATAACGAGCCCCGAACTTTGAGTATACCAGAGGAGGGCCGTAAAAAGGAAAGCTCACCTGTCCTCCGTGAGTATGGCCTGATATGACAAAATCTACGTTTTCATGCTGAATTATTTCAATTGCATCCGGATTATGCGCAAGGAGAATCTTTGGATTTTTATCAGTTCCTTTCAAGGTTTTTTTAATATCTATTTCTCCTCTCCACAGATCATCTATGCCGGCGATAAACAGATGCTCTTTCTTCCTGTGCAGGACAATATGTTCATTTATTAGTAAACGAATCCCATTTTTCTGAAATTCGTCATACGTGCTTCCCTTGTCATCATGATTTCCAAGGATAGCGAGAACACCCTCTTTTGCCTGTAATTCCGATAATTCTTTTGCTGCTGCAGAAAGATAATTGTTGCTTCCAAAAACATAATCCCCCGTCAAAACTATTACATCAGGACTCAATGCATTCGCCTTCCGAACGCATTTTCGAATGAAATCTTTTGATACATATTCACAATGATGGATATCCGATAACTGTACGATCCTTAAACCTTCAAATTGTTTTGACAATCCTTTTAACTCAATGACAACGCTGCTTATTTCCACCCAACGAGGTTCTAAAAAGTGGCTGTAACTACCAACAGATACCACGCCCAGTGCGCATCCGGCTGCTCCATTTATAAACGTTCTCCTTGAAATCATACAGGCGTTATTTGCAGATTTGCAGAAGGAAAGTGTTACCTTTTAAGGTTGCATGGAATGGGGCAATCATTGCATATACCCTCTTCCCATTCCTCATTCACAAAAGAAATCCACTCTTCCGGGTTATTTCTGCAAGACATGCATATTCCCAGATCGCAAAGACCGTCTGCCGGATCGTTTGCATCTTCAATTGCAGAACCACAGCAGGCGCATTGCCAGGTAATCATATCGCTGCTTACATGTCCGCCGACATCGCACATTATTTACTCCTTTTTTATTGATGAATAAAGTTTATTTTTTTCTGGATTCATTGACAAAATATTGCAATACATCTGTTTCCGTTATCAAACCAATAAGAATGTTCTTATTTTCGACCACCGGCAGACATCCTATTTTTTTATCAATCATAATCTGTGCGGCATCTTCAATGGAAGTCTCCGGGGAAACAGTAATTACATCTTTTGCCATTACTTCAGAAACTTTGACCGAATCAAGGAAAACCTTGTTTTCATTCCAGTTCGTTACAATAGAAGTCAGCGAAGCCTTATAAAGGTCTCTTTGTGACAAAACACCAACGAGTTCTTTTCCTTTTACAACAGGCAGGTGTCTGATCCTTCCCAGGTACATAATATCGTTGGCAAAACCAAGCTTTGAGTCAGCATTAAGGGTTACCACTTTTGTGATCATTATTTTTTTTACTAACATCTTTTCCCTCCGTTCTAATGGCCTCTTCCAGCCTTTTCTCCCACTCTTCTCCGTAATGATGCCGGAGATTCCCCTGTATTTTTTCCTCCCATCTTTTGTATGCGCTCTCTATTGAGACAATAGGCTGATGTTTCTCGGATAAGTATAAAATAGTATCGGTCCGTTTGGGTATCGGAACCAGGATAAATTCATGTTCTTCCGCTCCTACGGATATATCCGCAAGGCGGACATCTTTTGCATTTACCAACATTTCCCTTGCAGCGGCAACGTCATTTCCCGAAAACATTTTACTCAGCGCCGTCAGATCATTCCGAATCGCATAAAAGGCATTCCATTCGCGCTTATATACTAACCGCTGATAGACGCCGGAAGCATTGTATTCGTTATAGATGCAAGGTCCCGTCATTTTCTGGCCGGGAGTGTCGCCGGCACAATCGGGATAATTCATACATTGAACCGGTCTGTACTTATAGATTCTGCAGCGTAAATCCATTTTTACTGATGCGGTTCCCGGGTCTGCTGAAAGTATAACGTCAAGAAACCTGCAGGATTCGTATAATTCGTTTTTGCGCCCTTCACTCATAGCCAACAATTTTATATGCTGAAACCCCGACCCTCTTTTTATAAAATATTTTATAAATCCAATATGCCTGCTATCATCAGGAATCACGCACGTAAAGCAGCACATGCCGTCAGAACACATGCTTTCAGCAAAAGCAACACTTCGACGATTCTCATTCATAGTCTGACTGTTATCCATCATGGTTAAAACTGACTTTTCTGCCAAATTGTTTTATGCGGTAATTTGTCTGCAATAAAAATCTAATCCCAACAATCGTAAACTTTTGCATGTACCGGATCGGAAGTCAATTCTAATTGCAATGGTAGAAAAAAACAAGGATTTTATGCCCCTCAACGGGAGAGTTCTCCTTGACACCAAAAACACCGCTTGTTAAACTTCAATCAGAATTTTCCGCTTTGCCATGTTCTGAACAAAAAGCATTTCTTGACCATATAACAAATATACATATACTCAGCTCTCCATGGGAAAAATTGTCGCAGTCTGCATAAGTGAAAAAAAAGGTATTCAAAAAAGGAATATAGGCACATGCAAGGCAATTAAGGGGTATGGCCTGGAGGGAGATGCTCATGCGGGGAAATGGCATCGCCAGTTGAGCCTGCTTGCGGCAGAAAGCGCCGAAGTGATGCGCAACAAGGGGCTGGATATAAAAGACGGCGATTTTGGAGAAAATATTGTCACAAGCGGCATAGAATTAAAATCGCTTCCTGTCGGAACCACATTAAAAATTGGAAACGATATTATTATACGGGTAACCCAAATAGGCAAATTGTGCCATGACCGCTGTGCAATTTATTATAAGGCAGGGGATTGTATTATGCCGAGAGAGGGAATTTTTGCGGAAATCCTTAACGATGGGGTTATTGCTACCGGAGATGAAATATCAATAGTTGAAAACCCCACTATGGTTTAAATTAGATTCTTCGCTGCGCTCAGAATGACAAACACCGTCATTCTGAGGAGTGAAACGACGAAGAATCCCGACGTTGAAATTCCTTAACATTAAATTATGATACGTACTGCAATCTTAACATTAAGCGATAAAGGATCAAGAGGGGAACGCGAAGATAAAAGCGGAGAAGTTATCCGCACAATGCTTCAGCAAATCAATAGTTCCATTGTGGCGTATGAAATAATTCCCGATGAAAAAGACCTTATTATAAAAAAATTACGCGAATTTTCCGGAATAGCCGATCTTATTGTCACCACCGGAGGCACCGGTGTCAGCCCCCGGGATGTTACCCCTGAAGCAACACGGGCAGTGATAGAAAAAGAATTGCCCGGTTTCGGAGAAGCAATGCGTATGGAAGGGCTTAAACATACGCCCCGTGCAATGGGCTCCAGGGCGGTGGCTGGAATATATCAACAAACCCTTATCATAAATCTTCCCGGAAGCCCGAAAGGAGTCGAGGAAAATCTTTCCGTGGTTCTCCCCGTAATCCCTCACACAATAGGCCTCATCAAAGGCAAAGTGTCAGATTGCGCCAAAGACCGCGAGCCGCATGTTCACAAATAACCGTCTGAAAAATTACTGATATCCTGCGTTTTCAACTCTTTTCAAAATTTGCCAAATTTCCTTCGTAAATTGCCCCATCTCTGACTTACAGGGACTTTTATGCTACCAGAGTAGCTGCCTAAAAATGCTCATGATGCAACTCCAAAATGCCCGCGCTGCTAAAGCAGAATTGTCTTGCTAAAACACCTCCAAATGCATATAATACTAAGTTGCATTCATACATAAACTAATATATAATATCCTCCTATAATAAATTTACCTGAGGATATTATATATTAGTTTATGTATGAATGCAACTTAGTATAAACAGAAAAGAATGGTTTTTGAAAAAGCGGAAAGTAAAGGGATAAAATATAACCTGTGTTTCTCTTTATTTTGCTAACTTTCCCTCCCTTCACGTCCGGCCTGTTTTGGTTAGGCTATTTACAAAACAAATCGCCACATGAAAAAACTAAACACATGCAGAGCAAAAATAACCTGCCCTCAGATTGCAGGTGTCTTTCCCAGAGAAAGACTGTTTCGTTTGATGGATAAAGGCAGAGACAATCCCCTCATCTGGATATCGGCGCCTGCCGGTTCCGGAAAAACAACCCTTGCCGCAAGCTATCTGAATAGCCGCAAACTTCCTTGTCTCTGGTACCGCGTGGATGAAGGGGATGTTGATATTGCAACCTTCTTCTACTATATGGGAATTGCAGTAAAAAAGGCCGTTTCCTCGCGACGAGCCTCCCTCCCCTTGTTAACCCCTGAATACCAATAGAGTATTCCCCTGTTCACCAAACGGTATTTCGAAGAACTCTGCGGCAGGCTGAAGCCGCCCTGGATAATCGTCTTTGACAACGTACAGGATGTGCCTGTCCAGTCTTTGTTTCATAAAGTGCTGCCCCAGGTGATTGACATAATTCCTAATGGCATCAATATTATTGCAATCAGTCGGGATAACCCTCCTCCCCAATATGCCGGTATGTGTGCAAACAATAAATGTCATCTTATTGAATGGAACGATATCCGGTTTACCATGAAGGAATCCAAAGAGATATTGCTGAAAGGGGTAAAAAAAAGAATGACAAAGGCATCCTTCGTCCGGTTACACACACAAGCGGAAGGCTGGGCGGCGGGTCTTGTGCTTATCGCGGAGCATATAAAAACACAGGGCAGTGACGATGCGTTGCAGAACGGATTCATATACGAGAAGGTATTTGACTATTTTGCAAATGAAATCTTTGTAAAGACGGATAAGAAAACGCAGGCATTTTTACTTAAGACGTCCTATTTGCCAAGAATGACGATACCATGGCAGAAAAACTTACCGGCTTACGCGAATCAGGGCGCATTCTGCAGAAACTGAATCGTAAAAACTACTTTACCACGGCGCATTATCAGAAGAATACTATTTACCAATACCACCCGCTTTTCAGGGAATTTCTGCTTTCCAAGTCAAGGGATTCTTTAGACACCGGAAGATTGTCGGCTATTCAACGAAAGGCTGCCGTGCTTCTTGAAAGATCGGGGCAAATAGAAGATGCCGCTTTTTTGTTCAATAATATCGGTGACCGGCATGGCCTTGTCAGGCTGACATGCAATCATGCATCGTCCCTCATAGCGCAGGGGAGGATAAAGACGCTGGAGGAATGGATTACAAATATTCCTGCAGAATCAAGAGAGGGGGAACCATGGATCCTTTACTGGCAAGGTGTTTGTAAATTATCGTACGATCTTTCAGAGAGCCGTGATTATTTCGACAGGGCATTTGTGATGTTCCGCGCTCAGAATGAACAAACGGGCATGTGGTTGTCCTGGTCGTATGCGGTAGATACTATTTTACACGAATTTGAAGATTTTTCCCGTCTTGATAACTACGCTTCATTATTTGATGAAATATTTCAGAAAAGATTGCCCTTCCCTTCACTTGAGGTTGAATCCAGGGTTCTTCCCTGCTGGTTTTTTATTATTGTGATGCGGAAGCCTAATCACCCTGAGATTGAGAAATTGGCTCACCGCATTTTTATGTATCTGCAGGAGTGCAGAGATGTTAACCTTCGCCTGCAACTCGGATTCCATCTCGGTATACATTACTTGTGGATGGGGGATTTTGCAAATGCAGGCATTGTAATAGACTCTGTCAATGAAGGGCGGCTATCGAAACAATCCTTCCGCTGGAGCGCCTTTTGTGGGAAAATACGCACGCTATGTATTTATGGCTTTCAGGTTACAATATGTCGTGCATTCGTTCCGTTTTTGAAGCACTAAAGTTTTCCTGCGAAACGGGTATACACCTCTGGAATCACCACCTCCTGTCATTTGCGGCTTGCGCAGCGCTGAGCGATGGGGATATTGACACGGCCACAGGATTTCTTCGTAAAATAGAAGCCAGCCTTCCGCATGCGCGAAAAATCGACAAGGTTTTCTATCATTTCCTGTGTGCATGGAGAGACCTGACTGCCGGAAATTTGTCATCTGCGGAAGAACATATAAAAATATCTGACAACCTGGCGGCAAAGATAGGCGCATATTTTCCTATTGCGGTAAATTATGTTACGTCGGCGCATATCTATTCGGAAAAGGGAGAATACCGTGAAGCAATAACATGGCTCAATCGTGCCCAACAAATGGGACGACGAACAAAGAGCCGTCTTATCAAATATATGTGCCTTTTGACGAATGCATGGTTCGCATTGGAGCATGGCGGAAAAAACGTTTCGGAGAAAGAGACGCTGGATGCGCTGCGTAAGGCAATGTCGTTCGGAAGGGAACATCGTTTTATCAACAGTTTCCTCTGGCGGCCGGAAGTTGTCTCACGGTTGTGCGTAAAGGCGCTTGAGGCAGAAATCGAGACAGAATACGTCCGTCAACTTATCTGCGCACGAAAATTGGTTCCTGATACACCGCCCCTGGAATGTGAAAACTGGCCTTGGCCATTAAAGATATATACGATGGGGAGATTTGCCCTGCTGAAAGAGGACTGCCCGGTTTCTACATCCGGAAAGGTGCAGCGCAAGCCATTGGAAATTATCAAAGCGCTTGTTTCGTCGGGAAGCAGGGACGTATCAACAGACAGGGTAACAAATATGCTGTGGCCCGATGCGGAAGGAGACATGGCTCACCATGCCTTTGAAAGCGCATTGTACCGGTTGCGCCGGCTTATTGGCAATGATGTGGCAATCAGGCTTCAAGGCGGACATTTATCGCTTGACAGCCGGCGCTGCTGGGTTGATGTATGGGCATTTGAAAAGTTACTGGAGGAAATTGCGGAAGTTTCTGTTTCTGAGAAGTCAGATGCCTGCTTTCGTGCTGATCTCCTGAGACGGATTGAAAATGCCTTTCATCTTTATAAAGGGAGTTTCTTGCCGGACGACGCATCTTGCTTATGGACGGCTCCAATCCGGAAATCTCTCCAAAAAAAGTTTTTCAGACTGGTAATGTTATCGGGTAATTATTTGGAACGCGTAAAGCAATGGCAAAAGGCAGTGGAATATTATGAAAGGGCAATTGAAGCGGATACTCTTGCCGAAGAATTTTACCAACGGCTTATGCTGTGCCACCATCGGCTTGGCAGGCGTCTGGAAGCGGTCAAGACATATCATGATTTGAGGGATGTCCTCTCTTCGGTGTATCGGATTACCCCTTCACCGGAAACAGAAGCGATATACAGATACATACTATCAGAGCAGAACAAGCCGGAAGGCAGACCAGGGTAGTTACAATATTTTTAAAATATTGAGAATCGGTGAGCTATCGGTGAGTTTTTTTCTGTTAAATATTTTCACGTATTTCGCGGACATAAACATCTTTTTAGGTCACAGAAAGGAGCATGTATGTATTTACTATTTGACAGGAAACCAGTGCATTATAACCGGACACCGATTTTAGCTATATTGATTACTCTCGCTTTTTTAATTCTTCCCGCGTTCACAAAATTGCCGGTTGCCCGGGCACATGATTGCGGCCCTGAACGTATAGAGATGACCGTTGGAGAGACAACTACATGGACAATTACTTCCGATCAGTCAGAACAGGAAGCATTAACTTTGTACCGTTTTACTACAAGAACGGGAAGCGATGTTTTTACAATAACATCGCCTCCTACTGAAATAGTGGGCGGCTACGAACAATTCTATGCTGTTGATTGTGTGCTTACTATAACTGCAATAGGTGAAGGCGAAGGCACGTTTGGAGTTGTTTGGAGCTATGAACCAACTGGAGGCAGTGGTTATTGTTTTGCTAATGTTGTTGTGAAATCTGCAACTAACACTACGCCGACGCAAACACCAACACCAACCCAAACTCCAACGGAAACCCAAATACCAACAGCAACTCACACTCCAACTCATTATCCAACTCCAACACCAACTCCAACACCAACTCCAACACCGTCACCGACACCCGTGTTCGAAGAAATCGCTGAGGTTTCAAGTAAAAAAGATCATAGCTTGGCGTTGGTATTATCTGGTGCTTATGAAGGTAAAGTTTGGGCATGGGGACGAAATACCTATGGACAATTGGGAGACGGGACAGTCTCAGATAGCAACTCACCTGTCCAGGTATGCAATCTTGAGGATGTTATAGCTATTTCAGCCGGAGGAGAACATAGTCTTGCATTAAGAAAAGATGGCACGGTCTGGGCATGGGGATGGAATCATTACGGTCAATTAGGCGATGGAACTACTACAGACAGTAATATTCCTGTGCAAGTGAGTATCGGGGATGTTTCAGCTATCGCAGCTGGAGGATTCTATAGCCTTGCGCTTAAGAAGGACGGTACGGTGTGGGCGTGGGGAAATAATTCTGATGGCCAACTGGGAGACGGAACCACATCTGACAAAATAACTCCTGTACAGGTGAGTGACATTAGCGATGTCAGTACTATTGCCGCAGGTTGGGAACATAGTCTTGCCTTAAAAAATGGTGCGATCTGGGCATGGGGAAATAATTCATATGGACAATTAGGCAATAAGAATCAGGCAGCAGATGATATACAAACTACTCCAATACCGGTGAATGAACTGAACAATGTTTCTGCTATTGCAGGAGGGTGGTGGCATACACTGGCCGTAAAGAAAGGGAGGGTTTGGGCATGGGGAAATAACAATTTTGGCCAGTTAGGGAATGGAACAACCGGGAATTATAAGGATACGCCTGTAAAGGTTAAAAACATCAATAATATTATAGATGTTGCCGGGGGAGAATATCACAGCCTTGCCTTGAAAAATAATGGTAAAGTAGTTTCATGGGGGTACAATCTGAATGGACAACTTGGAGACGGAACTAACACTGACAGAAAAAAACCTGTGTCAGTAAAGAAACTTAAAAATATTTTTGATATTACAGCCGGAGGGAGTTATATCCTTGTAGCGAGAAAAACGAAAAAAGAAGATGTAGAAACTTATACCCTCTGGTCGTGTGGAAGTAATTCTTATGGACAGTTAGGAGATGGAACAAATATTGATGAAAATATTCCTGTAATGGTGAAAGATCTTATAACGGGCTCTTGTATGACACCTGTACCAACACAAACTCCCATACCATCCCCATCTAATTGATCGTGAAAAAAGTAATGGGGATATAGGAATTATTGTATCGTTAGGATTATTTTCCATATAAAGGTGTATAAAGGTATCGAGTTTTTATTATTGGCAAATTGCCTTTGTTCAGGGCAACGTCTGTAGACTGTAGAGCGAAGAGCCTCTTCGCTCTACACACTTTTTGCAGACCTTATCAAGAACGAAAATACGAGATAAAAGGAAATGTAGTGCGACGAGATTCGTCGCACTACGGGTATTATTATGAAAGACAGCCACGTATTCTATCGGCGCAATCTTCCCCATTACCACCCTGCACATGCAACATTTTTCATAACGTTTCGTTTGGCTGGGTCGCTTCCCGCGGAGGTTATTGCCCGTTTAAAAGAGGAACGCCGTCAGGATGAAAAATTGCTTCTCTCTAATAAGGACAGAAATACGAGGCGAAAGGAAATCGGTGATTTGCACAAGCGGTATTTTGCCAATTTTGATACGCTGCTTGACAAGGCTGTGAATAGTCCGAGTTGGTTGCGGGATGAGCATGTCGCTAACATGGTCGCCGAAGCAATGCATTTCCGGGACAAGAAAGTATATGATTTGCTCGCATACTGCATTATGCCTAATCATGTGCATATGGTTTTCGCTGTAGAGCGAAGTGGCACTTCGCTCTACAAAATTCTGCAATCATTAAAGTCGTACACGGCAAGGGAAGCAAACAAACTCCTCGACCGTAGCGGCGCCTTCTGGCAGCACGAAAGCTATGACCATGTTGTGCGTGATGGAAAGGAACTGAAACAGGTCGTAAATTATGTTTTATACAATCCTGTAAAGGCTGGTCTGGTTTCAAGCTATAATCAGTGGAAATGGAGCTACGTACAGATAGCATCGTGCGACGAACCTCGTCGCACTACAAAAAGTTGTGCGGTAATGGCTGACGGTTTCATGAAACAGGGAATGGCGTTATGCCGAAACGCGGAAATACGATTTTACAATTTATACTGCTGTGGCATGTTGTTTTCCTGTCGGCCTTGTCTCTGAATGTACATGCCGGCAGTGAAGAAGCTGTCTCCCTGTTTATCCCCGTTGCCTCCGGGTATTTGCCTTCAGACGAAGATGCGGCCATGATGATGCCTCTACTACCGGAATATTTAGCGATTCATTTGGAAATAGTATAGACTTTAAATACTGTTGACTAATGAAACAAATTTGATTAGAGTAGTTTACGTTTAAGGGCCATTTCACATAATTATTTCATTAAACACATCGTTATCGTTCAATTTTGAATAGTTTAGCAGTAAAAACAGAAGGTCTTACAAAAGTTTACAAAGATTTTTGGAAACGCAAAAGTGTTTCCGCCCTGACAAACCTGAACCTTGAAATTAAGCACGGAGAAATATTCGGTCTATTAGGACCAAACGGGTCGGGAAAAACCACCACCGTGAAATTGCTCCTTGGATTCCTGCACCCTACCCGCGGCAAGTCATGGTTATTAGATGAACCTTCCGGCCATGTAAAAACGAAAAACAAAATCGGTTTTTTACCGGAAGAATCCTACTTATATAAATTTTTAACTGCGGAAGAGATTCTGGATTTTTATGGAAAACTTTTCAATCTTTCAAGAAAAGAAAGACAAAAAAGAATCGACGAATTAATTCATATTGTCGGATTACACCCTTACCGAAAACGTCTTTTGAGCAAATACTCAAAAGGGATGTTGCGAAGAATCGGCCTTGCGCAGGCGATAATAAATGACCCGGAATTAATTATATTGGATGAACCGACAAGCGGTCTCGATCCGTTAGGCCGCCGGGAAATAAAAGAACTGATACGCACATTGAACCAGCAGGGCAAAACCATATTGTTAAGCTCCCATTTATTATCAGACGTGCAAAGTATTTGTAATAGGATAGCGATTCTCAATAACGGCGTTTTGCAGGTGACCGGCAAAGTGAATGAGTTGCTTTCCCGAAGCGACGTAACGGAGTTCCTGGTTAAAAACCTTTCCGACAGCGACCTGGAATCCGTAAAAGAATTTATCCGGGGCAAAAACGGCGAAGTAATTTCCATGCATCCGCATCTCTCAACGCTTGAGGAATTGTTTGTTAACATCATACAACACCGCAAATAGATTCTTTTTTCGTTCGGACTGATGATACTGACCCTTGCCATCCATACAGTAAGAGAGGCGATAAGAAAAAAAATACCTCATATATTAATCAGCCTCGGCGCCATTGTTTTGGCAATATCTCCATTCATTTCAACAACACATGAACCCGACGCATTGCCAAAAATAATGCTAACAGTATTTTTTCAGGCAGTGGCGCTTTTGTGCGTGACAGGAATTATTCTCTTTTCCGCTGTTTCATTGCCGCATGATATTGAAAACAAAACCATCTTTAGCATTCTTTCAAAACCTGTCTCTCAATTTAAATTTGTTGCCGGCAGAACTCTTGGTTTTGCGTTGTTGGCAGCTTTTATCTTAGTTGCGTTGGGTCTCGTCAATATCATTTCTGTTTTTTTTGCTTCCGCTCATCTGCCGCCGGAACACAGAGGCATTTTCAAGGCGCGTAAAGAATTTGGTGCGCATCATTTTCATATTCAGGGGAAAATACACCATGAAAAGGAAGGTATTCGATGGGTCATGGGCGGGAGAGAAGGAATAGCAATATGGCATTTTTCCCATTTGCACGAAAAAGCAAAAAATATTCCTCCCTTCGAGGTTGAGCTTCGTCTTAAACTGGACAGCAGCAGGAATGTCGCGGATACGATTCCTCTTTCGATTGGAATCGAAGGAATTCAGTCAAAAGAAAACAAGACAGAACTTGTTTCTGCAAAAGCGGATGAGACGGTGACACTCGGCATACCTCCCGAAATTATCAGGAAAAACAATGACATTAAAATAACGGTTTTTCCGACCCTTACTGCCGACTATATTGGCACAGCGCACAATACTATCAAGGTTTTTTCCATACAAAAAGGGTTCGTGTTCAATTATGCAAAGGCATTAGCCATTACTTTCTTAAAATTTCTGCTGATAATTGCCATTGCCGTGATGGGTTCCGCGTATCTTTCGGCGTTTGTCAGCATTTTATCGGCATTTGCAGTGTTCTTATGCGGGCATTTGCTGGATTTTATAAAGGATTTCTCGTTGCTCCTGCATCATTCCGGCGCACATGAACACGGGCTGCCCGGGATGATTAAAAAACCCTCTGGTTTCATGATCTATATGGATTACTTCTTTAAAAAACCCTTAGAATGGATTTCATTTATTTTGCCCGATTTCAAAAAATTTGATATCCTGTCATATCTTTTAAAAGGTATAGATATTCCTATAGAAACCATTGGATTCTCAGCAGGATATACGGTATTATATGTAGCGATCTGTACTCTAATTTCTTACATCCTCTTAAAAAAGAGGGAATTTTTCTGAATATTGGATGCTGCGAAAAGGACGTTTATTTTTATATGCACTGTTGTGCATTATTTTTTTTGTTAACATAGGGGTGCTCTCTTTTCGTAATACATCGACAGTGACGTCGGCAAATTATTCTCCCGCAGAAACAATTCCCTTGCTTTTGTCGGGAGGCATCCGGGGAATAATTGTTGACTTTCTTTGGGTCAGGGCGCTTGCCAGGCATGAGGAAAAAAAATATTATGAATTGTTGACTATTAACAATTCAATCTCTAAACTACAGCCTGATTTCCCTGCTGTTTGGATCTTTCAGGCATGGAATATGGCATATAATATTGCCCACGAATGGGATTCGCCTCAAAACAAATGGAAATGGATTAAGGCTGGATTACATTTTGCGAAGAAAGGGGCATCAAAAAATCCTCATAACGGCGATCTTTTTTTTGAATTGGGATATATGTATTCGCATTTATTTGATGAGCGGTACTTTAAATATTCTGCATACAACAGGAAACAATTGAAAAAAGAAGAGGGAGAAGATAATTACGACGCCTCACTTTTCTGGATGAGAAAGTCTGTTTTAAACGCGCCAAAGTTGAGAAATATTACTGCGATAGAAAGGTACATTTGTCATACCCTTTGGAAAGCTGCGTTATGTGCTGAAACAGAAGGAAGATACGACAATGCCCTTGAGTACGTTGAATCTGCCGTAAAGGAATGGAAGGCATATCATGAAAAACATCCCCAGGATACGCTGGTGGATGTGCACAAGGTAATTAAAAGGCTGGAAGAAAAAAAAATGGTTCTGCAGGATACATTACAGAAAACAGATACTTCTGTTTTGCAAAACTGGTAAAAAACACCCTTTTCATGAACGTAAATTTTGATTATAGTTAACAGCGTGTATCGTTGTATATTTTAATTTGTAATATGTATAAATTAAGGGATTAGTTGGAAGAAAGGAGAATGATGTAAGTCGATGAATAATTTTTTGCGTATTTTTAACCGTATCGTTAAAGTCAACCGTGTGAGTATCACAATGATACTTTTGATGTTGACCATTTTTATTTTCGGAATAGTAAAGTCCGATATTTTTTCTCACATTGCTCAGGCTCAGACATCCGCAAAGGTAAGCGCGGAGAAGCCGGCATTTGATATCGGAGAAACGACACAGACAGAACACCCTCTGTTTGAAATGGGCAGTTCGGGGAAAAACATGCCGGAAGATTCCCGTTCAATACCAGTGCTCTGGTGGATTGCGCCAATTGGATCATTATGCGCCCTCTTCTACGCAATGAAATTTTACAAAAGCGTCATGAAGAATCCCGAAGGAAATGAAAAAATGATTTCCATTGCAAAGCATGTTCGGGAGGGAGCTTACGCTTATCTAAGGCAACAATATAAAGTAATTGGTTTTTTCATTGTAGGCGCTTTTCTTGTGCTCCTTTTTATCTCATATGGATTGAATCTTCAATCGAAAGTAGTGCCTTTTGCATTTGTGTCCAGCGCTTTCTTATCAGGGCTTACCGGATTTTTGGGAATGAAAACGGCAACAAGTGCAAATTCGAGAACTGCAGAAGGCGCAAGGAAATCATTAAACCAGGGGTTGCAAATTGCGTTTAGAAGCGGTGCGGTAATGGGTCTTGTAGTTGTAGGAATAGGACTCCTGGATATTTCCTTATGGTTTTTCGTATTTCGCAAATTTACAAATTTCACCTTGCTGGATATGGCGATGATGTTGCCCTGCTTCGGTATAGGCGCAAGCTCTCAGGCATTATTTGCCAGGGTTGGAGGAGGAATTTATACAAAAGCCGCCGATGTCGGAGCCGACCTTGTAGGAAAGGTTGAAGCGGGGATTCCCGAAGATGATCCGAGAAACCCTGCAACAATCGCAGATAATGTCGGTGATAATGTCGGCGATGTGGCAGGAATGGGAGCAGACTTGTATGAATCCTATTACAATTCAATGTTGGCATGTGCTGCACTAGCAATAACCGGCGGATTAGGCATTGCAGGCATGGTTCTTCCCATGATATTGGCAGGAGTCGGCATTATTCTTTCCATTATAGGCATCTATACGGTAAAGACGAAAGAAGAGGCGACACAAAAAGAACTGTTGAAAGCGTTAGGCAAAGGAATTAATGTCAGTTCAGTTCTGATACTGATAACATCGGCAATCATTATTAAAATCATGCTGCCCCATAATTTTGGTATTTGGGGTTCCATTATTACCGGACTCATTGCCGGTGTCATTATCGGAAAAGGCACGGAATATTACACCTCTTCAAATTATTCGCCGACAAAAGGCATTGCGGGACACGCAACCACCGGTCCTGCAACGGTTATTATCGATGGTATTGCAACAGGTATGAAATCAACTATTATCCCGGTGGTGACCATTTCGGCTGCAATTTTATTAAGCTTTGGCTTTGCCGGAGGTTTCGCAAATATCTCCCTCGGCCTTTACGGGATTGCCATTGCCGCAGTAAGCATGCTTTCCACCCTTGGCCTTACCCTTGCAACTGATGCCTACGGGCCAATTGCCGATAATGCCGGTGGCAATGCGGAAATGAGCGGACTTGAGCCGTACGTCAGAGAAAGAACTGACGCGCTGGATGCTTTGGGAAACACCACGGCGGCAACGGGAAAAGGTTTTGCGATTGGTTCTGCAGCTTTAACTGCATTGGCATTAATTGCCTCCTTTGTGGAACAAGTAAGACTGGGATTGGAAAATGCGGGAATACATGTCTTAAAGGTTGCCGGCACGAGCATTGATGTGGCAAAAGCAACATTATCCGACCTTATGATCTCCATGGATATTACCTTAATTAACCCGAAAGTGTTGATTGGCCTGTTTATCGGGGGATTAATTTCTTTTGTCTTTTGTGCAATGACGATGAAGGCCGTAGGACGTGCCGCGGGAAGCATGGTAGAAGAAGTACGAAGGCAATTCCGTGAAATTCCCGGAATAATGGAAGGGAAGAACCCGCCGGATTACGCTGCATGCGTCTCCATTAGCACAAAAGGGGCGCAAAAGGAAATGATGCTTCCTTCTATTCTGGCGCTTCTGGTGCCAATTGCAACGGGGTTGATGCTCGGAGTACCCGGAGTTGTCGGACTTCTTGCAGGAAGCTTAACAACGGGATTTCTGCTTGCGGTTTTCATGGCAAATGCCGGCGGCGCATGGGATAATGCAAAAAAATACATAGAAGGAGGAGCATTCGGGGGAAAAGGCTCCAGCGCACACAAGGCTGCTGTGGTCGGTGATACCGTAGGAGATCCATTCAAAGACACCTCAGGGCCATCATTAAATATTTTGTTGAAGTTGATGTCTATCGTATCGGTTGTTTTTGCAGGGATCACGCTGAAGTACTCGGATCAGATATGTTCTTTTTTACACCTTAATTAACACAAACCAAAGCAGGGTGCTGAGTTGAAATATTCAGTACCCTGCTTTTAAAATCTCTTCGTATGAAATTCGTATTTATTTTTGTTTAAACCAGCAACATATTCCCGATAATAAATTACTATCTTTCAGATAGGAGGTAATTATGGCAAACAACAGTTATTCGGAAGCCGAGAGCAAAGTATGCCCCAATTCTAATTGCCAATATGATCATCATGCGAAAGGTGCGAATTTTTGTATTTTATGTGGAACGCTCTTGTATTACAGGTGTGATGATTGCGTATCGGTAAACCCAAAGTATGCAAAATTTTGTTTTTATTGCGGAAGCAATATCGCGGATGTCGAATCATCAGGACACTATAGTTCTGACTTCGAGGATGCGACGGAAACTCATTAAATAAAGGAGGAATAACACGTTAGATTCAAGAGAAATGGCAATTATGTTTGCCAAAATCGCAGAGGATAAAAAAGCGGAAGAAATAGTAGTATTAGATGTAAGCGGCCTGACATTTATTACCGATTTCTTCGTTATTTGCAGCGGATTTAACAGTCGCCAGCTGCAAAGCATCATGGATGAAGTTGAATTGAAAATGGAAGGCTGCGGAATTCGTCGAAACGGTGTAGAGGGTTATACTGAGGCGAAATGGATCCTTATAGATTATGGAGATGTGGTGCTTCACCTTTTTTGCCAGGAAACGCGACACTTTTATGACCTTGAGCTTTTATGGGGCGATGCACCAAAAATACCATGGAAAACAGATATCTGAATGTGATGTCTATCAATTATTCCTGCCTGTTCGGGTGAAAGTCGTGCGGGTAGTTGTTGCTTGTCCTGGAATACCTAACTTTTGAGCCCTTTTAATATTTTTTATCCGTCGGCTTTCCTCACGACGCTTTTTTTCAGAAGGTTTTTCAAAATATGCGATCCGTTTTGACTGGTTGATAATACCTTCTTTATCGCACATTTTCTTAAACCTTCGCAGGGCGTCTCGTATGTTTTCATCAGACGTAATCAATATTTTTGCCATAAATCTCCTTAAAACCTTTCTGTAAAGTTTGCCAATAAAATAAAGGACAATTTTAAATCTTATGTAATTCTGCGTCAAGTAAAAAATATATCTTACGGCAAATATTAGCTTGCAGAGACGCATAGCAATGCGTCTCTACGTTTGGTGGGCTTGCCCACCCTACTCTGTTAAAAGTTGCCGAAGGCATGATTTAAATTTGAACTTGTTATACAAAAACACTTTTTATCTTTGAGATGTTTAGCGCTATGTTTAATAAGGAAATAATTTACAAGCTTATAAAAGGCAATGGCCTAAGCCGGGAAGAAAGCTTCGGCGCAATGATGCAGATCATGGAAGGGCAAGCGACAGATGCTCAGATTGCTTCATTTGTCACCGCCCTATGCATGAAAGGCGAAACCGTTGAGGAAATAACAGGATGTGCGCTCGCGATGCGACAAAAAGCCCTTAAGATAAATGCCGGCGAGGGAATAATCATTGATACCTGCGGCACCGGCGGCGATGCGAAAAATACGTTTAATATTTCCACCGCTGCGGCATTCGTTATAGCAGGAGCGGGTTTAAAGGTCGCAAAACACGGAAATAGAGCCGCATCCGGCAACTGCGGCAGCGCGGATGTTCTTCAGCTATTGGGCGTTAATATAGAAGCCAGTGTGAAAACAGTTGAAAAGTGTATTGAGGGTGCTCATGTCGGGTTTCTCTTTGCGCCTCTTTTGCATCAGGCAATGAGATACGCAAGCAAACCAAGAAAGGAAATAGGGATACGCACCATATTTAATCTTATCGGTCCTTTAGCAAATCCTTCCGGGGCTGCACACCGTATTCTGGGAGTATACAATGAGCACCTGACGGTCATAATTGCAGAAACCTTAAAACGTCTGGGCGACAAACATGCTTTTGTCGTGCATGGACTTGATGGCCTGGACGAAATTACCGTTACGGGAAAAACAAAGATATGCGAACTTGTGGACGGTTCAATAAAAAATTACTATATAGAGCCTCAGGATTTTGGAATAAAAAAATCTGACCTGTCCGCACTCATGGTAAATTCACCGGAAGAAAGCGCGCTGGCGATTAAAGAGATATTCAACGGCGTCCGCAGCCCCAGGAGAGATGTTGTTCTCCTGAATGCCGCAGCGGCAATTATTGCCGGAGGAAAGGCAAAAAATTTTACACAAGGAATAGATATTGCCAGCCGGTCGGTCGATGAAGGCAGGGCAAAAGAATCGCTTCAGAAATTAATCGATATCAGTTGGCAACAATAGAAGTTATGCCTCAAAAAAAACTACTGTTTTTTTTCTGAAAAATTCTATTGCTTTTCACGCTGAAATTTGTTTCACTACCCGAATTCTTTTATTTTAAAACTTTACACATTCAACCATTTTCTAAGGAATTATAACCATGATGATACCAAGGATGGTCTTCTTTACAAAAGGAGCCGGAATACATAAAGATAAATTGCAATCTTTCGAACTTGCCTTAAGAAAGGCAGGCATAGAAAAATGTAATTTGGTTCGCGTGTCCAGCATATTTCCGCCGAATTGCAAAGTGATCTCCAAACCGCAGGGAGTTCCCATGCTAAAAGCAGGACAAGTCGTATTCTGTGTTATGAGTGAAAACTCTACCAACGAGCCAAACAGGATGATTACTGCCTCCGTCGGCATGGCTATCCCTGCTACGGTAGATTACGGATATCTGAGCGAGCATCATGCTTATGGAGAAACGGAAGAAAAATCAGGGGATTATGCGGAAGACCTTGCGGCTACCATGCTTGCCAGCACCTTGGGTATTGAATTTGATCCGGAAAAAAACTACGATGAACGCAAAGAAATTTACCGGATGAGCGGCAAAATAGTTAAAACAAGGAATATTACCCAGGCTGCCAGAGGAGATAAAAACGGTTTATGGACCACTGTTGTGGCCGCGGCGGTATTTATTCTATGATGATACATCTTCTCTCCGTCTCTATGTCGGGAATATATTCCCATTTCCCGGCAATAAACGGTTTTATCCGCACATGAAAGATAATGCGCCGGAATATCTGGAAGAACTCATATCAGGAAGTGTAGTTACCCCAAAAGAATTTCAGGCCTCAGGAGTTTACTGCGGAATAAAAATAGCGAAAGACCGTCTGGACATGGGAATAATCCTGTCAAAAATTCCCGCGGCAGGGGCGGCTCTTTTCACGACAAATAAAATCTGCGCCGCTCCGGTGCTGCTGGGCAGAAAAATTATTAAGAGGGGAAAACTCCGCGCCATAGTCGTAAACAGCGGCAATGCCAATGCATGTACAGGAGAACGTGGATATAAAAATGCCGAAGATATGGCATTGCTGATGTCAAAGCATCTGGCAATTCCGCCGGAAGAAGTTTTAGTGTCTTCCACCGGTATAATTGGCAAGCATCTGCCGATGGAGAAAATTTCCGCGGGCATCGAGCAAGCATCCGTTTCTTTGGGCAATACGGCCGCGCATGGAAACGCAATTACTCAGGCCATCATGACTACGGACACAAGGCCAAAAAACATTGCAGTGAAAATAAAAGCACAAGGAAAGGAAATGCACATCGGGGGAATCAGCAAAGGGGCGGGAATGATTGCGCCGAATCTGGCGACAATGCTCTGTTTCCTGACAACCGATGCCTCAATTTCACCGGAACTTTTGCATAGCTGCCTTAAAAAAGCAGCAGACCAGTCATTTAATCGCATCACGATTGACGGGCACATGAGCACAAACGATACCATCGCCATTATGGCAAACGGCGCATCGGGCATTGAAATAACACCCACCGGCGCCGAATTATCACTCTTTCAGAATGGGCTGGACTACGTCACCAGACACCTTGCGAAAGCTATTGTAATGGATGGGGAAGGGGCGACAAAGTTTATCCGGATTTCGGTAACAGGCGCAAAATCCCTCCCTGACGCAACAAAGGTTGCAAGAACAATTGCGGATTCCCCTCTTGTAAAGACCGCAATGCATGGAAGCGACCCAAACTGGGGGCGCATCGTTTCCGCAGCAGGATACGCGGGAATTGAACTGGATGAAGCAAATACAACGCTTCATATTAACGATATTCTTGTATACGAAAAAGGAATGCCCGCATTGTTTGACTATGGCACACTAAGAACTTCCATGCGAGAACAAAATATTTTTATCCGCCTGCAAATAGGAACCGAAAATTACGAGGATACCGTCTGGACGTGCGATTTATCAAAAGAATACGTTTCTATTAACGCCGATTATCATACGTAACACCCCCTTTCATTTCATAACCGTTTAAACAAATGACATTGACTGAAAATCATTCCAGGACATGTGCTTTTATCACCCTTGGCTGCAAGGTTAATCAGTATGAAACACAAGCGCTCAGGGAATCCCTTATTGCAAAGGGATTTATGGAAGTATCCCCTGAAATAACTGCGGATGTGTATGTAATCAACACATGCACAGTGACCTCCGCGAGTGATGAAAAATCACGTAATTATATAAAACAACTAAAGAAGATGAGCCCTCGTTCTTCTATTGTTGTTACCGGTTGTTATGCAGAATCAGACGCAGAGACAATCAAAAAAATCGATGGTGTTAGCCATGTCATCACAAAAGCGGATGAGGCTTCCCTTGCAGAAATTATTACCGGCGCCGAAAGCCGTTATTATCCTCAATCCGGTTTTTCACAATCCTACCGTTTGCGAAATAGTTTAACAGATGCGCAGACACAAAAAGATTCTATTTTTCGCCTTAAGATCAGCCATTTTCAAGGCCATACGAAAGCATTTCTGAAAATAGAGGACGGCTGCGATATGTACTGCTCATACTGCATCATTCCCTATGTTCGCGGCAACATCAGGAGCAGAAAATGGCAGGATATTCAGGAAGAAGCAAAGCGCCTTATTCAGAACGGTTACAAAGAAATCATACTTACGGGAATCCACCTTGGCGCCTATGGCAAAGAAACGCAGAATGGCGTTTCGCTTGTTACTATACTTGAGAAACTGAGCGATCTTTCCGGTATGGGGAGAATTCGGTTGAGCTCAATTGAGGCAAACGAAATTACTCCCGAACTTATAGACCTCGTTGCAGACAAAAAAAACATCTGTCCCCATTTTCATATTCCGTTGCAAAGCGGCGACAACGTTATTCTCAAAAGAATGAACAGAAAATATACCGCGGAACACTATTTAGAGATTCTGGATACGATTCGTGCGAAAATCAGACTGCCCTCCTTTACTACGGATGTAATGGCAGGTTTTCCCGGAGAAACAGAGGAACAATTTGAAAATACTGTTAATGTGTGCCGGAAAGCGGGCTATTGCCGCATGCATATTTTCCCGTTCAGCATAAGAAAAGGAACGCCTGCTGCAGAAATGCAAAATCACTGCCCTCCTCAAATTATCAGACAAAGAAAAAATCTGTTAAAGACGCATGCCGACACACTGGCATTTGCTTACAAAAAACTGTTTTTCAATAGTGTTGCAGAGGTGCTCGTGGAAACGGAAAGAGACGGGAAAACGGATAAATTGTGCGGATATTCCGAAAGATACATAAAAGTTATCTTCGATGGTCCCGATGCGCTGAAAAATTCCATTGTTCCGGTGATCATAGAAAAGGTTACGCCATCGGATGTTTATGGAAAGTTTTATGAAAATGAGACACATGAGTGAAAGGTAGATGTATTTGAAAAGATGAACCGGGCATTCGGTATAAAACATTATTGTGCTGCTCTATGAACAATTTATTCATCATTATTATATTTTTTACCTGTATTTTTCGTGCATCGCTTTTATTCGCACTTCCGGCAGATGACGTAATTCCCCTGATTGATCAGGATTATTATTCCTATGCCCACAGTGCAATGAAGGACGCGAAAAAATCTATTTTTTGTGTTATGTACTCCGCGAATATCAATCCAAAATACACAAAACGCAAAGAATATCAATTAATTGACGATCTTGTCGACGCCCACAAAAGAGGCGTGGCGGTGACCGTCATCTTTGAGAAAAACTTTGCCTTTTGGGAGAAAGGAGCCAGGAGCAGAACGGTTGAAAAAAAGAGCCAAAAGGCCTACGACCTTCTCAAAGAAAAGGGAGTTCCTGTTTTTTACGACAGCGCTAAAAACATCACCCATAGCAAAATACTGGTGATTGATAGTTATATTACCATTCTTGGAAGCACAAACTGGACATACAGCGCCCTGAATGAAAATCACGAGGCGTCTGTCCTGATCAAATCCAAAAGCATAGCAGAGTCTTTTCTTGCGGAACTTAATAAAATTCCAAAAGATTAATAGAGATATCATACAATAAATAGACTCTGTGGTTGTTAAAATTAAATTTGACAGCACAGGAATAAAAAATATAATGGTAAACATATGTCCACCGATCAGAAAAAATCAACAAATACTGCTTTAACCAAAAAACAGGCGGATTTTCTGGATTTTTTGAAAGGATACTCCCGGGAAAAAGGCTATCCGCCCACGGTGCGCGAGATTATGCGCGGGCTTGGGCTTTCCAGCACCAATATCGTAAAAAAATATCTTGATGTTCTTGTCCGCAAGGGATACATCAAAAAGCAACACAATAGTCCCCGGGCTATCGAAATAGTAGAAACCCCGCGTGAATATTCTGAAACAAAAGCCATTCCCATTGTCGGAAAAGTCAGGGCGGGTGCGCCTCATCCTGCGATAGAAGATATCACGGGATATCTTACGGTGGATAAAGCCATCTGCCGCACCGACAACGCATTTTTTTTGCAGGTGGAAGGGGACAGCATGATCAATGCCCATATACAGGAAGGAGACCTCGTTTTGGTAAAGCCGCAACAGGTTGCCAACAACAGGGAAATCGTGGTTGCCCTCATAAACGACGAAGCCACCGTCAAAAGATTCTATAAAAAAGGAAATACTCTGGAACTTCACCCGGAACATCCCACAATGAAACCTATTGTAATCAAAGGAGAACAGGATGAGGTTCGCATCGTGGGAAAGGTCACTGCGGTGGTGAGGTTATTAGAGAAGTAATACACATTCGCAAACATATACATTGAGAGGAACACACCGGGGAACAATCCCTTCTCCTGAAGATACTTCTCACTCCTATGCACGTATCATGGAATACATCAAACGAAAATCATTACTCTACAAAACGGAAGTAGATTTTGGTGATTATGCGGCAAACCATGTTTTGGGATGTTCTCACGGATGCACGTATCCCTGCTATGCCATGATGATGGCAAAAAGGTTCGGCAGGGTAAAAACGTATGATGCGTGGATTCAGCCAAAAATTGTGATGAATGCGGAAGAATTGCTGCGCGAAGAGATTCCCCGCTACAAAAACAAAATTACATCTGTACACTTCTGCTTTACCACAGATCCGTTTATGTACGGTTATAAAGAAATTGCAGACCTGAGCATGAGATTAATTGCCATGCTGAATGATTCCCATATCAAATGTACCATACTGACAAAAGGCTGCCTGCCCATGGAACTGGCGCAACTTTCTTCCCGGAACGAATGCGGTATCACCCTCATGTCTCTGAACGAAGATTTCAGAAAAGATGCAGAACCGTTTTCCGCGCCATACAGGGAAAGGATCGGAAACCTTTATCAACTGCATAAACGCGGATTAAAAACATGGGTAAGCATCGAACCTTATCCCACCCCAAATATTCTTCAGCAAAACATCGAAGACATTCTTGACGCTATATCATTTGCCGACAAAATCATTTTCGGGAGAATGAATTACAACGCGGCGGTCTCCGAATACAAAAACCATAAAGAATATTTTAATCAGGTAAGCAACAAGGTCATCGATTTCTGCCGGAAACACAACAAAGAGTACCATATAAAAAAAGGGACAATAGAGCACTTTCCCGGCCTCTGTTTTTAGAAAAGAAAGGAATTAAAAGAACGGTTAATAATCTTTGAATCTTTGCACTCTTTGCGTCTTTGCGGTAAAATATCTTCTCTGTCACTTCCTTCGGCGGACTGAAGTAATTATCCCCGGGAGGAATAATAAAGAAATCTGAGAACTGATCGGGTTAGACTTCGATGAAAAATATCATAACACTTTAGTTTTTTGAAAAATTGTAATAATATAAGGCAAATCCTGCTTCCCGGTTTAACCCTGACAGGGTTTTAGAACCCTGTCAGGGTTGCAAAATAGCTGAGAAATTATGTTTTTTCAAAAAACTAAAGTGTTACAA
>Ga0194126_10000875_pt1 | contig 51027 bp, 36 predicted proteins | sample TA2KigC150mmetaG_FD_148641 | JGI IMG/M metagenome (GOLD analysis project Ga0194126, IMG submission 148641) | Freshwater microbial communities from Lake Tanganyika, Tanzania - TA2015035 Kigoma Deep Cast 150m | ecosystem: Environmental > Aquatic > Freshwater > Lake | place: Tanzania: Lake... | reverse complement strand
CGCTGGCCTGCCAAGCCTGAATATGATGGTTCCAGGTGATCCGTGCCGCCATCGCCTACCCTCCGCAAAAATGCAGAGGATGGCGGCTTGGGAGACAGATTCACAGATGGGGCCGCTGACCGCTTACAATCGGTTAGCCAACACCCTCAATCGTTCCGCTTTCTGGAGAAGGACTTATTTTGCTACCCATGCTTGGCGGCACTGCCATCAAGTCAAGGCTGGAACTGCAAAGCGTCGGGTTCCGTTGGCTGAGCGGAGTCGAAGCCAACGGAACCCAAGTCGGTGGTCAGTTCGCTTCGACTCCGCTCAGCAAACAGCGAACTTAATGGCAGAGATGCTTGGCGGGGGACGGATGAGGGAGGGAGCATTCAGGCTTGACTGGTTGCGTCATCCATATCCGTAGAGCCGCTTGGCGCCGGGCCATAGATAAATCTGATCCCATATCTTGTCTCGACTTCGCCTACGATCCGGCGTGAATTTTTTGCGTACTCCATGATGTCGTGGCGTGCCTCTGCGTCGAGCTGCTTTTGTACCTTGTATTTTGCTTCCAACAAAGGACTAGTCATCATGATTCGTCTCCGTGAACAGTTCCAGCGGGGTAATGATATCCGGGGTCGGTAAACTCATCCGGGCATTGATGATCCGAATATGCTGTTTTTTGTTCGCATTGGCCAAGTGGTTGCAGTTCCAGGTGAGCAGGAAGTCCATCTTATAGAACGAAGCATAGGCCAAATGTATGGCATCGCCGGTGAGCGAGCGCGGCATGAGAAAGTTGTCGAGGTACACTTGCGCGATTTCGAAGACGCGCGACTCGGGCAGCAGCACTTGAATACCCGCAATACAAACCATCAGCTTTTCCTTATTTGGATATTCGCCGTTACTCAACTCTATGATGCTTTCTTCGGAAATCCAGAGCGCGAAGTTTTTCCGCTCTTCCTCCCACCACCTGCGGGTGACCTCAATGTAGGTCTTGATGCTATCTCTTTCGTCGTAGAGATAGCTGGGAATGGTGCTATCGAGATAGACGGATCTTTTCATGCCGGTTCTTATGCTGTGTTGTGAAACCTCGATCTTTCGACTATCGCATTAAAACCTGCGCCACGCCGCTCATTGCGCCGTCAACGCCGATGCCGCGTAGCGCGGCAACGCGAGTTGTTCCAGCATTTTGATGACCACCCCGCCGATATGGACGACCGCACCCAGATTGCCGAACCTGGCGATATGTTCAGGGGATAGACCAAGGTAGCCGGACAGAAACAACTGGACCGCCGGGTCTTTGGCCAGGCTTGGCAAATCCCGTATCTGCTCAATGAGGGCGAGTTTGTCCCCCTGCGTGATGTTCAGCACCATATTGGCGAAGAACACCACCAGGTCGGAATCCGGAGTCATTAAGTTGAAGGCTTCCAGAGCGCTGTCGATCGCGTCCGCGGGCAGATGGCCGCCGCGCGCGGCGACATACAACAAGTCGAAAGCCACGGCCTTCATGCCCTCGTTACTGGTGGCGTCGGCGAAAAACTGAATGCGGGCGCCGGCTGACACGCTGACATTGGTCAGGATGACCTTCTGCTTGGGGCCAATTACATGGGGAGGTTCGCCCGGCACGGTGGCCCCGACCGGGGTGATGGTCAGCTCGTACCAGCGGTCCACCAGGTTTTCAACCTGGATGTCGAGCTTGGCGCCGCCTTCGCGTGGGTTTTTGACAGTGAGGATGATCGGCGGACAAATATCGTAGGCGAAAAGCCAGGTGCCGGGGTCGCAGTCGCCGTATTCGGTCAGCAGGAACAGGTCGCGCACGAGCAGGGTTTTCTCCGCGCCGCCGGTGGGGGTGGTCAGGCGTAGCGGGTAGCGGCCACCGGTTTTGAGCGCGGGAATTTGGAAGCTGATGCGTGGGTCGCTCCAGCTTTTGATGGGCGCGTTCTGGCCGCCCACGGTGAGGGTGGCGCTACCTTGCTGGGCGCCGAAGTTGTAACCGTCGAGGATGACGGTGCTGCCGGGCGCGCCATTGCCGGGGCGGAGGGCGGTGATGATGGGCTGGCTGCCGAGGATTTGCAGGCGGGTTTGCGCCTGGCCGTAGGCGGTGGTGACGGTGAGGCTATGGCTGCCGGGGGCGAGCGTCGGCAGGGTGAAACGGAGGTAGCCGTCGCTCCAGGTTTGGGTGGGAGTGGCGTTGCCGTCGATGGCGAGTTGTCCGGGCAGGGGTCCAAAGTAGCGCCCGGTAAGGCTGAGGCTGTCACCCGGCACGCCTTTGAGCGGGATATTGGCTATTTGGGGTGGTTGTTGGGCGACCGGACCGGAGATGCCGAAGAGGGCGGCGGTCAGCCTGGGGAAATTGCCGGCTATGGTCAGTGTTCGGTGATGGATGCCCGCTCGGCTGGGCGCGTAGCGGACGATGAGGTCCTGTTTGGAGCCCGTCGCGAGGGTGAAACTGGCGCCCGCCGTGACACTGTAGGGAGCGGGAGCGGCCACTGTGCCGGTCAGGGTTTTCTCGCCGAGGTTTTGCAAGGTGTAGGTGCGATCGGCAGTCTGATTGGGCGGGACGATGCCGAAGTCCTGGGTGGTGGGGGTGAGAATGAGGTCGGAGGAGGAGAGCTTGGCGATGAAGGCGTCAGTGTTGCCGTTGTATGTGGGGTCGTAGGAGACGATATTGGGGTCGTTGGCGGAGGTGGGGAAGTCGTACGAATCGGTAGACCCCGTGACATAGGCATTCCCCGCGCCATCGACCGCGATGCCGTTGCCTTGATCAGTACCGCTGCCACCGAGGTAGGTGGAATAGCGCACGGTCTGGCCGTCGACGCTGAGCTTGAACACGAACGCATCGGTTCCCCGTAACTGCGGATATATAGCGTTGACGACGGGAAAGTCGCTACACTGGGTATACCCGGTCACATAGGCATTGCCCGCGCCATCGACCGCGATGCCGGAGCCGGTATCGTAATAGGTGCCGCCGAGATAGGTGGAATAGCGCACGGTCTGGCCGTCGGCGCTGAGCTTGAACACGAACGCATCCCCCGAATCCCCGCTCCCTCGTAACTCCGGATACTTGGCGTTGACGGTGGGGAAGTCGTTCGAACCGGTCCAACCCGTGACATGAGCATTGCCCGCGCCATCGACCGCGATGCCAATGCCATAATCTAGACCACTGCCGCCAAGGTAGGTGGAATAGCGCACCGCCTGGCCGTCGGCGCTGAGCTTGAACACGAAGACATCCCGTGATCCCCACAGCTCCGGATATTTCGCGTGGACTGTGGGGAAGTCGCTCGACCCGGTCGATCCGGTGACATACGCATTGCCGGCACCATCGACCGCGATGCCGTGGCCACCATCCTCACCGCTGCCGCCGAGGTAGGTGGAATAACGCACCGTCTGGCCATCGGCGCTGAGTTTGAACAGGAAGGCATCGTAGAATCCCCACAGCTCAGGATATCGGGCGTTGACCGTGGGGAAGTCGTTCGAGATGGTCCAGCCCGTGACATGGGCATTACCCGCGCCATCAACCGCGATGCCCCAGCCCCAGTCCCCACCGTAGCCGCCGAGATAGGTGGAGTAGTACACAGTCTGGCCGTCGGCGCTGAGCTTGAACACGAAGGCATCACGGTATCCCCCTCGATACTCCGGATATTTGGCGTTGACCGTGGGAAAGTCGCTCGAGCAAGTTTCTCCCGTGACAAGCGCATTGCCCGCGCCATCGACCGCGATGCCGTGGCCCTCATCGGCACTGCTGCCGCCCAGGTAGGTGGAATAGCGCGCCATCTGGCCATCGGCGCTGAGCTTGAACACGAAGGCATCCCTTTCACCCCGCCACGGATATTTCGCGTTGACCGTGGGGAAGTCGCTCGAATAGGTGAACCCCGTGACATAGGCATTGCCCGCGCCATCGACCGCGATGTCGTAGCCATAATCACTAAAGCTGCTGCCACCCACATAGGTCGAATACGCCAATACCGGGTCGATGACCAAGGGCCGTGTCGGGTCGTAGTCCCCCACCTGGAAGCCGACCCGCGCCGGACTGGCGGCCAGGACGGCCGATGCGGTGGGCGGCAACATGACGAACCGCCCCTCGACCGCGCGCCGCCGGCCGTCGATCTCCTGATACACCACCGGCTTGCGCAGGCGCACCGCGCCCGCTGCGGTCGGCAGCAGCAGATCCCCGTTCGCCTCCAGCCGCGGCGCGGCGGCGGGGTCTTCCCCGGCGAAGCTCAGGCGGATCTGGTTCGGATCGGCCCCCGGCGCGACGATGAAGTCGTATTCCAGTGACCGCTGATGGCCGTAATAGACCAGGTCGATGCCCGGATAGACGCCCCGGTATTCGACCCGGCCATAGGTAGCGATGCCGGTCCGCCAGCCCGCCGGGTCCCGGCCCTTGAGATAGTTGACCATGCCCGGTAGCCGCTCGCGCCCGGTGACCGGAACCGCCGTCCGGGCGCCTTCCAGCCGCATCCGCAGCACCGCGCCTTGGGCGTCCTCCGCCGCCGCGCCGCGCAACAGCCGGTCCAGGGCCTTGGCCCCCTCTCCCTCCGGGAGAGGGTTGGGGTGAGGGGGAACCACGCGGGATTGCAGGTCTGCCGGGGCCTGCCCCGTGTGGGCGAAAATCTCTTCAAGGAAGAAATCCTGTTGAGATCCCCTCACCCTGCCCTCTCCCGGTGGGAGAGGGTTGAAAAACGGGTTTATCGATGCCGGCGGGTTTTCCGGCGGGCGCAGGGTCAGCACCGCTTCGTCCGCCGTCAGGAACACCGCGTAGCCCGGCCCCCGCGCCAGGAATTTCACGCGGGCATCCGTCTGGCCCTGATTGGCCTCGAAGCTCAACGGCAGCTTGCCGTAGCGCTCCGCCACCCCCGCCGACGCGGCGGGCGCGATCCCAGCCCGGGCCACTCCTGACCCGGCGGCCAGCATCAGGCCCATCAGCACTACCGAACGCAAAATCCAACAACGCGGCGTGACGGTCGACATGGCGGAATCCCCCGAAAATATCCCTTGACAGGATGACATTCATCGAAAGTTCGCACCCTACGCCGTTGGCCAAGGAGTGTCCAGCGTGGCGCCCACCCGCCCGTGGGAGCGGTCTTCAGGCCGTGACCCGGCCCCGCGCCGATCGGTCGCGGGCTGAAGCTTGCTCCTACCGGTGGGTTGCGTGACCCTGGGGGCGGGCGCCAATCCGGACCAGCGTAGGGTACGCTGTGCGTACCTGCCCGTGGAAACACGATGTCGCTCGCCATGACGCGCGTGCATGGCTTTTGTGTGTCCGTGGGTTCGGGTTGTTCCAATCGCACGGGCCATGAGATGTTTGGGCAAGGGTACGCACAGCGTACCCTACGTTTGATGGTTGCGTTGGTCGACGGTGCGTACCTTGCCACCATGCTCGATTATCCCCCTGCTGGCATCGACGGCCATGGCAAGCCGGGTGGTCAGTACGCACAGCGTACCCTACGTTTGATGATTGCGTTGGTCGACGGTGCGTACCTTGCCACCATGCTCGATTATCCCCCTGCTGGCATCGACGGCCATGGCAAGCCGGGTGGTCAGCATGGACTGGTTGGAGCAAGCCGCGCGGAATCCGGGGCGATCCTGTCACGGAATCCCGTATTCCGCCGAGCCGCCAACGGTCTGACCACTGACCACGGGCCATCGTGCGCCCGCCTGATCGAAGCCGGATGGCGGACAGCCAGAGAGAGTGTCCGGCTAGGGTTTCGGCGCGACCACGCGGCTGATGGCGATGTCGTAACGGGCGTCCGGGCCCGGCGTGACCGGCGCGGTCAGGCCTTCCAGGTCGCCGGGCGAGGGGACCGGGCGGCCGCTTTTGGAGACGCGGGCGCCGATGACGAGGCGCTCGAAGCTGGACAGCGTCATGCCCGACATCATCGACATTGAGTCGTCCAGCGTGACTTCAACCGGCAGGTCGCGCACCTGCTTCCTGACCACGGCCAGCGGCATGGGCGGCCCTTCCGCCGCGCGGGCGAAAATGAAGACCGTATCCTCCGGGCTGGCCTGACTCCTCAAGGAGTCCGCCAGGGTCACCCTGACCCGCACGCGCCGACCGCCAGCCGCCGCGGCGGCTGTTTCGGCGGCGGGCGCCGTCGCGGTCGCCGGAGCCGGCTCGGCCCGGGCCTTCTGGATGAACTCATCGACCTCGCGCGCCTCCTGACTACCGGGCGCGAACTGCGCCTTGAGCGTCTCCCAGTAGCGGATCGCCGCCGCCATGTCGCCGCGCTCTCCGGCCGCGATGCCGGCCAGCCAGAGGCCGCTCTTGTGTTTCGGGTCCTGCTTGAGGATGTCCGCGACGATGGCCGCCGGCTTGCCCAGCATGGACCCCTGATTGGCCTCGGCCAGGGCTTCGGCATAGTAACCTTTGATATCCAGGCTTTGCGGGGCCAGCTTCATGGCGAAGGCAAACGCCTGCGCCGCCCGGTCGGGCTGCCGGGTGGCGAGCAGGGAGCGGCCCAGCAAGACCCAGCCTTCCAGATCGTTGGGGTTGGCCTGCAAACGCTGGGCGAGTTGTTCGATGGCCTGGTCGGTCTCCGCGCGGCTGACCCGCTCCGGCGGCGAGGCCACCAGATCGGGGCGGCCCAGGGAAAAGTAAGCGGCCAGGGCGACGACCGGCGCCAGTCCGAGCATGATCAACAGCGGCGTCCGCCCCTTCTTGCTGGCGGACGCCGCACCCTCCTCGGTAGATTCCAGATCACCCAGCAGGTGGCGCTCCGACTCGGCGGCCAGGATTTTGAGGGCTTCCGGCGAGGCGGCCTCGGCCGCCAGTTCCTCCTGCCGCTGCCGGTGTAGCGCCAGGTTGAGCCGGGCGCGGCTCATCCGGCCGGCATCGGGTCTTCCGATCAAGGCGGGGACAAAAAACAGGTAACCAATCAGCAGCATGAAAACCGCTGCCAGGGTGAAGAGAGTCATGCGGTGGACAATGAAAAGCGAGGCCCGGCAACCGGACCTCGCGGGTGGTGGGTTGATTTATCTGACAAACGCAAAATAGGCCAGGATGCCGTAGCAGCCCACGGCCAGCAAGCCATGAAGGGCCGCCAGGGCTTTCACCGGCCGGCCCTTGCCGCGCCGATAGGACATCAGCACACCCAAGGCGATGATGACCACGGCCAGCCCGATATTGATATAAAGGCGCTCGTCGCCGCCGATGGCTTCCCAGATCACCAGCGCCGAACCCAGCAGCGCGAAACCGCCGTGGGTCATGGCGTATTGCTTGGAATGCACGCCCCCCGTGAAGAGGTTAAGCGCCATGGCCACGCCCATCAGCGCCACGAGGGTGAAAACGGCAAGTGCAAAAACTAGCATGTTGTACTCCTTAAAGGGGTTGGTTAATGAGAACCCCTGATTCTAGTGAGGGCATTCAAGGACTGACAAGGCCCCATCACCCTTCATGGTGTTTTTGTTCCAGCGATTCGAGGCGCTCTTCGAGTTGCAACCGTTCGGCGTCGGATAGCTCCGTTTGATATTCGGCCGCATGGCGCCGGCTCCGGAACCAGACAAACACTCCGCCAAACAGCAAGATCATCACAGGACCGCCCCACAGCAGCAGGGTAATGCCCTTGACCGGCGGGCGATAGAGCACGAAATCGCCATAGCGGTCGGTCAGGAAGCGCACGGCTTCCGCTTCGTCCTTGCCGCTCTGGATGATGCCGTAGACCTCGTCGCGCAAATCCTTCGCGAGTTCGGCGTCCGAGTCGGCCAATGACTGATTCTGACAGACCAGGCAGCGCAACTCCTCGATCAGCCGCTCATAGCGGGCCTGCTTCGCCGGATCGTCGAAATCCCGCACCTCGACCGCGAGCCCCGTCGAGCCGAGGCCCAGCAGCAGGCAGCCCAGCAGCCAGCCCCTCATGGCGCTTCCCCCTGGAGTTGCCGGACCAGCGGCAGGATGTCCTGTTCCAGGGCCGCCGGCGTCACCGGCCCGGTGTGCTTGTGGCGAATGATCCCGGCCCGGTCGATCACGAAGGTCTCGGGCACTCCATAAACACCCCAGTCGATCCCCACCCGCCCGTCGGCGTCGAAGGCGCTTGCCGCGTAGGGGTCGCCATGCTGACGCAGCCAGCCTAGCGCCGCTTCGCGCTGATCCTTGTAGTTCAAACCGTAGATGGGCACGAGCCCCTGTCGCGCCAGTTGCAGCAGCACCGGGTGCTCCTGCCGGCAGGAGACGCACCAGGACGCCCAGACATTGACCAGGACCACCTGGCCCTTGAAGTCGGAGGGACTCAGGGTTTTATCGGCCGCGGCCACTTGCGGCAAGTTGAAGGCCGGCGCGGGCTTGCCGATCAGCGGCGAAGGCACCTCGCGAGGATTCAGGGTCAAGCCGATGGCGAGAAAGATCACCATGATGGCGAACACGGCCAGAGGTATCAGGAAACGCATGGTCTGGGATGAGGGTCGGACATTGGAAAAATCGGAGCCAGGTCAATCGAGTTTGGAGTTCCGCGTTTACGCGGTACAGCGCCCGCACCGCCTGAAGACGGAACGCCGAACATGCCCGGCCACGGGTACTGTGTAGGGATAGCGAGGCGCATCATGTACGGGATTTCAATGAGAGCGGCGTTGCGCCCGGGCGGATTTTCGCGCTCAAATCCACGCCGAATGCCCCGCCCGGCTCATCGGCCGCCAGCGGTCGCTCCCATCCCATCGCGTGTCTTTCACGCTAGGCCTTCCGGGCCGCGGCGGGCAGCGGCGCGTTCGCGGCCGCGCGCGCCGCCGCGATACGGTAGCGCCGATCGGCCAGGGAGCAGAATCCGCCCGCCATCATCAGCAAACCGCCCAGCCAAATCCAGCGGATGAACGGCTTGTAGTAGACCCGGACACTCCAGGCGCCGCCGTCCATCGGCTCGCCCAGGGCCACATAGAGGTCGCGGGTCAGACCGGGATCGATGGCCGCCTCGGTCATGGTGTTGCTCTGAACCTTGTACACGCGCTTCTGCGGCTTGAGTTCCGCCAGCCGCTCGCCCCCGGATTCGACGATGAAATCGCCTTCACGGGCGGTGAAATTGGGACCCACCACTTCGCTGACGCCCCGGAAGGTGAAATCGTAGGGCCCCAGGCGCGTCGTATCGCCCGGCGCCAGACGGACAATCTTCTCCTCGCTGTGGCTGTTGGAGAGCGCCACGCCGACCAGAAACACGGCGACGCCGATATGCGCCAGGGTCATGCCGTAGTAACTCGATGACTGCGCCCGCAGGCCGGCGCCGATCGTCTCGCGCAGGCGGACCCGACTCCACAGGGACAGGGCGGCGCCGCCGACCAGCCAGAACGCCAGGGTCAGTCCGGCCAGGGTCTTGATGTCGCGCAGGGTCCAGAATAGCGCCGTGGCGGCCACGCCCAGCAGCAGGCACAGCGGCGCCAGCCAGCGCACGTGTCGCCACAGCTTGCCGGTATCGGCCTCGCGCCAGGCGAACAAGGGGGCCATGCCCGCCAGCAGCATGATGGGCGTCATCAGCGGCGCGAACACACTGGTGAAATAGGGCGGGCCGACGGAAATCTTGCCCAGATTCAGAGCATCCAGGACCAGGGGATAGAGCGTCCCCAGCAAGATGCTCGCGGCCGCCGTGACCAGCAGCACATTATTCAGCAGCAGCAGATTCTCGCGGGAGATCAGCGCATAGCGGCCCGTGTCGCGGATCGATGGCGCGCGCAGACCATAGAGCAGTAGCGAGCTGCCGACCACCACCGCCAGGAATACCAGGATGAAGAGGCCGCGCGCCGGATCCGAGGCGAAGGCATGCACCGAGGTGAGTACGCCGGAGCGGACCAGGAAGGTGCCCAGGAGACTGAGCGAAAAAGCGAAAATCGCCAGCAATACCGTCCAGGCCTTGAACGCACCGCGCTTTTCGGTCACCGCCAGTGAGTGCAGCAAGGCCGTGGCCACCAGCCAAGGCATGAAGGAGGCATTTTCCACCGGGTCCCAGAACCACCAGCCGCCCCAACCCAGCTCGTAATAGGCCCACCAGGAGCCGAGCACGATGCCGAAGGTCAGGAATATCCAGGCCACGAGGGTCCACGGCCGCGACCAGCGCGCCCAGGCGGAATCCAGCGAGCCGCCCAGCAAAGCGGCTATGGCGAAACTGAAGGCCACCGACAGTCCGACATAGCCCATGTAGAGCATGGGCGGGTGGATGGTCATGCCGAAGTCCTGTAACAGCGGGTTCAGGTCGTTGCCATCCGCCGGCGGCGGCGCCAGCCGCTCAAAGGGGTTGGAAGTCAGCAAGATGAACAGCAGGATGCCGACACTGATCAACCCCATGACGCCCAGCACCCGGGCCTGAAACTCTTCCGTCAGGCTCTTGCTGAAAACGGTCACGGCAAAGGTCCATAATCCCAGGATCAGCGCCCATAACAGCATGGAGCCCTCATGGGCGCCCCAGGTGGCGGAAATCCGGTAATACAATGGCAGCTCGCTATTGGAATGGCTGGCCACATAGAGCACGGAAAAATCGTTGCCGATAAAGCCGTCCACCAGACAGACGAAGGACACCGCCAGGAAAAAGAACTGCGCCCGGCCCGCCGAGCGACCCACCGCCATCCAGATCGGCACGCCCTGGGCCGCGCCGGCCAGGGGAAAAGTGCCCTGCAGCAGCGCCATGAACAGGGCCAAAATCAGCGCCAGATGTCCCAGTTCCGCCGTCATCGCTGATAGTCCTTATAGGTGGTGGCGGGGAGCTTGCCGCCCTGCTTCAGCGAATCCGCCACCTCGGGCGGCATGTAGTTCTCGTCATGCTTGGCGAGCACCTCGCTGGCCACGAACACGCCCTGATCGTTCATCTTGCCAATGGAAATGATGCCCTGCCCCTCGCGAAAGAGGTCCGGCAAAATACCCGAATAGGTGACCGGTATCGTGGCTCCGCCATCGGTCACCGAAAAGTGGACATTCAGGCTGCTGGGCTCGCGCTGGACGCTACCCTGCACGACCAGGCCGCCGACGCGGAAGGGATAGCCCTTGGGCGCCTCGCCCGCCGCTACCTGGGTGGGAGTGAAAAAATACAGGAGATTCTTCTGGAAGGCGGTCAGCGCGAAGAATGACGCGACGCTCACCCCCAGCAGGATGAGTCCGACCACGATCATGCGTTTGCGGCGCGGCGTCATGAGCGCTTTCCGGCTTGCGCCTGCAAGCGCCTGATCTTCCTCGTCACCTCGGCGCGCCGCCAGAATGGCAACATTACGTTGGCTATCAGAATGACGGCCATCAGACCATAGGAGGTCCATACATAGAAGGCATAGCCGCCCATATTGAAAAATTCGGTCCAGTTCATCGATTTGCAAACACAAAAGTCATGGTCATGCGGGATAATTCCGCCGGGTAAGCCGGTCTCGGCCAACATTACGGTCATCATGAGACTGACCGCCTATCGACCATTCGAGGCCTGAGCGGTTCATTCTATCAGTCTATCGACGTCCAGGGGTCAGGTCAGGTCTTCCCGCCATTAAAGAGACCCACCCGGGAAACCCAAGGAAGCCGTTAACGGCTAAAATCCTATCCGTTACCGGGTCCCTCCATGGCCCACCCCCCTCTTTTCCGAGTCATTGCCGGCCTCTTTTCAGCCCCCCGCAACCCATCATGCCCCCATTCAAACGCCTCTTCCACCGCGTTGGCGCCCTGCTGATCGCCCTTGCGGCTTCGAGCGCCACCGCCGAACCCCGCATCGTCATCGGCCCCACGGAACCTGAAGAAGAGCCGGAAGTCGTGGAAACCATCTCCGGTCTGAGTTACGACCAGCTCAAGCGCCTGCGGGAACTCCGCAAATGGCTGGAGCAACGGCAGATGATCCGCGAACAGATCCGGCTCAGCGATCCCAAACACCGGGACCGCCCGGAACAGTCCAGACTGTTCGCCGATCGGCAACTGTTTGCACCGCTGGGGCAACGCTACTCGGGAAAATTACCGGAACCGCCCATGGGCGATCAGCCGCCCTTGAAGTTGCCGCCGCTACCCCGCTTTGAACGGGAGGAGTCCGCTGGAGCGGCGGAATCGGTGACTCCTCCCACAGCCGAGGATCGTGATTCCAGCCCCCCCAAACCAGGGGTGACCCATATCACCGCCCCGCCCAACCCCAAAGCCCGGGACCCGGTGCAAATCGAATACGAACTGAAACCCTGAATGGCGCGCGACCCATGTCGGACTTCCTGAGGCAACCCCGCCACTATTACCAAGACCCGCTGGCCAGCCTCTGGCTGGATTGCGCCGAACGGGTCGGGTTTCGCGTCGAACGCTCGCGCGAGGTCTATGCCTCCAGTGATGGTCGCGGAACCCTGCTGATCGCGACGGACGATCAGTTCGATCCGGATGACAACCTGGGGCAGATGATCCTGCACGAACTTTGTCACGCCCTGGTCGAGGGCGAAGCCGGCGAGCGGGCGCTGGACTGGGGGCTGGACAATACCCGCATGGGCCGCCCCTGGCGGGAGCAGGCCTGCCTGCGCCTGCAAGCCTGGCTGGCCGCCCAGGTGGGCCTGCGTGATTTCTTCGCGCCCACCACGGACTTTCGGGTCACGTTCTGGGAGTCGCTGCCCGCCGACCCTTTCGCCTCGACGGACGGCCGCCGCGAGCGCGCTTGCGTCGCCGCCCGCATCGGCGCCTGGCGGGCCAGTCAGCCGCGCTGGGCCGAACCTTTGCGATCCGCGCTGGAGGCCAGCGCCCGACTGGCGGCCTGCGTGCCCAAGCGGCGGACGACTCCAAACGAGGAAAGTGATTCCGCAACGCTCCGGCCGCTCTGGGAGACCGCCGCTTGCCCTCCTTCGATACACCCGGCGGGTCATGCCCCGATCGCGCCCCATCATGCCGGCAAGGGCTGCGCGGATTGCGCCTGGAGTCATGTCGCGCGCCATCGCCCGCGCTGCCGTCACGCCCCGCGCGTGGCCTTGCCGCCCGACGCCCCCGCCTGTTTTCGCTTTGAACCGGCCAGCGAACTGGACTGCCAGACCTGCGGCGCCTGCTGCCGGGAGGCCTACGACTCGGTCGAAGTCTCGCCCCGCGACCCGGTCAACAAGTCGCACCCCGAGTGGATCATCGTCGAGTCCACCCACCGCAAATTGCGGCGGGAGAACGGCCGCTGCGCGGCGCTGACGGGCGGCCACCGGCCTGACGGAACCTTTGCCTGCGCCATCTACCCAGACCGCCCCCGCACCTGCCGGGAATTCGCGCGCGGCAGCGAAAACTGCCTGGATGCCCGACGGCGGGTGGGATTGTCATTGTGACATGACCGATCCGTGCGGCTGGAGCCATATATTGCCCAGCACGCATGAGGTCACGGCAGAACCCCTTCATGAGGGAACAATGACGAGCGGAATGCCGGGTCCGACACTTAACCCTGGCTCCTGCCATAACCCCCGTACTCATCGGCCCAATGGGCTAGGCTTCGGCCATTGCTCCACCCAGCCTCATCCCGATATGCGGGGTTAACATAGCCCCGCGACCTGTGCGTCTTACATGACCATGCACATGGCCATTTCGGCATGCCAGACCTTCGGCGCCACGCAGGCGTGGAGGTAGACGGTCTGATTGACCTTATCGCCCGCCGAATTGGCCGCTTGAACCTGGAACCAGTAATGAGCCTCGACATTGGGGATCAGCCACTGAATCAGTCCCGACTTGGCATCAATGGTCATGTCGGCGGGGGCTCCCAGCAGGCTGTAAGTCAATTCCAGATTGGACTTGTCCACGGCGTCGGCGTCATAACTGAAGGGAGCGCCCGCCACGACACCCGCCGGCGGCGTGGAGGTAAAACGGATTTGTCCTGAATCCGCCACGCAGGATCCCTGATAAGCCTCATCATCGAAGATCCAGCTCTCGCCGGAAGGACATTCAAGGGCCACCGAAATCGTCTGCGTCGCATAGCCACCCTTGCCGTCGGCGACGCTGACGACGTATGGGAGGACGAACGGACCCTTGTATTGCTGGCTGAAGACACTCATCGGCCAGGTAGCCGTCACCAAGCCGCCGGCGCTGATCTCCATGCTATCCGGACGTTTGGGCACGCTGAAACTGAGTCGGTCGCCATCACTGTCAGTCGCGGTCACCTGATAGCTGTAGGGTTCGCCCATGACCGCGGTCAGGACCGTGGGCGTCGATGTAATGACCGGGTCATGGTTGACCGGCGGTGCGACGTAACCTCTCGGGCCGTTGCGGAAGCTTTTCGCGACCGAGTGACACTTGTTGCATCCGACCTCCTCGCCCGCCTTCCATTGCGCGACCTTGCCGCCGCCCAGTGGGAACTTCAGGTCGACGGGAGTTTTGGAAAGACGGGTGCCCTGGTGGTCATCGCCATGGCAGGCCGCGCATTGATCCTCCCCATTCACCCCGGGATTGCGATAGATATTGTCATGCCAACCGCCCTTGCCGTTTTCGGCCTTGGCCGCCTTCCACCAATTTTCATCGCGCATCGGGTGCAACCCATGCGGACCGCCCAGAATGCGGGAGCTGGCTGGCTGCCCTCCGCCCACCAGATTCCCCAGTTCGGCAAAGGCGTCCTTGCTGTGACAGACATTACAGTCCATCACCGGGCCGGCAAAGCCTTGCAACTGGTTGGCGGTCAGATTGTCGTTGGCCTTGGGGTCACGGTTCGGCCAAATCTCGTGCGCATCGCCATGACAGGCCGCACAGGCCACCTGACCATGGGCGTCATGGCTGGTGCGATAGAGCGGGTTGGAGAAGGTCAGATAATCCTCGATATAGCCTTCCTCAAACCAGAGCCCCACCCGTGTATCGGTGGGCAAATCCGCTTTGACCGCGAATCGCTCACTGGCCGGTTGGCGGGATGTCGCCGACGAATCGCGCGCGTCGAAGGCTTGCTTCAATACCCCTCCGCTCACAAAGCCACTGCCATTGTCGTTGCCGTTACCCGTATGGCAAGACCCACAGTTGGGCTCTTCATACCATTCCACACGCGTCGCCTGCCCTTCCGCCCCCGGCTTTGGCTTCGCGTGCGCCATGCCGACGGCCAGCATGTCGCCATGGCAATCGTTGCAGGTGAGACCCGCGGTGTAGTGCCGATCGCGGAACAACGGTTCACGATGACCGGAATGACACTGCAGACAGTTTTGCTCCATCGGCAAGGGGTTCCCCTGGGCATCGATCGTCGGGAACAGGCTGTTGGGGTTGGCGCCTTGGCTCACATTCCAGCGCAAGGGCCGTCCGCTGGTTTCACGCAGGATTTGCCCCGGGTTTTGCGGATCCTTCTGGAGCTGGCCATGCCAGGTATGCAGGGCCGCCGACAGGCTCGGACTCCTGAACGCTGGCTTGGCGGGGTCGTAGTTGCCTGACCAATCCGAATAAGCGGCGGTCCAATCATTATTGATGCGGCTGGAATGGCACCAGTTGCAGGGGCGCGGGCCGGTATTCAGAATGCGGTGATCATCCGGGCTGGCCAGGTCACCGAGATAGGATCCCGCCGTATTGGCGTTTTCGTAAAACTCATGCAACTCACCGATATTGCGGATCGCCGCGTATTCCCGATCAAACAGGTTCTGGCTGGGCTGACCTTCCCTGTCCACCGACGCCCAGAACTTTGGCGCCTGAAATTCCAGGGTACAGAGCGCCGCCCACCATTTGCACTCCTTGCCATAGAATGGCGATGAGTGATAGGCCTCCTGAAATTGGTTCCAGTCCTGCTTGTCGTTGGCGCCGATACCGCCCTTCTCATGACAGCCCCGGCAATGCACATCCTTGCCCTTGGTCAACACGGTCTCGGTCGCCGCGAGCGTTTGCCCGGTTTGTTTGTCCACCGCCTCGACGCGCAGCAGCGGATACGGGTTCACCCGTCCGGCATCGTCGATATCGGTGAGCGGAATGGCGCGGGCCGTGTGCCATTGCTGCCTGGCCCAATACGCGCCGAAGCCCTGCGGATCGTTAGCGGTAAACGGGGCGTCGCGGCCCGGCATATAGCGGCCCTGCTCGCCGGTGGGCAACGGATAGGGCGAGAAAGGCGGCGGTAACTCCTTGGCGATCCTCAACCCCTCGTCCGGCGGAACGATCGTTCCCCAGGGGTCGAATGGGGTCAACGACAACAGACTCCACGGCGCAAAATCAGGCGCCTGCTGTTCCATGGGTACGAAATAGCGTTCCCACATGTCGGTTTTCTGGATGCTGGCCTGAGCCAGCGACGAAGGCTCATGAATATCCGGGCTCAGGGGCCAGTTCTGGCTGGTCGAGTTGATTGACTGGGAACCCACCGGGTCATGCGGGTTGCTGGTTGCGCGGTACTGCATGGCGACCGCTTCATCCGACAGATTCCTGGGCCGGATGCCTTTACGAAAAACCTGTGCTTTCAGGGAATTGAACGCGCCCTCGGCCAACACGATGTAGGAATTGGGATTGAGCCGGGTATCCATCGTGCCGACCATGGATTTCTCAGTGAATGGGAGCACCACGACATCCTGATCCTCACCTGTCGCCTCGCTGCCACGCTTGGGCGCGGATTCCACCGCCTGATTGGCCATCAATCCAACGCCCGGCGGCGCGGCCGGCGGCGTGCCGACCGTCACATCAACGGCGTCTTCACAATATCGCCGTTTGCCATCCATGGCGGTAAAGCGCACCCGATAGCGACTGTTGTCGCGGATGAACCGGACGGTGGTTTCCTTGCCGCGGGGGCGTTGATACACGGGCGGGTTACTGCCCGGCACTAACTCACCCATCGCGCCGCCGGCAAAGTCCCACTCCAGCTTGAGCGGTCCGGCCTTTTTTTCCCTGAGCTTGGCGCTGGCCTTGAAACTCACGTCCTGGTTGGCCTGGACCGTCAAGCCACCGGCGGGGGAAGTAATCTGACACTTCGGCATCTTGCCGCAGTCCCGGTTGGGCGCGCCGGTTACCGGCTTGATGAATTGCGCACCGCCCGCCTTGGCCCTGACGCTGCACAGCAGTTCGGGCGACTGATCGCCGATCTTGACTTTGAATTTCTTGCTGGCCTTGGGCGTGGCGGTACCGAGCAAGCGGCCGCTGGGGTCGTAAAGTTCAACCGGGGCGTTTTCCGGCGAGACGCCGCGCACAATCAACTGCCCGGCTCGACCGGACCATCGCGCATGCGTGATGCGCACGCCTGCCGCCTGGGCGATATCCGGGAGTATGAAAGACAGGATGACCAGCGCCACAAGAACCCCTTGCAGCGAAAAAATGACTGAGCGTTGCATGAAAAACTCCCCCGGCATGTATTGTTATTGTGTCGCACCGCTCATGCCCAAAGTCATGAGCGTTAAGCTGCGCAAGGTGAGGTATCAAGCACAATCCATACCACACAAAACAACATGGACTTATAGCGAGAATCCGCTTTCGCGGCTACCGAAGGTGCGGCATATCACATACTCAGGCGAGTCATAACCCGGGGTAGCCCCTGATCTTCTCCGGTGGCAACCCTCGCGAACATTCGTTTCCCGCCCGCCTTACGGCGTCCTGAATTCGCCGTCTATTGCTCTGACCCGTCCATTTTCATCGGCATGACGAATGAGTTCATGCCGCCATTTCACGTTGGCCGGAGCGCTCATTCCGTGCCATGGCTAGCGAAATCCAGTGTCAGAAAAGGGGGCGATCCGCTCCCCTGGCGCCTGAATCCTGACCCCGGCGAAGATTCACTCACGCCCCGCTGACCGAATGCCGGCTATCCGCGCCGGCATGAGGCCAAAACGGGAACAGCCGAGGCTCATGCATAATTCGGGCGCTCAGCTCGGCGCCCGGCTAAAATACAATCTTCTCGCCGAAACCTGGGACACCCTCCATGAAACGATTCCTCTCCCTGCTGCGCAAACCCTGGCTAGGGATCACCCTTGGCGTGGTGCTGGTTTATGCCCTGCTGGGCTTCGCGGGCCTACCCTATCTGCTGGAGCGATTCGTGCCGCCCAAGGTGACCCAACTGGTGCAGCGGCCACTCTCGATCGGCGGGGTATCCTTCAATCCTTTTCTGTTCCAGTTCGAGGCCCGCGATATCCTGCTGGCCGAAGCCGACGGCCGCCCGGTGTTCGGCTTGAAGCGGTTGTTCGTGGATTTCGAATTGCTGAGCAGCCTGCTCAAATGGGCGCCGACCCTGGCCGAAGTCCGGCTGGAGGGCCCCACGGTGAACCTCGTCCAGGACAAGGACGGCCTGCTTAATCTGAGTCGGATCGCCGCCAGCCTGCCGCCCGAGGATCCCAACGCGCCCAAGCCTCCAGCGGATGCCGCCCCACCGCCATTGATCGTGCAGCATATCGTCCTGGCCGGCGGCGAAATCAATTTCGAGAACCAGGCCCAGCAACCGCCGATCGTCAACAAGGCCGACCACCTGGACCTGGAATTGCGCAATCTCTCCACCCTGCCGGAACGCTCCGGCCGCTACGAGGTGGATCTGGCGCTGCCGGGCGGCGGGGTCGCGTTGTGGAAGGGGGATGTTTCCCTGAATCCGGTGCATTCGGCTGGCACGGTGTCGGTGGAAGGACTCAAACTCGCCACACTCTGGCGGTTGGCGCAGGACCGCGTGGCCCTCTCGGAACCCGAGGGCGAGTTGGGGTTTTCGGCGCAGTACAACTTCAGCCGGGATGCTACCGCCACGGCGATCCAGCTTAGTGAAACGGTTTTCCATCTGAACGGGCTCAAACTGGCGACGGCCGAGCCCAAGGTTCCCCTGGCGGAACTGGAGGAATTCCGGATCGATCCGACCCGTCTCGACCTGAGCACCCAACAGGTTGAAATCCCCGCCATTACCCTGCGCAAGGGAGGCTTCCATCTGGCCCGGGACAGCCAAGGCCGGTTGAACTGGCGGACCGTGATGAAACCCGCGGCCAGCCCCGCCAGCCCGCCAGCGCCAACCACCGCCAGCCCCTCGCCGACCGCAACGCCCGCTCCCAATGCCAATGCCAATGACGCCAGCAAGCCCTGGACGGTCAAGCTGGGCCAGTTCAATCTGGCGGAATTTGGCATCGATTACCTGGACGAGCAAGCGAAGGAGCCGATCAAGGCGGGCATCGGCGATTTTGGGCTGTCACTGCGCGTCGAGGCCAGCGCGGGCGGCCCGGAGGAGCCGAAGGTCCAGGTTGGCGATATCGGCCTGCATCTCAAGCAGATCAGCCTGAATCACGGCAAGACCGCGCTGCTCGCGTTGGAGGACATCAGCCTGGACAAGACCAGCCTGAATCTCCCAGAACAGACGCTGCGCATCCCGCTCCTCTCGATCACCAAGGGCCGCGTCAGCGCGACCATGAACGCGGATCGTCAGTTGAACTGGCTGCGGCTGACGCCGCAACAGCCCCCGGCCGAGGCCAAGCCCCCCCAGAACGCGGCGCCAACACCACCGCCGGCGGCCCCGGCCAGCGCCCCACCGGCGCGTCCCTGGCAAATCGCGCTGGAGCAATTCCGCCTGAACGAGCTGGCGCTCGACTACGCCGATGACAGTCACAAGGCGCCCATCCGGGCCTCCCTGGGGAATCTGGGTGTGTCATTCAAGGTCGACGCCACGGCCGGCAACGGCCCGCCCAAGGCGCATGTTGGCGGCATCGGCCTACGGCTGGAAAAATTCGCCGTGACCGAGCCGAATGGCGATGCTCCCCTGCTGTCCTGGGACGCTCTGAACCTGGAGGAAGGGCAAGTCGACCTCGAACAGCAGGCCGTCTCGGTCCGTCGGCTGGCGCTCAAGGGTGGCGGAACGGCGGTCACGCGTGAGGCCCGCGGCGGCATTTATCCGCTATCGCTGTTCGCCGAGGATCAGCCCGCCGCCGCGACGACGACGGCTCAGCCGGCGGAACCTCCGGCCGCGCCGGCAGCCAATCCCTGGCGGGTCAACCTGGGCGAGTTGGCCGTGAACGATTTCGGCATCGGCATTCGTGATCGCAGCCAGTTACCCGCCTTGGCCTATGACCTGGAAGGGCTGGCGGTCTCGGTCAAGGATGTCAGCCTGCCCGGCAAGGCCCCCATCAATTTCAATGTCCGTACCCGCATACGTCAGGGCGGCGCACTGAACCTGGCGGGCAGTGCCGCCCTCACCGGCGAGTCCGCCAAGGCCAATGTCCAGGTGGATCGCTTTTCCCTTACCCAGTTACAGCCCTTTCTCGGCGAATTCGTCAAACTGAAACTGGACGACGCCCTGCTGTCGACCAACCTGTCCCTCGACTTCCGACAGGCCAAACCCAAACCTCGGATCAAGGTCACCGGTAATGCCAACCTGGCCAATCTGAAACTGACACAAACCCAGGACGGCAAGAATTTTCTCTCCTGGAAGGATTTGTCGACCCAGGGCATCGATTTCAGCCTGGCTCCGGACAAGTTATCGATCAAGGAACTGCTGCTGACCGAACCGGATACCGTCATCGCCATCCATGCGGACAAAACCACGAATGTTGGCGATCTGATCAGGCCGAAGCCCGCCAGCAAGCCGACCGTGGCCCCAACGGCGCCTGCCCGCCCGGTTTCCAGCCGCGCGCCGGCAACCAAGGCGGCTGTGGCCGCCCCCAAACCCACCGCCCCCGCACCGGCGTTTCCGGTCGCCATCGGTCGCATTCTGATCGATAAAGGCAAGGTGGATTTCAGCGACGCCAGCCTGGTTCTCCCCTTCGCCACCCGCGTACATGATTTTGGCGGCTCCATCGCCGGCTTCGCCATGACGCCGAAAAGCCGGGCGAACCTGAAGCTGAAGGGTCGGGTCGGCGATTACGGCGAGGCCCTGGTGGATGGTTCGCTCAATCCCTCCGACATCAAGCAATTCAGCGATGTCAGCGTGATTTTCCGGAATGTCGAAATGTCGTCCCTGTCGCCCTACAGCGCCACCTTCGCCGGACGCAAGATCGAGTCCGGTAAGCTCAATCTCGATCTGCTGTACAAGATCGAGAACAGCCAACTCAAGAGCCAGAACAAGATCGTGCTGGAGCAATTCAAGTTGGGCCAGACCGTGGAGAGCCCCAAGGCCACCTCGCTGCCGCTCGATCTGGCGATTGCCCTCCTGACCGACAGCGAGGGAAAAATACAGGCGTCGGTGCCGATCGAAGGCCGACTGGATAACCCCCAGTTTGCCTATGGCGCCGTGATCTGGGAGGCCCTGACGACCCTGATCAAGAACGTCGCCCTAGCGCCCTTCAATGCACTGGCGTCTCTGGTCGGCGGCGGTGAAGGCGGCGATCCCGGCGCCGTGGCGTTCGACCCGGGACGGGCGGAATTACCCCCCCCCGAGCGCGAGAAGCTGCAAAAGCTGGCCGCCAGCCTGGTCAGCCGCCCCAAGCTGAAGCTGTCCGTGCATGGCGGCGTGGACCCGAAGGCCGACGCCAGCGCGCTGAAGGCCCTGGCCATCCGGCGTGAAGTGGCGAAACTGTTGGATATCAAGCCGCGGCCGGATGAACTCCCGGACGCGGTCAATACGACGGATCTCGCCAACCAGACCGCGCTGGAGAAACTGGCGGGGGACAGGACGGGTGTCGACAACGTGGTGCGTGCCTATGAAAAAGAGACCGGTCGCCCGCCCCAGCGCGTAGGCGCCATGTCCGGCCTGATGGGCAAACCCAGCCAGACGCCGGAGTTCTATGACAAGCTGCTGGCGTTCCTGGAGGAGCAGACGCCCCTGCCGGGGAGTGAACTCGCCAAGCTGGGCGAGCAACGCGCCAAGGCGGTGTTGGCCGAACTGGTCGAAAAACACAAGCTGGACCGCTCCCGCGCCCTGCTCGGCAAACCGGAAGAGGCCGCCGCAACCAGCGACAAGCGCGTGGCGATCAAGCTGGAACTGAATATGGAATAAGCCGGGTACCGCGCCCGTCGGCGAAACAGCATTGTCAGGAAATTCCGCCGACGGCGCGAAGGATCGAGAATAGCGTTTCATGCCTGGGAACTGATCCCGATGAAGCGCCGCATGAGGACAGCGGACGCCTTGCTGCCGTGGGCCGCATCAACAAGTCGGAAATCCGGAACGATCCCATCGGCTCAAGACGATTGTTGCAATCCATAGGCATGCATATCAATGAGTTGCATCGCCCCCTCGACAGTGCGCCGGTTCCGTGTCACCTTCCCCGCGCAGGAAATACGATGCGACGGCGGCTGGAGAGTTCCAGCCATCACCCAATCAGTCTTCTTGCCGCTCGGTTGGAAACAGATCGGAACCGAGGGTATTTCGCCGAACGCATGGGCATTCGGTGAGTTTTTCTCACACCACGGCTACAGCCAGACTCACGATGTCCGGCACGAGGTCAGCATGAAGATTGTCAAACAAATCCTGATTCTAGTTATATTGGGATCATCCCTTGTCGCTTGTGGCAACAGCGACTCCGGTCCTTTCGGCAACACCCCGGGACCGAAAAAGCCCACACAGATGTAATCACGGGCTTCCGCGCCCGACACCACGGGCGCAAACTTGACGAGTGGCCGCCACCGGAAACCCATTGGCGGCCTTTCCATATCCCAGATCACGCCCTCCGAGGCCAATCAACCGGAATTCGCACGATTCGGTCATCCCAAGGAGTTCCAGATCTATCAGGCGTCACCCGAGGGAGTGAAATTCATGAGCCATCGCAAGACCGATCAGTATTGCAGCGGTGATACCACCCGCGGCGATGCCGAGTCGGCCCTGGCCCGAACCATCCGCGGTCTGGAAGGCTGCGAGGTGGTGCTGTGCTCGAAGATCGGCTACGAACCCTGGGGTATGCTGGAGGAAGCCGGCATTCAGCCAAACGGCGAGCATGCCATGGAGGAGATCGACGAGGCGGTCATGGCCGTCTGTCTGGAGATGCACCGCAACGGACAGCTAGCAAACACGCAATCGATGGCCAAACGCGCGGCGGCCTGATCGACGGCTGGCCTGCCCGTCGGGACGTCGGGCAGGTTTTCATATCGCGGTCACAAAAACATGTAGAAATGTAGGGTCTTTGTTTTTCCGTGGGATTTTGCAATGTTGGCGATTATCGCGTGTTGGACCATCCTGCTGATCTTCGCCACTACCCTGCTGTCCATCTTCTTTTCAAGAAAGGCGAGCAAGGGCTGTCCTCGATGCGGGCGGTTCTCCGGGCTTACGACCCGAACAAACGGCTTCTGGTGTTCCTGGCTGACACTCTTTCACGGCGCCATTCATAACGCGCAGTGCACGAAATGCAACTGGCGGGGCCGATTGCGGTGATGGTCGAAATCGCGTGGCGCACACCGCCAAAGCTCTGTAGGTAATCCGGGACTGTCTATCGGCCGAGGAACTGACTTATACCCCGGTGGAAACCGGAGATGGCGTGAGCCTGGGGGACTGCGAATTACGCTTTCCGCACACGCCCTACCCGCATTGGCCGGACACCCTATGCGCTTTTCTTCCGGAAGATCGCATCCTGTTCTCCGGCGGCATCTTCGGCTGCCATTTCCGCGACGAGCGCTTGTTCAACGATGTCTCCGGCGATTTCCGGTTTTCCTTCGAGTATTACTACGCCCACATCATGCGGCCATTCCGGCCCTATGTGCAGTCCGCCCTGGAACTGATCGAGCCGCTGGACATCGGCGCCATCGCCCCGTCACATGGCCCGATCCCGCGCGATCGCCCCCTGGATTATGAGCGCCGCTACCACGAATTGGCGATGCCTCGCTTACGTCGGGAGATTCCCCCGGGTGAGAAGGCGCTGCTGATTTTCTACATCAGTTCCCATGGCAACACCGCCCGCATGGCCGAGGCCATTGGCGAGGGCGCTCGTCGGGTGGCCGGAGTGCGTCCCTCCCTGTACGACCTCGAAGGCGGCGACAGTTCGACATTCGCGGATTTGTTGGAGGAAGCCGATGCCGTCGTGATCGGCTCCCCGACCATCAACGGCGACGCGGTCAAGCCCGTTTGGGATCTGCTGTCCTCGCTGACGATGATCGACGTCAAGGGCAAGATCGGCGCCGCCTTTGGTTCCCATGGCTGGAGCGGAGAGGCGGTGCGCATGAACGAAGACCGCCTTCGCGGCCTCAAGCCGCGGGTCCCCAAACCCGGCCTGCGCATCAAGTTGATCCCGACCCCGGGTGATCGATATGTCGGAAATCATTCATTCCACCCGCCACAAGAAAAGACCATGGCCAAGGCGGCCATTACCTTTGAAGACATCAATGTCACCGTCAATGTGCCGTAGGGAACCCGCGTCCGCAATTGAGCGCCCTTATTCCTTCCCCCCCCTCATCGCCAACCGTATCCATGTCGGACAAGGAGAGTGAGTGTATCGTTGTCGGCTCATCCATCCATCGTCGGTTGCGAGAGCGACAGGCTAGACACCCTGGCTCCCTCGAACGACAACCTTGGATGCCGGTTCATTGCAGTGGAGATTTTTCATGAACAGAACACTGTTAGCCTTATTCATCGTGATGGCAAACCCTATCGAAGCCGGCGCGGCGGACAGCAGTCAGTGCGGGTTTATCCGGGATGCGGATCAGCGGGCTTATTGCCGGGCCACCAGCGGCGACGGCGAGTCGCAGTGCGGTTTCATTCGCGACCACGATTTGCGTGCACTCTGCCGGGCGGAGGCCAGCGGCAAGGAGTCGCAATGCGGCTTCATCCGGGACTCCGACCGGCGCGCGCTGTGCCGGGCGAAGGCCAGGCAATGAGTGACGACGCCCAGTCGCCCTTTACCCGGTCAATCGTCATGCTGAATGGCTGCCGGCTGGTGCGTGGGCTGTCCGCGACGGAGGCGTCCGGCATCGGCGAGCTGTTGAGCGGCATCGATCCCTGGTTGACACTCGGCTACTCGGCCTCGGCGCTGGCGGGATATCTGATGCGTGACGACCCCGCTCTGCATCGATTTCTGGTCCGCGTGGAGGAGGCCCCGGCGGGCATCATGGCCATCCGCCATCCCTGGCTGCGCGGCCCCTATATCGAGTTGCTGGGGCTCGCGCCGGAGGTTCAGGGCATCGGCATCGGCGGGGAACTGCTGCGGTGGGCCGAAGCCGAGGCGGCGGTGGTGGCCGGCAACCTTTGGGTCGCCGTTTCCGAAAGCAACAATCGCGCCCGAAGTTTCTACGAAAAAGCCGGTTTCGTACCCGTGGGCAGGCTGGAGGGACTGGTCCGGGAGGGGATGGACGAGTGGCTGTTACGCAAGCGTCTACCCCGCGATTGATTCATTCACGCTACTCCATGCTGTCGATTGGTCACCCGTACCGGCTCATTCGCGGGCTTTCTCCGTTATACTGTCCCGTTTCGTTCATTCCGTTCGCGGACTAACCGATCTGTGTGATCAAGAATCTCGTCAAAACGCGGCTACCCACAGGCTTTGGGGAATTCACCCTCTATCTTTACTCGGAGCACGGCAAGGAGCATCTCGCCCTGGTCAAGGGTGACGTGCGGGATAAAGCCGGAATTCCGGTCCGGGTGCACTCCGAATGCCTGACCGGCGATGTCTTTGGTTCGCGTCGCTGCGATTGCGGGGATCAGCTCAGACATTCCCTGCAATACCTGGGGCGTGCCGACGCCGGCATCCTCATTTACCTGCGGCAGGAGGGCCGCGGCATCGGCCTGATGAAAAAGATGGAGGCCTACAATCTCCAGGATCAGGGGATGGATACGGTGGAGGCCAATATCCATCTCGGTCATCAGCCCGATGAGCGCGATTACGGCATTGCCGCCCGCATCCTGCGAGACCTCGGCGTCGAGTCCATCCGGTTGATTACCAATAACCCGCATAAGGTGGAGGAACTCCGGCAACATGGGATCGAGGTCGCGGAGCGGATTCCCATCGAGGTTGGTCACCATAGCGAAAACCTGGGTTACCTGCGTTCCAAGGCGGAACGCATGGCGCATCTGCTCAGTTTCCGTGAGCGCATGCCGGAAGATCACGAATTGGCCTTCATCGAACCCCTGATCGACCAGTTGACCCTATCCCGGGATGCCGAACATCCCTTCCCGTTCGTGACGCTGGCCTACACCCAAGGGCTGGATGGCCGTATCGCCAGCGCTGGCGGGCAGACATTCGGCTTCGGTTCGGAACCCGTCCTGGCTCTGGCTCGCCATCTCCGCGGCCATCATGATGGCCTGCTGGTGGATGTCGACACCCTTCTGGCCGGCGATCCCCGGCTCAATGCGCCCTTCCGCGCGGAGGGGACCCCCCGGCTGGTCATTCTCGATAGCCAGTTACGCACACCGCTGGACTGCGAGGCATTCCAGTCATCCAGTACGCCGCCGATCATTCTGACCGCGGATGATGCCGACCCGGACCGGCGCGCCCAGCTTGTCCAGCGCGGCGCGTGTGTAGTGCAAGTCGATGCCGATGCCGAGGGTTGCCTGAATCCGCGCACGGCACTGGGGGCGCTGACCGGGGCGGGCATCCACACGCTGATGGTCGAGGGAGGCGGCACAATCATTTCAACCTTTTTGAAGCAACATCTCGTGAATTACTGCGTCATTACCATCACCCCGAAAATCATCGGCGGGCTCAAGGCCATCGAGGATCTGCCTTCCAGCGGCGCGACGCCACTCAGTCTGGCGGACTGCCACTATCAGCCGCTGGGTTCCGATCTCATTGCCTACGGGCCAGTTCAGTACGACTAAGGCATGAATACCCAGGCGATTTATCACGTTGAGCCGCATACCGTCGCGATGCGCGAAATCAAGACCGGCCGGCCGGGTCCGGGCGAGTTGCTGGTCCGTGCACATTGCTCGGCCATCAGCCCAGGCGCCGAATCACTGATCTTCCGCGGCGCGGCGCCGGAAAACTGGAAGCTGGATGATCCGCTGGATACGCAGGAGGGCGAGTTCCGCTATCCCTTCAAGTATGGCTACGCCTTGGTGGGCGAGGTCATCGCCACCGGCAGCCGGGAAGACCGGCGCTGGCAGGGGCGGCGTGTGTTTGCCTTTCACCCGCATCAAGCCGAGGCGGTGATCGACCAGCGCTGCTGTTACTTGTTGCCGGAGGGGATGCCGTCCGATCGCGCGCTGTTCCTGGCCAACATGGAGACCGCGCTGAATCTGGTCATGGATGCCGCGCCGCTCGCTGGCGAGCGCGGCATGGTGTTCGGGCAGGGTGTGGTCGGACTGCTGACCCTGGCGGTGTTGAGCCAGTTGCCGCTGGAGGAACTGATCACCGCCGACCCCGTGGCCGCGCGGCGCGAGCGTTCACAGCAACTCGGAGCCACCCTGGCCATCGACCCCGCCCGGGGCCGGGAACTGGCGGTCCTGGAGGACTGCCTCTTCGATCAGGAGCCGCAGGGTCTGGATTTCGCCATCGAGGTGTCCGGCCAGATCGAGGCGCTCAATCAGGCGATACGATTGTGCGGCTTCGATAGCCGGATCGTCGTCGGTTCCTGGTATGGCCGCAACGCGGGTCTGGTCGATCTGGGCGGGCATTTTCACCGCCGCCGCATCAAGCTGATCTCCAGCCAGGTCAGTACCATCGATCCCGCCCTGAGCGGGCGCTGGAACAAGGAACGGCGGCTGGCTTTGGCACTGAGCTGGCTGGACCGGGTAGCGCCCGAGCGGTTCATCACCCACCGCTTCGGGCTGGCCGATTGCCAGACCGCCTTCGAGTTGGTGGCGGACCGTAATTCCGGCGCCCTGCAGGTCATCTTCGAGATCTGATCGCCCATTCCGACGCCTTGCCCGGGCTGACCGACGGCAAGGCCCTTGAGTCGGGCTGTTCATGCCGGGAACGCTGGCGGCCCAAGGGCGCGCGAGCAACGCCGCGGAAATCGGCGGACTCAGTTCACGGACTTGTGCCGGTAAAGCTGAATCACGGAGTGCAGGAATGACGCCGCCAGAGCGCTGGTCAGAGCCAGCGCCAGCGCCCACCGGATGTCGGAATGGATTTCCGGCAACAGGCAGACGGCAAAACCCAGGCTGGCCATCATTTCGACCGCGCGCGTGTAGCGGTTGTCGCTTTCATCTGGCTGCCCAGGCCTCGCCTTGGCGCGGTAAAGCAGGAAACCGTAGTGGAGCGCGCCGGGCAGGACAATCCAGGCGCCCAGCCTGCCGCCCATGAACAGGAGCACACAGGCCACCAGCAGCAGCAGGGCGTCACATTCGCGATCGAATAGACGGCCGAAGGGAGACACCGTCCCGAACCGCCGCGCCGCCCAACCGTCCAGACCATCGGCGGCGACCAATAACCCAAGCATCACGACCTGGACCCAGGGGCTGAGTCCGGGTAGCGCGAGCAATCCCAGCCCGCCCACCAGGCGCGCGAGGGTCAGGCCGTTGGCGAGACCGAAACGACCATCGGTCGTGAACTGGCCCCGGCCCCGCCGAAGCAATCCCAACAATGAGGCCGCCGCCATGGCCGCCAGCAACTCAGGCGCCCGCTCCAGCCAGACGGCGCCAATGGCCAGGCCCATCAACAGGGCGTGTTGTTCGGTCCAGCGGTCCAGAGAGGCGTTCATGGTTCGGTCAACTCCGTTACTGTCTTCAGGGGCAGACGGAGGATGATGCCAGCAATTGGCGCCAAATCCCAATCAGTCTGAACCCGACGCGCTATCCCCGTGTGATGGCTGGCGGGGAAGCCGCCCGCTACGGAGGCAAGACTATCTCCACAACTTGCATCATTCCCCTCTCCAGGAGGGAGAGGGGTGAGGGCAGGAACCTACCTAATATCAAGCGGTTAGCCAACACCCTAAAGCCTTCTGGAGAAGGACTTGTGTAGATACTTATGCTACGGAGGGGGATTTTCCCCTGGCCTGAATGCGACGGGGGTATTGTCGGCTTGATATGACTGGGTCCGCCTTGAGGTTGCGCGCCTTGCAAACTCAGGGTTTATCGTGGGCATCATCCTTGACGATGTCTCTCTGTTCGACCCTGGCGCACCGGGTTCCCGACGTTCCCAGTCGGCGCAGGGACACCATTTCCGCGACGATCGACAGGGCGATTTCCTGGGGTGTTTGGGAGCCGATGGAGAGTCCGGCGGGAGCCTGGATGCGGGCCAGACATTCCCGCGAAAAGCCTTCACCGCGCAGGCGCTCAAGGACCAGTGCAGCCCGTCGCCGGCTTGCAACCAGCCCGATGTAGGCCGCCTCCGCATGGAGGATTCTGCGCAGGGCCTCGTAATCGCCTTTATGGTGCGTGGCAATCACCACGAAGTCACCCGCCTGGGGTGCGAGTTGTTGGTACTGTTGATCATCGTTGATGACACAGGTAGCGCCAGGCAGGGACTCGGCTGTCGCCTCCGCGTCATCGACGAGCACATCAAAGTCCATTCGGCTGGCCAATTCACAGATGTGCTGGACCAGGGTTCCGCGCCCCAGCAGCCAGAGCCTGGGGTTGGGTAACACCGGTTCGACAAACACGCGCATATGGCCGCCGCAGGGCATGCCCGCTCCGAAGATTTCGTCATTGAGGTCGATGTCGATCATGCGGGTTTTACCGTCACCCAGGCTATCCAGGGCGGCATGCGCCACGATCGATTGCGCGCAGCCCCCGCCGATCCAGCCGAGCACCAGTTTGCCCCGACTGTCGAACACCCCACGGGAGGCCGGCGGCGCGGAGGATGACCCCAGCACTTCCACGACCGTCGCCAGGACATAAGGGGTGCGCTCATCGCTGAATCGTTGCAACAACTGGATCAACTCCCCGTTCATGGCGAGGGAACGGGGCGATGGAGTGGATCGAGATCCGCCGGGAAGTCGACATCCCGATAAATCCCGGGATCATTGCAAGGCAGGAGCAGCAATCGCCCGGCATGGCGATCCAGGATGGATTTCGCGCCCTGGTCACCCCGCAGGTTCAGCAACTCCTCCAGAAAACCGGAGCCAAAACCCACGGGATGCCCCCGGCGATGGTCATGCACCGGAACGACGAGTGGCGCTCCGGATCTCAGGGCTTGCGCCACGGAATGCACGGTCTCCGGCCTGATCCAGGGCATGTCGGCCAGCGCCACCACCCAGGCATCGGCTTCCATTGACGCACGAATGCCATGCGCCAGGGTGGCGCCCATGCCCTGCTCGGCCGCCCCGAAAACGACGACTTCCGCCCCGGCGGCGGTCAACATCGACGCCAGCTCGGCCTGGCCGGGCCGAATGATCGCCAGGGCATGATCAACGCCGCCCCGGAGGGTGACGCAGGCCTGGCTGGCGACGGCGGTCATGGGCGACAGGGCCCGGAGCAGCTTGTTCGCCCCAAAACGGCGGCTGAAACCCGCCGCCAGCAGCAATCCCACCACGGTGGTCATGATCAATTACCCATACTGCCGGATGGACGACATCGCCTAGAAGAGTGCAACCAGTTGAAAAATCATGGAAGTAGCCGAGGGATACGCCATCCCCGCGTCATTGGGTATGCCAGGATTGGGGATATAGGAGAAGGTTGGCTGGAAGAAAATATCACCAAACAGATGAGCCTGATAGTAGAGCTGCGTCAGGATCTCGGTCTCCTGCGAGATCGGTGGATTGTTCAGCCAAGATACTCCGATACCCAGTCCCAGCGAATCCTTGGGTCGATAGGGGATGACCCCAAAACCGGCCACACCGCCGCCGACAAATTCGTTGACCATCATGGTCCTGGAGTTGTTGATACCGTACTGGAGATAGCCGATGAAGGCGCCGGCGCCATCCTCACGGTGCAGTGTCCAGAGGCGGTTGGAGGCCGTGGCGTAGATGCCCTGTGCGCCACTCTCCACGTTGGCGCCCGTACCCAAGGTACCTGATTGTCCCCAGCCACCCACGCCGACTTTCCCGGGATAGTCTCCCGCCCAGGACGTACCCACCTCCCCGATGGTGAAGTAATAGCTGTTGAAGGTCGGCCAGGCGTGGGTGCCAGTCTGGCGACCCCTGGCCAGGCTGCCGTCGTAGAAGCCATAGTTGATGTAGGAGGTGGCCGTTGGCGCGGTATGCAGGGTCAAACCCCAAGCGGAATTGTAGTAACCGGGCATGACCCCCAGGATAGATGGGTTGACATAAATAGGAGTGAACAACAGGCCGGTGACGGCGGCAACATAGGGTTTTTCATCGGGTATCGGTAAACGGCGACTCACATTATTGAAATCAAAGGTCGGAATACTCTTGCCTACCCGCACGACGAGTTTCTCCTCCAGAAAACTTTGCCGCCACCATAACTGGTAGAGTTCACTGCGATTGAGCGGCTCGGTTTCGGTCAAACCGTTATACCCTGTCAGCACCCCTGCCCGGCCATTACTGTTTTGTCCGTCGAACTGCAAAAATGTCGCGGCGAAAGAACCGCCGGGTATTCCCGCCAGGGTTGTCATGTCGAGTTGCAAGTCGACAATACCCATGCTGTTGAATGAGGCGCTCCCGGGTAATCGCCCCGACATCTGGATGTCGGCGTTGCCGATCCATAACCCGCCCAAACGCACACCGGAGTTATCTTCCAATCCAAGTAGGCGTCCCAACGATCCGGTCCCCGTCATGACATTCACGGCCGCCGGATTGCCGGCTATGCCGAGTTCCTTTGAGTCATAACCCCTATTCAATTGGCTGACAGGGGGTACTGCCTGCCCGGTGCTGGCTAGGATTGGCGCTTTGGCGGGTACAATTTTTCCCGTCTGCGACCCTTGTGGTTTCGTTTTAAGAGTTTTGCTGCTCCGAACCGCCTCCTTCTCTGTCAGGGGTGGCGATTCCGGTGCGGGCGTGGCGGACACGCCAGCGGCCAGCAGGACCATCAACAGGGACAAACACGTTAGCCAGGGGGTATGCCGCCCATGAGTGGCTGAAGGGTTCATGGGGTCCGAGGGTGCATGCGGGTGGATCTCGAAGGGTTTGGACTTCGGTACTTCGAGACCCAAGTGCCTATTAGCCGTTGACGACTTTCAGCGCCGCGCGATTGCATTGAACCATCACATTCGGCAAATCCAGGGTAGTGACATGGCCTTCCTTGACGATATAGCGGCCGTTGATGACCGTATAAGCGGCGGTAACGGGCGCGCAGAAAATGAGCGAAGCCACGGGATCGATCATGCTGCCGCCAGCGAAGCCGACACGATTCAGGTCGACCGCGAAGAAATCGGCGCATTTGCCGGGCTCCAGTGAGCCGATATCATTCCGACCCAATACCGCCGCACCACCCAGGGTTGCGATTTCCAGTGCGTCGCGGGCACTCAGCCACTGTTTCTTGTCGGTAGGCGGGCCGCCGGGAGTGTCGGCTAATTTCACCCGAGCCAGGAGCATGGCCTGACGCGCCTCGCCCAGCAGGTGTGAGCCGTCGTTGCTGGATGAACCATCGACGCCCAGCCCCACGTTGACACCTGCCTGACGGTACTTCCAGACCGGCGCGATACCGGAAGCCAAACGCATGTTCGAGCAAGGGCAATGCGCGACACCGCAACCGGTCTTGGCGAACATGGCAATTTCCGCGTCGTTGATATGCACCGAATGCGCGAACCAGACGTCGTGACCGACCCAGCCGAACTTTTCCATTAATCCCGCCGGCCGCAGGTTGTATTTGCCCAGCGTGAAACGCTCCTCATCGGGCGATTCCGCCAGATGGGTATGCAAATTGACCTTGTATTGTCTGGCCATTTTGGCCGACTCGACCATGAGATCATCCGTGACGGAGAAAGGCGAACAGGGCGCCAAGACTATTCGTGTCATGCCACCGGGCTTACCATCATGGTAGGTCTCGATAACGCGCTGGCAGTCCTTGAGAATGGCGGCCTCTTCTTCCACGCAGCTATCCGGGGGCAGTCCTCCCTTGGAGGCGCCCAGCGACATGCTGCCGCGCGAGGCGTGGAAACGCATGCCGAAGTCGGCGGCGGTATGAATGGCGTCATCCAGCGTGCAACCGTTGGGGAACACATACTGTTGATCGAACGCGGTGGTGCAACCGGATAGCGCCAGTTCCGCCAAACCCACCTGAATGGCCAACTTGACATCGTTGGGCTGCATGCGCGCCCACATGGGGTAGAGAACCTTGAGCCAGTTCCACACATTGCCGTCCTGGGCGGCGGGGACTACACGAGTCAGGTGCTGGTAGAGATGGTGATGCGTATTCACCAACCCCGGCAGCAGGATATGTCCTTTCAGATCCAGTACGTCATCGGCAGATTTCGGGAGACTGCTGGTGGGACCCACTTGCTTGATGATGCCTTCCTCGATGAAGAGCCCGCCGTCGTTGATCTCGCGGCGGCCGGAGTCCATCGTGACCATGACCGTGGCGTTTTTGACCAGCATGCTTTTGGGTCGCTTCCCTCCCTGAGCCACCGCGGAAGACCCGGCTGCCTTCCTGGTCTTGCCGGCCGCCTCCACCGAACTCACCCCCAACATTAAACCCGCCGCGGTAGTCGTGCTGCTTGCCAAAAAGTCTCTGCGTGTCAGTCCGCCGTGTTGGGTGGAGTCGTCAAGGGTCATCTGCTCGTTATCGATGTCTTTTTTCATGCGATGCACTCCGAGGTGGTCATGTCGGGTAAGAATGGTCTCAAAGCGGTTATTTTGCCCCAGATGGAAAGTTTTTACTCCTTGAACCCAGTACGTTCTGATCGATGGCCTTCAGTCTGTCGGTCCAGGAACTCTTGCTGTCGATAGGCTCGACCATGCATCCGGGTGATTGATGATCGCCGCAGCAGCGGGACAGATCATCGACGCTTTGTTTGTAGATGGTCGCCCATTCCTCGGCTCCCTCACTGCTCCCGGGCGGCATCCAGGTGAGCGCCTGGGTCATCTTCGGGGGCTGATCGCCAAAAGTCGGAATTTTCTGGGGTCCACAGGTATTCAGTGAACCAATCCGGTGACAGCCGGTGCAGGTGTTGCCACGCGTATCGATGCTCATGGGTTTGGGCCAGGCCTTGAAGGGGCCGCCCACATCAACGGAGTGATAGCCGAATGGATCGGAAGGAAGCTGGGAGGTTTGTGCGATCCAGGGGGTATACATCCATGGGTCGCTGTCGTGACAGTAGATGCAACCATGATCCGCAACCTGTCGAGGTGTTGCCCACAAATCGCGAGCGGCAAGCTGACCTTTGGGAGGCGATTCCTCGCTGGGTGGCGGCACTCTGCGGCCGTCGTCGCCTTGAGGATTGGCGCCAAAATTTTTCGAGATCATGAAACAGGTGCTGCCTGTTTTCTTGTTATGCATGATGATCTCGATCGAATCAAAGTGCGGGTCGTCCCTGGGCCGTATGAACATCCGCCGGCATAAGCCGAGTATCTGGATATCATCATCGCGCAGGGTCTGCACACGGGAGTAAGGCACACATTGACCATGTGCCGATTTCGGGTAGGGCAGATAGGCCGGGTTGTCGCAGTTCATATTGGGGCTGTACTCGGCGGGTTCCTTGCCGTCCACCGTGACCCTGACAATCTCCCCGGCAAGACAGTTGAAGGGTGGCGCCTCCGCGATCAGGCTGGCGCAATCCTTGCCGTACTGAACTGCATCATCCTGGTTTTCCTCGCTGCCGTAAGCGTCGACGGACAGTTGCAGCAGGATAAAAAAGACTGTCCACAGGCTGGAGCATAACTTTGACATGACCACTCCAAGGGGTATCAGGATTCAGATGACGAGCCCGGGCGTATCGAGAATGACCTCCCGTATCGCCTGGTAGTAGCGAACATATCCAGTACATCGGCAGACATGTTGGCCCACGGCTTCTTCGATCGCGGTATCGACGCTGGTTCGTGGTACGGGGCTGCGCTGGAGTTTGTCGATCAGACAAAGGGACGCCATCAGAAAACCTGGCGCCGAATAACCGCATTGAAAGGAGAAATGCTTGAGAAAGGCTTTCTGCAGCGGATGTAACTGACCATCGCTCCGGGTCAACCCCTCCACGGTCGTGATGATCTTGCCATTAATGGCGGAAACCGGGGTCGTGCAGGTCCTGAGCGGCTCCATCCGCGCGCCCGGGACTCTTTGCATGGCGACGGTGCAGGCCCGGCAGACAGCGATACCGCAACCGAATTTGGTGCCGGTCATCCCCATATCCTCTCGCAGAAAATCGTTCAGCTTCTGATCCGGGTCCACGTCCCGTCGGACGATGGACTGGTTGTTCAAGGTGAATTCCAGTTCGATCGTTTCCATGTTCAACTCCTCGTCACGCCCAGTTCGGCCCGAACCTTTTCGGGAGTGATCGGCAAATCGTGGAACCGCTTGCCTATGGCATGAGCCACGGCATTGGCAATCGCCGGTGCAACGGGACAAAGCACCACTTCGGCTATCCCCCGGGCCGGTGCGTCGGGGGATTCGGGAGGGAGAATGACCTTTTCGATGCGGCCGATGGCGCAGTCCCTGGCCAAAGCGACATGGTAACGATTGAGGTTCCAGCGTCCATTCGAGGGGCCATCCTCGAAGGGCGGTAAATCTTCCAACAAGGCGTGCCCCACGCCCATGGCGAAGGCGCCGTCCATTTGCCCTTCCACCAGATCGCGCTGGAGAATACGGCCAGGCGCCAGGTAATGAACCCCCTCGGTGACGACGACGTCTCCCGTGCGCTGGTTGACCTGAACGCCCACCAGGCAGGCGCAAGCGCCGAATGTTTGCCCATTCCCCTCCCAGATGCTTTCCACGGTGAACAGCAAGGGATTCTTGCGATCGATGATTTCATAAGCCTGTTGACCGCCTCGGCGCACGGCGAGGCCATCAATCGGCTTGCGCAGGGTCATGCCGTCGATGGTGTAATCCGCCTCTACCCAGCGAGCGCTGAAGAAGGCATGGTTCGTCACCGCCACCACATGGCCATCGGCGTGGGCCCGCCGGGCAATTTCCACCAGGCTCAGGGGTTTGAAACCCGGCGCATATAGCCGTGAATCACGCCAATGGACGGACTTCGGGCTGAGCGTGTTTGCCTTGGCGCCCCAGATTTTCCTAGCGGCCGGGAGTAACCCCGTCTCGAACAGTATTTGCGCGGATTGTTCGACTCCATGTACCCAGCGCGAGGACGTGGTGGAGGCCTTGCTGGACATGAAAAACACGGGCGTCCAGCGGGGGTTGTCGGGTTGCGCTTCGAAAGACTCCATCATTTCCAGCGCCTTGAAGAGTTGGATTTCTCCCAGGACGACCTCGTCCGCGTTGGCGCCAAGGCTGCTGGCGGTGCTGAGTGCCAGGGTGGTAGCCGAACCATTGCCCATGTCGATGGCATGGCTGGTGACAGTGATCCGGCCGTTCTCATCCACAGCCACGTTATTCAGGACGGCGTCCGCACCCGTGCCATAGTTCTTCATGGTGATGGCGAACCCTACCCCATAAGCCAGTTCTCCGGTTGAGCGGGAACGCTTGAGAGCTTCCCGGTTCTTCCAGAGCGTATGGGTTTGCGCCTTCCGGCAAATCTCATCGAGGCCCGGAGGCGCCTTGGGCGCTCCCGTGACGATCGACCAGCCGGGATGAAGCAGATTGCGGCGGCGAAACTCGATCGGATCCAGTTTGAGGGAATCGGCGACCTCGTCGACCATGGACTCGATCGCGAAAGCGGTCATGGAGGCGCCATAACCCCGCATCGAACCGGCCCCCGTCGAGCGGGTATGCTGCGCCTGCGAGAGGATGTCCGCCAAGGGAAAATCGTAGCAGCCAGTCACCATCATGCCCGCCACCTGGGCGACATAGACGCTCAGATTGATGCGGCCACCGCCATTCAGCAGGGTATGGTTGCGGAGCGCCTTGAATTTACCTTGCTCATCCACGGCCACCGTGAGATCAATTTTGGCCGGATGCCGCTTGATGCCGCTCTGGAACTGCTCGAAGCGATCATAGAGGATACGCACGGGACGATCGGCATAGGCGGCGGCCAGGGCCAGATAGAGGCAAAAGATGGAGGTGTCTCGTCCCCCGAAGCCGCCCCCCAGATAGCAGGAGGTGAAATCGACGGTCTTGACCTTGAATTTGCCGCCCGAATCCCCGAAGAGATCCGCGGCATTATTGGCATCGTTCTGGGGCGACTGACTGCCGATGAGCAGGTGCAGCGTGTCCGTGCCCCGGTCCAGCCATGCCAGACCAGACTCCGGTTCCATGAACATCGGATCGATGAGCTGGGTGTTGTAGGTATGTTGGCTGACCTTCCACCCGGCTGATTTGAGTTTCTCATCGATCAGCTTGACTCCCTTCATGGCCTCGGCATTACGCTGCCCGGGCTGTTCCGGATGGACGGGTCCCCCTTGGGTCTGCGCGAGCTTGACGCGTTGCTCGTAGGGTTCCGGACCGTCCCTGACGATGTGGATGAAGCTGGTTTCCGGCTGGTAGACATAGGGTTCGATAGGCTTCGCAACAGACCCGGATTTGATCGGCTCGAGTTCGAACATCAACTGGGACCGGGCCGCCTGCATGACGTGTCGATCATCAAAAAACAGCAGGGCCACCGGTTGTCCCAGATGATCCGGCGCCTGGCCCTTGGGAACCAGGTACATCCCCTCGGGGAAGTCTGCCTTGGCGATTCCGATGCCATCGGTGGCCAGATCCTCGGCGGTCACGATACGAACGGGCTTCAATTCGTCCGGCAATTCGGACAACTCCAGCCCTTCAAAGGTGCGGTCGGTAAAATTGGAGCGAAGGATGAAAACGTATTGCTCCTCCTGCGGCCAGCCTGGCAAATCGCGAGCGCGAAAATCCCGCGCGTAGATTTTCTGGCCCGTGACTTTCGCAAAGCCATCAATACGAAAATTGGCTTTGCCGGGTGCGCCTTTCCAGTCCTGCACCCTGTCCAGGGTGGCTGCCCAAGCCTCCTGCCCGGCCAATTCGATTCTCGAAAAGACCAACACAGCCCCCGATGCGGCCGTAGTCTTGAGGAATTCCCGCCTTGTTTGTGTCATAGGCCCACCGGAGGATGAAAGGGTGTAGGAATTGTTTCTTAAAATTAGATACCTATTTCCCGGATTACACAATAAAGAATTTAACCCTATTTTTAGTAGGTAAGTACTCAGGCATAAGTCTTCAGGCATAGGTGACATGCAAGGCATTGATTTGTATGGTGCCATATGCCGAATTTCTTTTGTGGGAGTACTTATTTGATCTAGCAGACACACAAAAAATAGCGGTCAAACACGATTATGTCCTAACAGACCATTCCCGTGCATGGCGAAAAAGCGATGGGTATAAACCCTTGCGGCTGAAAGGGTTATATGGAGATTTAAGAGTGTGAAGGTAGACCCTCGCTACCATCATCGATAGCGGGAGGTTGAGCGGAATCGGGCGGCGCCATAGAGCAGACAGCTCATAGAAGCCCGTATGAAGCGTAGCGAAATACGGGGGGCTGCAGCACGATCATCCCGGGTTTCGCGATCCTTTACCCGGGCTACGCTGGCTGCAAGAAATGCCAAGCTTGGCTCGGCGCGATAATGTTCCGGTACAGGAGCGGACCGCGCGGCGGGCCGTCCGCTGCAACCGGTCGTTAGGCGCCCGTTCCGCCGAGCATTTCACCGAAGAGATCTCCCTGTCGCTGCACTGCGGAACGAAGTTCGGGCCAGCGCTCTACGAATGCCGCCGCGGATATCCGCCCGAGCTCGCTCGGCTCGATCTTGTTCAGGCCACCGCCGTAGACTCTCCCTTCCCCGCGGAGCTCGTGGCCGGTCACCTGCCCGAGCAGGCTAAAGACATCGGCAGCGCGATCGGCGTGGTCGCGCAACATCCGCGCCAGGCTGCTCTTCGGGTAGAGCATGAGGTAGAGGTTGGTTCCAATCGCCCGAGAACGGTTCCAGATGAACCGGAACGGTTGCTTGTCGTCCGAGCCGCGGCCCATGTAGGTGCAAAGGAATGGGGCAGGTTCGCGCTGTTCCTGCTTGTACCACGGACTGCGCTTGCCGACGAGGTAGCCGTCCCTGATGCCGAGCGCTCGCGCGGTTTGCAGATACTCCCACAGGGCCGGATGCTTGGCCTCAACCATCGGCTCAGGCAAGTCGCAATCGATGACGCAGAGCTGGCGGCCGAGCAGCGGATAGCCGTCGGCGTCCGCGTCAATCGTCGTGGTCTTTAGGTGGCGCGGGCTGGGCAAGATGGGGCGCAGGTACCTAGCGGGGAGGCAGCGGCACGTGGCTTCGGCGCGTTCGAGAACAAAGAACTTATTACAGCCGGTGGCGATGCCTCGCTGAACCAGAAAGAAATCGCTTAGCGTCGGGCCGCTCCCGTCGCTAAGTGTGCGCCGGTCATTCGCGGCGTGACTTGGGTAAACGGTCCACTTGCGAGACTGACGCAGGCGTTCGAGCGGGACCAGGTCGCGCGCATGCGGTTCGGTCAGCGCCCCGCCGAAGCTAAAGAGGGCGGCATGACCGACGGCGGGCGGCGTCTTGCGGAACACCAGCACGACCGATGACACGAGCGCGTCGCCGAACTGAACGTCGTCAGGGTCGAAGCGGTGGGCGCGGAGAAGCGTCACCTTGTCCGTGAGAAAGCGCTTGAGGGCCTCCCCGTAGTTAACGTCCATGAACTCCGAAGGAATGAGCCAGGCCGCGATCCCGTCGTTCTCCATCCACGCGGTTGCAAGCAGCAGGAAGTACACGTAAAGGCCCGCGAGGCCGTTGACGTCAACGCCGGTCACCTGAGACACAAGCCGCTGCAACCGCTCCTTGTCTCCGCGATCCATGTGGTGATGCCGTACATACGGCGGGTTGGCCAAGACCATGTTGGGCGCGGGCGGACACGAACCGTCGGCGACGATGCGGGTGAAGTCGCCCTGTAGAACCTCAAGCCCGCCATGCCCCCATAGGTCGCGGGCAGCTTCGGCAAACGCGGGATCGAGCTCGACTCCGACGGCGCTCGTCAATCGCTCTGGACCAAAGACGGCAAGCGCCGCCGAGTAGAAGCTCCCCGAGCCGATCGAAGGGTCGGCGAAGCGAATCCCGGACTCGGGTCGCTCGATGAGCGATTCGACGTACCGGGCGATATCGACAGCGAGGGCATTGGGGGTGGCGAACTGACCAAGGCGGTTTCGCTCCGCTCCCGACTTGCGCGCATCGATATCCGCCTGCATCGCCTGTCTGCGTATTTCAACCGATCCGTCGTACGCAATCACGCGGTTCACAGTCCCAGTTTCAGAAGGTCGTCGATGCGATGCTCCCAGACCCAATCGATGCCCTCCGCGGCTTCGTAGCCCAGGTAGTCACTGCCAAAGTAACCGCAGAGGAACAGCACGAAGGGAACGGATTCGCCGAGGGCCGTTTGAAGCTGGTGGACCTTCGTGGCTTCTTCCTTGCGCCGCTTGTTGGTGTTAGTGAAATCGCCCGCTGACTTGGCCTCGATCAGAACAGGCAGTCCGTCCTTGCGGCGCTTCTTGGGCTGGACCACCACGTCAACCGGGATGTTCACCTTGAGCGACTTGCCCACGGCCAGGTTCATGCGAAAGGAATATGTTCCGGCTTCCATCTCTCTCAGTGGCTTCCCGCTGGGGTGGCTTTGTTTTCGATAGCCCCGCGCATCCAGCCATTCGCCAACGAGCTTCAGTTGCCGCTGTTCCTGCGCGTTACGAACGATCGGATTCGCCACGGCGCTACAGAGGCGGTCGGCGACGATGGTTGACGCTCGATCCCGTTCATGCTCGGTCGGGGCTTTGGCCGCGTCCAGCCACGGGAAGATGTCGCGGTCGAGCAACTTAGAGATGATGCCGCAGACCTTGGTCAACTCCGCATCCAAATCGACGGAGCTCATCCTGGTCGGAAGCTTGCCGTCTTCCATTCGGCCGACAAGGTTCTTGCTCGCGTCGGCCAATCCGATCAGGCGGTCTACCGCAAGCGGTGGGGCAGTACACATCCGGAGGGTTGACAGCGCGCTCGGATTGTCCCTAAGGGTAGCGGCGTCGATCTTGCGCAGATCGCGGGTGGCGACCAACGCGGCCTTGACGTTCCCGGTGGTCTTCACGCGAGTCGAGCGGAACGCCTCGGGCGCGAACCGCATGAACCACTGGTTGAATTGGTCAACGGAGGCCGCGATATCGGCCTTCCAGAGGTGCGGCTTGTCTGCGTTGATTCGCCTGGGCTTCATGACTTTCGTTCGTTCGCAGCGACTGTGTTGCCGGCCGCCGTGTTCATCGTCAAAGGGCGCCTAACGTCTGTATACACCGGCCCGCACGGCTTTTCGCGCTGATCCGGTGGAATGAATGGTTAGGCAAGTATGTCAAGCGGAAATGCCCTTGTTTAAGCATAAGCACAAAGGCTGCCAGCCCCATCATAAGTGTTGTATCAACAAAGAGTACAGGGTCTGCTCTCACATTCCAACAGATTCCGTCCGTCCCGGCTCGCCGCGACTGGGCGCTGGTGCGATTCAAAGCGGTTGACCGCGCGACTCACCGTCATGGAGCCCGTTGAAGGGTGAGCGGGATTTTGAATCGCACCCAATGGGTGAACGTAGAACAGCCGCTCATGCTTCGACGTTACGCGGCACGAATTTGATCGTTCCCACGCTCCTTCCGCGTGGGAATGCAGTATGGGCCGCTCCGGCGGCCCGATGTGTAACGCGACGCTGGAGCGTCGATAGCGGCATTCCCACGCCGGAGCGTGGAAACGATCAATCCGACCAGAGTCGATGCCCCCGCCGGCGCCGATGGCCCTCCCACACCCAGGCGCTGATGGCATGGTAGACGAACAGCAAGCCCGGCGCCCAAGCCAGCGCATAGCCCCAATGGGCATCCAGCATCAAGCCCGCCCCGGCCACGCCGTACAGCCAGCCCAGCGCGGCATCCGCCACGGCAAGAGCATCCTCGTACACGCGATACTCGGGCGGCATGTCCGGCTCCACCAGCCCCAGGCGCATCGCCACATCACGGCGCAACAAGGCGGTCAATTGCCCCAGCCAATGAAATCCGCCTCCCAACACGAGCACCAGAAATCCAATCAGGACATGAGCATTCAAGAGATCAAGAATCATGGCTGCCTCGGTTGGGCAATATGAAGGTGGGTCAAAACGATTGGCGACCTCCTGGCTGGGAGCGCGGGCGTCCCTCCCGCTTGCCGCCAAAGGGCGAGGGTTTACTGTTGCGATTTTCGCATTTTACGAGGACCCTATACCCCCGCCCAGATAGCCATACGATCATGCCCCGAATCTTCGACAATATCGAGCAATCCTTGCTACCCGCCCTGACCGAGACGCTGCGGATCGCGGAGCGGGCGGATTTCTGCGTGGGTTATTTCAATTTGCGCGGCTGGCGGTTTCTGGCGCCGCGCATCGAAGAATGGCCGGGCGGTCCAGACCAGTCTTGCCGCCTGCTCATCGGCATGCACATTGCGCCGAGTGAGGAAATGCGGCGGTCCCTGCGCGCCGAGGGAGAAGACGGCCTGGACAACCAGTCCGCCGTCCGGGAAAAGCGCCGGATCGCCGAGGAATTCCGCAATCAGTTGATTCTGGGCGCGCCAACCAATGAGGATGAGGCCGCGCTGCGACAACTTTCCACCCAACTCCGCGCCGGCAAGCTGACGGTCAAGGTTTACCTGCGTCACCCGCTGCATGCCAAGCTCTACCTGCTATATCGGCGGGACATCAACAACCCGATCACCGGGTTTGTCGGCAGCAGCAACCTCACCTTGGCCGGGCTGGCGAGGCAAGGCGAGTTGAATGTCGATGTGCTGGAACACGACGCCTGCCACAAACTGGCCGCCTGGTTCGATGATCGCTGGCATGACCGCTGGTGTATCGATATCTCCAGGGAACTGGCCGACATCATCGACGAGAGTTGGGCCGGCGAGCGGTTGATCCCGCCGTATCACGTTTACCTCAAGATGGCCTATCACCTGGCTCAGGAAGCACGCGCCGGGCTGAATGAATTCCGCATTCCGCGCATTTTTGGGGACAACCTGTTCGATTTTCAGATCGCCGCCGTCAAGATTGCCGCCCACCACCTGAACCAACGCGGCGGCGTCCTCATCGGCGACGTGGTGGGCCTGGGCAAATCGCTGATGGCTACCGCCCTGGCCAAAATCTTCGAGGATGATTACCACACCGAAACGCTCATCCTCTGTCCCAAAAACCTGGTTCCAATGTGGGAAGACTATGCCCACACCTACCGACTGCATGCCAAGGTGATGCCGATCACGCAGGTCATGAATGAACTGCCGGAAAAAACCCGGCGCTATCGGGTAGTGCTGATCGACGAATCACACAATCTGCGCAATAAGGAAGGCAAGCGCTGGAAGGTCATCCGGGACTATATCGAGCGCAACGAAAGCCTCTGCATTCTCCTTTCGGCGACGCCCTACAACAAAACCTATCTGGACCTGTCCGCGCAGCTTGGCCTGTTTCTACGCGAGGATACGGATCTCGGCATCCGCCCGGAGCGGCTGCTGGCGGCGCTGGGCGGGGAGCCGGAATTCATCCGCCGGCACCAATGCCCGGTGCGCTCTCTGGCCGCGTTCGAAAAAAGCGACGACGCCGACGACTGGCGCGACCTGATGCGGCTCTACATGGTGCGACGGACCCGTGGGTTCATCATGCAGCACTACGCACTGGAAGACGAACGTGGTCGCTATCTGCTATTCGCCGATGGGCGGAAATCCTACTTCCCCCGACGCATCCCCAAGAGTCTGGGCTTCCCCATCGACGACGCCAACCCGGCCGATCCCTACGCCCGGTTCTACTCCGATCCGGTGGTCGGGGCCATCAACCGACTGAGCCTGCCGCGCTATGGGCTGGGCAACTATGTCAGCCCCCAGCCTGATCATCCGCCCACCCCGCATCAGGCACGCCTCATCGCCGGCCTCTCACGCGCCGGGGAAAGGCTCAAGGGCTTTTGCCGCACCAATCTCTTCAAACGGCTGGAAAGCGCCGGCCCCGCCTTCCTGCTCTCCCTCGAACGGCATATCCTGCGCAACTTCATCGTCCTGCACGCCATCGAGCAGGGGTTGGAGATACCCCTGGGCAGTCAGGGCGCGGAACTGCTGGATATCCGCCATTATGACGAGGACCCGGAAGTGACTCTGGGCGCAAGCGATGACGACGAAGACGGCATCGCCGATCCCGGAATGAACGCCGCCTATACCCATGGCCCGCGCGAGGAAGCCGAGTATCGCGCACGCGCCGCCCAAGCCTATGCCGCCTACAGCGGACCTTACCGGAATCGCTTCAAATGGCTGCCCAGCGCCCTGTTTGCCTCGGCCCTGGCCGATGATCTGCTGGCCGATGCCCGGGCACTGATGGGCATACTCGTGACTTGCGGCGACTGGGATCCCGACCAGGACGCCAAGCTGGGCGAACTGATAGAGTTGATTTCGGTGACCCACGCCAACGACAAGCTGCTGATCTTCACACAGTTTGCCGATACCGCCCGGTATCTGAAGCAACAGCTCGTGGCGCGGGGAGTTCGACAGCTTGAGGAAGCCACCGGGGCCAGCAACGATCCGACCGAACTGGTCTGGCGCTTCTCCCCGGTCGCCAACGGCAAACAGGACTACCTCGCCTCGCGTGCTTCCGGAGAGGGCGCGAGGGGTGAATTGCGCGTGCTCATCGCCACCGATGTCCTGTCGGAAGGCCAGAACCTCCAGGACTGCGCCATCATCGTCAATTACGACCTACCCTGGGCCATCATCCGCTTGATCCAGCGAGCGGGCCGCGTCGATCGCATCGGTCAGCAATCGGAACGAATCCTCTGTTACTCCTTCGTACCGGCGGACGGGGTGGAGCGGCTGATCCGGCTGCGCCAGCGGGTCAGGCAACGCTTGATCGAGAACGCCGAGGTCGTGGGCTCGGACGAAACCTTCTTCGACGATGACCAAGATGATAGTCTGGTGCGCGACCTCTACACCGAGCGTAATGGCATCCTCGACGACGACGGCGACACCGAAGTCGATCTCGCCTCCTACGCCTACCAGATCTGGAAAAACGCCACCGATGCCGACCCCTCACTGGCTGCCCGGATCGAGGCGCTGCCCAACGTGGCTTACGCCACCAAGGCGCACCCACCCACGGCGGAAGCGCCTCGGGGCGTCCTGGTCTATCTGCGCACCGCGCATGGCAACGACGCACTGACCTGGATGGACGAGGGCGGCCAGGCGGTCACCCAATCCCAGCTCACCATCCTCAAGGCCGCCGCCTGTCGCGCCGACACCGAAGCACAGCCCCGCACCGAGCAGCATCATGCGCTCACCAGCGCGGGCATGGAACATATCCTTGCCGAGGAAAAATTCTTCGGCGGCGCGCTGGGACGGCCCACCGGCGCACGCTTTAAAACCTACGAACGGATCAAGCGCCATCGGGAGGCGCTGGGCGACAAACGCGACCTGTTCATCAGCGATGAACATATTCGCCGCATCGACCGCGTCCTGGAAGAGATTTATCGTCACCCTTTCTACCCTTCCGCCACCGATACCCTGAACCGCCAGCTCAAGGCCGGCATCGACGATCACACCCTCGCGGAACTGGTACTGACCCTGCGGGAAGATGGCCGCCTCTGCGTCATCGACGAACAGGAAGCCGACCGGGAACCTCGGCTGATCTGCTCCCTGGGATTGGCGTGAGAGGTCAATTGCCGCGATCATGCCGTGAAGCCAGAAGAAAGGGACCCTTGGGTCTGGCATCCGATGCCGCGGCGCCGGGGTTGGCATGAACCGGCGGCTTGCCATGCGTGGCCAATCCCATGAGACTCCAACCTTGTCGAAAGACTATCGCATGACTCACCAGCCCTTACTGATGGACACCCGATGATAGACCCCAATCGCTTTCAGACACTGCTCAACGACGGCAAACTCCCGGCGCTGTTCAATGAACTGGGCTGGGACCGTGCTGGTGTGGGGCCGCACTCCGTAACCGCCCATGGCGCGGTCCATACCCTCACCGCCATCGCGCAGAAGCGCGGCGTCATGGTGTATCTCTGCTCGGCAGACGCCGAGGGACGGATACCGCCGCGCGCGACGCTGCTCATGATCGACAAGGAGGCGGGCAAGCTGGCGCACGAACACTTGATGATCTTTGCCAACGCCGACCTGACCGCCCTGACTTGGCTGTGGGTCGCCCGCGCCCCAGGCCAGCCGGCAAGTGTCCGCACCCACACCTGGCACCGGGGGCAAAGCGGCGAAGCGCTGCGACAAAAGCTGAACCAGATCGTCTGGTCGCTGGACCAGGAAGAGGCCATCACCCTGACCGATGTCATCACCGGTCTACGCCGCGCCTTCGACCGTGACCGCGTGTCCAAGGCGTTCTACGAGAAATTCAAGACCGAACACCAGGCTTTCAGCGGCTTCATCGCCGGCATTGTCAAGGCCGCCGATCGGGCCTGGTATGCCTCGCTGATGTTGAATCGGCTGATGTTCGTCTACTTCATCCAGCACAAGGGCTTTCTCGATGGTGACACGAATTATCTGGCGGTGCGCCTGCGACAGGTGCGCGAAACCGCCGGGGCAGGGCAATTCCAGAGTTTCTACCGCCTGTTCCTGCGCCGGCTGTTTCATGAAGGCTTGGGTCTGCCTAGGGGTGAACGGACGGCGGAACTGAGCCGCCTGATTGGCGCGGTGCCCTATCTCAACGGCGGGTTGTTCGCCGTGCATGAGCTGGAGGAAGCCCACCCGGATATCGACATTCCCGACGAGGCGTTCGAGCGGCTGTTCCGCTTCCTCGACGCCTATGAGTGGCACCTGGACGACCGCCCGCTGGCGAGAGGCAACGAGATCAACCCCGATGTGCTGGGCTATATCTTCGAAAAGTACATCAACCAGAAACAGATGGGGGCCTATTACACCAAGGAGGACATCACCGAATACATCGGCAAGAACACCCTTCTGCCCCACCTGCTGGAGCAGGCCCGCGCCCGCTGCCGGGTCGCCTTTGCCGGCGAGGTTGCGGTCTGGCGGCTGTTGCGCGACGACCCGGACCGCTACCTGTATCCCGCCATGCGCACTGGCGTGATCGACGCCCGGGGCGACATCATGCCCGAAAGCGCCCTGCCCGATTTCGTTCAGACCGGCATGCACGACGCCAAGGCCCGCATGTTCGACCGCCGCTACAACCTGGGGGAAGCCGTCTTTCACACCGCCACCGGCGAGCGTGGCACCCTGCCGACCGAGACCTGGCGCGAATATGCCGAGCGGCGCGCGCGCTGCCTCACCATTCGCGAGCGACTGCGGGCCGGCGAGGTCCAGGCGATCGAAGACTTCATCACCCTCAATCTCGACATCCGCCAGTTCCTGCAGGATCTCATCGTCGAGTGCGCCAGCCCCGACCTGCTGCGCGCCGTCTGGCAGGCCATCGTCGGCCGGGTGCCGGAAAAATCCCACGAGACCTTCCGCCATGGCATCGCCATCCTCGATCCGACCTGCGGGTCCGGGGCCTTCCTATTCGCCGCGCTCAACCTCCTGGAACCGCTCTATGAAGCCTGCCTGGATCGCATGGAGGGCTTCGTCGAGGATGCCAGGCGACTTCCCGCCCCCGGGAAAGCGGCCGGGGGCGATGGCCCCTTTCAGGACTTCGTCAAGGTGCTGGCCGAGGTCAACGCCCATCCGTCGCGCCGCTACTACATCTACAAGTCCATCATCCTGCACAACCTGTTTGGCGTGGACATCATGACCGAGGCCGTGGAGATTTGTAAGCTGCGGCTGTTCCTCAAGCTGGTATCCCAGGTGGACGCCGAACGCGAACTGGAACCATTGCCGGACATCGATTTCAACATCCGCTGCGGCAACACCCTGGTCGGCTATGCCACCGAGGCCCAATTCGACGCCATCGGCGCCGGCCACATTGAATTTGGCGAGCAGCAGGACCACAAGGCCGAAATCAAGGCCAGCCTCGCCGACCTGGCGGATTTGTTCGACCGCTTCCGCGAACAGCAAACCCGTCAGGGCGGACGGGTCACGGCGGCGGACAAACAGCGCCTGCGCGACAAACTCGCCGCGCTGTCCCTGGAACTGGACCGCTACCTGGCACGGGACTACGGCATCGACCCGGAAAGTCCCGCCGATTTCACAGCCTGGCGCGAAAGCCATCAGCCGTTTCACTGGTTCGCCGAGTTTTACGGCGTGATGCGGGAGGGTGGGTTTGATGTGGTGATTGGGAATCCACCATACATCCAGTTATCTGAAATCAACGAATATGATCCTAGAGGATATTTCAGCACCGAGTGCGGGAATATCTATCCCGTAGTATTGGAGCGGTGTCTAATTTTAAATTCATCACTTGGTCGACAAGGATACATCGTTCCTGTGTCATCGATTTCGACAGATGGCTACAAGTCACTTCAGGAAATTTACCGCAAGAAGAATATACATGTCAGTTGTTACGACGATAGACCATCAAGGCTATTTGATGGACTTGAGCACATCAGGCTTGTTATTTTTCTTCTTTCACACAATAAACCTTCATGCTGGCATTCAACCCGGTACCACAAATGGACTAGCCAGGAGCGTGGTGGATTATTTCAATGCTTAGTTTATGTGGAAGCCATCGGTGGGATCGTAAGGAACGCTGTACCTAAGCTGACATCGGACAAGGAGCTTTCAATCCTCAGAAAACTTTCAGCATGCTCAGTTACGATTGGCGCACGAGCTTTACGCTCTGGTCCATACGCAATTAATTTTTCACGAAAAGTTGGGTATTTCCTTCAAGTTTTGGACTTTCAGCCTCGTGTTCTTGATGGCTTGGGCAATCTTCGCCCACCGAGTGAATTCAAGTCGCTTACATTTGGGAGTTCCAAAGAAAAATCAGCCGCCCTTGCACTCCTAAATTCCAGCTTGTTTTATTGGTTCACAACAGTCTTTTCTGACTGTCGCCACCTAAACAGGAGAGAGATCGACGCGACGCCTTTCCCCGATGTCTTGCATGCGATGAAGCAATTAGCCTCTGACTTAGAACGTCAAGTTAATGAACTGATGTCGAATCTCCGAACGACAGCCGATATAAGAACCATGAGATTTCGTCATGATCGCCTTGAGATTGAATGCATTATCCCCAAGCGAAGTAAGCGACTCATCGACACTATTGATCACTCCTTAGCACAAGCATTTTCTTTCTCCGATGAAGAAATCGACTTCATCATCAACTACGACATTAAATACCGCATGGGCGGTGCGGAAGACGACCGATGATGCGGCCTGCACAATGCTACCTCAGTGGCGTCGCCCATGATTTCAAATCGGTCACTCACACCGGACCGAAGGGCGGGTTTCAGATTGAGCCGCTCCTACACATCGGCCCCCATCCCGGGTCGGGCTTGTGAACGAGCTGACCGGGGACAAGGCCGCAGTCGTGATCGAGCGACTCCTGGGCCTTCAGGAATCGGTCCGCTTCGAGTGCAAGCGAGTGTCGAGCAAGATGGTCGGCAAAGCCCTGGAAACGCTGTGCGCCTTCGCCAACACGCACGGCGGAACGTTGGCGCTGGGACTTGAAGACCCCAAGAAAGCCAGCGGCAGCCAGCGTCTCTTCGGGCTCTCGGAAAATCCGGAGGCGGTGGACGAATTGCGGCGCAAGACCCTGACGCATTTGCAACCACCCGTGGAGGGCTTGAACTGGTTGCGTGTGGGGTGTTGCCTGCGGGATGGTAGTGACGGGCATCTGCTTTTAATTTCCGTCCCACCTAGCCCCAAGGTGCATTCCCTGCTCGACGACGGCACCTGGACGCGTCTTGATGCCAGCAATCGGGAAATGGCGGCCCCCGAGATCACGGAATTGAGCTACCGCCGGGGAGTAAAAAGCGCCGAATCCGAACCGGTGGATATTCCTTTCGAGCTGTTGGACACGGATACCTGGCGGCTTTTCAATGCCGAGCGGGGTTTGACCTCCGGTGATCTTGGTGATCGATTGTTTCGTATCGGGCTCGCCAGACGGATCGGCGGTGATCTGCTTCCCCTCCGCGCGGCCGTCCTGCTGTTCGCCGATGACCCGGGCGGTCTGTTGTCATCACAACAAACTCGGGCGGATGTGCGGGTTTTTCTCTACCGTGGTCATCGAATGGAACCTGGCGCCGTTCCCAATTTGCTCAAAGCACCTAAAACCGTTTCTGGCCCCTTGTACCGGCAGATCGCCCGCACCAGCGCTTATGTCCTGGATGAATTGGCGGCCGGACTGACCCTAGCCGCATCGGGTTTCAAAACGGTACACCGCTATCCCGAGCGTGTCATCAAGGAAGCCATTACCAATGCGATTATCCACCGTGACTATCGATTGAATCGGGACATCCATATCCGAATCTTCGATAACCGTATCGAAGTCGAAAGCCCAGGACTGTTTCCTGGAACGATCACGCCCGCCAACGTCTACTGGGCCGGCTCTTTTGCGCGGAACCCTCTGATTGCCAGGAACCTGCGGGAATTCCCCGAGCCCGCGAACGTCGATGCCGGCGAGGGAGTACGCATGATGTACGCCGAGATGCGCTCGGCGAATCTCTATCCCCCCTTCTTCAGCGAACGTCGCGAATCATCTCTGCCCTCGGTCGTGGTCAGTCTTCTCAACGAAGAACGCCCTCCCATCTGGGAACAGGTCAGTGACTGGATGGACCGTCATGGCGCCCTAGCTAATAGCGATCTATGCCAAATCGCCGGTGTTGATACGCTCAAGGCGTCGAAGATGCTGAAACGCTGGGTTGAGCAGGGTATCTTGCGTCGCGACGACTCTGGTGGAAAACGTCACACCCTCTACCACAAACCCTTACGCGAAAGTTCAGAGGGGGAATCGCCCCAATTATCCTTAGGCCTGGATAATGAGCCTCACGACCAGAGATAACCATAACCACTTCAACAGGATAGCTTATTTTCCATTATCCATGAGTCCCCATGACGCACCCAGGTTCCGCGAGGTGGCCCATGCATGTGCTGAAAGCCAGAACGGCGCCTACAGCCCAACAGGTTGGCCGAGCATCAACTTGTCCGACCATTACCGGCGATGTCCGCCGGGTTGCTTCCTCTCATTTTCAATTATCCAAGCGCGAGGATAATGGACCGGAGAGCGGGCGATATATTTTTACGAATCAGGGGTTTAATGATTTTTTTATTATCCTCCGACTCATGCCGGCCACGATAGGAACAACCCCGATTGGGATCACATGGCTGGCAGAACCCGTTGATGACAAGGCAGCTCCCTCAATGGCCTTGTCCAAGACAGACGGCCATCGGTCTGTCCGACATGGGGCGTGGGCTCAGGGCTGGTATCGCTCGATCTTCTGTTCGAGTCCCTGTTCGAAAGGCCTGGGAATAAAGGAACCTGTCTTACGACAGGCACTACAGCGCTTGTCGACCAAGGCATACAGGCGGATTCGAGTAGCTGGCATACATGGTGCCTATCCTTGGTTGATGGTCTGTAAGCGGTCAGCGGCCCCATCTGTGAATCTGTCTCCCAAGCCGCCATCCTCTGCATTTTTGCGGAGGGTAGGCGATGGCGGCACGGATCACCTGGAACCATCATATTCAGGCTTGGCAGGCCAGCG
>Ga0194126_10000869_pt1 | contig 51136 bp, 62 predicted proteins | sample TA2KigC150mmetaG_FD_148641 | JGI IMG/M metagenome (GOLD analysis project Ga0194126, IMG submission 148641) | Freshwater microbial communities from Lake Tanganyika, Tanzania - TA2015035 Kigoma Deep Cast 150m | ecosystem: Environmental > Aquatic > Freshwater > Lake | place: Tanzania: Lake... | reverse complement strand
CGACTCGGCCGGTGGCTCTTCTCCACCGTTGATATGATCCGCGTATCGACGATGGTTGACCTCGTCGAAATTGGCATGGCGCCCTCGCTCGCAAGCGAAGTTTGCGACGAGGTGGTCGCGCTATTCAATTTTTATATCGACGCTGCGCTTTCTGATCTCGCGAAGGGAAAAAAACGTCCTCACCCGTTGTCGGCGCCGCTCGATCATTACGTTGCAATCGTGATCGTCAACAAGGGTAAAATCAGCTTCCAGCACGCATTTCGCCGCGGAGCTGAATTCGTTTTTGTTGAAGGTCAGCCGACGAACATCGCGCGAGACCAAGATCGCTTACTTCCGGTTTTGGGCACGACGCATATCGTTGTCGCTGCGGGCCTAATCATCGAAGATATTATCGGGAAGGTCAGACAAACACTCGAACAAGACGCATCAACTCGCAGTGGCAGTGCCTCATGACGAGCGCGACACGCCAGAAACATGCAATCACGCGCGGAGGAGACCGCACAGTGAGCGATCTTCGCCCGTCATCTTACCTCTCCTGCGCATCCCTCGCGCGCGAGTTGGACGTTAGCGAAACGACCGTCTGGGAAATGGTCCGGCGCGGTGTCTTGCCGAAGCCGATCAAGCTTTCCGCCGGCTGCGCTCGTTTCGATTGGGCGGCCGTGCAAATGGCGCTGCGCTCGCTTTCTGCTGGCGATGTAGCGGCATCTGAAGCCGATCCCTTCATGGCGGGGGCGCGTAATGCGACAGCCGCGCAATAAATCCACCGTCAATTTGCCGAAGGGCGTGCATCGCGTCATCGCGCGCGGCCGCGAGTATTTCTATTTTCAGGCCGGCCGGGGCACCGATCATGCCGGCCCGCGCATCCCTTTGCCGCCCGATCCTCAAACGCCTGAATTTTGGAACGCGGTTCGACAGGCGCAAGGAATCGTCGGCGAGGTCACGGCCGATACCTTCGGCGACATGCTCGATGGCTATCTCGAACACATTAAAACCGCCGGAACAATCACGGCGGGCACGATCGATCAATACGAACGCTCGCTTCGCATCGCGCGCAAGGCGTGGGGGAACTTGCGGGCGAAGGGGCTTCGGCCGGTCCATGCGCAAACCGTCATGGACGGCCTCGCGGCGACGCCGGGCAAAGCAAACAATTTCCTCGCCGCGATGCGCGCTCTATCGACATGGGCGCGAGTGCGCGATCATATCGAGCACAGCCTCACAGAGGGCGTTAAGCCTTACGCGACGGACGGCGGACATAAGCCTTGGACGCCTGAGCAGATCGAAGCGGCGCGGACGAAGCTAACGGGCGTCATTCGACGCGGCGTGATCCTCTACATGTATACAGGGATGCGGGGCAGCGACGCCGTGCGGCTTGGCCCGACTCATATAGACGACGGCGGCTTCAACCTCACCACGCAAAAGCGCAAACGCGATGTTTGGTGCCCTATCCTGCCAGAACTCGCGGCGGAAATGGCGACATGGGAGAAGCGCCCTGGCCCGTTCCTCTTGCAGGAAGGCGGACGCGCCAATGGGCGACGCTATTCCCGCAAGCAATTTTCAAAGGACTTTGCGGAACAGCGCGACAATATCCCTGAACTCGCCGGCGTCACGTTGCACGGCCTTCGTTGCACGGCGGTCATTCGCCTACGGCTTGCCGGCCTCTCGACAGGACAGATAGGCGACATCGTGGGGATGAGCCTCGCGACAATCGAAAGATACTGCCGCTTCGCGGATCGGAAGACGAGCGGCAAGGCTGCGCTGCTGACGCTGCAACGAACAGCCGGCGAACAGAACTGTAAAACATCGAAAAACCGTAAAACAAAAACCTAGCAATATCAAAGGCGAAGGAGTCGCGCGATGAAATGTGCGATTTCGCCGCCGACGGACTTTCGTCCGGGCGAAGTCCCGATCGGCTCGACGCGCTGGTTTGGGCGATCACGGCTTTGGCGCTGACGCCGAAGGCGCCCGAGCCGCGCATGCGGCGGGTGTGAGCGGCTTCGCCGCCTCGTTTCACTCGGGTAAGACCCCCGGCCCCTCATCTCACTTCTCCCCGCAAGCGGGGAGAAGGGATGACGACGCGACGCCTCAGCGACCGAGCAATCGCGTGATTTTTCGCGCAACGCCTGACGCCCCCTCTCCCCGCTTGCGGGGAGAGGTACGGTGAGGGGCCTGGGGTTTTGCGCGCCGCGAGACGCATTCCTTTCAAAGGACATTCGATGCCCTCTCTCTTCTCGCGTCTCATCGGCGCGGTCGCGCCGGCGCGCGAAACCAAATATTCGCGCGCGGCGAAGCTTCTCGCCATGCATGCGCTCGGACAGCCGCATTGGAGCGCGCGCAATTCGACGGTGCTGACGCGCGAAGGCTACGAGCGCAACGCCGTCTGTCATCGCTGCGTGCGCATGGTGGCGGAAGCCGCCGCCTCCGTTCCCTGGCTCGTCTATGAGGGCCGTGACGAGGCGATCGACCATCCGCTTCTCTCTCTCATCGAGCGCCCCAATCCGCTCGACACCAGCGCCTCCTTCATCGAGGCGATCTGCGCCAATCTGCTGCTTTACGGCAACGCCTATATCGAATCGGTTCTGATCGACGAGGAGCTTCGCGAGCTTTACGCGCTGCGGCCCGACCGCATGAGCATTGAGGCGGGACGCAACGGCTGGCCCGCCGCCTTCATCTATCGCGCGCTCGGGCAGGAAGCGCGCTACGAGATGCGCGGCGAAGGGATCGAGCCGATCCTGCACATCAAATTCTTCAACCCGCTCGATGATTATTACGGCTTTCCGCCGCTCGCCGCCGCGCAAGTGGCGCTCGACACGCATAACGCCGCGAGTTTTTGGAACAAGGCGCTCCTGGACAATTCCGCGCGGCCGTCCGGCGCCCTCGTCTATGCGGGGCCGGAAGGCGCGCATCTCACCGACGAGCAGTTCTCGCGCTTAAAGGAAGAGCTGGAGGAGAATTTTTCCGGCGCGACCAACGCCGGCCGGCCGCTGCTGCTCGAAGGCGGCCTCGACTGGAAGGCGCTCTCGCTCTCGCCAAAGGACATGGATTTTACCGAGTCGAAAGCCGGCGCCGCGCGCGAGATCGCGCTCGCCTTCGGCGTGCCGCCGCTGCTGCTGGGCCTGCCCGGCGACAACACCTTCAGCAATTATGCCGAGGCCAATCGCGCCTTCTGGCGCCAGACCATTCTGCCGCTCGTCGCGCGCGTGCAGAAGAGCTTTCAGGCCTGGCTGCAGCCGGGGTTCGGCGCCTTTCGTTTCGACTATAACGCCGACCGTCTTGAAGCATTGGCAGGCGAGCGCGCAAGCGAATGGGAGCGCGTCGGCAAGGCGGCTTTCCTCACGCTCGATGAACAGCGCGAGGCGGTGGGCTACGGCCCGGCGCGGACTCCGTGCGGCTGTGGCGGAAAGACGAAACGACTCAGCGACGACGAGGGCGACATTGGCCTCGATCGTCATGACCTGATAGACTTGGCTGAGAACTGCGCAGAAGAGTGGGCATTGGCGCGAGAGCGTTGTGAGAACCTGCTCGGCCTCCCAAATCCGCCGTTAGGATTGACGGGCGGCTATAATGATATCGAAAATTGCGCGCGAGGCTTCGTCAGCGCGGCGTGTGGCGGAAATGCGGTTTGAACGGGCATTATGATGAACATCGATGATCATTGCAGCAATCTCTACCGCCAACGCGACTGGAAGGCACTGCATACCGCTCTGGATACCGCCTCCCCTGGCCGCGATCCGGACGAACGAAGTCAAATCGAGCACTGGCGCGCGACCGCACTTTCCGCCGAAAGCCGGCATGAGGAGGCCATCGACACACTGCGCGCGATTGGATCGGATTGTCGATGCCAGACAAGAGTTGCTAAAAAAATCGCGGAGAATTTGCGCAGGCTGGGCCGCGACATGGAAGCGATCGAGGAACTCAGAAAAGCGCCTTTGGCCGAAGAATGGGACAGCTTTCGCGCGCTCGCCCTTGACGCGAAATATGTGCTCGCTCACCTCTTGGCCAGCAACGGTCTGAAAGTCGACAAGGCGATCCTCGATGATATTCCCGATGGCTATATACACATTACCGATCGCGGACATAGAATCTCGAAAGCCGATTTGATGGATCTGATCTCCGGCAAGAAGAACAGATTGATCTGAGCTTCGCGCTTGTGAAGAGGGCGCACGAAGTTTTTAGCGCGAGACGGGCCTTTCAAGCCTACTAACTCTTTGCAGTAAATCGCTCAGCTGATCTTCGCGCCCATAACGCCGCGAGTTTCTGGAACAAGGCGCTGCTCGACAATTCTGCGCGGCCTTCCGGCGCGCTGGTCTATGCGGGGCCGGAAGGCGCGCATCTGACCGACGAGCAATTCTCTCGGCTGAAGGAAGAGCTGGAGGCGGCTGAAGGAAGAGCTGGAGGAGAATTTCTCAGGCGCGACCAACGCCGGCCGGCCGCTACTGCTCGAAGGCGGGCTCGACTGGAAGGCGCTGTCGCTGTCGCCAAAGGACATGGATTTCACCGAGTCGAAAGCGGGCGCGGCGCGCGAGATCGCGCTCACCTTCGGCGTGCTGCCGCTGCTGCTGGGTCTTCCTGGCGACAACACGTTCAGCAATTACGCCGAGGCCAATCGCGCCTTCTGGCGCCAGACCAGTATGGATGTCGTTCCAGACGCTGCGCAGTACCGAAGCGATCGGGAATCCAGAGCAATAATTCGAAACTCTTGCGTGCGGCTCTGGATTCCCGATCGCGCGCAGAGCGCGCGTCGGGAATGACATACAAACGCGTCGCGAGCCCAAAACAGATCGCCCATGTCCGACATTCTGAACGCCATATTGGAGCGCGGCGATCTCGCGCATCTCGCACTGTTTCTCTGGGCCTGCGCGGCGACGGCGCAAGCCTATCTCGCCATGCGGGAACTCGGCGAGGCGACGCGACGCCTCGACGCTTTCGTGCGCGAGCTCGCGCGCTTCAACCGACGCTGCAGGAGCGATCCATGAATAAGAAAAATTGGCTGCCGCATCTCGCTAGGCGTCCGCGCACGCGCAGTGCGCGACACGAAGACCCTGCAGCCGTCTTCAAGACCTTCGTCGAATTGCTGGCGCAACTTCGCGCCGAGGCGCGCGTGGCGAGCCATGCGCCGATCAACGCCCAGGCGGAGAAGAGCTGATGACGGCGCTACCAAGAATTGGCGCGCCCGAAGTAAAGCGCGCTGAACAGCCCTTGCTGCAAGCGAATGAAGCCGGAGCATTCTCCGGCTACGCGAGCCTCTTTGGCGTCGTCGATTCGGGCGGCGACGTGGTGATGGCCGGCGCCTTCGCCCGTTCGCTGATCAAACGCGGCGCCTCGGGCGTGAAAATGCTGTGGCAGCATCAGGCCGCCGAGCCGATCGGGCTATGGACCTCGATCGTCGAAGACTCGCGCGGGCTCAAAGTTGAAGGCCGACTCGATCTCTCCGTGGCGCGGGCGCGCGAGGCGCTGTCGCTGATGCGCAAGGGCGCGATCGACGGCCTCTCCATCGGATTTCGCACGCAGCGCGCCACGACAGAAAAATCAAGCGGCGTGCGCCGTCTTCACGAGATCGACCTTTGGGAGATCTCTGTCGTTACTTTTCCGATGCTGTCGCAGGCGCGCATCGGCGCCGTGAAGCAAAACCGCAACGCGGCGCCGAGCATGGAGGCGCTTGGCGCGAAGCTCTCGCGCCTAAGGGCGCAGCGCGCAGCGCTTGAGTTTGCGCATGCGCTGCGGCGCATGTCCGGGAATTTCTGAGGCAAACGCCAGCCAATCCGCGCTCTCGCCGTCGGGGCGCAAACGTGACTTTCGAGACGGACTTCCCCAGCGCGCGGACTTCATCCCGGCGACATAGATCGCGCGGGATTTTTTTCGCGGCGGCGCCAAGCAAGAGGCACTACACATGTCAGCAGTTGAAATGAAATCCGCCGGCGGCGACATTCTCGCCGATCTCAATCGCGCCTTCAGCGCCTTCAAGGAGACGAATGACGAGCGTCTGACGCAGCTCGAGAGCCGCCTCGGCGTCGACGTCGTGACCGAGGAAAAGCTCGCGCGCATCGATCATGCGCTCGACGACACAAAGAGCCGGCTCGATCGCCTGGCGCTAGAAATGTCTCGGCCGCGCATCGGCGGCAAGCTCGTCGATGACCAGAGCGGCCGCGAGCATAAGAACGCCTTCAATCACTATATGCGCTCGGGCGAAGCGAGCGGCCTGAAGGCGCTCGAAGCGAAGGCGCTGTCGCGCGGCTCCGGCCCGGACGGCGGCTATCTCGTGCCGCTGCCGACGGAGCGCGAAGTTCTGCGCCGGCTCGCGAAATTCTCGCCGATCCGCGCCATTTCCAGCGTGCGCGAAATCTCCGGCGCGTCGTTGCGCCGCGCGTTTTCCACGACGGGACCTGCCGCCGGATGGGTGGCGGAAGCCGATCCGCGTCCGCAGACCAATAATCAGCAGCTCGCCGACATGACTTTCCCGGCGATGGAGCTTTACGCCATGCCGGCGGCGACTCAGGCGCTGCTCGACGACGCCGTCGTCGACATCGAGCAATGGATCGCCGAGGAAGTGCAGACGGCCTTCGCCGAACAGGAAGGCGCGGCCTTCGTTAGCGGCGACGGCGTCAATAAGCCCAAGGGCTTTCTCTCCTATACGACGGTCGCTGACGCGAGCTGGAGCTGGGGCAATATCGGCTATGTGCCAACGGGCGCCGCCGGCGCATTCGCGGCGACGGACCCTTCCGACGCGCTGGTCAATCTCGTTTACGCGCTGCGCGCCGGCTATCGCCAAAACGGCAAATTCGTTATGGGGCGGCGCGCGCAATCGCTCGTGCGCCAGTTCAAGACGACGACGGGCGATTACATCTGGGCGCCGCCCGCAACTGCCGACGGCGCCGCTTCGCTGATGAACTTTCCCGTCGTCGAAGCTGAAGACATGCCTGATCCGGCCGCGGGTTCGCTCTCCATCGCTTTCGGCGATTTCGAGCGCGGCTATGTGGTGGTGGACCGCGTCGGCATTCGCGTGCTGCGCGATCCCTATTCCGCCAAACCCTATGTGCTCTTCTATACGACGAAGCGCGTTGGCGGCGGGGTGCAGAATTTCGAGGCGATCAAGCTCTTGAAATTCGCCGCGTCGTAATCCGCCTGCGAACTTTAGACGGCCGCGACGCAAAGCTCGCGCCCTTCTCTTACCCCAACATAGGATGCGCGATGCGACCGATGCTCATCGGCGCGCCGGCGATCGAGCCCGTCTCGCTCGCCGACGCAAAATCATGGCTGCGCGAAGACGGCGCCGAAGAGGACCAATTGGTTCAAGCGCTGATCGTCGCCGCGCGCATGACGCTTGAAGCCTATACGCGGCGATTCTTCATCACGCAAAGCTGGCGTCTCGTTTTCGATTGCTGGCCGTCCTCGGTCGCTTCGAACGCCGCGCTCTACATTCCCTTTGCGCCCTTCCAGTCAGCGACGGCGATACGCGTCTTCGACGCAAACGACACGGCGCAGACATTGGCCGCTGCGACCTATCGCGCGCCGACGTCGAATGAAAGCGGCCGCATCAGCTTCAAATCGGCGCCGCCGGCGCCGAGCCGAGCCACTGACGGAATCGAAATCGATTTCGTCGTCGGCTATGGCGCGCTTGCGAGCGACGTTCCACAGCCGCTGCGTCGGGCCGTTCTCATGCTCGCGGCGCATTGGCGCGAACATCGCGGCGATGGCGGCGACGACGCTTTGCCCAATGCGGTCGCGCAGCTCGCTGCGCCGTTTCGGCGGGAGCGACTGCTGTGAGCGGCCTTCCGAAGATCGGCGCGCTGCGTCATCGGGTGACGCTGGAGGCGCCGGTCGATGCGCCTGACGGCGCCGGCGGATTTTCGCGCAGTTTTACGCCGATCGCCAATCTTTGGGCGCGCGTCGCGCCTTCAAGCGCGCGCGAAGATTTTATCGAGCAGCGCGCCGAACAGGCGACAAACCAGGTCGTGACGGTCCGCTGGCGCAACGATGTCACAAAAGACATGCGCTTCCTTCATCGCGGCCGCAAGCTTCGCATCCAATCGGTTTTCGACCCGGACGAGCGTCGACGCTTTCTGATCTGCCAATGCGAAGAGATCATTTAAAGGACTCGCCATGAGCGCTTCACCTGTCGTCGCGCTGCGCAAAGCGATCCGCGCCTATCTGTTCGCGGATGGAAGCTTCGCCGCCACGCTCGGCGAGAAGCTTTACGACGAGGCGCCACGCGGGATCGACCCGCCCTATGCGCTTTTCGCCGAAGCGCAGCTGCGCGACTGGTCCGCCGATCTCTCGCGCGGCGCCGAGCAATTGTTCATCATAAGCGTCACGTCGACGATGCGAGGATTGTCCGAGGCGCTCGAACTCGCGCAGCGCATTGCCGATCTGCTCGACGAGACGCCGCTCACTCTGCAGGACCATCGGCTGATCGATCTGCGCTTTCTCTCCATGGAGATGCGTCGCGATCAAAACGGCCGCATCGCACGAGTCAATCTGCGCTTTCGCGCAACAACCGAATATCTTTAGTGGAGCTCAATGATGGCCGCCCAAAAAGGCAAGGACCTACTTTTGAAAATCCATGACGGGGCAAGCTTCGTCACGGTCGGCGGGCTGCGCACGCGCCGCCTGGCGCTCAACGCCGACACTGTGGATGTGACCGACGCCGAATCGAACGGCCGTTGGCGCGAACTGCTCGATGGAGCTGGGTTGAAGCGCGCGAGCGTTTCCGGAACAGGCGTATTCAAAGACCAGGCGTCAGACGCGCTGTTGCGCCAAACCTTTTTCGATGGGCTCTTGCGCGAATGGCAGATCGTCATCCCGGATTTCGGTGTTCTTACGGGCCTCTTCCAGATCGCCAATCTCGACTATCGCGGCGAATATTCAGCGGAAGTGACCTTCGATATTTCGCTTGAGTCGGCGGGCGCGCTCGTCTTCGCGGCGCTGTAATGGCCTGCGACTGAACAGCTCAGATGTCATTCCCGACGCGCGCAAAGCGGGCGATCGGGAATCCAGAATCGCAATACGCATTTTTGATGTTGATCTGGATTCCCGGTCAGGCCTTCGGCCTGCCGGGAATGACACGTGCAAGCGGACGATCAACCGGATTTCGTATGAGGAAGAGATGGCGAACGCGAAACGCGGCGAAATCGACGCAACTCTCGACAACAAGAACTACACGCTCTGCCTGACGCTCGGCGCGCTTGCCGAACTCGAAAGCGGATTTGGCGCAAGCGATCTCGTTGCGCTTGCGAGCCGCTTCGAGGAACGACGCCTCTCCGCCCGCGACATTCTACGCATCATCGGTTGCGGTCTACGCGGCGCGGGAAACGACATCAGCGACGAAGACGTCTCTAGAATGAAAGTTTCGGAAGGCCTCACAGGCTATGTCCGCATCGCGGCCGATCTTCTCGCCGCGACTTTCGGCGATGCGCCGGAGGAAAGCGCCGACGCAAACCCTTCGACGCCGCAGGACGCCTGACGCAGGCGGCAGAAACGGCGCGCGACCCCTCTCATCGCGCGCCCTTTCCCTTCGCGCGCGCCATGGCCTTCGGGCTTGGCGTCCTGCGGCTCTCATCACGCGATTTCTGGTCGATGACGCCGCGCGAACTTTTTCGCGCTGTCGAGGGCGTCTATGGCGTCACAAGTGGCGCGCCTTCGCGCGCTGCGCTCGAGGAATTGATGCGCCGCTTCCCTGATTTTGCAGGATCGACATGACGACAAGTTTTGATCCCTTTCCGGAGCCGTTTAACGCGCCCGGCGCCAATGAGCGTTTCGCGACAACTGACCTGCAAGCGACGAAGCTTTTGCTCGATCAGATCAATCTCTCTGCCGGAAATGTCACGAAGACGCTTCACCTGGGTTTCGGTTCTGCAGCGGCGAGCGGCCGAAGCTTCAACGACGTGCTCTCGACGATCGCGCAGTCGCTAGCGCGCATGGCTTTGCGCGCAGGAACCAAAGCGCTCGCCGAAGGATTGGTGAGCGGATTGAGCGGCATGTTGTCTGGCGCTTTTTCCGGCGCTGGAACCGTTGCGCCCTTCGCTCAGGGCGGCGTCGTCGCAAGTCCAACCTATTTCGCCAGTGGCGGCGCAATGGGGCTGATGGGCGAGCGCGGCGCCGAGGCGGTCATGCCACTTGCCCGCGGATCAGATGGCAGGCTCGGCGTCGTCGCGCAAAGCGCCGGTGCGCGTCCAACGTCAATCACCGTCAATATCGCTGCGCAGGATGTCGAAAGTTTTCGTAACTCCGAAGCGCAGATTATGGGCGCGCTCGCGCGGGCCGTGGCGCGCGGCCAACGCAATCTCTAAACGGGCGCAGTCGGCATGAGCGATTTTCACGAGATCCGCTTTCCGCTCGACGTCTCTTTGGGCGGACGCGGCGGCCCTGAGCGGCGCACGGAGATTGTGACGCTCGGCTCAAATCGCGAAGCGCGCAACGCACGCTGGGCCCATTCGCGGCGTCGCTATGAAGCGGGCTACGGCGTGAAAAACCTTGCGCAGCTTGCGCAGATTATCGAATTTTTCGAGGAACGGCGCGGGAGGCTTTATGGCTTTCGTTGGCGCGATCGCGCCGACTTCACCTCATGCGCGCCGGGGGCCACGCCAAGCCCAACGGATCAACGAATAGGAACGGGAGATGGCGCGCGCGCCGCATTCCAGCTCGTGAAAACTTACGGCGGCGCCTTTTCGCCCTATGCACGCCAGATCGTAAAGCCCGTCGGCGGAACGGTGCGCGTTGCGGTCAATGGCGTCGAGAAATTGGCGCCCGATGCGAGCGTCGACGCCACGACGGGACTCGTGACTTTCGCGCCTGGCGCAATTCCATCTCAAGGCGCCGCGGTCACTGCCGGCTTTCTCTTCGACACGCCAGTACGCTTCGATACGGATTTTCTCGAAATCGATATGCAGGCCTTCGAGGCCGGCGCGATTCCGCACATTCCGATCATCGAAATCGTCCCATAGCCCGCATCTGGAAACCATCCATGCTGTCGCTTTCTCCCTCGATGCAGGCGAGGCTCGATCGGCGCGCCACGACCTTTTGCCATTGCTGGCGCGTTTCGCGTGACGACGCGACGGTGATGGGCTTCACCGACCATGATCGCGATCTGACATTCAACGGCGTGACCTTTCGCGCCAACACCGGCCTCTCTGCTTCGCAGATCGAGTCTGGCGTCGGCTTTTCTCCGGGAACAGGCGAAGCCGCGGGCGCCTTGAGCGATGACAGTCTCACCGAGGCGGATCTTCTCAATGGAATTTATGATGGCGCATCGGTCGAAACCTGGCTCGTCGATTGGAGCGAAGTCACAGATCGCGCCTTGCTGGATGTCGCCACGATTGGCGAAGTGCGCCGCGGCGAAACGGCCTTCGCCGCGGAGCTGCGCTCAAGCGCGCATCTTTTCGATCAGCAGCAGGGCCGCGCCTTTCAACGTGATTGTTCCGCCGATCTCGGCGATGCACGATGCGGCTTTAACCTCTTGGCGCCAGGCTTTCACGCAACCGGCGTCGTCGCCGCATCCGCTGGCGGCGTGATCGACATTGATCTTTCGCAAAATTTCGAGAGCGGCTTTTTCCAAGGCGGCGCTCTGACCTTCGCGAGCGGCGCCAACGAAGACGCGCGCCTCACAATAAAATCGCATCGGCAGGAAGGTCTGCGCGCGAGCGTCATGCCGTGGACACGGCCTGGAAGCCCGATCGTTGCTGGGAACGCCGTTCTTATTACCGCAGGATGCGACAAGTCGCCGACAACCTGCCGTTTGAAATTCGGCAACATCGTCAACTTCCGCGGCTTTCCGCATATGCCTGGCAATGATCGCGTCATCGCCTATCCGAGCGCGCTCGCGCCGGCGATGGACGGCGGAAGCTTCTTTAGATGACTCGCGCCGATATCGTCGCGGCGGCGCGCCGCTGGGTTGGAACCCCTTACGCGCATCAAGCTTCGCTCATCCATATCGGCTGCGATTGTCTCGGACTCGTGCGCGGCGTCTGGCGCGACGTCATTGGCGAAGAGCCAGAAGCAGCCCCGGCTTATACGCCGGATTGGGCCGAAGCTTTGGGCGAGGAAACCTTGTTAGACGCGGCGCATCGTCATTTCCGATGCATCGCCTTAAGCGAATTTAGCGAAGGCGATATTCTTCTGTTTCGCTTTCGGGAACATTTGCCAGCGAAACATCTCGGCGTCGCGACATCGACGACGCATATGATCCACGCGCACGCCGGCGCCTGCGTCGCGGAAGTCGCGATCGGCGCACATTGGCGAAAGAAGCTTGTCGCCGCCTTCGCCTTTCCCGGCGTCGCGGATTGAAGACGCCGCACGTCTGTCATTCCCGACGCGCGCGTCGTGCGCGATCGGGAATCCAGGACAAAGCCAAACATTCGCGATGCTGCTCCGGATCCCGATCAGGCCTTCGGCCTGTCGGGAATGACATTGCGAGATTCTACGAGACGCTCATGGCCACTCTTGTTCTGCAGACAATCGGCTCTGTCGCCGGCGGCGCGGTCGGCGGACCTGTCGGCTCTTCCATCGGCCAGCTCATTGGCGGCTTTGGCGGCTCTTACATCGACTCCGCGCTGCAACCGCACGCCTCGCCCCGCTATTCGATCGGCCCGCGGCTCAAATCCATGGATGGAATCACCTCCATGGAAGGCGCTAGCGTACCGCGCATCTATGGTCGCGCGCGCGTCGGCGGACAGATGATCTGGGCGACGCGTTTTCTCGAACGAGTCAACGTCTCCTTCGGCCAAACGCAGCGCCAGGGCAAAGGCGGCGGCCATGGAGGCGGCGGCCTGACCTTTCAATTCACCTATTCCTATTCAGCAAATTTTGCGATCGGCCTCTGTGAAGGTCAGATCGCTTTCGTGCGACGCATCTGGGCCGATGGCTCTGAACTCGATCTCACGACGCTGCCGATTCGCGTTTATGCGGGAACCGAATCTCAGCAGCCCGATCCGCTGATCGTCGCAAAGGAAGGGGCTGAGAATGCGCCGGCCTATCGCGGTCTCGCTTATATCGTGTTCGAAGATCTGCCGCTCGCCGCCTTCGGCAATCGCATTCCGCAATTCACTTTCGAAGTTGTGAAGCCCGTCGAAGGGCTCGGCGCGATGATCCGCGCCATTGATCTCATTCCGGGCGCGACGGAAGCAGGCTACCTCCCTTCTCTTAAACTCAACTTCTACTGGCCTGGCGTCAGCGCGGCGGAAAATCGTCATCAGTTGACGGCTGCGACCGATTGGACCGCATCGATCGACGCGCTCCTCGCGCTCTGTCCCAATCTCGAAAGCGTTGCGCTGGTTGTCTCGTGGTTTGGCGATGATTTGCGCGCGCAACATTGTACGATCGCGCCGCGCATTGACTCGCTTTTCAAGACCATCGGCCAGTTCGCTTTCATACTCGGCCCGTTTTGGCCGCCGGACTGGTCCGTCGCTGGACTAGTTCGTTCGACCGCGCGGCTCGTCTCGCAGATTGACGGACGCTCGGCCTATGGCGGCACGCCAAGCGACGCCTCTGTCGTCGCCGCGATCGCCGACCTCAAGGCGCGCGGACTTGCGGTGACATTCTATCCTTTCGTGATGATGGATGTGCCGCCCGGCAATGCGCTGCCAAATCCCTACACGGGCGCCGTCGGGCAGCCGGCGTTTCCGTGGCGCGGACGCATCACCTGCGATCCGGCGTCCGGCCAGCCAGGTTCCCCTGACGGAACAGCCGCGGCGGCCACGCAGCTTGACGCATTCTTTGCGCGCTATCGCAGCTTCATTCTGCATTACGCCAATCTTTGTATCGCGGCCGGCGGCGTCGACGCCTTTCTCATCGGCTCGGAGCTGATCGGACTGACCCGCGTGCGCTCTGCGTCCGGCCAATATCCTGCAGTCGGATCTTTGATGACGCTTGCTTCAGAAGCGAAAGCGATTCTCGGCACGCAAACGAAAATCTCCTACGCCGCCGACTGGACGGAATATGGCGCGCATGTTCCCGCAAGCGGCGAAGCGCGCTTTCCGCTCGACCCGCTGTGGGGGTCGAGCGCTATCGATTTCGTTGGGATCGACGCCTATTGGCCGCTCTCCGACTGGCGTGATGGCGACGTTCATCTCGACACGCAGGGGGCGGCGAGCATTTACGACCTCGCCTATCTCAAATCTCGCGTCGCGTCGGGCGAAGCCTATGACTGGTATTACGCCGATGCAAATGCGCGCGCGGCGCAGAATCGCACGCCCATCAGCGACGGACTCGGCAAGCCTTGGGTCTTCCGTCAGAAGGACATTCTTTCGTGGTGGTCGCAATCGCATTATGAGCGCGTCGGCGGCGTTGAGCTTGGCGCGCCAACGGCATGGGTTCCACAGTCAAAGCCGATCTGGATCGTCGAGACAGGATGTCCCGCCGTCGACCGCGGCGCGAATGCGCCAAATGTTTTCCCGGACCCACGCTCGAGCGAAGGCGGATTACCTTACTTTTCGCGCAACGGCCGCGACGATCTGATGCAGGCGCGTTTCATCGAGGCGATGATCGCGCATTTCGATCCGGCCTCTCCCGGCGCCGCCGCACGCAACCCAATATCGAACGTCTACGGCGGACCGATGGTCGATCCGGCGCGGCTGCATCTTTGGTGCTGGGACGCGCGTCCATTTCCAGCCTTTCCGACGCAAGTCGACACATGGAGCGACGCCGCCAATTGGGAGACTGGCCATTGGCTGAACGGACGCCTCGAAGGCGCGCCGCTTGATCGCCTGCTGCCGGCGTTGGCCAACGCCATCTCTGCGCCTGAAGTTGTTACGCAGCGGCCAAACGTGAGCGGCTTTCTCGACGGCTATGTGCTTGAGCGGCCGATGTCGCCGCGCGAAGCGATCGATCCTCTTTCAACGCTCTATGGTTTTGACGTCGTTGCAGGCGCGGGCGCATTGCGCTTTGTCGAGCGGCGCGGAAATCCCGTCCGTGAAATTGATGAAGACGATCTCGTCGTTGGGAAGACAGCGTCGCTCGTGACGCTCACACGGGCGCAGGAAAGCGAATTGCCGCATGAAATCGCCCTTTCCTTCTCGGATTCGGAAAATGATTTTCAAATCGCGCGCGTGACGTCGCGACGACTCGAAGGCCGCTCGGCGCGCCTAAGCGAAGCGCAGGCTGCGGTGATGACGCATCGCGCCAATGCGCAAGCGCTCGCCGAGAGCTGGCTGCAGGATTTGTGGGTCGGACGCGAAACCGCGGAATTCGCGTTGCGGCCCGGACTCATCGCTTTGCAGCCCGGCGATCTCGTCAGGCTTGGCGCAGCGGGCGGCGGTCGGCTGTTTCAGATTCAGCGCATCACGGATGGCGCCGCGCGGCAAGTGAGCGCTCGCGCCGTAGACGGCTCGGCCTCTCACCCGCCGGCGCCGCTACTCCGGCGCACAAGCGTCGTCTCGCCGAAGATTGTCGGGCCGCCGCGCGTGGAGATCCTCGATCTCGCGCTCGCGCGCGACGAAGAGGCGCTTTCCTATGTCGCGGCCTTCGCCGATCCCTGGCCGGGAGCGCTCGTAATCTGGAGAATGACGTTCGAGGGCGGCTATGAGCAGATCGCCATTATCGACAAGCGCGCGATTATCGGCGAGACGCTCGATATTTTGAAAGCCGGTCCTGTCGGGCGCTTCGACAATGGGAATGCCGTCACCGTCAGAATCGGCGCCGGACAGCTCTCGTCCGTCGGCGATCTCGCCGCGCTCGCGGGGCGAACGGCGATGGCGATCAGAGTCGACGGCGATTGGGAGATTTTCGCTTTCGCGCAAGCCGAACTTATCGGCGACAAGACCTATCGCCTGTCGCGACTCATTCGCGGCCTCGGCGGCGAAGAACATCTCGCTCAGCGCAATGCGCCGGCGGGTTCGACCGTCGTGCTGCTGAATGACGCCATCACGCCTTTGACACGGAAGGTCGCTGAGATTGGCGCGCCGATCACCTATCGCATCGGCCCAGCGGATCGCGACTATGCGGAGCCGATCTTCGTTCAGCCGACGGTCGCCGCGACAAATAAGGTCTTGCGCCCCTATGCGCCAACCAAGGCGCGCGCGCGGCGCACGCCGGCGGGCATTGTCATCGATTTTTTGCGGCGCGGACGCCGCGAGTCCGACGCTTGGGAGTCGCTCGATATTCCTCTCGGCGAGGCCAATGAATCTTACGAAGCCGACATCGTGCCGCCGGCGAGCGCAAAGCGCACGCTGAGCGCCGCTTCAACCTCGCTTCTTTATCCAGCCGCCGATGAACTCGCCGATTTCGGCGCGCCGCTAAGCGAACTGACCCTCTCGCTCTATCAGATCAGCGCGACCGTCGGACGCGGCTTCCCGCTGACGACAACGCTCGCCGTGCAATAGGAAAGACGATGACGCAAACGACGCATCTTGCGCTGCCATACATCGACGCGGCGCAAGCGCAAAAGCACGTCACGCATAATGAAGCGCTGGCGCTGATCGATTCGTTGACGCAGCTTGCCGTATCGGCGCGAAACGTGACGTCGCCGCCGGGAACTGCAGCGGAAGGCGATCGACTACTTGTCGGGGCCGGCGCGACGGGCGCCTTCGCCGGCAAGAGCCATCAGATCGCGACATTTCTTGCTGGCGGCTGGAGCTTTCTGGCGCCGCAGGCTGGATGGCGCGCCTATGTCGAAGCGGAATCGCTTTTGCTGCTCTACGACGGCGCCGCGTGGATCGATTGCGGCCTCTCTTTGCGCCAGCTTCAAAATCTTTCGCTGCTTGGCGTCGGCGCGACCGCCGACGGCGCCAATCCGTTGCTCGCGAAGCTTAATGCGACGCTCTTCACGGCGAAGAGCGTCGGCGAAGGCGGCTCCGGCGATCTACGCTTCGCGCTCAACAAGGAGGGCGCGGCGAAGACTGTCTCGCAACTTTACGAGTCAAACTATTCCGCTCGCGCCGAAACAGGTTTGACCGGCGACGACAATTTTCACGTCAAAGTGTCGCCTGACGGCTCGACGTGGAAGGAAGCCGTCGTCATTGACACAGCGACGGGCGCAGTCGCCTTTCCAAGCGGCGGCCCAGCGAAAGTTCATCTGTTCTCCGTCACCGGCTCTTATACGCCGACGCCTGGCATGCGCTTTGTGGAAGTGATCCTTTTTGGCGCCGGCGGCGGCGGCGGATCAGGCGCGCGACAGGCGGCCGGCGCAATTGCGTCAGGCGGCGGTGGCGGCGGAGGCGGAGGCGTTGCAAAAGGAAAATTCACCGCGGCGCAGACCGGCGGCGGACTGACCGTCACCATCGGCGCAGGCGGAAACGGCGGCGCGGCGCAACCGACCGATAGCACGGCGGGCAACAACGGCGCATCCGGCGGCGTGACTTCATTTGGATCATTGCTCAAAGCATTCGGCGGCGGCGCAGGTTCAGGCGGCGGCCTCGCGATGGGATCTGGCGGCGGCGGGGGCGGATCGAATCTCGCTGGCGGAAACTCCGCAGCTGGCGCCTCCGGAGGCACGGGTCCCGGAGGCATCGGCAACGGCGGCTCTGGCGCCTTGGGCTCCAACGTCCAGCAGAATATTTTTTGGGGCTCCGGCGGCGGCGGAGGTCCTGCGGCAGGAACCACAGGCGCTACCGGCGGCCTTTGCTACTACGGCTCATCAGGAGGCGGCTCCGGCGGCGGCATTACCGCCGCGAACGCCACAAGCGCGGGCGGCAATGGCGGAACGATTTGGGTTGCGGGGGTCGTCACTGTGGCAAGCGGCGGAGCGGCCGCAGCGCCCGGGTCTGCCGGGTCATCCTTCGTCAATGGCGTAGGCCCGCTCGACCAGGCCGGCAATGGCGGGGGCGGCGGCGGATCTCACGCCACAACGCCGGGCGCCGGCGGGGCGGGCGGCATAGGCGGCGGCGGGGGCGGAGGCGGCGCGTCGCAGAACGGCGCCAGCTCCGGCGCCGGCGGCAATGGCGGCGCGGGCTACGCGGTCATCATCGAATACTTCTGATCGCTGCGCGCGTCGCATCGCGCGCTTTTCCTCATCAACACACGATCTGTCCAAAGAAGGAGTCGGCTCATGGCCTTCGCCGTGAAGAATCACGTCCTGCACCAAGACGAGAAACCCGTCGCGCAAAAGCCGACGCCCAACGTCGGCGGCGTTTTGAAGCCATCGCTGTTGATCATGCATTACACCGCCTCGCAATCGGCGAAGGGCGCGATTTCCTGGCTGTGCAATCCCAATGCGAAAGCCTCCGCGCATCTCGTCATCGATCTCGACGGATCGGTGACGCAGCTCGCGCCGTTCAATCGAGTCGCATGGCACGCCGGAAAAAGCGTTTGGAGGCGGCGCTCGAACTGCAACAGTTTTTCGATCGGCATAGAGCTCACCAACGCCGGACCGTTGACGAAGCTCGCCAACGGCAAGTTCGCTGACGCCAATGGAAAAAACGTGCCGGCGAGCCAGGTCGCGATGCTCGTCCATAAATTGGAGAAGGGCTGCGAAAAGCCCTGGATGGTCTATCCAGCGATTCAAATTTCGGCCGCCGTCGATGTCGCGAAAGCGCTCTGCCAGACCTACGGCATCCGCGACATCGCCGGTCATGACGATATTGCGCCGACACGAAAACGCGACCCCGGTCCCGCCTTCGCGATGGAATCGTTCGTCTCGCGAGTCCTTGGCCGCAAGTGAAACCGCGCCGGCGGTTCTCCGGCAACATGAAAGGAAACTTGAAAAATGCAAGGCTATCGCACTTACATCGCCGCGGGGCTCGTCGCGCTTTTCGGCGCGCTCGCCTCAACGGACTGGATCGCCTTCCTCAACGATCCGAAGGCTGGCGCCGTCGCCGTCGGTTCGGCGGCATTGATGGCGATCATGCGCAGCATTACTTCGACGCCGCCGGGAAGGGCCTGACATGCCGAAGCTCGTTGCGCTGTGTCTCGTCATGGTCGCTGGCGTCGTCGCCTATGCGCTTGGGCGCGCGGCGCTGGCGCGCCTTGTCGGGAGCGGCGTCGACGCGGAGAAGGCGCGTCGCGCCGAAGCGGATTTGATCGCGGCGAAGCGGCAAGCTGAAATCATGGTTGAGCGCAGGAGCGTAGAGAATGTTGCGGAAGATCTCGATCTTGGGCGCTTTTAGCTTCGCTCTTGCGGCATGCCAGTCGAGTGGCGGCGGCTGTCCGCCGCTCGTCGTCTATTCGCTCGAAGAGCAAAAAATCGCGGCGAAGCAGCTACGAGCCTTGCCCAAAAACACGCCTCTCGCCGCCATGATTATCGATTACAAGAAGACACGAGACGCTTGCCGCGCCTCTGGAAGTTAAGGCGGCGTAGGCCGCGTCTCTTTGCTATTCATTGCGCATTCATCGCTTTCGGCCGAATATGCGCCGGGGAGAGGCGCATGCTGGCCGCCGGACGGTGTTTGAGACGGGTCACCGTCGCCGCTCTTGCGGCGACGGCCGCCTTCGCGCGCCCCACCGCCGCCCGCGTCGAAGAATTGCTGGGGGCGCGGATGCAATGCTTCACCATGGCTCAAGCGCGCGGCAAGATTGAAGCGCATAAGCTTGCGGATCCTTTCAGGAGCATGCGGGAGCTTGCGCTACGCCTGCAGGGCGAACCGCTCGGGGCCCGGCTGTGTCAATTGGGCGAAAGCCTTATTTATGAGATCAGCCTGCTGCGCCGGGATGGCCATATCGTCAAAATTCATGTCGACGCGCTCAGCGGACAGCCTCATTCTAGCTCTGTAGGAAACTGAGCACAAAGCATGCAGGGAGGACGCATTGCGGCTGCTCGTCGTTGAAGACGACAAGGATCTAAATCGACAGATCGTTCGCGCGCTCGAACAGTCGGGCTATGCGGTGGATCGCGCCTTCGACGGCGAAGAAGGATGTCATCTCGGCGAGACTGAACCCTATGACGCCGTCGTCCTCGACATCGGCCTCCCGAAGAAGGACGGCGTAACCATTCTCGAAGAATGGCGCGCCGCCGGCCGAGATATGCCGGTGCTGATATTAACCGCGCGCGACCGCTGGAGCGACAAGGTGCAGGGCTTCGACGCCGGCGCCGACGACTATGTTTCAAAGCCCTTCCACATGGAGGAAGTGCTCGCCCGCATCCGTGCGCTGCTGCGTCGCGCGACAGGCCATGCGACGAATGAAATCGTCTGCGGCGCCGTGCGACTCGACACGAAAGCTGGCCGAGTCGTCGTCGACGGGGCGCCGGTGAAGCTCACTTCACACGAATATCGGCTGCTCGCCTATCTGATGCATCACAGCGGACGCGTCGTTTCCCGCAGCGAAATCATCGAACATTTGTACGATCAGGATTTCGATCGCGACTCCAACACCGTCGAAGTGTTCGTCGGCAGGCTGCGCAAAAAGCTCGGCGTCGACCTCATTCAGACCGTGCGTGGGCTCGGCTACATGGCGGCCGCGTCGGCAAAGGACGCCGGCGAAAAACGTTAGGCGCATGCGCCTGCCGATCGGCTCCATTCGCTCTATCGCGGCGCGTCTTTTTCTGACGGCGGCGGCGATGAGCCTTGTCGTTCTGCTCATCGCCAGCATTCTTCTTACCGCCTACTACCGAAGCGAGGCGGAAGAGGTCTTCGAACGCCGCCTCGACGTTTACTTGCGCGCTATCGTGGCGGACGTGTCCGAGTCCGGACAGGAGGGACGCACCGGCCCCGGTCAGCTTGGCGATCCTCAATTCGAATTGCCGGGCTCGGGCTGGTATTGGCAGATCACCCGGCTCGACGACAAATCACATGAAATAAAAGCGTCGCGCTCGCTCTTTGCCGGGATGTTGCCGAAGCTCTCCGATCTCGGCGTCCCGGCGGAGGTCGGCGGCTTTCGACGTGGTTACGCGCTTGGGCCTGATGGGCGGCGGCTGCGGATCGTCGAGCGCGTCATCGACGTTGGCGACGTCGGCATCTATCTCGTGCAGGTCGCCGGCAGCGGCGAAGAGATGGAAGAGCAGATTGGGCGTTTTCGCTTTGCGTTGATCGTCGCCTTCGGCGCGCTAGCGATTGCGCTCGCGATCGGCGCCGCCTTCCAAGTCCGTTTCGGCTTGCGTCCCTTGCGGCAATTACAGCGCGAACTTGCTTCTATCCGTCGCGGAGAGCGGGAGCGCATCATGGGGAATTACCCGAGTGAAGTTGCGCCGCTTGCTGACGAGCTCAATCTGCTTATCAGCGCCAATCGCGACATTCTCGAACGCGCCCGCACGCAGGTCGGCAATCTTGCCCATGCGCTGAAAACGCCGCTCTCCGTCATCGTCAACGAAGCCGACGCCGCGCCAGGGCAACTCGCCCAGAAAGTTCAAGAACAGGCGCAGATCATGCGCGATCAGATTTCCTTCTATCTCGACCGGGCGCGGGCGGCGGCGCGCGGCGGCGCGCTTGGCGCCGCGACGCCGGTTGCGCCGTCGATCGACGCCTTGCTTCGAGCTTTCAGCAAAATTTATGGCGATACGGGCGTGATTTTTTCCGGCGGCGCCGATCCGCTGCTGCGCTTTCTCGGCGAGCGCCAGGATCTCGAAGAAATGATCGGCAATCTGCTTGATAACGCCGGCAAATGGGCGAAGAGCCGCGTCACCATCGACGTTTCCGTTGATAGCGGCGAAACCGCATCGCGGCCGGCGCTGCGCGTCATCATCGACGACGATGGGCCGGGCCTCGCGCCGCATTTGCGCGCGACTGCGACGCAGCGCGGCCGACGACTCGATGAAACCAAGCCTGGATCTGGTCTTGGATTGTCGATCGTCGTCGATCTCGCCGCCGCCTATGGCGGCTCGCTACAGCTCAACGACAGTCCCAGCGGAGGTCTCCGCGCGGAGCTTCAATTGCCCGGATTTTAAAGCGCGTTTGGCGCTACTCGTCCTCGAGATCGAAATCGAGAATGGCGACTTGCAGCGTGAAGCTCGAAAGTTTGGGATCGTCGGCCGAGATGACGCCGAGAAATTCCCCGTCGCAATTGAGTTCGACAGAATCGGTCTTGCGCCCGCGCGCCGCGATCGACAAGCGATCGTTCTCAAAAAGCTTGCGCAAATAGGACTGCAACACTTCGCGTCCGACGGGAATTTTCATCTCAAAAGCGAAGGAGCGGTCGCCGTCCTCGTCATCGACAGAGATTGACGCGATCCTTCGCTCGCCAAGATGCACAGCCGCATTGTCTGGATTTTGGGGATCGGCTGCAACGCGAACGCCGTCATTGCCGAGCGAGCGGCGCAAGAAGGACTGCAGCTTTCGTAATTCAGTTTTGTCCAAACGCCCGCCCTCGTTTGTCGGTCTGCTTCATTCCTCTGCCATGTGCGGCGTCGCCGAGCAAGGGCGCGCAAAAAACCCGACGGCGAGACCGTCGGGTTCTATGCTTGGCGCGCTCGGTCTTATTCGCCGGCGGCCTTCAGCCGCTTGTTGCATTCGCTCCAATATTTCGGCCAGGTGATTTTTGCATCCGTCTTTTTAAGATCGGCCTTTTTCGCCTTCCATTCGGCGGCGCATTTCTTCTGCCGCTCGCGCAATGCGGCCTGTGTATCCTTCGCCGGCTTGGCGGCAGGCTTGGCCTCCGTCGTCGCAGGCGGAGTCGGCTCCGCAGGCTTCGCCTCGGTCGCCGGCGGCGGGGTCGGCTTCGACACAGCGGCGGCTGGCGGCGGCTCCACTGGCTTCGCTTCGGCGGGTTTGGCTTCAGCCGGTTTCTCTTCTGGCTTGGCCTGCTCGGATAGGCGGGCGCGACACGCCTTCAGAAAGTCTTGCCAGCTCTGTCCGCCCAGCTCATTGGCGGCTTTGGCGGCCTGATATTGCGATCCGCATTCCTTCAACACATTGGCCTGAGCATACGCCGCCTGCGAGCCGGCGACGCCGACGGCGAGGGCGAAAAGGCCGGCCGCAGCGTGAGAAACAGCGATCCCCATATAAATCTCCATTGATGGGCGGCGCGAACCGAGCCGCAGTGACTTGCGACCGCGCATAAAGCAGGACGCGCGCCATCTGCGCCCGCCAAGCGCGACGATAGTCCCAACTTGGTTGTGAACGCAATCCGAACGCGCGATAAAGCCGCGGCGCGCGGCGTTTAACGTCCGCATCAGGAAGGATCTAATCTTGGCGAGCGTCCGGGAACAGCCGGCAAGTTGGCGCGACCTCGCGGTCGTGTCCCATATTGATGGACTGAAGCGCTGTCCGTGGCCGGGCGTCGATCCGCTTTATCTCGACTATCACGATAATGAATGGGGCCAAGCCGAGCGCGACAGCCGAGCGCTCTTCGAAAAGCTGACTCTCGATGGCTTTCAAGCCGGCCTTTCTTGGATCACCATCCTGCGCAAGCGCGAGGCGTTTCGCGTCGCCTTCGCCGGCTTCGATCCAGAGAAGATCGCCATCTTTAACCAAAAGCGCGTCGCTGCGCTGATGCGCAATGACGCGATCGTGCGCAATCGCGCAAAAATCGAGGGCGCCGTGCTCTCGGCGCAGGCGTGGCTCAGGATCGAGGCGGCGACCGGCTTCTCGAATTATCTTTGGGATTTCGTGGATGGGCGACCGATCGTCAATCATTGGACGCGCATGAGCGACGTGCCGACGCAAACGCCGCTCTCGGAACGTCTTTCCAAAGACCTCAAGGCGCGCGGCTTCAAGTTCTGCGGGCCGACGATCGTTTACGCCTTCATGCAGGCGGTCGGCATGGTGGACGATCATCTGGTCGGCTGCCATCGCCATGCGGGGGGCGACGCTGGCTGACGCAATACGCTCCTCCTCAACGAAGCGCGGGCGCGCGTCGCGAAGCGAAGCGCCCCGCGCCTGGCAGCGCATGTTGTCCGGGCGTCGCCTCGATCTGCTCGATCCTTCGCCGCTCGACGTGGAGATCGAGGATATCGCCCATGGGCTGGCGCGCGTCGCCCGCTGGAACGGGCAGACCGCCGGCGCGCATATTTTCTCGGTCGCGCAACACAGTCTGCTCGTGGAAAAGGTCGCGAGCGCGCTTGAACCGGGCATCGGCCGAAGCGAGCGGCTCTACATGCTGCTGCATGACGCGCCGGAATATGTGATCGGCGACATGATTTCGCCCTTCAAGGCGGTGATCGGCGACGCATACAGAGCGGTCGAGGACCGCATACTCGGCGCGATTCTCCTGCGCTTCTCTCTGCCGCCGGCGCCCGAGGCCGCGCTGCGACGCCTGTGCAAAGCGGCCGACCGCGCCGCCGCCTTTTTCGAGGCTGTGCAGCTTGCGGGCTTTACACGGGCCGAAGCCGAGCGCATCTTCGGCCGCCCGGCGATCCCGCCGAAGTCTTTCATGGACGAACTCGCCCCGACTCCCATCGAGGAGACGCAGGCGCGTTTCCTCGCTCGATTCCGGGCGGTCGACGAAAGTTAAAAGAAGAACGTCGGGGAGAGAAATGCCGAATGGGCGATTGTACGTCTGTTCGCTGACTAAGGTGGTCGAGACCGTGCGCGAAAGCGGCGCGCGCTCGCTTATCACCATTCTTACGGCCGGGGCGTCGCTTGTTCGGCCTTGCGAAATCGCCCGAGAGCGCCATTTGCGCATCGCAGTCTCCGATATCGACGCGCCGCGGGAGGGACATATCCTTCCGGGCGAAGAACATATCGATCGGCTGCTAGCTTTTCTTGAGGAATGGGACCGCTCCGCGCCGCTCGTCATTCATTGCTACGCCGGGGTGAGCCGTTCCCCCGCGGCAGCCTATGTCGCGGCCTGCGCATTGGCGCCGCACCGCTGCGAAATGGAGATCGCGCGCGAACTACGCCGCGTCTCGTCGACCGCGACCCCCAACAGGCGTTTGGTCGCGCTTGCAGACGACAGGCTCGGGCGAGCGGGGCGAATGTCCGCCGCGATCGCCGCAATTGGACGCGGGACCGACTGCTATGAGGGATCGCCCTTCGTCCTGGAATTCGCTGACGCCTAGTCACGTCGCGGAAGAATTCGCGCCGATTTCCCCCCCTGTCGAAATTGGCCTCACCGCCGCGATCGTCGCCGTTCGCGACGATGAGCCGCTGATCCTGACGACGCGTGCGGACGGCCCGGCTGGCGTTGCGGCCCTGCCTTCGGGACCATTCGATCCCATCCGTCACCGGACCTTCGAGATCGGCTTGCGCGAATGGGTCGCCGAACAGACCGGCGCGCCTCTCGGCTATGTCGAGCAGCTCTATACGTTCGGCGACCGCGGACGGCATGCGCGCGCCGGCGACCGCGACCCGCATGTCGTCTCGGTCGGCTATCTGGCGCTGACCCGCATCCGCGATGAGGCCGACCGGCGCGCGGGCGTCTGGCGGAGCTGGCACGACTTCTTTCCCTGGGAAGATTGGCGCAAAGGTCCGCCGGCGATCATTGAGGAGACGATTGCTCCGGGACTGGAAAGCTGGGTCGCCGAGTCGCCGGACGGCGTCTCCTTCTCGGGCCTTTCCCGCAGGGTGCGCATCAACCTGCTCTTTGGCGGCAAGGGCCGTGCGTTCAACGAAGAGAACGTCCTCGAGCGTTACGAGCTTCTCTATGAGGCCGGGCTGCTTGAGGAGGCGCTGCGCGACGGCCGCGAATCGGCGCAAAAAAGGGCGCCGCTCGCGCCGCTCGGGGCGCCCATGCGCCACGACCATCGCCGCATTCTCGCCACAGCTATGGGCAGATTGCGCGCCAAGATGAAATATCGGCCGGTGATTTTCGAGTTGATGGCGCCGGAGTTCACGCTAACCGAACTGCAACGGACAGTAGAAGCAATCGCAGGTCGGCATCTCCACAAGCAAAACTTCCGCCGTCTTGTCGAAACAACCGCCATTGTCGAACCGACGGGCGAGATGTCCTTAAAAACCGGCGGCCGGCCGGCTGCTCTATTTCATTTTCGCCGCAATGTTCTGCAAGAATGTCCCGCGCCGGGGCTTCGCGTCGGCATAAGGGGATAACGATCTTGACCCCCTGGAATGCGTGGCGGATAAGGAGTGCAATTTTGTTGCAAAAATGGTTCGGTCTAGGTTTCTTTAAAAAAGGGGCCTATTCGGGGTCGACATCCTGCGTCGGAACCCGATATATGCAAGGCTGAGGTTCCTTTACCAAGTCACAAGGGACTCGGAGAGCAACAATGGCTACGTCGCACTACCACCGACCTGTAGTTAGATTGTCGGTCAATCAGCCAGATTGGCCATGAGCCCGAAGAGGGAGGAGTCCTTTCTGACGCCCTTACGTGGACATTAACGAATCGAAGCGTTGATGACGTCGAAGCCTCCCAAAATCTTCCTCGTCTTTCACCTTAGCTTTCTTGTAAGGTGCCAAATTAAGGACCAGTTCTAGCGAGGTCAGCGCATCCTCGTCGAGAGAGGCTGTCCGGTCCCTATAGCTCTCCCCTCTCTCGTCGAGTTCATTGGCGAGCTTACAGGCACAGCAAGCGCTATTGTATGCTGCGCGATAGTTCTTGCTGTCTTCCGAAACCGCCTTCTTGAGCGCTTCTAACCCTTCCTCAAACTTATTATCATAGTATAAAACCAAGCCATAAACTGAATAAGTCAAACTTAGCACTTTCTTGTCATCAGGTTTGATGTCGTTGAGAACTTCGTTAATTAATTGGCTTGCGTCTTCAAGCCGATCCGCAAATTTTAACTTGTCATCAGCTTGCATGTATTGTATCATATTCAACCAAGCTAATATAGACGAACGCAGGCCGTGCAAATTCGCTGCGGCGCCTCGGTGTAAGTTATTTAATCCTTCATGAATACTTGAGTAACTAGTCCTTGCTTGCTTTAATTCTTCCAATATCGAATTGTGCTGATTTTTTAAATCATCATATTCAGCGCGCATCACTTGATTGCTTGCCAGAAGTGGTGCCAATGCGTTTTCTGCTTGCCGTCTAGCAGTTTCATCGGCAATGTTTCTTAGGGTAACAAACCCAAAAAAACCGGCAAGCGTAGCAATGCCAGCAAATAACCCTAAGAATATTTGCATATTAGTACTGAATTGTTGAATAGCGCCGCTGTAGAATGCTTCAACGCGCTTTATCGTCTCATTATTCGTGTCGAGCGCTAACTTGACAACAGATGTAAGGGAGTTGGCTATCACCGCCCCCTCACTACTTTTCATGTCACCGGCCTCTTTAGGCGCGCTTAAGGGGGATGCCGACGTCTCATTTCGCTGTTGCGAAGACGCTGGCGACGTCTCAAGAAGAGTCGGAGGCTTGCCCGCTTCTTTCGCCTCGCAAGAGGCGGCGAACGATAGAACACAAGTTGCCATGCCCAAGAAGAGCCAATGAAAAAGACATTTTAGCAAAAACTTAGGCATGGCAGCTTGCCTTCTAATGAGGGACATAAATTGCTCTTTCTCGGAGCCGTGCACAAGAGTGGATTCGCTTTAACTGTCGATTCGCTTTAACCCTCGGCGCCGCCTACATCCAGGGCGCAGCACCGCCGATCGAGGCGCGCAGCTCTATTTCATTTTCGCCGCAATGTTCTGCAAGAACGTCCCGCGCCGGGGCTTCGCGTCGGCATAAGGGGCTGATTTCGCCTCCTTAAGCCGATGTTCACCGCGACATGGTGAATCCTTGCTGAAGCGGAAGCCCGCCAATGCGTAGGGTAGAGGTGCGTCTTGGGCTATTTGTCGCCGCCGCCAATGCCGGCGCCAGTCGTCGTCTATAAAGATGTCGGCGGTCTCGTCAGTGATTATGAGGCGATAACCGAACGCTATCGCCGCGAGAACCGCGAAGTCAGGCTGCATGAATGCCGGTCGGCCTGCACGCTGGCGCTGAGCCTGCCGAACGTCTGCGTCTATCCGGACGCGAAGGTCAAATTTCATCAGGCCTACAACGCCATCAACAGAGAGACCGACCTCGGCGTCTCGTCGCAGCTGTTCGCCTCCTACCCTGCCGCCGTGCAGGCGCGTCTTGGCCGTCTCACCCGGGAATATCGCGTGCTGACGGGAACGGAGCTGATCGCTCTCGGCATGCGCAATTGCGAGAGCGGCCCGACGATGATCGCCGGCCGCAAGCAGCTGACGCCTCCGACCAGGGTCGCCAGCGCACAGCCGGATGGGTCGGGCGTGAGCCTCGCCTCATTTGGCGACGTCGCACATAAGGTGCAGTCAGCCGTCGCGACCGCCCTCTCCAGCACGGGAGGCCAAACGACCGCTCCGATCCGCGTCGCCGTCGCCGACCGGGAGCAGATCGAGGCGAACACGCTTCCAGAGGCTGCGCCGCTCCCGCCCCGCAGACCGCCATCGGAGGCTTTCCTGGCCCAGAATGCGGGGCCGATGAGCGCGGCCTATCTACAGCTCATCAGCGGCGCGCAGCCGATCCTTGGTCAGCAATTTATGCGAACCGTGGCCACGAACTAAGCCGCTAAGCTAGAGCACTTTTTCGCCACGATGTTACCCTAGCGTCGCAATGGGTGGGAAATCAGGCCCCTAGCGGCCGCGATGGGCGAAGCGCGTCTTAACGGCGCATTTCACATTTGATTTTCTGCCGGTCATCGCGCCGTCGGCGCATGGCGCGCATGGGGCCAAATGGTCTCGAAGATTTATTGGTTCCGGGCGGCGCCGATCATGGCGCGCTTCAAGCGAGACGGGAAGCGACCTATTGACGACGCCTCGCTCCAGCGCGCGCCTGATCTACGCTCCGCTTTCTAAGGTCCTCGGACTCGTCGTCCTTTGTCTGACGACGCTCGCGCCGAAAATCACTGAAACGGCGGTCGCCAACGGCGACACAAGAACCATCCATCTCTACCACGCCCACACGCATGAATCGATTTCGGCGACCTATCTCGTCAACGGGCAATATGACAGCAACGTCCTGCAGCAACTGAACTGGTTCCTGCGCGACTGGCGCCGCGACGAGCCGACCAATATGGACCCGCGCCTGTTTGACGTCGTGTGGGAAGCATACCGTTCCGCGGGCGTTGGCGATCAGGTCGTCAATGTCGTCTCCGCCTATCGCTCTCCCGAAACGAACGCCATGCTGCGCGCCCGTTCGCGCGCCGTCGCCAAATATTCACAGCACATGCTCGGCAAGGCGATGGACACCACCATGCCCGGGCTTCCCATGTCCCAGGTTCGCGAGATCGGCATGCGGATGCAGCGTGGCGGCGTTGGCTATTACCCCAATGCCGGCACGCCCTTTGTCCATCTCGACGTCGGCAATGTGCGTCATTGGCCGCGCATGAGCTACGACGAGCTCGTGCGGCTTTTCCCTGACGGGAAAACCGTGCATCTGCCGACCAACAACCAACCGCTCGCGCGCTATGAAGAGGCGCGCGCGGAGATCGAAGCCCGCGGCGACGGCGCTTATGTCGTCGCGCCGAGGCGCACGTTTGGCGGGTTCTTCGCCATGCTATTTGGCGGCGGCGGCGGCGGCGAGGAAGATGACGCCGAGGTCACGACGCCGGCGCCGGGCGCGCGCAAGCAATGGGCGGCGCTCGCGCCGCGGGCGACGCGAGGGGCGAACGGCGAAACCGACGAAGAAAGCGCCGCTTCCGCCTCAGCCGACGCCAATCGTTATAGGGCGCCCGAGATCGCGCGGGCCGAGGCCGATCTGCCGCGGGGCGAAACTACCCTTTCAGCGCCGGGAGCAGAGCCGCCCGATCAGGAGTCTTCATCTACCAAGCCGCCCACCGTCCGGGCGCCGCTTCCGCCTCAGCGTCCGGCTTCGCTCCCGGGCTTTACGGATAGGCAGATCGCCTATGACAGAGCCACCACTCTTGCAGCTGTCGAGCGGTCGAGCGAACTGCAAAACGCAAGCGAACTTCAGGAGAGCGAAAGCCCCGAGGCCACGCCCCATCGTTCCGCGCGGGGATCGGCGCCCCTTCCCCCGTCTCGGCCGGCGACCTTCGACGTCAAGGCGACGAGCGCCATAGCTCGCTTGGTCAAATCGACCAAAAGCGAGGCAAGAAGGTCAAAAACAGTCCGCGAAGATTCACTCGCCTACGCGCCTGAGCCAAAGGCGCGGGAGCAATCAGACGCAGGCGAGGAAAGCGTGCAGAGGAATCCAAAAGTCGCCGACCAGCCGGCGAAAGCGGCCCTCATTGCGCCCACCGGCCTTCGCTCAGCCGCTCGGGCGCGCGTGCGCAGCCAAGCCGCTCCGGAAGCCGTGGAAGAGATTGCGAAGTCCCCGGTCCACTAGATGCGTCAGACGCGGTCGCCTATCTCGCCTTTGAAAGCTCGACCCTTCTACTAAAAATTTACGGCAGCAAAGTAACCGCATTTATCGCCGCGACACCGATCAGAATAGCAGCGCGCACTGCAAAGTAGAGCGTGCCGGCAATAGCGATAATTTTGACGAAGGTATAACCATCAGGATCAAACATGGCCTTAAATCCATTCCAGCAAAGCTGAACCTCTCGCAAGATTCAGTCTTCCAGAGTGACTAACCTCCGACTTGCAAAGAATGTTCCTGCGGGCAAGCCCAAGCCGCCCAAGCCGCCGGCCGTTCCGCCGCGGCGTTGCAGCTCTGAAATCGAGTGCGGCGTTTGAAAGGGGTTCAGGCAAATGCGGCGTCGAGGGACTTCGCGGCTTCGATCAGCGACCGAACCGAAGCGACGGATTTCTCGAACATCGCCCGCTCGACGTCATCGAGCTTGATCTCCATCACCCTCTCAACGCCATTCGCGCCGATGACGACCGGAACCCCGACGTAAAGCCCATTCACGCCATATTGGCCGGTGAGATAGGCGGCGCAGGGCATCACCCTGCGCTTGTCCTTAAGGTAGCTCTCGGCCATGGCGATCGCCGCGGTCGCCGGCGCATAATATGCGGAGCCGGTCTTAAGAAGGCCGACGATCTCGCCCCCGCCCTTACGCGTGCGCTCGACGATCGCGTCGATTCGCGCCTGAGTGGTCCATCCCATAGCGACAATGTCCGGCAGCGGCACGCCCGCCACGCTCGAATAACGCACCGACGGAACCATGTCGTCGCCATGACCGCCCAGAACGAAGGCGCTGACGTCTTCGACCGAGACATTGAGCTCCTCGGCGAGAAAATAACGGAAGCGCGAAGAATCGAGCATGCCCGCCATGCCGACGATGCGATGCGTCGGCAAGCCTGAAGCCTTCTGCAGCGCCCAGACCATAACGTCGAGCGGATTGGTGATGCAGATGACGAAGGCGTTCGGCGCATATTGCTTAACGCCAGCGCCGACTTTGGCGATGACCCCGAGATTGATGGACAAAAGATCGTCGCGGCTCATGCCCGGCTGACGTGGAACGCCCGCCGTGACGATGACGACATCCGCGCCTTCGATCGCCGAATAGTCCGAGCCGCCAGAAAGTTTAGCGTCGAAGCCCGCGACGGGAGACGATTGGGCGATGTCGAGCGCCTTGCCCTGAGGCACGCCGTCGACGATGTCGAAAAGAACGATGTCGCCTAATTCTTTAAGGCCGGCGAGATGGGCAAGCGTTCCACCGATATTGCCGGCGCCGATCAAAGCGATTTTTTTTCGCGACATAATCAAACTCGTTCTTTGCTTCTCAAGAATTGCTAGCGCGCTTTTGCGGCGGGGGGAAGACTTCTCGGCGCGTGTCCTAACCAGAGTCTGACCGCGCCACGCTTTCCCCGCCCGCCTCCAGAGCCGAGGCGCCGCCGAAGCGCGCTAATGTCGCAGGGATTGCGGCCGCCGGCGGAGTTGCTTACCTGCAAAGCTCGAGGGGGAGCGCGAGAGCGCCAGCGGAAGGTCGATACATGAGGAGAGAATTTTCGACGCCCATATGGGCAATCGCGATTGCTGTGGGCGGCCTGCTAGGATCAACCGCGGCTCAAGCGGCGGACCCGGACGAGGCGGAGCTCCTAAATCATTTTGAGAAGGTCGACGTCTGGCATTTTCCGGTCGACTATACGGTCCGCTACAACAACCAGGACGTCATCGTCACCCGCGAGATGGTGGCGCAGCCCGCCCCTCAGGGCGCGCTTTGTTACATCCGCTTCGATCTCATTAAGGGTGACGGCGACTATGGCTACGGCTTTAAGCCGGGCGGCCCGCGCGACGCCCATTGGGGTGTAAATGTGCTGAAAAGGGGCACGGTGCTCGACCAGCTGGCCTCGCGACTGAAAATGGACGTCATCTATTTTTACGTGGAGGGTCCGAAATCCGAGGCGGCCAAAGCCGTTTGCGCGCGTAAGCAGGACGCGCCGACAGCCGCGGCCGGCAACGCCTATAAGGGACCCTGGTCCGATCTCGTGACGAAGTCGCGGCTGATCCACGGGTGGCCGGCGGCGCCGGCGCCATAGCTTAAGAGGGGAAATCGAGCACAGGCATTGCGTGGCGCTGGACAGCCGCGAGCGGTTTTGTTATTCGCACCGCTCGTTCGAAACAGCGTCGCGCTCGCCCGCGCGCTCGACGGACGGGCGCATAGCTCAGTTGGTAGAGCAGCTGACTCTTAATCAGCGGGTCCAAGGTTCGAGCCCTTGTGCGCCCACCAATCACCGATCAATGGCCCCTGTGGTCTTCTGATGAAGTGACTGTCCGATCGCGGGCACGAAAATGAAGCTTCGGACGTTCTTTTCAATCTTCTTCCTGTTGCTCGTCGCATTAGCAGGCGGCAACTTAGCGCTCGGCATACTTCTCGAAAAAGCGCAGCAAGAGCTGGAGACGTCGCATCGCGAATTGCAGTCTTTGACCACGCTTGCCGAGGATTTGGTTTTTTCCTCCCAGTGGCAGACGCGCTTTGCGAGAGGCTACATTTCCAACAATGATCCGAAAAGGGTTGATTGGTACAACATTATCGAAGCCATTCTGAATGGCGAAGTCGCGCGGCCCAAAGACTATAATTTTGGCTATTGGGATCTCGTGAATGGCGGAATCATTTCGCCGCCTGAATGGAGAAGCGACGGCGCAGTTTCCATTGAAGATCGCTTCTTGAGCCAAAATATCACCGCGCAAGAACTGAATAAGTTGAAGGAAGCGCGCAGCTTCTTGGAGAAAGTGGTCGGCATCGAACGGGCCGCAATGCATGCGGTCGACGGTGAATTCGACGACGGCGCCGGAACCTTCTCCCGCAAGGGCAAGCCGGATCGCGCTCTTGCGACAAAACTGCTGTTCAGCGACGAATATCGCAAGCTTAACGCAGATTTGGCGCTGAAGGTCTCTCAGATGCAGGAATTGATTCGGCAGAGATATGCGGCGCAGATTTCACAACAACAAGCGTTCGCCCGCCTTTTATTTACGTTCAACACCTACATCAGTATCGGCTTATTCGGACTGGTCATTTTGTCTCTCATCTTCTTGCGCAATCGCTTCGCGGTTCGATCGTCGCAGCTCATGAAGGTCGTTCACGATATCGGCTCCGGGAACCTGACTGCGCGCATTCCTGTTTCCGGGAAGGATGAGATCAGCGAGTTGGCGACGACGATCAACGCGATGGCGAAAGATCTGAACATCGCATTCGACAAACTCGAAAATAAGATAAAGCTCTCTGGCGAGGCGTTGGCGGATCTGGAGATCGAACGCTCTCGTTCGGAAAAGCTGCTTCACAACATTCTCCCCGCCGCCATCGCCCAACGACTGCGCGGGGGCGAAGAAACCATCGCGGAAGTTTTCCCGGAAGTGACTGTCTTTTTCTCCGACATCGTCGGATTTACGGAGCTCTCGGCGAAACTGGGACCGCACGAGACGGTCAATATGCTCAACGCCATATTCGAAAAATTCGATGAGCTTGTCGAAAAGCACGGCGTCGAAAAAATAAAAACGATCGGCGACAGCTACATGGTCGTCGGCGGGGTCCCCACCAGAGACCCGCTGCATTGTCAGCACATCGCAGACTTCGCTTTGGAGGCCCAAAGCTTCGTAGACAATTTCGCGAAAGAGGTTCCGTACCCACTCAGGATGAGGATGGGCGTGCACACCGGAACCGTCGCCGCCGGCGTCGTCGGTAGAAAACGGTTTTCCTACGATCTATGGGGCGACGTCGTTAACGTCGCCAGCCGCTTTGAATCGACCTGTCAGCCCGACAAGATCCACGTGTCCGAAGCGGTCAAGGTGCGCCTCAACGACGATTACGTATTCTTGGACGAGGGAACCGTCGAATTGAAGGGCAAAGAGGCGATGCGGTCCTTTTTTCTGATTGGAAAGAAGACGCAAATGCCGGGAATTTTGGACTTTAAGTCTTCTAGACCGGCCGCCTTCCAAAGCGGCTCATGACCGGCGCTCGATCCTTCCCGTCTCGCGCTATTGGCCCTTAGCCGCTGCGAATAATAAACTAACATTCGGGCTTGCCGGGTGATTTTGGCCTATCATCAGGCTCGACGCAGCCGCAAACAGCCGGAGCTACCTATGCAGCGCGTGACAATAACCATCGACGAAGAGCTGATGAGCGCGCTCGACCAATATATGGAGACGGGCGGCCATCGAAACCGTTCCGAGGCGGTGCGCGATCTCGTTCGCGCAGGACTGCTGAAAACGCCCGAAACCGATGACAGCGCCCGCGCCTGCGTCGCGGCGCTCGTCTATGTCTATGACCACGAGACGCGACAGCTCTCGAAGCGATTGATGCATGATCATCATTCTCACGCCGACATGTCGATCGCCACGCTCCATGTGCACTTGGATGAGGCGACCTGTCTCGAAGTGTCTTTGCTCAAGGGCCAGAAGTCGGAAGTCGAACATTTCGCCGGCCATGTGATTGGCGAGCGCGGAGTCCGATATGGGCAACTCGTCGTCGTGCCGGCGGATGTCGAGCAGGCCGAAGCGCCCCATATCCATCGCCATCCGACAAGCCGTCACACGCATCAATCGAATTAGAGCGGGCCGGCTGAACCTTCGCGCGTGTGCGTAAGTCCCGGCGGTCGCTAGCCTCGCTCACCCGGCCTTGCGCTGCTTTACATAGCTGCGCAGCACGGCGTTGATGCGCCGCTGATAGCCGGGGCCTTGCGCCTTGAAATAGTCGATCAGGTCTTGATCGAGGCGGATCGAGATCGCCTGTTTTTTTGGCGGGACAACGACTTCTGCCTTGCTCCAGTCGATCGGCTCGAATTCGGCCCAATCGGAATCGCTCGCGACAGCGGCGTCGATTTCCGCGTCGATCATTTCTCGCTTCTTTGTCACCCGGTGCGCCATCGCTTCATGATGTGTCGCCGATGCGATCTTTGTAGATTTCACGCTCATACTTTCTCGCCATCCTGGCCGAGATGATCCGAATACGGCCGTTTCGTTCGGTGTAGATCACGGCGACGATGCGGCCCTGAGCGTTGCCGAGAGCCATCCAGCGCATCTCTTCGGAGCGGTCTGACCGAATTCGCAGGTAGGGTTCTTCGAAGAGACTGACAACTTCTTCAAAAGAGATCCCATGCTTCAAAAAGTTCGTATGATTCTTTCTCGAATCCCAGTCGAATTCGGCTGACAAGATAGGTGCTCCTTGATGCTTTTCATGCGACTCCCTTTTTCTCTGATTAGCCCCGTAAGCTGGTTCTTCCGCCAGATGAAATTCAATTGTATATACACTTGGGGCGATGTCAACGACACTTTCTTGGCGGATGTGGATGGCGCAAGATCCCAGGCTCGCCAGACCATTCTTGCTATAAGGTACCACCGTTTCGGTTGAGTGCACGGCAAAGTATGCGCTTTTCGCCTTCCTTCCTCGATGAGATTCGGGCGCGCGTGCCCGTCTCGGAGGTCGTGCGCCAGAAGGTGAAACTCAGGAAAGAAGGCAAGGAGTGGCGGGGCCTCTCGCCCTTTAACGCCGAGAAAACCCCTTCCTTTTACGTCAACGACCAGAAGATGCGCTGGTTCGACTTCTCCGCGGGCAAGAACGGCAACATCTTCGATTTCGTCATGGAGACCGAGGGACTCTCCTTCCCTGAGGCGGTTGAGAGATTGGCGGCGCTCGCCGGCCTGCCGCTGCCTGTCGAGACGAAGGAGCAGCAAGAGCAGGATCGGCGGCGCGCGACGCTTGGCGAGGCGCTGGAGGCGGCGGCGGTCTTTTTCGAAAAGCAGCTCGCCGGCGCGGCGGGACGCGAGGCGCGCGCCTATCTCGACCGTAGACAGATTTCCTCGTCCGCACGCGAAAAATTCCGTTTGGGCTTTGCGCCGCCCGAACGCCATGCGCTGCGCGATTATCTCGCCGCCAAAGGCGCAGGCGTCGAAACGATGATCGAGGCGGGCCTTCTCGTCCATGGCGAAGAGATTGCTGTTCCCTACGATCGGTTCCGCAATCGGATCATGTTTCCGATCTGCGACCGCGCGGGTCGGGTCATCGCCTTCGGCGGACGCGCCCTAGAGGCGGATGCGCAGGCCAAATATCTCAACTCCCCGGAGACGCCGCTCTTTCACAAGGGCGCGACCCTTTACAATCTGCATAACGCCCGCAAGGCCGCGCATGACGCCGGAACAGTGATCGCGGTCGAGGGCTATGTCGACGTCATTGCGCTGAACGCGGCCGGCTTCCCCAACGCGGTCGCCCCGCTCGGCACTGCGCTGACCGCCGAACAATGCGCCCTGCTCTGGCGCCTCGCCGAGGAGCCGATCCTCTGCTTCGACGGCGACAAGGCAGGATTGAAAGCAGCCCTTCGCGCCGTGGATACGGCGCTGCCGCTGATTGGGCCCGGCCGTTCGTTGCGATTCGTGCTCCTGCCAGACGGCCAGGATCCCGACGAACTGCTGCGCTCCGCCGGGCCGGAGGCTCTCGCTGAAGCTCTGAACCGGCCATTGCCACTCGTCGATCTTTTATGGATGCGCGAGACCGACGGGGCGGCGCTCGATACGCCCGAGCGGCGCGCCGCGCTAGAACGGCGGCTGCGCGAAATTGTCGGCCATATCGGCGACGACGACCTGCGGCGCCACTACCTCCAAGAGTTCGCCCAGCGGCTGGACAGCCTTTTCGGACGCGATCGGCGCAACCAATTTCGAGGCCCCAATGGCGCGCATCGCGGCGCGGGCGGACGCAGACGCGCGACTAACGACGGGCCCCTCGCCATTGGCGCGGGGCTGGCGAATTCGCCGCTGTTTCGAGGGGTCAAGGCCGGGATTGCGCCCCGAGAGGCGCTTATCTTATTGATCCTGATCAATCATCCTGATCTGATCGACTCCCGCGTCGAAGATCTGGCGACCCTCGATCTCGATTCCGGCGACATGCGCGCCTTGCGTGACGCGCTTTTACGATTCGCGGAGCGCAGCGAATCGGATAAGGCTCAGCTTCGCCCGTTTCTGGCGTCGCTCGGGCTTGAGCGGACGGTCGCCCGGCTTGAGGCGATGGCCGCCCACTCGACGTTGTGGAGCGTGCGCCCCGAGGCCGCCGCCGCTGACGCCGGCGAAAGCCTGCGACAGGCTTTCGTCTTGCATCGCAGATCGTTGGCGTTAAATAGAGAGTTGCGCGCGGTGCAAGCGCTGCTGGCCGACAACCCCAACGAGCGGGATTATGCGCGGCTGAAGGATATTCAGACCCAGTTGTCGGCGCTAGATGGCGCAGAAGCAGCGGTGGAAGGATATGGAGCGCTTTCCGGCCGGCCGTCGCGCAATTTGTGAATTCGCATGGGTTAGCGCCGTGACGAAGAGGGGACGGAGAACGCGCCGCTAGGGGGCGGGGCGAGGTTTTTTTGCGGTCGGTCGGGCCCTTCGCCTGGTCGCCGCGCCGCAGCTTGGAGAGGGGCGGCCTCTCAGGCTTATTTTGAGAAAACTAGCGCCTTGCCTGGTTCGGGGAGCCGATCCGGAGCGAGGCGCTTGGAGCTTATGGATGGCGAAAAAAGACGAAGATAAGGTCGAGAACGAAACTGCAGCGACAACGGAAACCTCCGACGGGCCGCTTCTCGATCTCAATGACGCCGCCGTCAAGCGGATGATAAAGCTCGCCAAAAAGCGCGGCTTTGTCACCTATGCCGAACTGAACGCCGTTCTGCCGTCCGAGGAAGTGTCATCGGACCAGATCGAGGACGTCTACGCAATGCTCTCGGAAATGGGCATCACGGTCTCGGAAGGCGACGATCCCGACGACGTCGAGGAGGAACAGGCCACGGAAGAGGAAGAGTCGGAAGGCGGCGAACTCGTCGAAAGTCCGCGCGCAACCGCGGTGACGACGCGCACGTCGGAGCCCGCCGACCGCACCGATGACCCTGTGCGCATGTATCTGCGCGAGATGGGCTCGGTCGAGCTTCTATCGCGCGAGGGCGAGATCGCCATCGCCAAGCGGATCGAGGCTGGGCGCGAGGCGATGATCGCCGGGCTCTGCGAAAGCCCGCTCACCTTCCAGGCGATCATCATCTGGCGCGAGGAATTGGAAGCGGGCAAGGTCCTGCTGCGCGACATCATCGATCTCGAAGCGACCTACGCCGGCCCAGAGGGCAAGGCGGCGAAGAGCGCAGAGCCCTCCCCTGCCGCTGACATGGCGCCGTCGACGGCGCCGCGCACGCCGCCTGCCGGTCTGGAGGAGGAAGTCCCGCCCGCCGAAGAGACGTTCGAGGAAGAAGACGACATGGAAAATTCCGTGTCGCTCTCAGCGATGGAATTGGAACTCAAGCCCAAAGTCCTCGAAACTTTCGCCCGCATCGCCGACGCCTACAAGAAGCTGCGCCGGCTTCAGGATCAGAACGTCGAAAACAAGCTCAAGAACGAAACTCTGACGCCCGCGCAGGAGCGAAAATATAAGACGCTGAAGAAAGAGATTGTCGCCGACGTCAAATCGCTTTCTCTGAACCAGAACCGCATCGAAGCGCTGGTCGAGCAGCTTTACGACATCAACAAGCGGCTCATCGGCTATGAGACGAAACTGCTGCGGCTCGCCGACAGCCATGGCGTGATGCGCGAAGACTTCATCGACAAATTCCACGGCTCCGAACTTGACCCCAAATGGGTGATGCGCGTCGCCAAGCTCGGCTCCAAGGGCTGGAAGGAATTCGTCGCCCGCGACAAGGACCGCATCAAGGATTTGCGCGCCGACATTCACGCGCTTGCGACCGAAACGGGATTGGAGATCTCCGAGTTCCGCAAGATCGTGCATATGGTGCAGAAGGGCGAGCGCGAAGCCCGGCAGGCCAAGAAGGAGATGGTCGAGGCGAATCTGCGTCTCGTGATCTCCATCGCCAAGAAATACACCAACCGCGGTCTGCAGTTCCTCGACCTCATTCAGGAAGGCAACATCGGCCTGATGAAGGCGGTCGATAAATTCGAATATCGCCGCGGCTATAAATTCTCGACCTATGCGACCTGGTGGATTCGCCAGGCGATCACCCGCTCGATCGCCGATCAGGCGCGCACGATCCGCATCCCCGTGCATATGATCGAGACGATCAACAAGATCGTGCGCACCTCGCGCCAGATGCTGCATGAAATCGGACGCGAGCCGACACCGGAAGAACTCTCCGAGAAGCTCGCCATGCCGCTCGAGAAGGTGCGCAAGGTTCTCAAAATCGCTAAGGAGCCGATCTCGCTTGAGACGCCGATCGGCGACGAGGAAGATTCGCATCTCGGCGATTTCATCGAGGACAAGAACGCGGTGCTGCCGATCGAGGCGGCGATCCAATCGAATCTGCGCGAGACCACGACGCGCGTGTTGTCTTCGCTGACGCCGCGCGAGGAGCGCGTGCTGCGCATGCGTTTCGGCATCGGCATGAACACCGACCATACGCTCGAAGAAGTCGGCCAGCAGTTCTCGGTGACGCGCGAGCGCATCCGCCAGATCGAGGCGAAGGCGCTGCGCAAGCTGAAACATCCGAGCCGGAGCCGGAAGCTGCGGAGCTTCTTGGATAATTGACGCGACGCGCGGAGAATCGATTTACGCCTCGACATATTCCGCGACGGCGCTGGGGACCGGCACGGGCAGCCCATCGGCTTCAAGCCCTTCAATGTGGAATCGGATCGCTTCACGCAGCTCCCGTTCGACTTCGGGAACTGATGCGCCCGTCGCGATGCAACCCGGCAAATCAGGCACATAGGCCGAATAATTGTCGCCCGCCTTTTCGATCACGACCGCATAACGCATCAGGGCTTCTCCTTGAGGCCTGCCTGTTTCTGAATACTGTTCGGCGTCCCTGGCGAAATATCGTTCAAGATGGAACCCCGGTTGAGCATTTCGAGCGTGTCATTCCCGGCAGGCCGAAGGCCTGATCGGGAATCCAGGGCAGCTTCCAGGATGTTTGTTGCGGTTCTGGCTTCCCGATCGCGCTTCGCGCGTCGGGAATGACATTCGGGCGGTCCAATATTTTTCATCACACTATATTGTCATCCTGCTCAATCCGCGAATTTTTCTTCGTATCCGGCATCGTCGCATAGACGATGAGCGAAATGAAAATCGCGGCGCTGGCATAATAGAAGAACCAGCTCTCATGGCCATGCGCCTTAAACCAGAGCGCCACATATTCCGCCGAGCCGCCAAAGAGCGACACTGTCGCCGCATAAGGCAAAGCGACGCCCGTGACTCGGATGGCTGCAGGAAAAAGCTCCGCCTTCACCACGGCGTTGATCGACGTATAGAGCGCAACGATCAGCCAGGCGCAGCAGATCAGCGCGAAGGCGGTCCATGCATCGCGCGCATTCTGTATCGCGGTCAGCAGCGGCACGGTTAGAGTGGTTCCGAACACGCCGAAAGCGATCAGCATTGGCCGGCGGCCGACGCGATCTGACAATGCGCCGTAGATCGGTTGAAGACAGAGCGCGAAGAGAAGCGAGCCCGCCGCAATCCAGGTCGTCTGACGGTCGCTCAAGCCCGCGGACAGTTTGAGAAACTTCTGCATGTAGGTCGTATAGACATAGAAGGCGATCGTGCCGCCGAGCGTCAGTCCAACGACTGTCGCGGTCTCCCGCTTATGCGAAAGGAGCGCGGCGAGCGAGCCGCGCTTGCGCTCGGCGCAGGATGCCTTGAAGGCTGGCGTCTCCGCAAGGTCGCGGCGCATGAAAAGCGCGACGACGGCGAGCAGCGCGCCAATAGCGAATGGGATGCGCCATCCCCAGTCGCGCAACGCCTGTGCATCGAGCGCGATATCTTGCAGGATCAGCAGCACGCAAAGCGCAAGCAATTGTCCGGCGATCATCGTCACATATTGGAAACTCGAATAGAAGCCGCGCCGCTCGGGATGCGCCATTTCGGCGAGATAGGTCGCGCTCGAACCATATTCGCCGCCAAGACTAACGCCCTGGATTAAGCGGGCGAAGAGCAACGTCGCCGGCGCGCCGACGCCGATCATCGCATAGGTGGGCGCGAGAGCGACGAGGAGCGACCCAAGGCACATCAGCATGACCGAGAGCATCAGCGCGAGACGGCGGCCGCGACCATCGCCGATGCGCCCGAAAATATAGGCGCCGATCGGCCGCATGAAGAAACCGAGCGCGAAGACGCCCGAGGCTGCCATCATCTGCGCGACAGGGTCGTCGCCCGGAAAAAACGAGTCGGCGAAATAAAGCGAGAAGGCCGAATAAACGTAGAAGTCATACCATTCGACGAGATTGCCGATCGAGCCGATCACAATGGCCCGCAGCCGCGCCGCTTCGGTCTTGAGATCGATCGCTGCGGCGTCGCGCATATGTCCTTCAGACCAATTGGCTGGCGATGTTCACCATGAGCGCGAGGATCGTGGTGTTGAAGAAAAAAGCGACAATGCCATGCGTCGCCACCAGCAGTCTTATTGGCGACGAGCAGGTTTCGACGTCAGCGGTCTGAAAGGCGACGCCGATGACGTAGGAAAAATAGAGGAAATCGATATATTGCGGCGTCTTGGTGTTGGGAAAGTGCAGCCCGCCTCTCGCCTCCGGCGGTTCGCCGGGATCGCTCTCCTCCTCAAAATAATATTCATGCGCATAATGAAATGCGAATGTCAGGTGCAGGAACAGCCAGGAATTCAGCACGGTGATGATGGTTAGCGCGACCGATGCGCCCTTCTCCCAACCTTCCATGCCCTTCACTGAACCCAGTTGAACGACGACTGCGCCGAAAGACGCGGTGGCGATCGCCGTCGTCAGCAACAGCATGACGAAGCGGCCTTCATCGAGATGTTGCGCCCGTTCGCGGATGGTCTCATGCGTCGCGCCGGCGACGGACATCGCCACGAGCGCCAAATAGCAGAGCGTAAAGGCGTTCCACCCGATGAGCGCGCGCGAGACGGGCTGCATCGCTTGTGGCAGAAGCGATCCGACTGCAAGGCCGAGCGCGACGCTGACGAAAAGTTGCGGCCGCGCGCGGATAATTCGAAAGGGCGCCAGGATTGGCGAGGCGCGCCGTCGAATGTTGGACAGTCCTTGTCGGCGCATGGCGTTGCGCCTCAATTTCGCCGTGCAGCGACGAAACGGGCGGCCTCAGCCAGAATGTCGGTCCCCTTGCCCAGTCCGGTTTCGCGCAACGCCGCCGTCGCTTCTTCGACAAGCGAGTCGCGTCTTTCCCGGGCGACGTCGAGACCAAGGAGACCGACAAGGGTCGCCTTGCCGCGCTCGGCGTCCTTGCCTGCGCGCTTTCCGAGCGCGGCGCTGTCGCCCTCCGCGTCGAGAATGTCGTCGGCGATTTGAAAGGCGGCGCCGAGCGCTTCTCCATAGCGCGTCAGCGCATGCGCTTGCTGCGCGGAGGCGGCGCCGAGGATCGCGCCGGCGTCGACCGCGAAGCGTAACAGGGCGCCGGTCTTCATCGCCTGCATCTGCAAAGTTTCTTCAAGCGACAGAGGCGTCGCCGCGGTTTCCGCGGCGAGATCGAGCGCCTGTCCGCCGACCATGCCGCCAAGCCCGGCCGCGCGCGCCAAGGCGAGCACCAAACCGGCGCGCACGCCCGCATCCGAATGCGTTTTGGGATCGGCGATGACGTCGAAAGCGTAGGTCAAGAGCCCATCGCCAGCGAGGATCGCCGTCGCTTCGTCGAACGCCTTATGAGTCGTCGGACGGCCGCGGCGCAGATCATCATCGTCCATCGCCGGCAAATCGTCATGGGCGAGCGAATAGCAATGGATCATTTCGAGCGCGCAGGCGGCGCGCAACGCCGCTTCGCCGATGACGCCGAAGAGCCGCGCGGATTCGATGACAAGAAAAGGCCGCAACCGTTTGCCGCCGCCAAGCGACGAATAGCGCATCGCCTCGAGAAGGCGCGTGGGACGCGCGATCTCGCCCGGGAGCGGCGCAGCCGAGAGCAGCGCGTCGAGCGCAGACTCGGTCGCCTCGGCGGCGGCGTCGAGACGACGGCGAAACTCCTCGGCGCGGGCGGTTGCATCCATGAGTGCGATATCCTTGAGACAAATGACAGTGGCTGCTAGCAAATTTACGCTCCCACCCCAAGCGGGAAGCACAAAATTCATGGCTAAAAATCGGCGAGTTTTGGTCTTTTCCGCAAACGCTGGCGCTCCAAGCTCGCCGCAATGTTGTATTTTTGCGACAGCCATGAGAGGCGCAGGTCTTTAATCTGCGCCCGACGCCAATGCGGCTTGCGGTTTTCCCCAAGCAGCCGTCGGCCGCGGCGTCATACAGAATTCGCGGCGCTCTCAACCGAGCTTGTCAGACGTTGCGTCGCCTGGATGCGAATATCGAGAAACATCCTTGAGGAGACACGCATGAAGAAGGTTCTGCTGCTGACGACCGTCTTAGCGGCGGCCGCGCCCCTTACGGCGTGCAATACGCCTGGCGAACGCGCCGCGGGCGGCGCCGTGATCGGCGGGTTAGGCGGCGCGGGCATCGGCGCGCTGGCTTCGGGCGGGCGCGCGGGCGGCACGCTGGCTGGAGCCGCCATCGGCGCGGCGAGCGGGGCCATCGTCGGAGCGGCGACCGCTCCGCCGCAGCGCTGCGCGAAGTGGGGCTGGGACTATGACGGCAACCGCGTCTGCGTCGCTTTCTACAATCAGTGATTGCAGATATCTTTTAAGAACCGCAGGCTTGTCGCCTGCGGTTTATTTTTTTGCCTTCGCTCATTGAGCGAGCTTCGCCAGCGCGCTTCTTGATCTTGGAGTAAAGACCGCTAATTTGAAGGGAGCGGCGCTGAGCGGAGAGAATCATGCCGGACGGCTTCACGAGACTGATGATTTTGGGCGCAATTGGATTTTTCCTTGGCGCGGCGATTGTGGGTTACTACGGCGGCTGAAGACTGCCGGCCGCGGAAGCTGCGAGTAAGGGGGGTCCCTCAGCACCGCGCGTAGGCGCTGAGGTTGCGCCGGATAGTCCTGAACTCTCGACTGTCCTCCGCACTGGCCGCCGCCGATGCCGATCACAATTCATATGGGCTGTAACGTTAGATTAACCATGTTAATCTAAGCGAGTGCGGTTTGACGCGCGACAGGAGAACAACCATGGCGATCAACATCAGGACCAAGCTCGGAGCCGCTTTGGCGATTGGAGTTCTCGCCGGCCTCTCGTCGGCGTTGCTTTCCCTGCTGCTTTTGGTTGTGGCGGGCTTCCTGATCGCCTGGGGCCAAAACCCGCAGGGCACGGAGGCCTTTTTCGAAAGCCTTCCCTTCGGCAATTACAGCTCGAAGGCCTTCTCTCGTTTGAGCGCGCTCCTTTCTGAGTAAGCGTCGCACACGGACCAGTCCGCGCGGCGTCCATTCAGAAACCAGCAAGCAGGCACAGAGTCCCGCATTAGATCCGCTCAGCTGAAAGCGCTTTCTTCGGGGCAGCAACAGATTCGGCTGGCGCCACAGACGCCGCACGATGCCCATGATGCTTTACTGCGCGCTCGGCTTCCCTACCGCGTCCTTGACGCACTTCTTCGTGAAGCTCGTCTTGGCGGCGCCCGCCAGCTTCTTGTCAGCCGCGGCGGCATCGCACGAAGCGATGGCCGCGTCTCTTTCGCACTTTTTCATGAAGCTGTTCAGCGCCGCGCCGTGGAGCTTCTTTTCGCTCGCCTGTGCCGCGCAGTCCGGAGCGGCCGCCGGCGTTTGAGCGAAAACAGCGCCGGAAAGCAAAACGCCGCCAGCGCAGATCGAAGCGGTCAAGATCCTTCTCAGCATGCTGTCCTCCTCAAGAGTGCGCGCTTCACCGCTAGTACAACCAAAGAAGCGCGACCAAAGAAGCCATCCCAAGAGCGTCGAACACGATGCCTTCCCAAGTCGGGCCGACCCACGTTCCCAGCGTGAGCAAGCCGACTCCAGCGACGAGAGATGCAAACGATGCCCCTATTCCAGGGCGGCTCGGGCGCTTAGCCATGACATCCTCTCCAATCTTGAAGATTGCCAAGATGAGATAGGCGGCCGCCCTGGTTCACTGTCGTAAATCCGCGAACTCCTCCGTCCTCAAATAAGCCCCGATCCTATTCGGAGAGAGACGGGCGCAAGCTTACGTAGAGAGACCTAGTGAGGCGACAAGCATTGGCGACTCTCTTGGCCAGAAAAAGCTCGTGGAGCATTCAGCGCCCGCGCCTTCAAAAAGAGGCGCCAGGAGTCAACATCGGAAGCGCGAGCGTTGGAAATAGTAGCGAAACACATGACCGCATGAGCCCTGTTAAGCTTCGTCTGGAGAGGGGCGTTCTTAGGCAAAGGAGCATCGCGATGCTTCGACGAATTGCTCTACTCGGCGCGCTGGCCGCTACAATCCTCATCCACGGAGAAGCTCTTGCTTGGGGGCACGGTGGCGGCTTCGGCGGCGTTCGCTTCGGCGGCTTTGGGGGCGGTCACTTCGGCGGTTGGGGCGGACGCGGCTGGGGCGGCGGATTTGGCCGCGCCGGTTGGGGCGGCCCCCGCTGGAGCTCTGGCGGCTGGGGTTACCGTCCCATCGTCTACGGCGCCTATGGCTACGGATGTTATCGCCCGCGCACCGTCTGGACTGGCTGGGGATGGACGCAGACTTGGGTGAACGTCTGCGGCTACCCAGGATCGGGCTACGCCAGCTGGGGTTGGTAGAAACGCCAAAAGTTGGCGCCCAATCGAAAAACGCCTCGCCAGTTCACTCCTGGTCGAGGCGTTCATTTCGAGCGGTAGGCCATCTTTTTGAACGATTGAGGCCAAGCAGTCTTAAGGCAGTTGTTGCGCGCGAGCACACATTGCTCGGAACCCCGCCGCCCAAACTCACGAATGATGGCGGTGATGATGGCGGTGATGATGATGAGGGACTTCACCAGCCGAGGTCGCTGTTGCGGGAGCCGGCGAGGGGCTGCCAGGCACAGCCGTGGTGCTCCCCGTCACTTTGTCCAACACGTCTGTAACTGACTTGCCCGCCTCGGCCCCCACGCGATTCACTCCAGCGCCAAGCGCTGAAATCGGATCTTCGGCCTTCGCTGCTTGAGCAATGAAAGCGGCCCCCAGCATTAGGCCAAATATCAACCCAACCTTCTTAAAGCGCACCATTTGAACCTCCCTACTTCTCTCTGCCAAAGGCGCCCCATTAATAGTTCGCAGCGGCCTCCGAGCCAATGCCTTGACCAAAATCTCTACGATTTCCCTCACCAATTTACCGCGCTGAAAGTCTGCGCACCCTTTCAAAAAGGAAACGGCAGATGCGCTCTCGCAGTCACAGATTTACCTATTGATGCTTGCAGTCGACTAACTTTCATCGCGACAGCCGGCGTTCGTCAGAGACAATGGATGAGTAGGCCGCCGCGCCAGACTCATGGCCCGGCGGCGCTCGTCAGCGCGAAGGCCGGCCGATCATGGGACGAGGAAGCAAACCAACCCATGGCGGCTATCTGGCGGCTAGACGTGTTCGCCAGCGCGGCAGATCGATCTAATTTATTGAAAAAACTGGTGCTGCAAGAGAGGATTGAACTCTCGACCTCTCCCTTACCAAGGGAGTGCTCTACCACTGAGCTACTGCAGCGTTTTGATCGCTCGAAACGACTGAAACGGCCTCGAGGATTTCGGCGACTGTGTGCCACAGGGGCGCATGAGTCGCAAGCGCGCGCACTAATCCCCCGACGGCGGATCCGAAGACCACAACCCTCGACGCCGCTCATCAGGCTAAGGTTGTATTATAGATTTATACAACTTACGGTAGAGTTAACCATTATGGCGTCCGGCGGGCCTGGGGGCCCAACCGGGTCGACGTCGCTCATGCCGCGGCGGAGGATCAATTGATTGAAAATTACCTTTCCGAAGAGCTTTGGCATGCCGTCTCTCCCGTCCTTCCTGGAAAAGCAGGCGATCCCGGCTGCAGGGGACGCGACAACCGGCTTTTTCTTGAAGCGGTGTTCTGGATCCTTCGCACCGGCTCGGCATGGCGCACCCTGCCGCCGCAGTTCGGCAAATGGTACACGGCCTACACCCGCTTCCATCGGTGGCAGAGGAAGGGGGTTTGGCCCCGCGTCGTCGCAACGCTAAGTCAGAACGGCGCGTGCGATCTTCAATACAACGAATATGGTCTGCGCTTCGCGCCCTGTCATGACATCGGAACGCGCACGCATTCGCGACAAGACATCGAGCCGCCGGAAAGCGCGGCGCTTGGCCCGGCGATCTCTCCCTTAAGTCCCGCTACTGCGACTGTGATTGGGACTGGCTGAAGACGGGCATCTGCGCCACACGCACCTTGACGTCCATCGTCTCCTCGGCTCCGCCGGATCGCGCGCCGCGGATTGGCGCGGCGCCGAGATAGTCGAGCGCCACAGCGACGCGCACATGATTTTCGTGCGGCGAAACGCCATGCGCGGGATCGAAGCCCACCCAGCCAAGATCCTCGACATAGGCCTCGGCCCATGCGTGGCCGGCGACCTGATCCTCAGCATCGGCGCGAAGGAAATAGCCGCTCACATAACGCGCCGGCGCGCCGATCTCACGCGCACAGGCGATGAAGAGATGCGCGAAGTCCTGGCAGACGCCCATGCGATGCTCGAAACATTCCGCAGCGGTCGTCGCCGCATGGGTGACGTCAGCGTCGAATGTGAATGATTCATGGAGCGCGCCAAGCAGCGCATGGAGCTTGCCGAGCGCTCCGCTTTCCTTCGACGCAGTTTTGCGCGCGAATTCGGAGATCCCGGCGCTTGGCGCCGTCAGCGGCGTCTCTCGCATGTAAACGATCGGCGGAAAGCGTTCGACCGCGCCGGATGCGACTCCGGCCGTGTCGAAGGTCGTCACCTCGCCCTCGACGACGGTGGAGATCGACTCGAGCGGTCCATCCACGGAAAAGCGGTGGAGCATATTGCCGAAAGCGTCCTCCGACTGCACCAGTCTGCAATCGCGATCAACGTCGATGCGCCAGTCGACGACATGCTGCCCGTCATAGTTACGTGGCGTCAGGCGTAGGTGCTGCACCGCCATCCGCGGCGGCTCTGCATAACGATAGGTCGTCTCGTGGCGTATGCGAATGCGCATCGGTCTTCGCTTAGAAGAGGTATTGCTCGGAAATCAGCGCGCCCAGCCGGTTGTTCTCGGCGATGAAGCTTTGCACAAATTCATGCAAGCCGCCTTGAAAGACGCTCTCCATGGTGAGTTTCTCAAGCTTGCCATAGACGCCGCGGGCGTGGCGCTGCGCCGCGCCCTGGCGGCCATGGGCGCGCGCGAGATCGTCGAGGTTACGCACGATGGATTCGTAACAGGAAATGAGGGAGCGCGGCATTTCAGGCCTTAGGATGAGGAGATCGGCGACGAGCCACGGCTTCATGCTGGTGCGATAGACCCAGTGATAGGCGGTGTGCGCCGACACGGCGCGCAAAATGGCCGACCATTGGAAATAGTCGAGCGAACCGCCGACGACTTCCTTCTGGGGCAGCAGCACATGGTATTTCACGTCCAGCAGACGCGCCGTGTTGTCGGCGCGCTCGATAAAAAGCCCGACGCGCGAGAACCAATAAGCGTCGTTGCGCAGCATGGTGCGATAAGCGCCGCCGTCATAGGTCAGCGAGGTCAGCTTGATGACTTCGAGAAAGCGCGCAAGCTCCTCGGCGCAAGGAACGCCGTCACGCGACTCAAGCGCGCGCATTTCGAGATAGGCGTCGTTGATCGACTCCCACATTTCGATCGTCAGCGCCGTGCGCACGGCGCGCGCGTTGGAGCGGGCGTGCTCAAGGCAATTTCGGATCGATCCCGGATTTTCCGGAGCGAAGGTGAGAAACTCGACGACGTTCGCTTCATTAACAGGACGTCCGGAGCTTTCGAACGCCAGCGCCGCCCCCGACGACAGCAATACGCTTTCCCATTCAGTTTCGTCGCCGCCATAGGCCTTCGGCAGCGCCGCGAGCCGACGCGACGCCTGAATGGCGCGCGCCAGAAAGTCGGCGCGCTCCATGTAGCGAGCGAGCCAATACAGATTGTCGGCGGTGCGGGAAAGCATCAACTCGTCCGGTTATGAGTCGCTCTAGCGATCATCAATAATCATTACGAAGAATGCGAGCGTTCTGTCACGCTTGGCCCATCGCCTCCTCGTCGACCCAGGCGTCGTCGATCACCCAAGTGTCTTTGGTCCCGCCGCCCTGGCTCGAATTCACGACGAGCGATTTCTCCGTCATGGCGACGCGGGTCAAGCCGCCCGGCACGACCCGCGCGCCATTTGCGCCTTGCAGGACGAAGGGCCGCAGATCGACGTGACGCGGCGCGACGCCGCTCGCCAAAGCGATGGGGCATGTGGAGAGCGCCAGCGTCGGCTGCGCGATGAAATTCTGCGGATGCGCCTTAAGCTTTGCGCGGAATTCTTCGATTTGCGCCTTCGACGCATGCGGCCCAACGAGCATGCCGTAGCCCCCGGAGCCGTTCACTTCCTTGACGACGAGCTCTTCGAGGTGGTCGAGGACGTAAGCCAGCGCTTCGTCTTCGCGGCAGCGGAAGGTCGGAACATTCTGCAACAGCGGCGCTTCTCCGAGGTAAAACTTAATAATGTCAGGCATGTAGGTATACATCGCCTTATCGTCGGCGGCCCCCGCTCCTACTGCATTCGCCAGCGTCACATTGCCTGCGTGATAGGCGCCCATCAGCCCCGCGACGCCCAGCGCCGAATCCGGGCGGAAACATAGCGGATCGAGGAAGTCGTCGTCGATGCGCCGATAGATCACGTCGACGCGGCGCGGCCCTTCGGTCGTGCGCATGTAAACCACATCGTCGCGAACGAAGAGATCTCGACCCTCGACAAGCTCGACTCCGAGCTTGTCGGCGAGAAACGAGTGTTCATAGAAGGCCGAATTATATTGGCCCGGAGTCATCAACACGATCGTCGGATCGCTATTGACGCTCGGCGGCGCGACCGAGCGCAGGGTCGCGAGCAGTTCGTCGGGATAATTCTCGATCGGCGCGACGCGATGCAGCGCGAAAAGCTCCGGAAAAAGCCGCATCATCACTTCGCGGTTCTCGAGCATGTAGGAGACGCCCGAGGGCGTACGCGCATTGTCTTCTAAAACAAAGAAACCCTGATCGTCGGTGCGCACGATGTCAACGCCGGCGATATGCACGAAGATGTCATAGGGCACGCGACGGCCCGCCATTTCGGGACAATAGGCGGGGTTGCGATAGACGAGATCGGCAGGAACGACTCCGGCCTTTAAAATCTCGCCGGCGCCATAGATGTCGGCAAGAAAGGCGTTGAGCGCGGCGACGCGCTGAATGAGACCCTTTTCCAGCGTCGTCCATTCGCTGCGCGCGAGTATGCGCGGCAGGATGTCGAAGGGGATGAGCCGTTCGGTCGCTTCCTGCGCGCCATAGACGGCGAAAGTAATGCCGATGCGCCGAAATAGGAGCTCCGCCTGCTCGCGTCGCGAGGCCAAGAGCTCAGGCGGCGTTTCGGCGAGCCACCGTGACAGCTTGCGATAAGGGGCGCGGATGCGGCCGTCCGCTCCAGCCAGTTCATCGAACTGCGTCAGGCGCGAGTCCATTGCGGGAACTCCCTTTTGGCGGCGTTAAGCTTTGTTTTCAGCTGCTGCCGGCCCTTTTTTACAATTCGTAGCAAGGACTGCGCCAATAGCGCTGCGAAAATCTGTCACAGAGTTTTACTATTGGCCGAAAGATGATTCGCGCTCGGCGCGTGAGATGTTCTGACGCAGCCTTATCGCTATCCAAGGGAAACGCAGCCGGCAAGGTTTCTGAGAGCGCGCATGCATAGGTCGCGATCCTGCCCATATTCGAGCGCTCACGCCATGCTACATAGGGCGACGGCGATCGCCGTGGCGCGCGCTTTTTTTGGCGTCTTTTTTGGCTTCGCCTTCTACGCGGTGAATTCGAGCGCGTGGGCCGAGGATGCGCCGCCGCCGGTCTTCAACTGGGCGGGGCTCTACGTTGGCGCGAGTCTCGGCGGCGGCTTTCCGCTGCATAGAGGCGAGCGGCTTCAAGCGACGAGCGGTTTCGGTTCGCCGGTCTTCGATCTCTATCCTCCAGGCGTGACGCGTCCAGGCGTCACAATCGGCCTGCAGGCTGGATATAATTGGCAGAAAGGGCCGTGGGTCTGGGGTTTCGAGACGGACTTGAGCCCACATTCGCCAGATGGCCAGCGATTGTGAGCCTATCTTCACCCGACTGACGGTTTTCGGCAAGCCCATAGCCCCAGCCGGCCAAGTGAGCGGGGCTG
>Ga0194126_10000868_pt1 | contig 51154 bp, 49 predicted proteins | sample TA2KigC150mmetaG_FD_148641 | JGI IMG/M metagenome (GOLD analysis project Ga0194126, IMG submission 148641) | Freshwater microbial communities from Lake Tanganyika, Tanzania - TA2015035 Kigoma Deep Cast 150m | ecosystem: Environmental > Aquatic > Freshwater > Lake | place: Tanzania: Lake... | reverse complement strand
AGTCGGATCGTGCTGCGTGCGGGTGGTGAGACGGGCCGCATCCGGATCAATTGTTTGCTCCTTCACGGCCCGGCCCCAGGCATGCTTGCGGTACAGCGTGCTGTTTTTGGATGCAATGCGGCCCTGGCTGTCCTTTTCCGTGCGTACCTCGACCCACTCGTTTCTGCCAAGGGCGGTGGTCTGGACCTCTATCACCTGATCGCTCTCGCCCTTGATGAGCCTCCAGAGATTAGAGCCTGCCTGGTGTTGGTATTCGTAGCTCTTTACCACATTGCCGCGGTTTTCCGTGATCAGCAGGCTTTCGCACACATCAACGGATGCGCTCTGGTTGCGAATCGTCCACAGCCCGGTCGGGGCAGCGCCGGAGTTGAGCTCGTAAATACCCTCATCATTTTTCTCGCCCCGTGCCGAGGGCGGATAAAAACGTATCTGGTAGGAATACTCATCAGTGCTCAGGATATCAATGAAAGCCTCAGGCGCAACAATCTGGCGCAGCGTATCTTTGGAGTAGAGCTCGTTGACATCGTAGATTTCGGATGAGAAATCACCTGAGGCCGCATACACAATTTCAAGCCCTTGTGCCAGGGACTCTACCCCCAGGGCCGCGCCAATATGCTCGCCGACGGCATCTAAAGATTTGGTCTTTGCGGCATCCGGGCGCAGCTTATCAGCCTGAATATAGAGCGACCCGGCGCTCATGCCGCCCGCTGCCCTGCCCAAACTGATCTTAAAATCAATACCCTGCTGGATATCAACACACTTAAGCGAGCCGTCCGGGCAGCCACCGCCCTGCGAGCAGGACTCGCATCCCACGAGAATGGCGCGGGTAATTTCACAGCCCGGAATGTTCGCATCCTTTACTTTCAGAACTATATACCCGCTGCCCTCAAGACGGGTGTTCTCATCGATAGACAGCCAGCAGCTGTTTTCCTTCTGCGCTATGATGCTGCCAAAAATACCGGGTGAGGTCCTCTCGTAATCAATCGCCCATTCAAGCTCCATGCCCTCATAGGGCTCATCGGCGTGTATTGAAACTGTTGCTCCCGGCATGAGCGGATAGGAGCTTCTGTCATCCTGCGCGTCGATATAAATGTTCTGCAGACGGCACGGGGCTGCGAGAAACGTGGCCGTGGTGCGCACATCGCGGCCCTCAGGCGACTGGATTGAGAGGGTAACAGGTATTCTATCGCCCGGCATAAGACTGTCCGCATTATGCATGCGGAAGGTAAAGTAACCCTCGCCCAGAGTACCGGCGGTGGGCACGGGTTGTCCAACCAGCTCGAAGTCCGGGTTGGTCGATGTAATAGCGGGCGTTTGGCCGCTCACGCCGAAGCCGTTCAGATTAATGAGCGCGTACTTGACCGTGCGCTCGCCATTGTCCATTGCGGGAAAGTAGTAATTCTCCCAGTTGTACAACTCGTTCTCATAGTCGATATAGAGTATCCAGGTGTCGTTCATGAATTCATTCAGGCTGTCGCGGGCCTGGTACATGGCGCCGATCTGGCCCATGGCGCCCGCCAGGGTGAAACCGATGCCGCCCACACCCATTGACTGAATTTGCGCCAGCTGCAGCGCCATGACATTCTGGGCAATGCCGCGAATGAGCGTGTTGACAGGCACATTGCCTGCGCGGATCGACTCGGAATTGGTAATTATTGCGGTTGCAGCGTCGGAGAGAAGGCCTGCAACCTGTATCCAGTCGCGGTAGTCAGGATCGACAAAATCCCGGTTCCACGTATCGATCTCTTCGACAATCTGCCCGCCATCGATGACGTACGGATCAGCGCCCTTGAGGCTGATTAAATAGCCCATGCGGTAAGGCCCCAGAGGATTGCCGGGCGGCGTTGTCGATATGATGCCCACGCCGGTAAAGGTGCCGACATCGATGCGCGCGGCGGGAACAAGCACGTCCTGCCCGTATTCGGTGAGTTCACGTCTTATGATTTCAAGGTCTTCGGCCTCAAGCTGCAGCGGGGAGAGGTCAAAGCTCTCCATATCCTGCGTGAACTGATACAGCGGCACGCCGCTGTTCACGGCCTCAGCCACAAGCTTCACGGCTGAAACGGACTCCTGCCGGAACAGCTGCTGCAGCACCAAATGCTCGAACACCGACCCCTGCATGCTCTCAGCGCGCAGAAAAGCGTCGCGCAGGTTCCAGTCCGGATCCTGCGGCACTGCCTGCACCCGCTCGGAAAGATCAACCCGGATATTGGTCTCAGTGATGCGCACGGGCCATACATCGAAAAGATAGGACACCTTCAGGTGCCGGGCAACGCGAACATCCGACGGGTTGCGAAACCAGCGCACGCCCAGCTGCCGGGCGATCAGATCAGCGTGCGTATCGAGCTGATAAAAATAGGAACTGCCGGTGATGTGCAGCTGCTCGCCCAGCAGACGGTCAATCTCTTTGGTACGCTCATCCAGAGCTCCGCCAAACCGCGCAATTGCCGCGGTGATGTTTTCTGAACTGCCCCGGCCAAGGCCAAGCACAATCGCGGTATGATCGCCGACTGTGGTGACGTAATCGCTTGTGCGGGACGGGTTTTTGACGTCCTCGCCCGGCCGGACGATTGACACGCGCAGGGTCTCCTCAAGGCCCATGGATATCTCTGCATCCTTGCCAAGGTTCTCCGCAACCAGGCGACCGTTCAGGCGCAGTTGCGGGCGCATGTAGATCATGTAGCAGGGTATCTCAAAAAATGTGCCTGTATATCTGGCAAGGGTTTTATAGTCTTCACTCGTTGAGGGCACATAGGACAGCACCAGGCGCTGGCCTGCCACCAGCGAGGTGGGCGCGTGATAGTCAATTTCAAGCGTTTCAAGCTCGATATCCAGATCAACGCCCCAGTAGGAAAGCTGCACGCACACCTGATGATGCTCTTCCAGGGGAACAGCGCTGTAGGGCCGGTAATGCGCCGGGTCGGTCTCAAAGGGCAGCGTTATCGGCAGAATCGGAAATGTCTCCTGCGCGACTTCATCATTGCCGTAAAAATCCCGCAGCTTCATGTCAGGATGAGCGTCCAGATAGTCCTGCAGCTGTGCCTGGTAATCCGCCGTGGCTGTTGTCATGAAATCCTGAAACGAAGCACTGTCGATATCAACCAGGCCGCTGTCGGCGATGCTGCTGAACTGATCAAGACTCTGGATGAACTGTTCAGCATCAAATCCCAGATCCGGGTCATGTATCGCCCCGGCGGTGCTTGTGTACTGCTTGAAAGCCGGGGCAAGCGGCACCCACAGTTTATGCCGTTCGCTCTCTTCGGTGCCGCGATAATCAGCGTAGGGCAGATACACTTCGACACAGGTGTGCTGGAATTTGGACTGCGCGACTGCGCTGCCGCGATAGAGGTCCTCGACATTGCCGATGTCGCCGGTTGAAAGGTAGTAGCCCACCATTTCAGGCGACTTCACCCCCAGCCACTGCATTGCGCGATCAATGTCAACAATTGCGCGGACCTCGGCGTAGCGGGCCGGATAGCCCGAATAGCGCAACAGGGCTATCAGAAGCGAGGCGATATCAACATCATTGCCGCAGCCTTCGGCAAGCGTCTGTGCGGACCCTTTGAGGCTGCCCCGGTAGGGCTGAAAGTCGATTGTGTTTTTAACCCACTCGTATATACGTATCGGGTTTTTGCCAAGTCTGTCGGCAAGCGCCCGGATGGAGGCGGTAAACACTACATCGCCCAGCTCATCCTCCAGCAGATCAGCGGCAACCGGAGGCGCAATTGCGGCAATCGTTGCCTGACGTACAAGACCGTGAACCGTGGAAAGGCCGGCAACCTGAATGGGCCGCACGTTTCGGGGCACATCCAGGTCCCAGGCCGCAACAGGAGAAAGCAGCGCATGTTGTGGCTGCCCGGCGGGCAGGGAGTCATTGGAATCGAATTTTACCATTGTAAAGGTGCCGTTCTCTGAGAGCAGGCCAATGCTGGGGCGGGGCGAGTTAAAGTTGTCTATCTCTGCCCTGGTCAGCTCGCGGCCTTTGGGCTTGACAATTTCGCCGGAAGTTTTGCGCTTCCGGGCGTCGCGCCCTTGTGCGCGCGAGTGCTCCATGGCCTTGCGGCGCTTGTTGCGGCCGCTGAGCATGCCCCGCTCGATGATATCGTCAATGTCGCCGTTTCTGATGCTCTCTGCCATGGTTGCAAAACGCTTCTGCAGGGCGGCTGACTGCGCCCGGTGGCGCTCCACAAAAATATCATCGACTCCGTTTGCAAGCAGCTCCTGCTCCATCTTCTCAAGCATCCGGTTAAGCTCGCCGGCGCGGCCGGCAAACCGGCCGGCACTTTTCAAGAACGCTGAGCGGGCTTTATCCGTGCGGCGCGTCTGCACATCTTCCAGTTGCCGGTCGAGCTGCTGCATGTGGCTTGACAACTCTTGGCCCAGCTGCTCGAAACGTTCATACGTGCCGGGATTGAACATGCCCTGGGCGAACAGCCACGGAACAAACACCAGACAAGCAGAAAGAATGACACCTGTAAGCAGAAACAGCTTTTTCATTAAAAAACTCCTTTAGTCTGAAAATGGATCGCCTTTTGTTGGTTTTTGGGTGGACACGGTGGACGTTGTGGACGGCGTGGACGCGGTGGACCGTGTGGACGATGTGGACCGGTGCTGTGATCGTACGCGGTAGAGGCGCTCGGTGAAACCGCCTTGGTTTTCAAAAGCCTGTGCCAGAGCAGCAAGCTGCCGGTCAAGCAGCGCGCAGGCAACGGCCAGGAGCACAAGGGCGCCGTTGGCGGCAATTTCGGAAAAGCCGGGGGTGGACGTAGGGGACTTTGTGGACGTGGTGGACGAAAAACCTTTATCAATAGTTTTTTCAAAATGTCCACTGGGTCCACCTTGTCCACAGTGTCCATTGCTGTGCACTTCCCGCGCCCACTGCGCAAATTCATCGGCAGTTGTGCAGCGACGGTCAACAAGGGCCTGCCTGCGCGCATCAGCACGCTGCCAGAGCGGCAGGCTCCTCTGGCGCAGGAAATCCTCATAGTCAACCCGCAGTTCCTCAAGGCTTGCGCGCGCCACACTGGTGAGCTTTAATTCCATTTTTTTCGAAGTGCCGGAAGCTTGGCTGCCCTCAGCAATGTTTTGCACGCCTGAGCGCGCAGCCTGCACCATATGGTCGCGCGTTCGGCTGCGTTTGTCAATATAGCGCTCGCAAAACCGCACGGTTACGTCATGCGCGATCCGGGCGACCTGAAAATTTTTCAGGCCGCGGTAGCCGCCGTGCTTTGGTATAAGAGGCTCAGTCATACTATGGTTCACATTCAGGCAGCGTGCCAATGAACGGCTCATGGCCGACATTCATGGAGCCCTGCCAGGAATCAACAATAACGGTTCCTGAAATAATGCCGCTGCTATTGGTGAGCTCGGCAAACGGAGCGAGCACGCTGCCCTTGACAGCACCAGCTGTAAACTCAAGCGAACGCGCTTCAAAAAAATTGAACAGCACCTGTCCGCGCAGCCAGCCCGGAATGGCCATGCCGACATGCGACACTTCGGCCTGCTCCCCGCTGATATTGATGATAACTGTTGCAGTGCGCGGGATATCCCGCAAGTGCAGGCTGCGCGCTCTGCGCAGCTGCTGAGCACTGATACTGAAAAGCTGGATGGGGCTTGAGCCGTCGCCGCGCAAAGTTAAAATAGCGGCACATGATGATGCGGTTCCGGTGGGCGCAAGTCCGCCAAGACGCGCCGAAAACAGACGCAAACGCGATGACTCCTGCGCGAAATCAAAGGGAAGCTCTGCGTTACCCGTGACCGTTGCGCCGCACGCCATGGTGCGCCGCACCACGCAAGAAACGCCGTCAACACTGCCGGCTGCAATGATGCTGCCCCGGTGAACCACGCCGCTGCTGTAGACAATATCGCCGCCGGATAAGAGCACAGGCTCTGAAGGCGCTCCGCGCGGCACCTGATTTGCCATGACGACAGTATGCAGCTCCGCATTACCGCCAGCGGCAATACGGCCTGAGATGACTGCATGCTGCGCACTCAACGCGCCAAGCGCAAAAATGCTGTAGCCCTGCGCAATGCCCAGATCATCGGCGCATTCAGACAGAGCGCGGATTGTAATGGTGCAGGTGTCGGGTATGCTGTCCATCTCACCGTCATTGACGATAAGCTGAACAATGTACGCACCGGCTTTATCTGCCGTAAATACGGGATTAATCAGTGTGCTGTCATTAAGCACAGCTGTGCTGCCATCAGGCGCGCTTAATATTGACCAGCGCCAGGTGAGGAAATCACCATCCGGATCAAAGCTGGCGGATGCGTCAAGCTGCACAGCATCGGCTGCGTTTAGCTTCCGGTCAGGCCCGCTGTCGGCAACCGGGCGGCGGTTGCGCGTCGTGACCTCGAGTTCAACAGGGTCGCTTGCATATTCAAAGTCGCGCACAGTGAGCTGCAACCGGTATGTTCCCGGCAGATCTGTCGTGAAAAGCGGATCTGGAACAAAACGGCCGGAAAGTTCGGCTACACTGCCCGCCGGCCGGACAACCATAATCCACTCGTAGCGCTCGATCACATCGCCGTCCGGGTCATGGCTTGCCGAGGCATCAAGCTGCACTGTTTCACCCGCATCAATGAGCAGGCTTTCGCCGACTACTGCAACCGGCGGGCGGTTGTCAGTTGTGACGAGCACACTGTTGCTCGGGCTTTGGCAGATGCCGTCGGAAACGCTCAGGCGCAGTTCATAGGTGCCGTGGCGATCGATCACAAGCGTTGGATTATACTGATCAGCGCCGACAAGCCCGGAAAAACTCTCCGGCGGGGCCGATGCGATCACCCAGCTGTATGTCAGGCTGTGGCCGTCAGGATCGTAGCTGCCCGACCCGTTAAGCTGTACGCTATCACCCACATGGGCAAGCACATCAACGCCTGCCGCGGCTACAGGGCAGCGGTTAAGAACCGCAACCGGGGCAAAGGCAAGGTTGTGCATTGCACCGTCGGTTTGTGCCGCCAGAAGAAGCACATAGTCTCCGCAGGCAAGAGCGCTGCTGTCAAGCACAAGCGTGCCGCTGCAGCTCCCCTCGTCGAAATAACAGGAATCCTCAAGCACCAGCGCCACTTCCTGCGTTGCTCTGTTGACGGCGCTGATGAACACCTGCGCTTCATCGGGAATAACTTTGCCGACAGCGCTGATGCCCCAGGTAAACAGCACATCCTGGCCCGGATGCACCCGCTCCGGTTCAGCGCTCACATGGCCGATAAGGCCCCTGCCCCCGCCCGCGCTGCGCGCAATGGTGAACTGAGTGCTGTCGGATGCAACCGGGGTACCGTCCTCGTCCTGCTCAATGCTCAGATTCAATGTATAGAGGCCGGGGGCATGCAGCGCAGTGTTCCATGCCTGCTCCCATGAGCGGCCAGCAAGCGGCGGCAGCACTGCAACGGTGTGCTCATCCGCATAGAGAACATCACCCCCGGGGCTGAGCAGCTCGACAAACGCGCTCAGGCCGGTAAAGGCATAATTCGGTGAAAAGCTCTGCAGCACTGTGCTGATACGCACCTGTGCATGATCATAATACAGCCGGCGCTCCGTGCTGATATCGGCTCTGATAGTTCTGTCGGCCAGGATCACAAAGGCGGCCTCGTCTTCAGCGCGGCGCTGACCGTCTTCAAACAGGGTTACGACAACACTCCACTGCCCGGCCGGCGCGCTGGCGGTGTTCCAGACAAGGTCATCGATAACGACCATGCCGCCGGGCGGCACAACAATAACCGTGGCCCGCGCAACCTGAGCAAACAGAGCGCCGGACGGATCATACACTGCAAGATCAAGCGTTACCACGCGCTCATGATCGAAGCTGTTTGTAACAGCAGCGCCGGCGAGGACATCCTCGGCCTGCACATAGCTCTCACGCTCAAGGCTCAGCTCGAGGCCAAGTCCGCCGGACTGCACATCAAGTTCAGCACTGCCCTTGTTGTTGGCCTCATTCTGCTCCCTGATCATAGTGTGGGGATCAGCCTGCACGATAATGCGGCACCTGCCTGCTCGACCGGCAGTGTCAAACAATGCGCTTACCGTGCGGCTGCCGCCATGGGGCACGATCTCATTGATGATGCGGCTTGCTATCAGGCTATCATCCGAGATCTCGCCGTCGTAGAAATGCACCACAACGCCGTCGACTGCAGCGCCATTATTGCGCACAGCGGCTGACACGCTGACCAGTGTGCCTTCAACCGGAGTCGTGTCTGCAAAGCTGATATCCGCATCGCGCACCTCGAGGTCAGGCAGGCTGCGCGGGGCAACGTCGATGGGCCGGATCGCGTGGTTGTTGACCCAGTTGACATCATTGACCTGATTGAGCGGATCGACTACAACATGAATATAATTGCGGCCCTCAAAGCCACGGGTGTCCCACTGCATAAAGATTATGTCGCTGGCACCGGGCGCAAGGGAGGCAAGCGTCTGATCGGAGTCGATCTGCTGCGTACCATTAAAAAAACGGACCACGGTGTCGCCGGAGACTGCATGGCCGATATTGCGCACCTGCGCTGCAATGAGCACCATACGGCCCTCGTCGGGCAGCTCAGGGCTGAACATGATATCAGTGGCTGCAACGGACAGGTCGCATTTGAGATCTGATACATTTTCAACTGCAAAAGTGCTCACACCATATCCTGCAACCCCCTCAAGGGTCTGGGCTTCGACACTGACGATATCGGTTCCGGCGATATGGCCTCTGCTCAGGACATGCGTGCCGATAAACAACCTGCCGATTTTCGCAAAAGCGATGCTGCGGGTGGCATTCTGATATTCAGTGATGGTGCCTGAGACCTGCTGCACGTTGTATGCATCGTCTTTAGACTCAACCGTTACGGTAACCGTTTCACCGGGCTTATACGAGGGTTTGTCAAACGATATTGTCAGTTCCGGCCCCGGCGTATACTCGGCCAGGGCCAGTGCGCGCACGGCAAGGGCTGTGGGGTTCGTGCTGCTGTTTGACATTCCGGCAAGAATGGGCCAGCCGCCATCTTCATTCTGCACGGCCAGCAGCCACTGAACGGCTTTTGCGGTTTCAGGACCCTGGTTATTGGTCGCAATGAGCGCGAGCAGAACACGCGCAGTAACAGGCACCGTGCTTTCATATTCACCCCAGCCGCCATCCGCATTCTGACGCTGCCGCAGCCAGGCAACAGCACCATTGATCTCGGACTGATAGCCTCCTAATCTGACGAGTATTTTTACGATTTCGGCAGTATATCCAATTGTTTCCCAGTTGGCCGAGCCGGTCTTTTGCTGCAGCAGCCATGTAATTGCCTTTTGTACGCAGGTGCGCTGGGTTCCGGTAAGAACGACATTTTTTGACAGCAGTCCCAGCAGCGACAGATTGGTACTATTAACATACGAAGGGCCTGTGTAGGGAGTGCCCCTGCTAAACCAGCCGCCGTCACTGTTCTGATTATCAAAAAGATATGACACCACGTTTGATATCGCGCTGCTTGTGCCGGTTGCGCTGATATCTGTTTCACCAAGCGCCCTGAGCACTGCCGCACCCGCTTCAAGAAGATGATGGGCGGCCTTGGAAAGCTCAGGGTTCCAGTTGCCGTTACTGATCTGGCTGCTGACACAGCGCATAAGAGCCTCTTTGATTGGTGCGTTATATCCGTCATGATCATTGACGATATTCAATGCCAGCATGGCCGATGACGTGGGGCTGGCCTGATCATACGGATACGGCATGTCCCCGTTCGGCTCGGTCATCATGGCCTTCAGCCACCGGTGCGCTTTTCGCATGTCAGCCCCGCCGCCTGTTGGACTGTGCCGGTAAAGACTCATGACAACCTCGGACGTAATGCGGGGATCCTCAAGCGGCGTGCTTGACAGGGAGGCTTCAACCCAGCCGCCGTTGGATGACTGTAAATTTTTAAGAGCACTCATCGTTGCCGTTATCTCGCCTGCATTTCTTCCGGTAAAGAAAAGCATATTGAGATATGCATGGGTTTCATCAATAGTGCCCTTGCGGTTTCCCTTATACCAGTTGACCGCCTTTGTAATCGCTGCCTGAGCGGCACTGTCGCTCCCATGAGAGGCCACATACAAGCCTACAACAGGGTAATGCAAAGCCCAGCGGCTGCTTGGTTCTCCAGTCTTCGAAGCCCAGAACCCGTCAGCGTTACAATTGTCAAGCAGCCATTGACGCGCCTTCGCTATGAAAGGATCATCCCTGCCTGTGCCGGCCTCCAACAGTGCCCAAACCGCATGCCCTGTTTGAGGCGGCGCATTATTCCACCCGCCGGCATCCTGCTGCTTGCTCTTCAACCATATAACCGCGTTCCTGATTGCAGGTGATGAGTTGTCCTCACCAGCAGCAAGCAGAGCAAGGACTGAATCTGCTGTTGCAGGAACGCTGTTTTCCCAGCTGCCGTTGCTTGCCTGCGTTTCAAAAACACGCTGAAAAATTGCTGCATACATGCCGATGAACTCAGGATCGAGATGCAGGCCTGAAACATGCAGCGCGTGAAGCACAGCAGCATTGGCCCGCGCGGGAGCAACATCCTCCCATCCGCCCAGACTGTGCTGGTGCTCTACCAGCCACTGCGCGCCCTGTGAAACCGCCCTATCCTTTTGGTTCTGTGAATACGTAATGGTAACCGTTGCAACGGCGATATTGTTGATTTCATTAATCTCGGTCAACCGGCCCTGGCCGGTTCCGTCGTCGTCAACAACGCCAAACAGTCGATACTCTCCTTCAGCCGGGTGGTTCCAGGTAAACGCGACATCTTCATACGCGCCCGCAGCAAGCCCGGAGGCTGCCTGTTCAACACCGAGCAGAATAGCGCCGGATGCCGGATCGCCGCTATAGAAGGCGACATCTATACCGGGATCAACATCCACGGTGCCGGCGTTGCTGACACGCACGGTGATTGCCGCGCTGTCGGGCAGGCTGTTTGAATTCAGACGCACACGCGATGCCGCGAGGTCGAGCACGGGATCCTCATCCGGCAGCCCCACGGTTACCGTAATAGACGCACTGTTATTGGCTGTGCCGGATTCAGCGACAAAACCGCCCGGATCGACCACGACATGCAGCGTGTGCGCGCCTGCCGGCAGGGAAATGGAAAAGGCGGCTGTTGCGCTGCTGCCCGCGGCAACAAGCGGCAGGCTCACACGGCAAAGCTCCGGACTGCTCTCAGGCGGTCCGCTGTATACAACCGCCTCGACATCGCGGGCATCATGCGTACCGATATTGCGTAAAACGGCATCCAGTGTGAAGGATTCTCCGGGCAGAAGACAAGCGGGATCGGATGAAAGGTCATCAGCGCTTATTGCCAGATCGGGCGCGCTGACCGGTATGACCATGGTGACTGTATTGTTATATTCATTTGTTTCAGCAACCGCGTTCAGATAATCGGCATGCACAAAAATACTTTGCGATGCGGCAAGCAGCGCAGCCTGCGCTGAAAAAGCAACGCGGGCGCACGAGTTCACCTCCAGCGAGTCAAAGGTCGCGAAAGCAATCGGCTGCATGCCCGCCTGCGGCTGACCGGCATACAGGGCGATATCGAAAGGCTCCACAACCGGACGGGAGCCATGATTGCACACCGTCGCGTACATGGTTACGTCGTCTTCGATCGACGGGTTGGCCGGAGAAAACTCAAGGCCGTGCGCAATAATCGCGAGATCGGGCCCCGGATCGTGCTCAACCATAAATGAGGCTGAGGCACTATTGTTCTCTTCATCCACTTCGGCAAAGCTCTCTTCCGGATCTACGAATACGTACAGGGTCTGCTCGCCGCCGCGGCCGGCAGTGTCGAACACGCCGCTTGCGTACAGCGACTGCCCCGCGCCGAGCCAGGCAATCGTCGCGAGGGAATCAAGGACCAGGCTGCCGCCGCTGTGCGGATCGCCATCAAACACGCCGAAGGTGACGCCTGCAAGGCCGACATTGCCGTGATTGCTGATCCTGAACCTGACGATAACGGGATCGCCGGCATGCGGCATGGCAGGCGATATGCTGAAATCATCGACTGCGAGATCCACGACATCCTGAACACCAAGCACGTTCACTGTGTTAGAAGCGATATTGTTATCCGGCACCATATCCTGCTGCACCGGTGAAGCGCTCACGCGCACAAACATCGTGTACATTCCAGCCTCAAGCCGGACGCCGTCAAAACTCAGTTTGGCGCTGACACCCTCGCCGACATCGACCCCGCTGAATGTGTGCACAAGGGTGCTGCCCCCCAGTGCGTCGACGGCATAGATATCGACCACGGCATCGCGGGCAGCGATATCGCCCCGGTTAAGGATTGCGGCAGTAATGCATAGCGGTTCATCTTCGCGCGGACAGGCCGGTAAAAAGGAAATGCCGGCTTGCTCAACAGCAAGATCCAGACCCTGAATCACGCCCGGCACAACCGTGAACGTGCAGGCGCTGTCATTATTAGCGAAGTTTTGTTCAACAATTCCGGGGCCTGCGTAAACCGACACCACGTAGCCATAGGCCCCGGCCGGCAGCGTCAGATCGAAATCAGCCCGTCCGCTGCACCCGCCGCAGACATTGCCGAGCGCCACCTCAAGCAGGGGAGCGCTTGTAGCCGGATCGCCCTCATACACACCCACGGTGACAGGACCGGCATCGGCTTCACCGAGGTTTTTAACAGTGGCCGACACAGTAAAAGGCTCACCGGCTGACGGCGAGGATGTGCTCAGCTCAATGTCCGTGATTGTCAGGTCAGGCAGAGTGACCGAAGTCAGGCTTTTAACCGCTACATTGTCGGCAGTGCTGATCTCGGCAATAAGCTCACGCGGGTCGACGACTGCATACAGATCAGCCCGGCCCGGCTCCTGACCCAGCATGAAGCCTAATTGAACATTCGCGCTGCCGCCCGCTGCCAGCAATGCAACCTCGCCGCTGTCAAGAAACTGCCCGTCGGCTGTCGGGTCACCCAGATACAGCTCGATCTCTATGTTTTCAGCCGCACGGCTTCCGGTATTGCGCACCTCACAGGTAACCGTAACCTGATTCCCTGCGGCCGGATATGCCGGCTGCAGCCGGATGCCGGAGGAATGCACCTGCAGATTCGGAAGGTCGATGCCGGCGCTTGCATGCAGGGCTGCAAGCGCAAGCGCTGTGTCGCGAACCCGGCCGTTCCAGCTGCCGCTGCGTGGATCCTGAACACTCAGCAGAAAGGCGCGCGCACCGGAAACGGACTGAGCCTTACCGCCTTCTGCCTGAAGAGCAAGAATCGCCAGAGCGGTTTCAATAACGCTGCTGCCATCCTCGCCGAAACCGCCGTCAGCGTTCTGATGCCCGGAGATATAGCCTGCCGCCCGCTCTGCAAAAGACAACAGGTTATAGCGTGCCCGCAGCCTGTTCATGACGATAAGCGCCCGGCACGTCACATCAAAACTATCCGGTCCAACTGCGTGCCAGGAAAAAGCACCATTATTGTGCTGACGGTCAGTGAGATAACCAAGGGCCGAAGCGATGGGATCACCATCAACACCCGCCAGAACAAGCCCGTCCAGCGCCAGTATGCTGTCAATTACAGAGCTGGGATACCCGTCCGAAAAACCGAAACCTCCATCTCTGTTCTGCTGATCAAGGAGTTCGTCAACGTCCTGATGAACTGCATGCGCGTCATCGGCCAGGGCCATTATCTTCCGCGCCAGGTAATCGGTTGCAATAGGCTGCTGAGCGCTGAGATAGCTCTGAGCCGTCGAAATATCCAGGCCGCTGCCGAGATAGAGCTGCGCGGCCTGCAGTACCAGCGCCGTATCGAGAACCGGATCCGGGCCCCAATGCCCGTCAAATGAGTCCTGAGCCTGCTCAAGCCATGACAGCGCAGCAGTCACCTGTTGCACGGGAGTGCCAGCGTGAGCCGCAGGCAAAAGAATACATACAAACAAAACTGCCGCAAGCGCACTCCTGATTGTTTCAAACTGGCGCATAGCCCCTCACGGAAATACGTACATTTCAGAGTTATTAACCGCGATAATCCTGACGTTACGCTTACATACGGATACGCTCCTTACGGGCAGCCGGTACATGCACTCGTGTATTGTCGCAAAGCGCTGCGGTTTATTCCCGATGCAGCGCAAAAAAAATCTAAAAGCTTCGGGCACTGTGGCCCGGGCGATGCGGCGCAGGAATGCCCGATCAGCGCACTATGCCTTGACAGGCATGCGCCCGGAATTTATACTCGTTGAGAAAAAAGACATCCGGCCGGTCACACTAATCCGCAGGCTGTTCAAAAATGCTCAGATGCAAGGCGCACGAGGTCATGATTTGTAAGGGCACGGCATGCCGTGCCCCTACCGTACGCCGCAGTGACGAATGATGTGTGCAACGCAGCAGATGGGCATTTTTCAACAGCCGTTTAGAAAGCATGAACATCTATGAGCGCACGATTGATCCCCAATGAACTTGTCAAGGCAACCAGCGGCAGGCTTGCAGCCGGCAGCGCCCTTACCATGCTGAACGGCGTGTGCGTGAGCGCGGCCACGGTCACCCAAGGCTGTTTGTTTGTGCCCCTCACCCTGAACACTGCCGACGGACATCGCGATATCGACGCGGCTTTGCAAAAGGGTGCCGGAGGAGTCCTGTGCGCGCGATCAAGCGGGAAAACCGCTGGTGTGGTTAAAAAATGGCCGGGTAAAATCGTGGTGGAGGTCGATGATGCGCTTGAGGCCCTGCTGAATCTTGCCTGCTACTGGCGGCATAAGATCAACGCGTGCGCTGTTATCGGCTCACCCGGCAGCGAACCGGTTTTGAGCCGTGCGCGCGAAATGCTTACAGCTGAAAAAAAACCCCTGCATGTGCGCTGCACACGCGACTCGCTGCATACGGCCGCCCTGCGCCTGCTTGAGCTGAACGCCAATCATGGCTGGGTGCTGCTTGAGCTCGCCGAGGACTGCGCCGCAACAGCTGCGCGCCTCTGCGCCATGAGCATGCCCGCAGCAGCGGTGATCACGGCTGACGGACCGGCTGCGCGCGCGCTGCTGGACGCGCCCGATCCGCCGGCTGCCGTTTTCGTGCCCGCAGGCGCACGTTCAGCAAGCCTGCCCGGGCGCACCGGTGTAAAAATTATTGTCTGCGACGCGGACTGCGGAAAAACAAAGCAGCCATCAGGCAGCGGACCTGAAAGCGCCCATCTCAGCATGGCACGCTGCCTCGTGCGTTATCTGGGCTGTGACGCGCCCTGAAACCAGCTTGCGCAAATCCTGAAAAATACGCTATACTGCGCCCATCAGCCGAAAAACGGCTGCAGATGAATCGCTTGGCGCTGGTGGGTTTGCAGCACCAACAGCACTAACAGTGTGTTGAAAAAATTTTTTCGCACAGGCTGTTCAAAAATCGTTCAGATGCAAGGCGCGCAAAATCATTTTTTGTAGGGGCACGGCATGCCGTGCCCCTACCGTACGCCGTAGTGACGAATGACGAGCGCAACGCAGCAGGTGGACGTTTTTCAACAGCCTGCTAAACATCCGGCACTCGCCGTGCCGGCCTTCAGGTCTCAGCCGATGCCTTCCAGACGTATCGCCTACAACTGGCAGTCCTTCATCCTGCGATTCGTCATTCCGACAAGCTTAACCATTTCCCTGTTCATTCTTGCCATATTTTTCATGCTGATCCCGCTGATTGAGAAAAACAGCATGGACCGCAAGCGCGAAATGATTCAGGAGCTGACCCGCTCGGCCTGGAACATTCTGGCCAAGCTCGAAAACGATGAAAGAGGCGGACTGCTGACGCGCGAGCAGGCCCAGCAGCAGGCCATCGAACAGATACGCAGCATGCACTACGGCCTCGAGATGAAGGACTACTTCTGGATCAACGACATGCACCCGCGCATGGTCATACACCCCTATCGCAATGATCTCAACGGCCAGGACGTTACTGACTACCAGGACCCGGACGGCAAATACATCTTCCGTGAAATCGTGGACACTGTTCGCAAAAACGGCTCCGGATTCGTGCACTACAAGTGGCAGGCCCGCGACAATATCTATCATATCGTGCCCAAACTCTCATTCGTGAAAGGCTTTGCGCCCTGGGGCTGGATCATCGGCACCGGCATCTATATTGATGACGTCAAGGCTGAAATAGCGACGATCAACCGCAGCGTCATTCTGTTCTCAGGCATTATCCTGCTCATTATGATGCTGCTCATGGGCAGCATATTAAGCATCAGCTACAAGGCGCACCTGCAGCAGCTGGAAGCCGAGGCTGAGCTGCAGCAGACCCAGTCAAGTCTGGCGATGTCCGAAAAAATGGCCTCGCTGGGCAAACTCTCTGCCATGGTGGCCCATGAAATCAACAATCCCCTGGCAGGGATCCTGTCGTATGCGCGCCTGACCGGACGCTATCTCGAGCAAAAAAACTGCACTGAGCACATAGACACTATCCGCGAGAATCTGACCCTGATTGCAAACGAGGCCAAACGCTGCGGCAACATCGTCAAAAACCTGCTGCAGTTCGCGCGCCAGAGCGTCGGCGATGTCGGGCCCGCGCACTTGAATGAAATAATCTCGGTCAGCGCGCGTGTCATCGACCACAGCGCCCGGATGAAAAAAATCGACCTCAAAACAGAACTTGACCTGGGAGACGATGTGCTGCAGTGTGATGCCGGCGCCATTCAGCAGATCATGGTTGCGCTGATAGTCAATGCCATAGAGGCCTCCACCGAAGGCAGCGATATCATTCTTGCAAGCGACTGCACTGATCCCGATCATATCATCCTGCGCATTCGTGATTTCGGCTGCGGCATCCCTGAGCCCAATCTGCATAAAATATTTGAGCCGTTTTTTTCAACCAAAGAATCCAATAAAAGCCTCGGGCTGGGGCTGGCCGCCGTGTACGGCATTGTGCGGCGGCATGCCGGCACGGTCAAGGTCGACTCTCATCCGGGCAGCGGCACCACCTTCACCATCCGGCTGCCCAGGCGGCACGTGCCGGAATCGGCATAAAAAATCTGAGGCCTGAACACAGGCAGGTGTGACACATTATCGAAAAAGGAGCCCCAGCAATCATGAAGCCATCTGATATCGGAATACTCATCGTCGATGATGAAGCCTCGGTGCGCGACGCGCTGCATAAATGGTTTGAGTTTGACGGCTATCGGGTCGACAGCGCCGCTGATGCGCAGATAGCGCTGGGCAAGCTGCAGGACGCCGCCTGGGACATTGTGCTGCTGGACATCAAGATGCCGGGCATGGACGGCCTTGAGCTGCAGCGGCGCATCAAGGAAATCGACAAGGACATCATCACGATCATGATCACCGCGTTCGCCTCGGTTGACACCAGCATACAGGCGCTTAAGGAGGGCGCGTTTGACTATATCGTGAAGCCGGTCGACCCTGATGACATGGGCCACCTGATCAGAAACGCGGTCGAGCAGCGCCGGCTCTATTATGAAAACCGCCAGCTGCGCAGCCAGATCGAGGAGCTGAACCTGACCGACGACATTGTCGGCCAGAGCGATCAGCTCAAAGCCGTGCTCGACAAGGTCGCCACGGTCGCGCCGACCGATTCAACCGTCATGATCCGCGGCGAGAGCGGCACCGGCAAGGAGCTGATCGCGCGGGCGATTCACTCCAACAGCAACCGGCGCTACTTTCCGATCATCACCATCAACTGCGGCGCCTATACCGAAGGCCTGCTTGAAAGCGAACTGTTCGGCCATGAAAAAGGCGCCTTTACCGGGGCACTGTATCAGCGCCGCGGTAAGCTGGAAATGGCCGACAAGGGCACCATCTTTCTGGATGAAATCGGCAACATCGGCATGAAGATGCAGATGGATCTGCTGCGGGTGATCGAAACACGCCAGTTCTGCCGCCTGGGAGGCGACAAGACCATCAGCGTCGACTTCCGCATTATCTGCGCCACCAATAAGGATCTTGAAGCAGCCGTGCGCAGCGGCTCGTTCCGCGAAGACCTCTACTACCGGCTCAATGTTTTTTCTATCACCCTGCCGCCCCTGCGTGAGCGCAGAGATGACATCGCCCGCCTGGCACGCTTTTTCGTCAACAAGTTTTCCCTGGCCATGAACAAAGGCGGCATGGACATGGCCCCTGAGACCATTGAGCTGCTTGAGCGCTACAGCTGGCCCGGCAATGTGCGCGAGCTGAGAAACGCCATTGAGCGGGCCGTGGTCAGCGCGCGCGGCACCACGATTACCCCGGCTGACCTTTCGTTCCCGCTGCCCGCGCCTGCCGGTGATGACGCGCAGGAGGCCGGATCGCTTGAAGACGTTGAGCGCGGCCACATCAAAAAAATATTGCGCACTACCGGCGGCAACATTGCGAAGGCTGCATCCATTTTAAAAATAAGCCGCCTGACGCTCTATAAAAAAATCGAAAAATACCGGCTCAAAAAATAAGAGGCCGCTCCCCCCTGCAGGAAGCGGCCTCTTGAGGCATCGCACGACAGCAATGCCCCGAACGTGCGGCAGGCAGCCCGGCAGAGGGGCGGACAGGATGTGCTGTCCTTGCATGGCGTGCGCACTGTGCGCACAATGAACATCGGGTGCATCGCGGCCGGATGGGCGCCGGCACTTGATACGGAGCCTGTTCTTCAAGGCGCCTGTAGAAAAGCAGTGGAGGGGGCAGAGGCGGGATCACAACCGGACAGCAGGCGGCGGGAGTATGAGGAGACCCGCCCCTCTGACGGAATGCCTGATATGTACCTGAGAAAGAACGCGCTGCGCAGCCTGACGATTATGCCCTATATCTACATCGTTCCGATCGCCGCTCCGGCCGCTCACTGGCTTGCGCCGCTTGAGCGGGCGCTTGCAGCCTGCTTCAGCCTGCCGGTCAGGCGCACGCACTGTGACATCGACCTGGAACAGACATTTGACACCGGAAGGGGCCAGTATAATTCATCGCAGATACTGCTGCAGCTTATCAGAAAAGCACCCCCGGATACGGCCAGGATACTGGGAGTGGCAGCTGTTGATCTGTTTGTCCCGATTCTCACCTACGTATTCGGCGAGGCCCAGCTGGGCGGCATCGGCGCGCTGGTATCGACACACCGGCTTAACAGCCGGATGTACGGCCTGCCCGAGAATGAGCCCCTGCTGCAGCAGCGGCTCATCAAGGAATCCATTCACGAGCTGGGGCACACCTTCGGCCTGCTGCACTGCACAACACCGGGCTGCGCTCTGAATGCCTCAACGTATGTCGAAGACATCGACCAGAAAAGCGATCAAATCTGCGCTGCATGCCGTGCATGCATCACGGATTATCGCTCCGCCTGATCCCCGATTAATGACTCAAGAACATGATAATACTGCTCGTGGCTGAGCATGTCTGCCAGGCTGGCGATCTGCTCGCCGCCGTCATGCAGGGTCGGGCCGAGCTGTGCTGATCCGGCCTCGATCATGGCGCCGACGGTTTCAGATACGGACTGTTCGCACTGCTCATACCACTGCCGGGCTTTTTTGCCGAACAGCAGATGCTGCAGGTCATGCTCAAGATTGTCGGGCTGCAGCGCTATCAGCCAGCCGCTCTCCCAGGAGTCATCCACAATCAGCTCGGGAGATTTGACCAGCTGCGCGTTCACCGCGCTCACCGTGCCGCTCACCGGAGAGATAAGCTCAAGCACATGCTTGTCCTGAATGACATGGGCGAATACGCGGCCCTGCTCGACCCGGTCTCCGGGTTTGGGCAGCGAAACCGCGCGCACCTTCACGACAAAGTTCGTCAAAATGCTGTCAATGCCGATACGCACAAGGGCCGGATTTTCAACCCGGGCCCAGCAGTGCTGGCGGTTGAAAAACAACGCTTCATGCACACCGGCCTCGGGCTCAAACGCGCGCTCGCTGTGAGCGCAGTTGAGCGCAGGAGCAACGCCGAAATCATTGCGCATAACCCGGTCAAACATGCAGGTCTCGCACTGATAGTTGCGCGTGCACAGCTTGTATGAAATCAGCCCGGTGTCCATCCACACGCATTTGTTCTCGTGCTCGGGGATCACCTGATGTTTTGCAGTCATAGCGCACACTCCGTTTTTGCTTTATTCTGACAGCATACGCTGCTCCGGAACGGTTTCTGCTTTTTGTTCAGCATGGCTGCGTGCAGCAATCAAAGCCGGAGCCCGGGCAGCCCTGCGGTTCGTCCCCTGCACTCCCCGCAGGGCCGCCCGATCTGCCGGTGTTTATTTTTTCTCCTGTTTCACTTTCTCACCACCGTCAGCCATGGTAGCACCCAGCGCGGGCTGGTACATGACACCCGGCAGCGGCGCGACAGCGGCCCGGGGCTTGAGCGTCATGGTGAACATGGCGCCGATGACCAGCAGCGTGCCGGCAATCATAAATGAGGAGGAAAAACTGCCGGTTGCGCCCATAACCATCTGGGAAAGCCTGCTCATCACGAATCCGCCAACTCCCCAGGCGGTAAACAGCAGACCGTAGTTAATGCCGAAATTCTTGAGACCCCACATATTCTTGCTGAACGCGGGGAATAGCGAAAGGTTTGTGCCGTAATTGAAGCCGATAAAGGTAGCCAGCAGTACCAGCAGCAAGGCGCTGGAGTTCTGCGAACCCACGATCGGAATACAGGCGGCCATCATAAGCGCCTGCAGCACCAGCATGATCAGCAGCGTGTTGCTGCGGCCGATCTTATCCGAGAGTATGCCTGCCACGACACGGCCGGCGGCATTGCCGATTGCCATGATGGCCACCGCAATGAATGCAGCCTCGCCCAGGCTCTTTTTAGCCATGTCGCCCACATTACCGATCACCATCAACCCGGCGCCCGCACCGATAAAGTAGATGAACCACAATTTCCAGAAACTGCCCGAGCGCAGCATCTGCATCGGTGCAACGTTGTTTTCGGCAACAGGAGCCTTGGATTTTGCAGCGGATGCGCCGGCAGGCACATAGCCCTTGGGGGGGTTTTTGAGAAAGGTTGACAGCACGCAGACAACAACCAGAAAGGCCACACCCAGAATCATCATGCCCTTCTGCAGCCCGACCGTGCCGACCAGGTACTTGGAAAGCGGGGCAATATACACCGATGCAAGCCCGAAACCGGACACGACCAGTCCTGCGATCAGGCCTGTTTTAGCGGCCGGGAACCATTTCAGGGCCGGGGGCGTAGCTGCTGAATAGCCGAAACCGATGCCCGCTCCTGCAAGTACGCCGAACCCAAGAGCCCAGACAGCATAGCTTGTGGTCTGCGAAATCCAGATAAACCCGATACCCACCAGCAGGCCGCCGATCATGGCGGTCCACTTCGGGCCGATCTTATCCTGGCATTTGCCGGCCAGAATCATCGAAAATGCAAACACAAGGCAGCACAGTGCATAAGGGTCATTCAGCTTTGCCATATCCCAGGCAAAAGCGCCCTCGCCGCCTTTTGTGATGGATTCGGCGATCGCGCCCTTGAAAACACTCCACGCGTAGAGAACACCAAGGGCCAGGTTAATGCCGATTCCGGCCATAGTTACGGACCAGCCTTTGTTTCTTACCGCTTCTGACATGTGAGCCTCCTTCTGAAATATGTTTTTCAAGTACCGTACAACCTGTATTGGTTTACATTCGTGTTCATGAAAGAAACACTTTCAATAATCATGCCAATTTGACACAGGCGCAACACGACAATTAGTCACATACATAATCGTGCATATACATATAAATTTATACTTAATTTATTAATAAATTTAATTAATTGCTTTTTACCATAGAAAAATATGTGTTTATTTTAATAACACTGCGATGCGAGGATTAAAATCTATATAAAAAGATAAGGAAAACTAGATGATTATAGCTTGGCAGGTGTGTTTACAGACTGAACATCTGTATGTTTTTTTTCTTTACACTAACCGCAAAATTAGGCCGGTACTGAGGTTGCCTGTCTTTTTTTCTGTCATAAACTAAAAAAAACAGGCCGAAGCGGCTCGAAGAACCCACGAAGAACCTATGCTGACCAGTCCTTGAGCTGCTGAACCACTCGCTCAAGCACATCGCCGGATGAACCTTTAACGATATAGGAAGAAATGCGTCCGGTAAGCGGGGTAGGCGATGGGTTAATTTCAACAACCTGTGCGCCGGCGTCATGGGCAATATCAGCCATTGAGGCTGCCGGATAGACCATGGCGGATGTGCCGATCACGAGCATCAAATCGCAGGTCGAGGCCTCACGGTGCGAGCGCGTGAGCGCCTCCGAGGGGATCGCCTCGCCGAAAAACACGGCATCCGGCTTGACCGGACCGCCGCACTGTGCGCAGCGCGGGGGCAGCTTCTCAAGATCGACCTCGGCGCTGGGCACCCGGTAGCCGCAATCCATGCAGGAAACCGACTGCAGATGGCCATGAAACTCAATAACCTCGCGATTGCCGGCAACATGATGCAGGCCGTCGACGTTCTGCGTGATGATCGCGCACAGCTTGCCCATGCGCTCAAGCTCTGCCAGCGCGTAATGCCCCTTGTTCGGTTGTGCCTTCAGAATTTCGCGCTGCATGTCGCTGAGCATGATCCAGGCCTTGGCCGGCTCGTAGCGCAGCGTGTTGATGTGGCCGTACTCTTCGGGATCATATTTTTCCCACAGCCCTCCGGGGCCGCGAAACGAGGCTATGCCGCTCTCAATCGACATGCCCGCCCCGCTCAGGGCCACGATTCGGGAGGCCTTCTGAATATCGCGGGCAAGCCGTACAATCTCGCTTTCGGGCACCATGCCATAACCTCCTGCAGCAGATTAATGTTTATACCCGGCCCTGCAACGCAGCTCTCGGAAGCACCGGATTATAAGGGGTAGTCTTCATCATAGAGGCCGTAGCGGTGCGCACCCGTACGGGCATCGGCTTCATGGCCGTCACGATACACATAGTAATTGTTAATATAGTACTGTATATCGCCGTACATGGCATCCCATTTTTTTAATGTTCCGCTGCGCCGGCACAGCACATAGTCATCGATAATTACCTGGATTTCCTTCATTAAAAGCAGGCGGATTTCAGCATCGACCTTTGCATGGGCATCGCTTCCCGGTGCCAGGCTCTTAGCTTTTTTCAGCAGCCGCTCGACATCACCCATTATCTTATCGAAGATATCGCTGCGCTCTCCGGGATCGAGCTTCAAACGGCCGCGCAACCGAGCAGTACCATGAAGTTTTTTATAGAGTTGCTCTACCTGGCGCAGGCTCATGAGGGAAATCCGGTACATGTATATTGATGTTTGTGGGCAGGTTTATATGACTGCATATACCAGACGCGGCACAATTTCAAGCATAAAAAAAAGGCCTCAGCAAAAATGCTGAGGCCCGTATACTGTATTGCGGTAAAATAAAGCTCTACTCCGCCTTTTTAGCCTGTTTAGCCTGTTTCTTTTTCGCGCCGGTCTCGCTTGCCTTGGCAACACTCCATTCCAGAATCGCCATCGGCGCATTATCGCCAGGCCTAGGGCCGATTTTGACAATACGGGTATAGCCGCCCTGTTTTTCTTTAAACCGGGGCGCAAGCTCATCAAACAGCTTCTTGGCTGCGGTCTTGGTCCGTACGGTTTTTAGACTGACCCGCAGGGAATGCAGATCGCCGCGCTTGCCCAGCGTGACCATCCGGTCAGCCAGCCGGCGTATTTCCTTGGCGCGCGTATCTGTCGTTTCGATACGCTCATGTTCGATAAGCGATGTCACCATGTTGCGCATCATGGCGTTGCGGTGGCTTGCGTTCATGCCCAGTCTTCGGTACGCTTTCAAATGTCTCATGATACCAGTCCTACCTATTCTGCACTGTCGTGTGATGCCTGCGTGTCCGCCTGACGTTCGGCAGCGCTGCGCGCCGAGAACCCGTCCAGTTTCATGCCAAGCGCCAGACCCATTTCAGTTAAAATTTCCTTGATTTCGTTGAGCGACTTGCGGCCGAAATTCTTGGTCTTCAGCATTTCGGGCTCGGACCGCTGCACAAGCTCATAGATATATTTTATGTCGGCATTGCGCAGACAGTTTGAAGAGCGCACCGAAAGCTCCAGTTCATCGATACTGCGGTACAGATTTTCATTAAAGCTCTGCGGCTGCGGTTCTTCATCAATGAGATCTTCAAGCTCTTCCTCGAAATTGACAAACAGCCTGAACTGGTTCTGCAGCAGCTTGGCGGCATAGGCCACCGCATCTTCCGGGGCTATCGTTCCGTCGGTCTCGACCTCGAACGTCAGGCGCTCGTAATCGGTTATTTTACCGATGCGCGAGTGGGTTATCGTGTAGTTTGCACGCCGCACCGGGCTGAAAATCGCATCAATGGGAATGGTACCGATCGGGGCCTCTTCGTCCCTGCCGCGCTCGGAGGGCCGGTAGCCGACGCCGGTTTCGACCGTCAGCTCTATGTTCAGCTTGGCATCAGCGCTCAGCGTGGCGATATGCTGGTCGGGGTTGACAACCTCAACATTGCTGTTGACGGCGATATCGGAGGCCGTGACCTCTCCCGCACCCTTATACGACAGCGTCAGCGTTTCAGGTCCGTCGGATGCAAGCTTCAGCACCACGTTTTTCAGGTTCATGATGATTTCGGTCACATCTTCACGCACCCCGGGAATCGTGGAAAACTCATGGAGAATACCATCAATCCGCACGGCCGTGATGGCGGTACCCTGAACAGCGGACAGCAAAACCCGGCGCAGCGAGTTACCGATGGTAATACCGAACCCGCGCTCGAACGGTTCAGCGGTGAATTTTCCGTAGGATGCGGTCAGGGTTTCTTCGTCCACTTCAAGGCGCTTGGGCCTGATAATCGATCTCCATTTACGAAGCATAGTTCCTCACCTTCAACATGTTTGTGTTCGTATCGACTGCCTGCTCCAGTTGCGCGCCCGTTTACTTGCTGTACAATTCAACGATGAGCTGCTCTCTGATCGGAGCAGTTATTTCGGAGCGTTCCGGCACGGCAAGCACCTTGCCCGCGAACTGCTCAACGTTGAGCTCCAGCCAGCGCGGAATTCCCCGCTGTTTGGCGGTGTCCATGGCATCCTTGATGCGCTGGATCTTGCGGCTGCTCTCACGCACGCTGATAACATCCTCGGGCTTCAGCAGGCAGGAAGGAATATCGACCTTCTTGCCGTTAATCCGGAAATGACCATGCTTGATCAGCTGCCGGGCCTCGTTGCGCGAGCCGCAAAAACCCAGCCTGAACACCATGTTGTCAAGACGGCTCTCAAGGGTCGCGATCAGGTTTTCGCCGGTAACGCCCTTTTTCTGACTGGCCTTGTGGTAATACGTGCGGAACTGCTTTTCCAGAACGCCGTACATGCGTTTAACCTTCTGTTTTTCACGCAGCTGCTCGCCGTAGGCCGAAAACTTGGCCCTGCCCTGCCCGTGCTGTCCGGGTGCGTACTGCCGGCGGTCAAAAGCACAGGAATCCGTGAAGCAGCGCTCCCCCTTCAGAAAAAGCTTCATATTTTCCCGGCGGCATTGCCGGCACCGTGGTCCTGTATATCGTGCCAAAAGGATTCTCCTTTCTCTCTATGAGAACAAGTGACCATCAATAAAACTGTGCATTACACTCTTCTGCGCTTGGGCTGACGGCAGCCGTTGTGTGGAATCGGGGTGCGGTCGCGTATGTGCGTAATCGAAAATCCGGCAGCCTGCAGGGAGCGTATGGCAGCCTCACGGCCGGAGCCCGGACCGCGCACCAGCACTTCAAGGCTTTTAACGCCGTGCTCCTGTGCTTTTTTGGCTACATCCTCTGCGGCCTGGCTGGCCGCAAACGGTGTGCTCTTGCGCGAGCCCTTGAAACCGACTGAGCCGGCGCTTGACCAGGCGATCACATTGCCGATGACATCGGTAATGGTGATGATGGTATTGTTAAACGTCGCCTGCACATGGGCGATCCCGTTCGGAATATTCTTCTTTTCGCGTTTTTTCTTTATAATTTTCTTTTTGCCAGCCATGGGTCGTCCTTACAACCTCCTATTTCTTCGGTGCAATTTTTTTGCCGGCGATTGCGCGGCGCGGTCCTTTGCGTGTACGCCCGTTGGTATGGGTCCGCTGTCCGCGAACCGGCAGGCCCTTACGGTGCCGCAGGCCGCGATATGCGCCGATTTCCATTAAGCGCTTGATATTGAGCGACGTATCCTTGCGCAGATCACCTTCAACCTTGAAATCCCTGAAGATGATATTCTGGATTGAGGCTACTTCCTGCTCGCTGAGCGAATCGGCGCGCCGCACAGCGTCGATGTCGGTCTTCAACAGAATCTTTTCGGCTGTCGCCTGTCCGACGCCGAAAATGTAGGTCAGCGCGACACCGATCGGCTTGTTTCTGGGTATGTCTACACCGGCAATTCTAGGCACTTCCTGCTCTCCTTTGAGATATGGCTGCTACCAGCTAACCCTGTCTCTGTTTGTGTTTTGGATTTTCACAAATAACCCGCACAACACCTTTGCGCTTGATTATCTTGCACTTCTCGCACATTTTTTTAACCGATGATCTGACTTTCATTTCCCGTCCCTGCGTACTGTTAAAAGGAGTCCGATTTACTTCGAGCGATACACGATCCGCCCGCGATTAAGGTCATAGGGCGAAAACTGAACCGTCACGCGGTCGCCCGGCAGTATTTTTATATAATGCATTCTCATCTTGCCGGATATATGCGCCAGCACTTTATGTCCGTTTTCAAGCAGCACACGGAACATCGCGTTCGGCAGGGTTTCCAGTACTTCGCCTTCCATTTCGATCATGTCATCGCGTGGCATATTCCAGAAAACCTCATAGGCTGCGCTTCGCCACCGGTTCCGCGGCTGTTACCGTCTGCCGCGTCCGCCGATTTTTTTACCCTTGTCAAGAAATCCGTCATAGTGACGGGCAAGCATATGCGATTCAATCTGCCCGACCAGGTCGAGCGCGACGCCGACCACGATCAGCAGCGCCGTGCCGCCGAAATAAAACGGTATGTTAAACTGATAAATCAAAATCGTCGGCAGCACACATACGGCCGAGATATACAGAGCCCCGACAAAGGTGATGCGCGTCAGGACCCAGTCGATATATTCAGCGGTTTTTTTGCCGGGACGGATCCCCGGAATATAGCCGCCCTGTTTCTTCATGTTGTCGGCGACATCAATCGGATTGAACGTCACCGCGGTGTAGAAAAAACAGAAGAAAATTATCAGCACCACATAGATAACATTATAAAAAAGGTGCCCCGGGCTCAATGAGTTCAACAGGCTGTCGATAAACGGATAGGCATCCTTCATCTCCTGCGGCATAAACTGTACGATGGTCAGAGGAAACATCAGTATCGATGACGCGAAAATTGCCGGTATAACACCCGCCGTGTTGACCTTGAGCGGCAGATGCGTGCTCTGGCCGCCATACATCTTCCGGCCGATGACCCGTTTGGGATACTGTACCGGAATGCGCCGCTGGGAGCGCTCCATGAAAATAATACAGCCGATCACGACTACCATGAGGGCAACAATAAACAGGATGGTCACCGGGCCCATTTCGCCGGTCTGCATGAGCCGGAAGGTATTAAAGGATGCCGACGGCATGCTGGCAACGATGCCGGCAAAAATGATCAGTGAAATCCCGTTGCCGATGCCCCGCTCGGTAATCTGCTCGCCGAGCCACATCAAGAACGCGGTGCCGGCCGTCAGCGTGACGACAGTCATCAGGCGAAACCCCCAGCCGGGCGCGAGCACGATCTGGCTGCCGGCCGGACCGGTCATTTTCTCAAGGCCGACGGCAATGCCGAAGCCCTGGATAATGCTCAGCACAACCGTACCGTAGCGGGTATACTGGGTTATCTTCTTGCGGCCGGCCTCGCCTTCCTTTTTCAGCTTTTCAAGATACGGAACAACAACCGTCAGCAGCTGGAGAATAATGGAGGCGCTGATATAGGGCATGATGCCAAGGGCAAAGACCGACATGTTTTCCAGCGCTCCGCCGGAAAACATATCCATGAGTCCGAGCATGCCCTGCTTGTGCTGCTCGAAAAATGCAGCCAGCGCCCGGCCGTCAATGCCGGGGGTGGGCACATGCACGCCGATACGATAGACCGCGAGCAGGAGCAGACTGACGATGATGCGTTTGCGCAGCTCGGGTATTTTCGGTATGTTTTGAAAGCCGCCGGCCACTTACATCACCTCAACCGTGCCGCCGGCGGCAACGATCTTAGCCGCGGCAGCCTGACTGCACTTGTGTACTTTCACTGTTACGGGCCTGTCGATATCACCGTTGCCCAGCAGCTTCACGCCATCCAGGAGTTTCGTAACAAGCCCGCTTTTCAGGAGCGCTTCCGCATCGATCACGGAGCCCTTTTCAAACGACATCAGGTCGCGCACCTGCACGAGCGCGTACTGCTTCTTGAAAATATTAGTGAAACCGCGCTTGGGCAGGCGCCGCGACAGCGGCATCTGGCCTCCCTCAAAACCGGGGCGGACCTTGCCGCCGCTGCGGGCTTTTTGACCCTTGTGGCCGCGGCAGCTGGTTTTGCCGTGTCCTGATCCGGGTCCGCGGCCGACACGTTTACGGTTCTTGACAGCACCCTTGGGCGGGCTTAACGTACTCAAATCCATGTGAGCATCCTCTCAACATTCAATTCAGATATATAACGGCACTGCGAATCCGCACTATGCGCGTTTGCGCTGGACGTCTTCGGCGCTGCGCAGCTGCTCAAGCCCTTCAATGGTAGCTTTCAAAACATTGTGCGGGTTATTGGTGCGCAGGCACTTGGTCAGGATATTCTTGATGCCGGACACCTCCATGATTGCCCGCACGGCACCGCCGGCGATAATCCCGGTACCCTGTGAGGCCGGTTTCATAAACACACGGCCTGCACCGTGACAGCCGATCACCTCGTGGGGAATCGTACCGTCAACAATCGGAAAGCTCACCATGGTCCTGCGGGCATGCTCAACCGCCTTGCGGATGGCCTCCGGTACCTCGCGGGCCTTGCCCAGTCCGCATCCGACGCTGCCCTGCCCGTCGCCGACAACAACCAGCGCGCTGAAGCTGAAACGCCGGCCGCCTTTAACGACTTTTGCCACCCGGTTTATATGTACAACACGATCGACCAAATTGGATTCTTGCTGACCTTCAAACACGAAGTGAGACCTCCTTAGAATTGTAATCCCTTGGCGCGTGCGCCGTCGGCAATCGCCTTGACTCTGCCGTGATACAGAAAACCGTTCCTGTCAAAAACCACCCTGCTGATATTGAGCTTCAGCGCCTGCTCGGCCAGCGCCTCTCCAAGCTTGCGCGCGGCTTCAACATTGCCGGTTTTAGCAAGCCCGGCCTTGAGATCGCCGGATATCGTTGACAGTCCCAGCAGTGTGCGGCCGGACTGGTCATCAATGAGCTGAACGTAACAGTGGTTCAGGCTCCGGTACACGCTCATGCGGGGAAGCGCTGCTGTTCCGGAAATTTTACTTCTGATCCGTTTCCTGCGCTGTACTCTCTGCCGGCTTTTTTTCTGCTTTTGTTCCACGGTAATTACCTGCCCTGTCATCTATGAGGCGGACACGCCGCCCTGTTTATTTTTTCGCTCCGGCCTTGCCGGCCTTGCGCCGCACGCTTTCACCAAGGTAGCGAATGCCTTTACCCTTGTACACATCCGGCTTTTTAACTTTGCGGATATTGGCTGCGGTCTGGCCGACCAGGTGCTTGTCGATACCCTCAACCCTGATAACCTGTTTATCAACACTGATGGTTATCCCGGCTGGTTCGGCAAAGTTGACCTGATGCGAGAGCCCGACATTCAGATTGAGCGTTGTGCCGCTTTTCTCAGCGCGGTATCCGACACCGACGACCTCAAGCTCACGTTTAAATCCCCGGGAGACACCCTCGACCATATTGGCGACCAGGGTGCGCGTCAGTCCGTGCATGCTGCGCTCAATACGGTTGTCAACCGCCCGTGTAACCAGCACCTGCCCGTCGGCAACCTCGACGGCAACCTGAGGCGGAACAACATGCTGCAGTTTCCCGCGCGGACCTTCAACCTGCACCAGCGTGCCGGCACAGCTCACTTTGACTCCGGAAGGAATAACAATCGGTTTTTTTCCAATTCGGCTCATACTATTTTATCCTTCTCTACCAGACGGAACAGAGCAACTCTCCGCCGACGCCCTGCTGGCGCGCCACGGCATCCGTTACAATACCCTTTGATGTCGAAATGACCGCTATGCCCATCCCGTTGCGTATCTTCGGCACATTGTTCTTGTTAACATAGATACGCCGGCTGGGTTTGGAAAGCCGGATCATCTCGGTTATAACCGGCTCGCCTTTCTCCCCGTACTTCAGGGAGATTTCAAGCACGCCCTGTTTGCCGTCCTGCACCACAACATAGCTCTGAATATAGCCTTGCTCCTTCAGTATACTGGCAATATTCACCTTGACGCTGGATGCCGGTATTGCAACCTTTTCAAACCGGGCCTTCATGGCATTTCTGATGCGGGTCAGCATATCCGCAATTGGGTCGGTCATCATATCTACGCTACTCCTGATGTATAATATTACCGGATTATTACCAGCTTGATTTCGTAACCCCGGGCAGATCTCCCTGCAGGGCAAGTTTACGCAAACATATTCTGCACATATCAAATTTCCGGTAGTAGGCCCGCGGTCGCCCGCACAACGGGCAGCGATTGTAGGCTCTCACGCTGAATTTCGGTTTCCGGCTCGCTTTTACAATCAACGACGTCTTGGCCACGCGGCTCTCCTCATTACTGGTATTTAATTTTTCTCAAACGGCATGCCCATCATTTCCAGCAGCGCCTTTGCTTCTTCATCGGTGCGTGCGCTGGTGTTGATGACAATATTCATTCCCTTGATCTTGTCAATTTTATCGTACTCAATTTCAGGAAAGATAATCTGCTCGCGGATGCCAAGCGCGTAGTTGCCGCGGCCGTCAAATGCCTTTGCCGAAACACCCTTGAAATCGCGGATGCGCGGAAGCGCCAGATTCAGGAGGCGGTCGACAAACTCATACATGCGCTCGCGCCGCAGGGTCACCTTGCAGCCGATCGGCATGCCCTGCCTGAGCTTGAAATTCGCGATGGCCTTGCGGGCCTTGGTGACAACAGGCTTCTGCCCGGCAATGTCGCCGATTTCCTTCTGCGCGGATTCGAGCAGCTTGACATTCTGGATCGCCTCACCCAGGCCCATATTGATAACCACCTTCTCTAGGCGGGGCACCTGCATGACGCTGCTGTAGCTGAACTTCGTCATCAACTGAGGCACGATTTCCGTGTCGTATTTTTCCTTAAGCCGGGCCATGAACATGTCTCCTAATTATCAAAAACCTCGCCACATGCGTGACAGGTACGAACCTTCTTTTTGTCGTCAAGCACCTTGCGGCGGGTGCGAACCGGAGCATTGCATTTTGCGCACAGCAAACTGACATTGCTTGCATGCAGCGCGCCTTCACGCTCGATGATGCCGCCCTGGGGGGCCTGCTGTGAGGGGCGCGTGTGACGCTTAATGAAATTCAGTTTCTCTACAATAACGGTATTTTTCTCGTTGTTGACCGTGAGAACCTTGCCGGATTTACCCTTTTCGCGACCGGCCGTCACAATGACCATATCGCCTTTTTTAATATGCATTCGCTGCATTGCCGCCATGTGCTGCTTCTCCTCACAAGTGTTCCGCTTACACGACTTCCGGTGCAAGGGATATAATCTTCATAAAATTCTTCGCGCGCAGCTCACGTGCAACCGGTCCGAAGATTCGGGTTCCGATCGGCTCGTTTGCCTGATTGATCAGCACTGCCGAGTTATCATCAAAGCGGATATAGGAGCCGTCAACACGCCGTGTTTCCTTTGCGGTGCGCACGATCACGGCCTTCATCACCGAGCCCTTTTTAACCTTTGAATTCGGTATGGCCTCCTTGACCGAAACAACAATCACATCACCCAGCCCGGCATATCGTCTCTTTGAGCCGCCCAGCACTTTTATGCACTGCAGCCTTTTTGCTCCTGAGTTGTCAGCAGCCAGCAGATTTGTCTGCATTTGAATCATGGCTCATTCCCCGCAAAAAAAATAATTAATCAGAACATCCTACCCGGCCGGCTGCTACAGCGCCCGCGCCACAACGTCAACCACCATCCAGCATTTATCCCGTGACAACGGACGGGTTTCCTGCACCAGAACCGTGTCGCCTACGCGGCACTGGTTCTGCTCATCATGCGCCTTGAACCTGACACGCTTCTTTATGTACTTGCCGTACAGGCTGTGCTTGGTCAGGCGGTGCGTCATCACCACAACCGTCTTATCCATTTTATCGCTTACCACGACAGCTGTTTTTGTTTTTTTCTGCTTTTTCATGTGCGTCCCTTCAACTGCATTAATCCCGAGATGTCTTCTGCCGCGCGACAGTCTTTACCCTGGCGATATCGCGCTTGACACGCTGCATCTGGGCGGTGTTGGTAAGCTGCTTGGTGGCATGCTGTATCCTCAGGTTGAAAAGCTTGGCCTTCAGCTCTTTTTCCCTGATCAGCAGTTCCTCAGCGCTGGATTCACGAATCTCCTTAGCCTTCACTTGTTTCCCTCATCACAAAGGTTGTCTTAATTGGAAGCTTATGAGCCGCCAGGCGCAGGGCCTCACGCGCGGTTTCCTCGTTAACACCCTCGATTTCATACAGGATCCTGCCCGGTTTCACGACCATGACCCAGTATTCCGGAGAGCCCTTGCCCTTACCCATGCGGGTCTCGGCCGGCTTTTTCGTAATCGGCTTATCAGGAAACATGCGTATCCAGAGCTTGCCGCCGCGCTTCACATGCCGCGTCAGCGCGATACGTGCAGCTTCGATCTGCCGTGAAGTAATCCGGCCGCATTCGGTCGCCTTCAACCCGTAGGTTCCGAAATCAAGCGTAGCGCCGCGGTAGGCAGTTCCCTTCATTCTGCCCTTGAACATCTTGCGGTGTTTTACTTTTTTAGGAGCTAACATGTGCAGCCTTTCCTTTCGACAGGGTTTCGCCGCGATATACCCACACCTTTACCCCGATAATGCCGTACGTTGTACGCGCTTCAAAAAATCCGTAATCGATATCAGCCCGCAGGGTGTGCAGTGGAACCCGTCCTTCACGGTACCATTCGGTACGGGCTATTTCAGCGCCGCCCAGCCGGCCCGAGCACGATATTTTAATCCCTTTGGCGCCGAACTTCAGCGCCGAACCCACGCTGCGCTTCATGGCTCTGCGAAACGCGACCCGCTTGATAAGCTGCTGGCAGACGTTTTCAGCAATCAGCTGTGCGTCCACTTCAGGGCGCTGCACTTCCGTAATGTTGATATACACCTCGCGGTCGGTCAGCTTCTGGATATCCGCCTTCAGACGCTCGATCTCGGAGCCTTTTTTCCCGATGATGATGCCGGGACGCGCGGCCGCGATATTAACCCGCAGCTTGTTGGCGGCGCGCTCAATCTCAACGCTTGAAACGCCTGCCGGGGCGAGCCTGACTTTGACGAATTTCTTTATATTCAGGTCCTCATGCAGCAGCGTGCTGAACGACTTGTCGGAATACCACCTGGAGTTCCAGGTTTTAATAATGCCGATCCGAAAACCTACGGGATGTACTTTTTGTCCCAACTTACACCTCCTGATAGTTGTATTCTACGCAACCGTTACCCTTCATCGAGCACGACGGTGATATGGCATGAACGCTTCAATATCCGCGTTCCGCGCCCCATTGAACGCGCCCGGAACCGCTTCATTGTAGGTCCTTCATCGACGAATATCGTTTTTACGAACAGTGTATCGACATCGACACCGTCGCGGGCGCCGGCGTTGGCAACCGCAGAGCTCAAAAGCTTTCCGACGTAACGGCTGCCGGCCTTCTGTGTGTATTCCAGCGTGCTGAGCGCATCGCTGACCGGCATTCCGCGCACGAGGTCTGCAACGAGACGGACTTTTTGGGCCGAAATACCAACATGTCTATCGCAGGCTTTTATTTCCATAATGCAACACTCGACTTCCTAACATATGTTGACGTACAAGGGGCTCAACCTACTGCACATTACTTCTTGCCGTGGCCGTGATAGGTCCTGGTCGGCGAGAACTCGCCCAGCTTGTGACCCACCATGTTCTCGGTAACATAGACCGGGATAAACTTCTTTCCGTTATGTACGGCAAACGTCAAACCGATCATATCAGGCGTTATCGTTGAGCGGCGTGACCAGGTTTTAATGACCTGCTTATTGCCCGTGGCGTTCGCGGCATCAACTTTTCTGGCAACATGGTCGTCAATGAACGGACCTTTTTTTACGGACCTTGGCATCCTGCAACTCCCTATTTGTTCCTGCGTCTCACGATGAACTTGTCAGTTGATTTATTGTGCCGTGTGCGGTACCCCTTGGTCGGGATACCCCAGGGCGTACAGGGATGGCGCCCGCCTGAAGACCGGCCCTCGCCGCCGCCCATCGGATGATCGACGGGGTTCATGGCAACGCCGCGCACTTTGGGCTTTTTCCCGAGCCAGCGTGTACGGCCGGCCTTGCCGATGCTGATATTCTTATGATCGGCATTGCCGACCTGACCGATCGTGGCATAACACTCAACATGCACCAGACGGATTTCACCTGAACCCATTTTAAGATGGGCATACATATTTTCCTTGGCTGCCAGCTGCGCGCTCGCACCGGCGCTGCGTGCAAGCTGCCCGCCTTTGCCCTGTTTCAGCTCAATATTGTGAATCTGGGTGCCGACCGGGATCCTGCGGATCGGCAGGGCATTGCCCACGGCGATTTCCGCATTTTCACCGGCCATAACCTGATTGCCGACCTCAAGACGATCAGGAGCCAGGATATAGCGCTTCTCGCCGTCAACATACTGCAGCAGGGCAATGCGCGAGGTGCGGTTGGGATCGTATTCAATACTGACAACCTTTGCCGGGATCTCGTGCTTATTGCGTTTAAAATCAATAATCCGGTAGCGCCGCTTGTGTCCGCCTCCGATATGTCGAGCGGTAACACGTCCGTAACAGTTACGACCGCCGGTTTTCTTGAGCGGCGCCAGCAGGCTTTTCTCTGGACGGCTGGCGGTTATTTCAGCAAAATCCGCAACGGTCTGAAAACGCCTTCCGGGTGATGTGGGTTTAAACGATTTTACCGCCATGATTGCAACTCCATTTCAATGCTGTAGATACCAGTCCCGTCGTGACCGATTACACGCCTTCAAAAAACTCGATTGAATCTCCGGCCTTCAATACGACAACCGCTTTTTTCCAGTCCGATTTCTTGCCGACATGCCGGCCGACCCGCTTGGCCTTGCCGAGAAAATTCATGACGCGCACATCGGTCACGGTTACATTGAAAAGACGCTGAACAGCGTCCTTGATCTCGATCTTGTTCGCGCGCCGGTCGACCTCAAACGTCACAGCGTTTGCAGCTTCCCGCTGCACGGTACTTTTTTCAGTGACTATGGGGCGGCGGATTACTCCATATATGTCCTTCATGCAGCCAGGCTCCTCTCGATTGACTTCAAACTTGTCTGCGTAATTACCAGCTCATCGTATTTCAAGACGTCATACAGGTTCAAACCCTCGGGCGGAAGCACCTTAACATGCGGTACGTTGCGCGAACTGAGCAGCAGGTTATGGTCGGCGTCGGCAATGATAAGCGCACTGCCTGCCTGCAGCTTCTCAAGCATGGCAACAAACGCAGCGGTTTTAATCTCCGGCATCTCGAGCGTATCCAGGACCAGCAGCTTTTCCTGCTGCACTTTCAAGCTCAGGGCGGAACACATCGCAGCACGGCGGACCTTCTTGGGTACTTTTATGTCATAGGACCGGGGCCTGGGGCCGAATGCAATACCGCCGCCGCGCCATACAGGTGAGCGGCTCGAACCGGAGCGTGCCCGGCCGGTGCCCTTCTGCTTCCAGGGTTTCTTGCCACCGCCCGAAACTTCGGCCCTGGTTTTGGTTGATGATGTGCCGGCGCGGCGCCTGTTCAGCTGCATCCTGATGACGTCGTAGAACAGATGCTGCTTTACCTCGGCGGCGAACACCGAGTCTACCACTTCCACCTGCGAAATTTTTTCGCGATTAACGTTGTATACATCTAACGTTGCCATCGTTGTCTACCCGGAAAGAAAAATTATGTCAGGTTTACCTGGTTTTGCAGATCATTATCAGTGAATTTTTGTGACCGGGAACAGCGCCACGGATCAACAGAAGATTTTCTTCCGGGCGTGCATCAACCACCCGCAGTCCTCTGACCGACACCCGTGAATTGCCGAGCTGGCCGGGCATTTTTTTTCCCTTGAAAACATGGGAAGGCCATGCGCTCTGCCCGACCGAGCCTACCTGCCGGTGAAACTTTGAACCATGCGCCATGGGCCCGCGACTGAATCCATGCCGCTTGATATTGCCGGCAAATCCCTTGCCCTTGCTGGTGCCGATGATCTCGACCATCTCACCCTGCTCGAAAATATCCACCGTCACCGACTGCCCGACATCATAGGTTGAGCCGTCCTCAATACGAAACTCCCGCAGAACCGCACAGGCCTCATCCAGGGCCTTTTTAAAGTGCCCCTGCAGCGGCTTTGTGCACTTCTGCGACTTCTTTTCGCCAAAGCCGAGCTGCAGCGCATTGTAGCCGTCTTTTTCAGGGGTCTTCTTCTGCACAACAATACAGGGTCCGGCCTGCACTACGGTCACCGGAATTACTTCACCGTCTGGTGAAAACACCTGGGTCATACCGATTTTTTTTCCAATTATTCCTAAAGCCACGTTACGGTCTCCAAAAAAATGATGGGGCGTTCTGCCTACAGCTTGATTTCAACATCGACACCGGCCGACAGATCAAGCTTCATGAGCGCATCAACGGTCTGCTCGGTCGGCTCAAGTATGTCCATCAGACGCTTGTGGGTTCGGGTTTCAAACTGCTCGCGGGATTTTTTATCAACGTGCGGAGAGCGCAGGACGCAGTATTTACTTATACCGGTCGGCAGCGGTATCGGACCGACGACCCGGGCTCCGGTACGCCTGGCCGTGTCAACGATTTCCTCAACCGACTGATCAAGCAGCCGGTGGTCAAAAGCCTTGAGACGAATCCTGATTTTCTGACTTTCAATGAGACCATCAACCTTTTTCATAACCGTGCCGTCCCTTATTCTATAACATCACTGATAACGCCGGCACCGACTGTGCGGCCGCCTTCGCGTATCGCGAATCGAAGCTCTTTCTCCATGGCGATCGGCGTAATCAGCTCGGCCTCGATGGCCACATTGTCACCGGGCATCACCATCTCAACGCCTTCGGGCAGCTTCACATTGCCGGTCACATCCGTGGTCCGGAAATAAAACTGCGGACGGTAGCCGTTGAAAAACGGCGTATGACGGCCGCCCTCTTCCTTCGACAATACATACACCTCGGCCTTGAACTTCTTGTGCGGCTTGATCGAGCCCGGCTTGGCAATAACCTGACCGCGCTCAACCTCATCGCGCTTCGTGCCGCGCAGCAGCAGCCCCACGTTGTCTCCCGCACGGCCCTCATCCAGAAGCTTGCGGAACATCTCAACGCCTGTGCATACCGTCTTGACCGTGTCGCGAATGCCCACGATCTCAATCTCCTCGCTCACCTTCACAATACCGCGCTCGATGCGGCCCGTCACAACCGTGCCGCGGCCCGATATGCTGAACACATCCTCGACCGGCATCAGAAACGGCTTGTCGACCGCACGCTCGGGCTCGGGAATATAGGAGTCAATCGCATCAAGAAGTGCCTGAATGCACTTGAACTGATCAGCCTTGGGATCATCGCACTCCATGGCTCGCAGGGCGCTGCCCGTAACAATCGGTGTGTCATCACCCGGGAAATCATACTGGCTCAGCAACTCCCGCACCTCAAGCTCAACCAGCTCCAGAAGCTCAGGATCATCTACCATATCGGCCTTGTTCAAAAACACCACAACATAGGGCACGCGCACCTGACGGGCAAGCAGAATATGCTCGCGCGTCTGCGGCATCGGACCGTCGGCCGCGCTCACCACCAGAATGGCGCCATCCATCTGCGCCGCGCCCGTGATCATATTCTTAATGTAGTCGGCATGGCCGGGACAGTCAATGTGGGCATAGTGGCGCTTGTCCGTCTCATACTCAACGTGCGCTATGGCAATCGTGAGTCCGCGCTCCTTCTCCTCGGGCGCCTTGTCGATCTGGTCAAAATCCATCTTCTGGGCCAGACCCTTCAGGGACTGATACTTCGTCAGCGCAGAGGTCAGCGTAGTCTTGCCGTGATCAACGTGTCCGATCGTTCCTACGTTTACGTGCGGTTTCGTGCGCTCAAACTTTTGCTTTGCCATGAGAATCCTCCTGCAGTTGTACTACCAGCGATAGTGGGCAAACGCCTTGTTTGCCGCCGCCATTTTGTGCGTATCTTCCCGTTTTTTAATAGATGTTCCACGGTTATTCAGCGCGTCAAGCAGCTCTGCTGCCAGGCGCGCGCTCATGGTTTTTTCAGGGCGCAGGCGGGAATATCCGATTAACCAGCGCATGGCAAGCGCAACCTGCCGGGCGGGCTTTACCTCAACGGGAACCTGATAGTTAGCGCCGCCGATTCGGCGCGACTTGGTTTCAACCGTCGGCTTCACGTTGTTGAGCGCTGTTTTAAACGACTCCAGGGGATGGTCGCCGGTTTTGTCACCGATGATGGAAAGACTTCCATACACGATCGACTCGGCCGTGCTCCTTTTACCCTTCTGCATCAACTTATTGATAAAACGGGCAAGCGTTAAGTCTCCGTACTTTGCGTCCGGCAGGATTTCGCGCTTTGCGGCTACTCTTCTTCGTGCCATAATATGACTCCAACAGCTTTATTATAATTGCAGGTTTACGCTTTAGGCCGCTTGGAACCGTACTTGGAACGGCTCTTGCGGCGGCTGTCAACACCGGATGAATCAAGGGTTCCGCGCACGATGTGATAGCGCACGCCCGGAAGGTCTTTGACGCGGCCTCCGCGCACAAGTACCACCGAATGCTCCTGCAGGTTGTGGCCCACACCTGGAATATAGGCGGTAATTTCAATGCCGCTTGTGAGGCGCACGCGGGCGACCTTGCGCAATGCCGAGTTTGGCTTCTTGGGCGTTGCCGTATACACACGCGTACATACTCCCCGGCGCTGCGGACAGTTCTGCAGTGCGCGCGACTTTGATTTTTTTTCAATCTTTTTTCGGCCCTGGACGCAGAGCTGATTAATTGTCGGCATATACGGACACCTCAAAAATGCGTTGTAAAGTTAAAAGATATTTTTTATCATAATATAAAATTGATGTCAAATATAAAATTTGTTTTAACCTTTTTTTTTGCCGATAATTGCAAAGTATTCAGGAAAACCGGCACCTGAGGGCTACACCGCATCGGTATGTTCAGCGGCGACACCGCCTGATGGGGCGGTCTCATTATCGCTGTGAATGACCACCTTGCGATATTCGGCCAGCCCGGTCCCGGCGGGAATCAGACGCCCCATCGCGGCATTTTCCTTCAAACCGCGCAGATAATCGACCTTGCCCTCGATAGCAGCCTGCGTGAGCACCCGGGTTGTCTCCTGAAACGAGGCCGCGGAGATGAAGCCTTCCGTGCTCAAGGAGGCTTTGGTAATGCCCAGCAGCAGCGGCTCGGCGATAGCGACCTGTCCGCCCATTTCGCGCACCTTCTCATTTTCCGCCTCGAAGCGCGTTTTTTCGACCTGCTCATCCAGCAGAAACTGGGTATCGCCGACCTCCTTGATTTTTACGCGCTGCAGCATCTGGCGCACGATGCACTCAATGTGCTTATCGTTGATTTTCACACCCTGCAGGCGGTAGACCTCCTGAACCTCATCGACCAGGAACTTGGCCAGCTCCTTTTCGCCCAGAATGTTGAGCACATCATGCGGATTGGGAAGCCCGTCCATAATGGCCTCACCGGCTCTGACGCGGTCGCCTTCATGCACACTGATATGCCGTCCCTTGGGAATGAGATATTCCTTGGGCTCGAGCTTCTTGCCGCCGAAATCGGTGATGCCCGGCGTGACGATAACCTTTCGTTTTCCCTTAATATCCTTGCCGAAGGTGACCGTGCCGTCGATTTCACTGATGACCGTAACCTCCTTGGGCTTACGGGCCTCGAGGAGCTCGGCAACCCGCGGAAGGCCGCCGGTGATATCCTTGGTCTTGGAGGTCTCGCGGGTGATTTTCGCCAGCACATCCCCGGGCTGCAATTCATCGCCCTCGCTCACGACGATGTTCGCGCCGACCGGCATAAAATAGCGTGCCGGCCGCTCTTTCTCGCCGGGCAGCATAATGGTTTTACCCTTTGCGTCCTTGAGCGAAATTCTCGGGCGGCTGTCATGATCGCGCTGGTCTTTGAGCTCAACGACAACCTTGGAGGCAAGGCCGGTAACTTCGTCGACCTGCTCGCGCATGGTGTTGCCTTCCTTGAGATCGCCGAATTTAACCCTGCCGCCGACTTCCGTCAGAATCGGCGTCGCGAAAGGATCCCACTCGGCCAGAACCTGCCCGGGCTTCACCTTGTCGCCGTCGCGCACCTTCAACTTGGCGCCGTACACGACCGCCTGGGGATCGCGCTCACGGCCCTGAGCATCGACTATGCCGATTTTGCCGTTACGGGTCATAACGACCGTTGCGCCGTCGCGATTGACTACCGTACTCATGGTGATAAACTTGATCGTTCCGCTGTGCTGGGCTTCAAGCGTTGTCTGCTCCACCCGGCGGCTGGCGGCACCACCAATATGGAAAGTACGCATGGTCAGCTGGGTGCCGGGCTCGCCGATTGACTGAGCCGCTATAATGCCGACCGCCTCACCGATATTGACCATGCGCCCGCGCGCAAGATCACGCCCGTAGCACATGGCGCACACGCCGCGGCGCGACTGGCAGGTCAGCACCGAGCGGATGCGCACATGCTCGATACCGGCTTCCTGCAGTTTTTCCACCGCGGCTTCATCGATTTCATGGTTCTTGCTCACGATTGTTTCGCCCGTTATCGGGTCAATAATTTCGTCAAGCGAGACACGCCCCAGAACACGGTCGCCGAGCGCTTCAATAATCTCTCCGCCCTCGATAAGCGAGCTCATATAGAGCCCGTCGATCGTATGGCAGTCATACTCGCTGATGATGCAGTCCTGGGCGACATCAACCAGACGGCGGGTAAGATAGCCGGAATTTGCAGTTTTCAGGGCGGTATCGGCCAGACCCTTGCGCGCGCCGTGTGTCGAGATAAAGTACTGCAGCACCGTCAGCCCCTCGCGGAAGTTGGCGGTAATGGGAGTTTCAATAATTTCACCCGACGGTTTGGCCATCAGGCCGCGCATACCGGCAAGCTGCCGGATCTGCTGCGTGCTGCCGCGCGCCCCCGAATCAGCCATAATATATATTGAGTTAAGGCTCTGGGTATTGCGCTTCTTGCCGTCCTTGTCAACATACTCGTCAGTGCCGAGTTCCTGCAGCATTTCATCGGCAACCTGTTCGGTCACGCGCGCCCAGATGTCAATTACCTTGTTGTAGCGTTCACCGTCGGTGATCAAGCCATCCTTGTACTGGTCCTGAATCTGCCGGACCTCAACCGTGGTCTCCTCGATCATCGTATCCTTGCGCGACGGAATGCGCATGTCCTGAATCGAAATCGATATGCCGGACTTGGTGGCGTACTTATAGCCGATATCCTTCAGCCGGTCTGAGAGAATAACGGTCTGTTTGTCTCCGCAGTAGCGGTAGCAGTAATCGATCAGGTTGGCCAGCTCCTTTTTATTCATGACCCTGTTGATAAGGGCAAAGGGAATATCGCGCGGCACGGCCTCGCGCAGCATCACCCGGCCGACCGTTGTTTCAACCAGATCGCCGTCCACCCGCGCCCGGATGCGGGCATGCAGGTCAACAACGCCCGAGTCATAGGCAAGATGCACTTCGCTCTCGCCGGAGAACACCTTACCGCTGCCTTTAACCATTTCGCGCTCGCGCGTCATGTAATAGATGCCCAGCACGATGTCCTGAGTCGGTATAATGATCGGCTTGCCGTTTGCCGGCGACAGGATATTGTTCGTGGACATCAACAGCACGCGGGCCTCAATCTGGGCCTGCAGCGTGATCGGAACATGCACGGCCATCTGGTCGCCGTCAAAATCAGCGTTAAACGCGGTGCATACGAGCGGATGCAGCTGGATAGCCTTGCCTTCGACAAGCAGAGGCTCAAAAGCCTGCAGACCCAGACGGTGCAGTGTCGGAGCGCGGTTGAGCATGACCGGGAACTCCTTAACGACCGATTCAAGGCAGTCCCAGACCTCGGGCGTTTCGCGCTCAACCATTTTCTTGGCGCTTTTAATGGTTGTCGCATACCCCCTGACGATCAGCAGATTGTACACGAAGGGCTTAAACAGCTCGATGGCCATGCGCTTCGGCAGACCGCACTGGTGCAGCCGGAGCTCGGGGCCGATGACGATAACCGTTCGCCCGGAATAATCAACACGCTTGCCGAGCAGGTTCTGACGGAAACGCCCCTGTTTGCCCTTGAGCATATCGGAGAGCGATTTTAACGGGCGCTTGTTGCGTCCGGTCAGCACCTTACCGCGCCGGCCGTTGTCAAACAGCACATCCACGGCCTCCTGCAGCATGCGCTTTTCATTGCGGATAATGATATCAGGCGCATCCAGCTCAAGCAGCTTCTTCAAGCGGTTGTTGCGGTTGATAACGCGCCGGTACAGATCATTCAGGTCCGACGTTGCAAACCGGCCGCCTTCCAGGGGTACCAGCGGGCGCAGGTCCGGCGGTATAACGGGAATGACGTCAAGGATCATCCATTCCGGCTCATTATCCGAGTTGCGGAAGGCCTCGACGATGCGCAGCCGCTTGGCAAGCTTTTTCTTCTTGGCCTCGGAGCTGGTAACGTGAATCTCCTCACGCAGCTGCTTTGAAAGCTCATCAAGATCGATTTTTCTGAGCAGCTCGCGGATCGCCTCAGCACCCATGCCGGCATTGAAATCCTGATTCTGCTCGATATAGGCCTTGCGGTAATGATCCTCATCCATGCACTCGCCGACCTGATAGGCGGTCTTCTTCGGGTCGGTAACGACATAGGACTCGAAATAGAGCACCTTTTCAAGATCACGCAGCGTCATATCAAGCAGGGTGCCGATACGGCTGGGCAGACTGCGCAAAAACCAGATATGCGCTACCGGGCAGGCCAGTTCGATATGACCGAGACGCTCGCGGCGCACGAACGACGGAATAACCTCAACACCGCACTTCTCACAGACGATACCGCGATGCTTCAGGCGCTTGTACTTGCCGCAATTGCATTCATAGTCCTTGACCGGACCGAATATCTTCGCGCAGAAAAGCCCGTCGCGCTCCGGTTTGAACGTGCGGTAGTTAATCGTCTCCGGCTTTTTCACCTCACCGTTGGACCAGCCCCGGATGGTGTCGGCTGATGCAATCGAAATCTTGAGAGCATCAAAGCTGTCAACGATTCTTGACTGGGCCTGATGAATTGAAAAAAATCCGTTCATATGCAATACCTCTTACAAAGAGATTAATAGAATTATTTTTTGTCGCTTTCGGGCTCAATGAATTCAACATCGAGGCACAGGCTCTGCAGTTCCTTGACGAGCACATTAAACGACTCCGGAAGCGCCGGCGCGATATTGAGATCGCCCTTGACGATATTTTCATACAGCTTGCTGCGTCCGTACACGTCGTCTGATTTGAGCGTCAGCAGCTCCTGCAGCGTGTAGGCAGCCCCATAGGCTTCAAGCGCCCATACTTCCATCTCGCCAAGCCGCTGGCCGCCGAACTGGGCCTTGCCCCCCAGAGGCTGCTGGGTGACCAGCGAATAGGTGCCGATAGAGCGAGCGTGGATCTTGTCATCAACCAGATGATGCAGCTTGAGCATGTAGATAATGCCGACCGTCACTTCCTTATCGAACGGCTCGCCGGTTCGACCGTCAAACAGCTTCGTCTGGCCGGAATTGGGCATCTGCGCCTCTTCAAAACACTCGTTGATCTGTGCCTCGCGGGCACCGTCAAAAACCGGCGTTGCCATGTGCACGCCGCGGGACAGCTTTTCGGCAAGCGCAAGCAGCTCATCATCAGGCAGCGCGTCGATCAGGGCTGACACCGACTTATCGCCGTAAATCTTCTTGATCCAGGCGCGGATTTTCTGCGGTGTGGTTTGATCCTTGAGCATCTGGCCGATCTTCTGGCCGAGGCCGCGCGCGGTCCAGCCAAGGTGGGTTTCAAGTATCTGGCCCACGTTCATGCGCGAGGGAACGCCCAGCGGGTTCAGCACGATATCGACCGGGGTTCCGTCTTCCATGTACGGCATGTCTTCAACCGGCAATATACGTGAAAGCACGCCCTTATTGCCATGACGACCGGCCATCTTATCGCCGACCGACAGCTTGCGCTTAACAGCCAGGTTGACCTTGACCATCTTGATTACGCCGGGCGGCAGCTCATCACCGCGCTTGATCTTTTCGATTTTTTCTTCAAACACAAGCTTGATGACGCGGACCTGTTCGTCAAAATCACGCTTGATGCTCTCGATTTTTTCAGCGGTCTCCTCTTTGCCGGCAATACTCACTTTGGTCCATTTTGCAAGCGGTATTGAGTCAACATGCGCGGCCGTTACAACGGCGCCTTTTTTCAAAATTTCCTTACCCTTCTTCTCATCAATAAACTTCTTGCCGATGGTTTTGCCCACCAGCATTTTTTTCAGACGCTTATTGACGCTCTCCTGCAGGATCCGGATTTCATCCTCCTGGTCTTTGAGAAAACGTGCACGATCCTCATCCTCGATTGAGCGGGTGCGATCATCCTTATCCGCGCCTTTGCGCGAAAAAATACTCACCCCGATAACCGTGCCCTCGACACCGGGCGGCATCCGCAGCGAGGTGTCCTGAACGTCACGGGCTTTTTCACCGAAAATCGCCCGCAGAAGCTTTTCCTCCGGGGAAAGCTGGGTTTCGCCCTTGGGCGTAATCTTGCCGACGAGAATATCGCCGGGCTTCACCTCGGCGCCGATGCGCACGATACCGCTCTCATCAAGCTGGGCGAGCATATCCTCGCCGACGTTCGGAATGTCGCGGGTTATTTCCTCCTTGCCGAGCTTGGTATCACGCGCCAGTACATTGAATTCCTCGATATGAATGGAGGTAAACGCGTCCTCACGGATCAGCGTCTCGCTGACAAGAATGGAATCTTCAAAGTTATAGCCTCCCCAGGGCATAAAGGCGACCAGCACATTGCGGCCAAGAGCGAGCTCACCCATCTCGGTTGCCGGCCCGTCAGCGATCAAATCGCCGGCATCAACCCAGTCGCCGACACGCACGATCGGATGCTGGTTGATACAGGTGTTCTGATTTGAGCGGCGATACTTGGTCAGCTTGTAGATGTCGACATCAGCACCGATTCTACCCGCCTCCACGTCGTGTTTGACCACGATGCGCTCGGCATCAACGCTGCGCACGACCCCGCTGCGCTTTGCAACGATTCCGACGCCTGAATCCCGGGCGGCAATACCCTCCATGCCGGTACCCACAAGCGGCGCCTGCGTGCGCAACAGCGGAACGGCCTGGCGCTGCATGTTGGAGCCCATCAGCGCGCGGTTGGCGTCATCGTTTTCCAGAAACGGGATCAGCGATGCGGCCACGCTCACAAGCTGCTTCGGGGAGACGTCCATATACTCGATTTCCTCGGCAGCGGCCATGATAAACTCACCGCCACGGCGCGCGGAAACGAGCTGATTTTCGAATTTTCCCTTTGCATCGATCGGAGCGTTTGCCTGGGCGATGACAAACTTTTCCTCCTGCAGGGCGGAAAGGTATTCGACCTTTTTGCTCACCCGGCCGTTTTCAACCCGGCGATACGGCGTTTCCACAAACCCGTAGTCATTGACGCGCGCAAACGTCGACAGCGACGCGATCAATCCGATATTGGGCCCTTCCGGTGTTTCAATCGGACAGATACGGCCGTAGTGCGTGGGGTGCACGTCGCGCACCTCAAACCCGGCGCGCTCGCGCGTCAGGCCTCCCGGCCCCAGAGCGCTCAGGCGGCGCTTGTGCGTGATCTCTGAGAGCGGGTTGGTCTGATCCATAAACTGGGAGAGCTGGCTGGATCCAAAAAACTCCTTAATGACCGCTGAAACCATTTTCGAGTTTACCAGGTCATGCGGCATCAGGGTTTCAAGCTCCTGCAGGCTCATGCGCTCTTTGATAGCCCGCTCCATGCGCACAAGGCCGATACGATAGTGGTTCTCAACAAGCTCGCCGACCGTTCGCACACGCCGGTTGCCCAGATGATCGATATCGTCGATATCACCGCGCCCGTTTTTAATGTCTATCAGGGTGGCTACCGTCCTCATAATGTCTTCAGGGCTCAGGACCGTTGACTCTATCGGCGCATCAAGATTGAGGCGGAAGTTGATTTTAAGGCGGCCGACCGTTGTCAGTTCATAGAAATCCTGTTCGAAAAAGAGCCGGTTGAAATGCGCATTGGCACTTTCCTGGCTGGGAGGGTCATTAGGCCGCAGGCGCTTGTATATCTCAACGATCGCTTCATCCTGCGACCTGACCTTGTCAATCTCAAGAGTGTCACGCAGGGATGAATCAATGTTATGGCGATCGATGTAAAGAATGCTGATTTTTTTAATGCCGCGCTGCCTGATCTGCAGGACACCATCAGCAGTGAGTCTCTCATTGCACCGGAAAACAACCTCGCCTGTAGCGGGGTCAACGACATCTGCGGCAACGACCTTATCGACGATATCCTGCTCGGCAATGGTGATAGCGTCAATGCCGGCTTTGCGCATTTTGCTCACGATGGCCTTGTTGAACTTGCGGCCCTTCTTGACGATCACCTCATTGCGCCTGTCAACAATATCGCTGCAGGCGATTCCCTCGCCGAAGAAGGGCGAGCGGATGCTCATGCGCACGCCGCTGTCCTCGAACACCAGGTCTTCAACCGTATAAAAATACTCAAGCAGCTTCTGGTCGCTGTAGCCCAGCGCTTTGAGCAGCACCGTCACCGGGAACTTGCGCCGGCGGTCAATGCGCACATATAAAATATCCTTGGGATCATACTCGAAATCTATCCATGACCCCCGGCTGGGGATGATACGGGCCGAATACAGAAATTTGCCGCTGGAGAGGGTTTTCCCGCGGTCATGATCAAAAAATACGCCCGGCGAGCGGTGCAGCTGGCTCACGACAACGCGCTCGGTGCCGTTGATCACAAACGTGCCGTTTTCGGTCATGAGCGGAATCTCGCCGAAATAGACTTCCTGCTCTTTGATATCGCGAATATTCTTCGTTTCCGGGTCGTAGTTCACCAGCCTGATCAGCACCTTGAGCGGCGAGGCCAGCGTAAGTTCCTTCTGCCGGCACTCGTCAATATCGTATTTGGGAGGACCGAGCGAATAGCTGACGAATTCCAGAGAGGATGTCTCATTGTAATTCTTAATCGGAAAAACGCTGAGAAACACCCACTGCAGGCCGCACACCTGACGCTGCTCGGGGGGGACATCCTTTTGCAGAAAATTATCATAGGACCGTTTCTGAATGTCGATCAGATTCGGTATGTCCATGATATCGGGAATTTTCTGAAAACTTTTGCGGAATCGAAGTTTCTGTGCGCCTACCTGAGCCATGCAAAACTCCATATGCCTGTAGAGTAAAAAAAATAAAAGTCTGCCTTATTCCCTCCGATACAGTCAGGGGCATAAGGCAGTCTTACCAGAAAGCACTGTGCAGTAGTTACTTAATCTCAGCGGAGGCGCCGGCTTCTTCGAGCTTTTTCTTAATGTCTTCAGCTTCGGCTTTCGGAATGGCTTCCTTGACCGCCTTGGGAAGCGCATCAACAAAATCCTTGGCTTCCTTCAGTCCAAGCCCCGTAACCTCGCGTACAACCTTGATGACGTTGATGCGCTTTTCACCGGCGCCGACGAGCACGACATCAAATTCGGTCTTTTCCTCCGCCGCAGCGGCATCACCACCCGCGGCAACGGCAGCAGGTGCCGCGGCAACGGCAGCTGCTGATACGCCGAACTTTTCTTCCAGCTCCTTGATCATGTTGGACAGATCAAGCACCGACATGTTTTCGATGTAAGAAATAACATCATCCTTTGTAATCTCAGCCATTGCAAAAACCTCCTGAAAATAAATGAATTATGCGTTACTTTCGCCGCGTGAATTATTTTCCCTCTTTCTGCTCGGCAACAGCAGCCAGAACCCGCAGGAACTTCCGCGGGATATCCGATAAAACTGAAACGAACCCTGCAATCGGTGCCGCAAGCATACCGACAAGCTGAGCAAGGAGCACATCCCTGCCCGGCAGATCACCGATCTGGTTGATCTGGGTAGCGCTCAGCAGCGTATTTTCAAGCACACCGGCCCTGATCGTAAAACGCAGATCAGGATTTTCCTTTTTGGCATCATTATAAAATCGCGTCAGGGTCTTAGCCGCCTGGGCCGGATCACCTTCGATAAACGCAACTGCGGTCTGGCCGACAAAATGCTCGCAGAGCGGCTCAAATGCAGTATTTTTAACGGCGATTTTTAAAAGCGTGTTCTTGGCGACCTTTACCTCTGAACCGACTCCCCGGATATCGCGCCGCAGGCTGGTTATCTTGTCAACATTGAGACCGGTGTAGTCAAATACATACATTGCACGGGCCCGCTGCAACTGCGCGTTCAGGCTCGCAACTGTTTCTTCTCGATCGTGTCTGCTCACAGTTAGTACCTTTCACTGTCAAACGTGTTTGAATGTCGTTAAAGCTCTATTCCTTTAACGAGGCAATATCAACCTTTACGCCCGGACCCATGGTGGAGGAGAGCACCATATTGCGCATATACTGGCCCTTGCTTGCCGGCGGCTTCATGCGATTCACGGTATCAATCAGCGAAACGATATTCTCCTGCAATTTTTCACGGTCAAAGGAAACCTTGCCCACCGGCACGTGCAGATTGGCGCCCTTATCGGTGCGAAACTCAACCTTGCCTTTCTTGATCTCGCCGATCGTCTCCTTGAGGTTCAGGGTAACCGTGCCGACCTTGGGATTGGGCATCATGCCGCGCGGCCCGAGTACCTTTGCAATGCGGCCCACAAGCCCCATCATATCCGGCGTGGCAACCGCTTTGTCAAACTCAAGCCAGCCGCCCTGGATTTTTTCAACCAGGTCCTCAGCGCCGACGAAATCGGCGCCTGCATCGCGGGCTTCAATTTCCTTTTCACCCTTGGCGAACACCAGCACCCGTACCGATTTGCCGGTGCCGTGTGGCAGCATAACCGTGCCGCGCACCATTTGATCGGCCTTGCGGGGATCGACACCGAGCCTGATCGCCACTTCGGCGGTCTCGTCAAATTTGGCGCTGGCGGACTGCTTTACCAGATCAATTGCCTCGGCCAGTTCATAGCGCCTGTCCCGGTCGATATTCGCACGGGCCTCACTGTAACGTTTACCTTTTTTTGCCATGGTTTCATCCTGTGTTCTGTACGTTACGCCACGCGCAGTCAGACGACTTCAATACCCATGCTGCGCGCGGTACCCATAATTATGTTCATCGCATGATCGATATCATTAGCATTAATATCGGGCATCTTGGCCTGGGCGATTTCGCGCACCTGATCCATGCTGACCTTGCCGACCTTGTTTTTATTAGGCTCTCCTGAGCCTTTCACGATACCGGCGGCCTTCTTTAAAAGAACCGCAGCCGGCGGCGTCTTGGTTACAAAGGAAAAAGAGCGATCGGAATACACGGTGATCACGACCGGAACGATCAGACCCTCCTTGTCCTGCGTTTTTGCATTGTATGCCTTGCAGAATTCCATGATATTGACACCATGCTGGCCCAGGGCCGGGCCGACCGGCGGCGAAGGATTGGCCTTCCCCGCAGGAATCTGCAACTTAATCTGCGTCATTACCTTTTTTGCCATGGGGCTTTCCTTTGTTCTTTATAATATGTAAACAGTGCCGCTAATTAATTTTTTTTACCTGCAGGTACTCCAGCTCAATGGGCGTCTGCCGGCCGAAGATGCTCACCAGTACTTTCAGACGGGCCTTTTCAGGCTTGACCTCCTCAACAGTGCCGTTAAAATTTGAAAACGGGCCTTCAACGATGACAACCTCATCACCCTTTTCAAAATTCATCTTAACGGTCGGGCGCAGCTTGCCTTCCTTGATCTTATCAAGCAGGTCATCAATGCCGCCGTCAGGAATCGGGACAGGCTTGGTTTTCCCGCCGATAAAGCCGGTTACCCGGGGCGTGTTTCTGACCAGGTGCCATGTTTCATTGTTCATGTCCATGTGCACCAGCAAATAGCCGGGGAAGAACTTGCGCGAGGCCTTTTTAACCTGCTTTTCACCCTTTTTGCTTTTAATAATTTCCTCAACATCCTCGGTCGGAATGAGGATATCATCAAACATATCCTGCATCGCGTAGGCTTTAATACGCTCTTCCAGCATATCCTTGACTTTATTTTCATAGCCGGAATAGGTATGCACGACATACCACTGCTTCGACATAACGGGCCTCAACTCAATAAACTATCAACCTGATCAAACGGGATAGAATCACATCAACGATCCCAAGATAGACGCAAACGATAAGAACAATCACGATCACGACCACTGTCGACGCAATGGTTTCCTTGCGGCCGGGCCAGGTTATCTTTTTGAGCTCGGTTTTTACCTCACGCAAAAACTGCCTGGCTTTATCAGCGATACCTTTTACATCCACAGCCATCACGTCCCCGTTCATCACGCACGCATGCGTTAAGTATGGCAGGCCAGGAGGGATTCGAACCCCCATCACCCGGATTTGGAGTCCGGTGCTCTATCCGTTAGAGCTACTGGCCTGGCACATCTGTCAAATACATACATTGAAGATTGCCAGGACTGAAGAATATGCCGCACCGCAGGCTACTTTGTCTCTTTATGCACCGTGTGCGTATGGCAGAATCGGCAGTACTTTTTAAACTCAAGTTTGCCGGTCGTCTTCTTCTTATTCTTCGTCGTATTGTAGTTCCTGTTCTTGCACTGCGAACAGGCCAGTATCACTATGTCTCTCATCCTTCAGCAACCCTGTATAGACTATAGGTAACAAGTGTATTGACCGTCCGCCGGACACGCCAATGCTATTATTATATTATTCTATAACATCACTGATAACGCCGGCGCCCACCGTGCGGCCGCCTTCGCGTATCGCGAATCGAAGCTCTTTCTCCATGGCGATCGGCGTAATCAGCTCGGCCTCGATGGCCACATTGTCACCGGGCATCACCATCTCAACGCCTTCGGGCAGC
>Ga0194126_10000867_pt1 | contig 51155 bp, 38 predicted proteins | sample TA2KigC150mmetaG_FD_148641 | JGI IMG/M metagenome (GOLD analysis project Ga0194126, IMG submission 148641) | Freshwater microbial communities from Lake Tanganyika, Tanzania - TA2015035 Kigoma Deep Cast 150m | ecosystem: Environmental > Aquatic > Freshwater > Lake | place: Tanzania: Lake... | reverse complement strand
GGTGGGCGGCTCGGCGGGTGGGGCAGTGGGCTCGGGTGCGGTCGGAGGCGTTACGGTGGCTGGCGGGGCGCCGGTGGCTTCGGGCGCAGGCAGGGCTGGGCTGGCGGTGGCGTTGGTGGGAAGGACGATCAGGTTGCTGGCGGCGGCCGATTGCAGCGTGGGGATCGACGGGGTGGTGGCGGAGGCGGAGGGCGGCGGGGAGACGGGTTGGGTGCTGGCGCGTTTCTCGAGTTCGCTCACGACGCCGCGGGAGGTGGCTTTCGAGTGATGCCCTTGGAGGACGGCCAAGAGGAGGGAGAGCCCGAGGAAGACGACCGTGGCATACTTGGTGATGCGGGTCAGGACGTTGCCTGAGCCGGCGCCGAAGAGGGCGTCGCTGGCGGCGCCGCCGAAGGCGAGGCCGGCGCCGGCGTCCTTTTTGGGCAACTGGATCAGGATGAGCAGCACCAAGAGGAGGCTGGTCAGCACCAGGATCAGGGTTAAGAGGCCAATCAAGAGACTCATAAACGGTGGTGAGCTACGTTGCTCAGATCGAATGCTTCACGATATCCGTAAAACTCCGCACTTCCAAGGACGCCCCGCCGACCAGGGCTCCGTCCACGTCCGACTGACTCATGAGCTCGCGCGCGTTGGACGGTTTAACGCTGCCGCCGTACTGGATGCGCACGCGCTTGGCAATCGACTCATCGAACAGGCTCACCAGCACTTTCCGGATGAAGGCATGGGCGGACTGGGCTTGTTCGGCCGTGGCGGTCTGGCCGGTGCCGATGGCCCACACCGGTTCGTAGGCGAGGACGGTCTCTTCCATCTGGTCTTTGGTTAAACCAGCCAAGGAGCCTTTGAGCTGGGTCTCGAGCACGGTCTCGGTGCGGTTGGCCTGGCGCTCGTCGAGGGTCTCGCCGATGCAGACGATCGGTTTGAGGGCGGCGGCGTGGGTGGCCAGGGCCTTGCGGCTGACGAGTTCGTTGGATTCGCCCTGGTATTGGCGGCGTTCGGAGTGCCCCAGAATCACGTAGCGAACGGAGAACTCCTTGAGCATTAACGCGGAGATCTCGCCGGTGTACGCCCCGCCGTTGTGTTCGCTGACGTTCTGCGCGCCCAAGCGAAGATTCGAGTCGAGCACTTCCGCCGAGACGGCCCCCAAGGCCGTGAAAGGCGGGCAGACCACCAGGTCCACCTCCTTAATGGCAGCCAACTCGCGCTTGAGCCCGACGATCAGGTCCAGCGCTTCGGCGGCCGTCTTGTGCATCTTCCAGTTGCCGGCGATGATCAGTTTGCGGTCTTTGTTCATGGGTGGTGTGCGTCAGGGTAGAAGTCGAGCGGGCTCATGGGGCCTGACGGCCAGGGGCTGGCGCGTCGGCGAGGGCGGCGACGCCCGGCAAGACCTGGCCCTCGAGGAACTCGAGACTGGCCCCGCCGCCGGTGCTCATGAAGGTGACTTGGTCGCCGAGCTTGGCCTTGTTGAGGGCTTTGACGCTGTCACCGCCACCGATGATGCTCTTGGCGCCACGCTGGGTGGCGGTGGCGACGGCCCGGGCGATGGCGTTGGTGCCTTCGGCGAAGCGCTTGTCTTCGAAGAGCCCCATCGGGCCGTTCCACAGAATCGTCTTGGCCCCGGCCACCACGTTCGCATAGGCCTGGACCGTGGCTGGCCCGATGTCCAACCCGGCGGCGTCGTCCGGGCAATGGACCTGGGTGTTCGTCCGCACGTTCTGATAATCGATCGCCGGCTTGCCCTTCTTGTCCACTCGATCGGTCGTGACGGGAACGGCCACGATGTCGTCGCTGGGCAGGAGGAATTGCATGTTGCGGGCCTTGGCCTTGGCCAGCGCCGCTCGCGCCACTTCGGCCTTGTCGGGCTCGACCAGCGAGCGGCCGGTGCGGGCGCCCTGAGCCAAGCGGAAAGTGTAGGCCATGGCGCCGCCGATGAGGATGCTGTCGGCTTGCTCGATCAACCGGTCGATGACGGTGATCTTGTCCGAGACTTTGGCTCCGCCCAAAATGACGACGAACGGCCGGGCCGGTTGCTCGAGTTCTTCCCCTAAGAACCTGAGTTCTTTCTCCATGAGCAGGCCCGCCACGCAGACGCCGCCGCGGCGCGCTATGATCCGGGCCACCCCTTCGGTCGAGGCGTGGGCTCGGTGAGCCGAGCCGAAGGCGTCGTTCACATAGGCTTGGGCGGCGCCGGCCAACTGCTCGGCAAAGGCCGCGTCGTTGGCCTCTTCCTGCGCATAGTATCTCACATTCTCGAGCAGCAGGGCCTCGCCGTCTTTGAGGTCGCGAGCGGCTTGCTCGACCTTGGGCCCGATGCAGTCGTCGACGAACCGCACCGGTTGACCGAGCAGTTCCTGGAGTTTGACGGCCACCGGCGCCAGCGACATGGCGGGTTCGCGTTTGCCCTTCGGCCGGCCCAGGTGCGCGGTCAAGATGAGGCGCGCGCCTTGCTGGAGGAGGTGCTTGAGCGTAGGCAAGGTCTCCTGGATGCGGGTCGCGTCGGTGACCACCATCCGGCCCTCGCGCTCTTCCATCGGCACGTTGTAATCCACCCGCACCAACACGCGTTGGCCGCTGAGATTGACGTCTTTGATTGTTAACTTCGCCATACCACAAGACTCAAAATTGAACGCGAAGCATAGCCCAGCGCCGTTTCGAGTCAAAGGGATTTAAGGCAAGCCACTTACTCGACCCGAATCCTCAGCCCGTTGAAGCCCGGGCAGTCCCGTCCGACCAGCGGCTGTGGCGACCCACGACCCACTCGGCGCCCGCACCGACGCTAGCGGAACAAGGCTAAACCGATGCGGTAGTGCGACTCGCGTTCCCGATAGCGCAGCAGGCTCTCGCCATAGCCCGTGAAGTACTGGGCCTGGAAGAAGAGGCTGCGACTGAATCGCCGGGGAAAGGGCAGGGTGAGATCCAGTTGCAGGCTGCCGCGCTGGGCGCCGTCCCCCATCCGCACCAGGGCGGCGAGTTGCGGGCCCCGTTCCCACCCCGCGACCGTCCGCAGGTCGACATGGCCGCGGTATTCGGGTAGGTCGGGGTTGTCGTCCAGGTCCGGCAAGTAGACCCAGGCCCGAGGCGCGAGTTTGACGTTGAACCCGTCCGGCGAGCCGAATTGTACACACGGGCTGAGGTAGGCAATGTTCAGACTGCGCGAATGGACTCCATCCCGACCGTTGGACTCATGTTTGACGCCCGCCTGGGCCTCGAGCCGCGCCCAACGCGGAAGGCTGGCGCGGAGCAGGTGTTCCCGACCGTACAACAGTTCGGGCCGATAGCTGGTGTCGAAGAAGGGCGCCGACGGCTTGTCGAGGTCCCAGAGCGAGGTTTGCGTGTACGCGAAGTAGGCCCCGCTCAGCGCTCGGCGCAGGGCGCTGGTCGACTCCGGGTCAGCCGCCACGATGCGGTAGTTGAAACTGAGCTGGAATTTCGCCACCGGCGCCTCGGGACCGGCCAGGAAGTAAAAGGGTTCGTAAGGGAAGAAGTGCGCCTTGAAGAAGTCCGCCGCCGATTCGGCCGCTGAAGGTCGGGCGGGCGGTTCCTGTGCCTCGAGACGGGCTGCCGGTTCGCCGCCAGCCCCATCCAGGGCAGCCACGCATCCCATCAGGTACAGACACCACGTGCTCCGAACCACCCTGCTAAAGACTGTGGACCGCATGAGCCGCATCTTACCGCCCGCCGCCGGGAGCTGAAGCAAAAATCCAATCCGCCCGCGTCTCGGCAGCGGCCGCGCGCGTGCGCGGGGATGGGGCGGGGCAAGGGGCATCGCGAGGCTCGACGGGCTGGGGCCCTGCTGATCTACTGGTTGGACCGGCGCGGGCAGGCGCACTGCGCGAAGCCGATCGATTCGAGCCGCGTCGCGCTCTCCGGCCGGGTAACCGCTGCGCGAACGCAACGTGAACCAATGAAACTGTTCGACGTCATCCAAGCCCGTCAGTCCATCCGCGCGTTTCAACCCAAGGCCGTCGAGACCGACCAACTCGAGACCATCCTCGCCACGGTCAATCAAGCGCCGTCGGCGGGCAATCTGCAGGCCTATCAGGTGCACGTCTTCCGCGAGGTTAAGATCCGCCAGGCCCTGGCCCGCGCGGCGCTGCGACAAGAGTTCCTCGCCCAAGCCCCGGTGGTCTTGGTCTTTTGCGCTTGTCCGGCGCGCGCCGCCAAGTATGGCCAGCGCGGCGAGCAACTTTATTGCGTGCAAGACGCCACCATCGCAGTAGCCTATGCCCAACTGGCGGCGACCGCCCTGGGCCTGGCGACGTGTTGGATCGGCGCGTTTGACGAGGACGCAGTCAGCCGGGCGTTAGACTTGCCGGCCGGCCAACGGCCGGTGGGCTTGTTGCCCGTTGGGTATGCGGCGGAGACCCCGCCGCGAACGACGCGCCGCCAGCTTTCCGACCTCGTCATCGACCACCCGTGAAAGCCATCCGCCGCGCTGGGGCACGAACCGGTTTAGCCCGCTTGGCCTGGGCCGGGCTGGTGGCGCTGCTGACGGGTCATGTGGGCGCCTTGGGCTTGGTGCGCGGGGCTGAGTTGGGCCCGTTCGAGTGGCCACCGGCCCACCGGGAAGCGCGTCCGTGGAGTTACTGGTGGTGGATGGGGAGCGCGGTGAACCCGACGGACCTGAGCCGCGAACTCGAACGTTATCGCGACGCGGGCCTGGGCGGAGTGCACGTGGTTCCCATTTACGGCGCCAAAGGCTATGAAGCCCAGTACCTCGAGTATTTGAGCCCGCGCTGGTTCGCCATGCTCGAGCACGCCCTCCGCGAGGGACGCCGACTCGACCTCGGCCTGGACATGACCACCGGGACCGGCTGGTGCTTTGGCGGCCCGGACGTCTCGACTCAGGAGGCCAACGCCAAAGTCGTGCTGCGGACCTTCACCGTCAGCTCAGGCGAGCGGTGCCCCGGCGCCTTCGAGCGCGCGGCCACGCAAGCGCTGGTCGCGTTCGGCGACTCGCCCGCGCCTCCGATCGACTTAACCGACCGGATGGGGGGAGAGGGCCAGGTCGACTGGCAGGCGCCCGCCGGCACGTGGCGCGTGTTTGCCGTCTCCCAAGAACCGTCCGGGCAACGGGTCAAGCGCGCCGCACCCGGGGGTGCAGGGCACATGCTAAACCCGTTTTTCGGCGCCGGTCTCGAACGCTACCTGGCGCGGTTCACGGCAGCCTTTGCCGCTTACGAGGGACCCCGGCCGCGAGCGATGTACCACGACTCCTTCGAGTATTCGAGCGAGTGGACACCGGACTTCTTCGCGCAGTTCGAGCGACGGCGTGGCTACCGGTTGCAGGCGCACCTGGCGGAGTTCTTTGGGGCGGAGACCAACGACGTGGTGGCTCGGCTTAAGGGGGATTACCGCGCGACGCTGGCCGAGTTGTTGATCGAGGGGTTCATCGAGCCCTGGTCGCGTTGGGCGCAGGGCTTGGGGTGCGTCACGCGAAATCAGGCCCACGGGTCCCCAGGCAACCTGCTCGACTTGTACGCCGCCGCCGATATTCCAGAGACCGAGATGTTTAACCGGGACCGGGATCCGTTGGTGGCCAAGTTCGCCTCCTCGGCCGCCCACGTCGCCGGCCGCCCGCGCGTCAGCGCCGAGACGGGCACGTGGTTGAGCGAGCATTTCACCGAGACCCTGGACGGTCTCAAGCGGCTCGCGGACGAGCTGTTCGTGAGCGGCGTCAACCACGTCTTCTACCACGGCACGTGTTACTCGCCCGACGATGCCCCGTGGCCCGGCTGGCTGTTCTATGCCTCGACCCAGATGAACCCGCGCAATCCACTCTGGCGCGACGTTCCGGCCCTCAACGCCTACATCGCCCGCTGCCAGTCCTTCCTCCAAGCCGGCCAACCCGACCACGACGTCCTCGTGTACTGGCCCATTCACGACCTCTGGCATCAAGCCGACGGTCGAGTTCAGAAACTGACGGTCCACAACACGGCCTGGCTCCACGAGCAACCCCTGGGCGCCGTCGCGCGCGAGCTGTGGCGGCGCGGTTATTGCTTCGATTACGTCTCGGACCGTCAACTCGCCCAGGCACACGCCGGCCCGACGGGCATTCAAACCGCGGGTGGGTTGTATCGGCTGGTGTTGGTGCCGCCTGCCACCCACCTGCCCGTGGACACCCTCGCCTGCTTGGTGCGCCTGGCCGAGGAGGGCGCCACGGTCGCCTTCGTCGAGCATCTGCCGCCCGATGTCCCGGGCCTGGGCGACCTCGAAACCCGGCGTGCCCAGTACCGGCGACTCCTGGAGCGCGTGCGGTTGAGCGCCGCCGGCGACACTCCCGGCCGGCCCGCCCAGGGGCGCATCGGCCAAGGCCGAATTCTGGTGGGCGCACTTCCCGAAGTTCTTGCCGAGTCGGGCGTGGCGCGCGAATCGCTGGTGGATCGGGACGGAATCCGGTTCATCCGCCGCGCCCTCGGGCGAGGTCGCATCTACTTCGTCGTCAACGCCAGCGAGCAGCGGTTGGACGATTGGATGACGCTGGCCACACCCGCCACCGCGGTCGTACTCCTGGACCCCATGACGGGCCAAGCCGGCCTCGGCAGCACTCGTCCCACAGCCGACGGCAATGCCCAAGTCCGGCTCCAGCTCGAACCGGGCGCCTCGCTCTTGCTGCGCACCTTCAGAGACGAAGACCTAGAGGGCCCTGGCTGGTCCTATGCACGAGAGTCGGGGCCAGGTGTGCCGCTGACCGGCTCGTGGCGAGTCGAGTTTATCGCCGGTGGACCGGTGCTGCCGCGGCCGTTCGAGACCGGGGCGCTGCGCTCCTGGACCGAGCAGAGAGACCCCGAGGCTCAGCGGTTTGCGGGTACCGCCCGCTACACGCTCGACTTCGACGCGCCCACCGCCGAGACGCGCGACTGGCAGCTCGATTTGGGCCGCGTCTGTCATAGCGCGCGCGTTCGGCTGAACGGTCGGGATTGCGGCATCCATTTCCTGTCACCGACGCGCCTCCGAGTGGGGGCCCTCCAGCCGCAGGCCAACCGACTCGAGATCGAGGTGACCAACCTCGGAGCGAACCGCATCCGCGATCTGGACCGGCGCGGCGTGCTCTGGAAGAACTTCCACGACATTAATTTCGTGAATCTGCAGTACCGGCCGTTCGACGCCGCCTCCTGGCCGCTGTATGACTCCGGCCTCCTGGGCCCCGTCACCCTCACCCCCCTGGAGCCCACTCGGCCCGCGCGGATCCGACCGGTCCCGAGTCCCTAGCGATGGGCATGCCGCCTGCGATCCTGGGTGAGACCGGCTGAGCGTTATAGGGAGCGCGGGGCGCTGGGCGAAAGCGACCGTCCGCACTCCGTGCTCGCTGTGGATGAGGATTCGAGGACTCGGGGAGCAGTCCGCGCAGTTGACTTCTAGCACTTTTTTCGCCAAGTTCCCGCGCTCGTGGCCTGTGGTCGAGCCGCCAAGGGTGGCCAGCGCGGTCCTGGCCGCCGGGAGCCAAGCATGGGCAAAGCACTGATCATCGCCGAAAAGCCGTCGGTCGCCGCCGACATTGCGCGGGCGCTAGGCGGATTCAAGAAGCACGACGACTATTACGAAAGCGAGCGCTACGTGCTGTCGTCGGCGGTGGGGCATTTGCTCGAGTTGGCGGTTCCGGCCGAACACGAGGTGGGTCGGGGGAAGTGGACCTTTGCGCAGTTACCGCACCTGCCGCCGCGGTTCGACCTCGAGCCGATCGCCCGCAGTGAGAACCGGCTGAAGGTGTTGCAGAAACTGATCAAGCGCAAAGATGTGGATGCGCTCGTCAACGCCTGCGATGCCGGACGCGAGGGGGAACTCATCTTCCGCAACATCGCGGCCTTCACGAAGGCCAAGCAGCCCATCCAGCGGCTCTGGCTGCAATCCATGACCCCAGCGGCCATCCGCGAGGGCTTCGCCCGCCTGCGGTCCGACGCCGAATTGCGGCCTTTGGCCGACGCATCCCTGTGCCGGGCGGAGTCCGATTGGCTGATCGGCATTAACGGGACGCGGGCGATGACCGCCTTCAACAACAAGACCGGCGGGTTCAACAAAACCACGGTGGGCCGCGTTCAGACCCCCACACTGGCCATCGTGGTCGAGCGGGAGCAGAAGATCCGGGCCTTTGTGCCGCGGGATTACTGGGAAGTCATCGCCACCTTCCAGGCGGCGGCGGGCACCTATACCGGCCGATGGTTCGATGAGAAGTTCACGCGGGACAAAAACGGCAAGGATGGCGACGCGGAACTGAGGGCGGAGCGGGTTTGGGACGCGCAGCGGGCGGAGGCGATTCGCGCCCAGTGCCTCGGCCAACCTGGCACGGTCACCGAGGAGAGCAAACCCACGACCCAACTCTCGCCGCTCCTCTACGATCTGACCACGCTCCAGCGCGAGGCGAACTCACGGTTCAGCTTGAGCGCCAAGGCGACCTTATCGATTGCCCAGGCCCTGTACGAACGGCACAAGGTCATCACTTACCCCCGCACCGATTCGCGGCATCTGCCGGAGGATTACCTCGAGACTGCGCGCCAGACTCTGGCGTCGCTGCAAGGCACGCCCTATGGTCCGTTCGCCGCCAAGATTCTGACCGCCGACTGGGTCAGACCGAACAAGCGCCTCTTCAACAACGCCAAGGTCAGCGACCACTTCGCCATCATCCCCACCCCGCAACCGCCCCGCCACCTCAGCGAGGCGGAGCAAAAACTATACGACATGGTGGCGCGCCGCTTCTTGGCAGTCTTCTACCCGGCAGCCGAGTTCCTCGAGACCAACCGCATCACGCGCGTGACGACTGAGCCTTTCAAGAGCGTCGGCAAGGTGCTCGTGAAGCCCGGCTGGCTCGAGGTCTACGGTCGCGAGGCCCAGGACGACGACACGCCTCGTCTGGTGCCAGTGCAACCGGGCGAGGGCGTCCAGACGGTCCTCGTCGAGGTGAAGCCCAACCAGACCAAGCCCCCACCGCGCTACACCGAGGCGACGCTCCTGAGCGCAATGGAAGGGGCAGGCAAACTGGTGGAAGACGACGAGTTACGCGAGGCGATGGCGCAAAAGGGGCTGGGCACGGCCGCCACCCGCGCCCAGATCATCGAGGGCTTGATTGACGAGCATTACCTGGTGCGGCACGGCCGGGAATTGCAGCCAACGGCCAAGGCGTTTTCGCTCATGGTCTTGCTCAACGGGTTGGGGGTCGAGACGATGACCAAGCCCGAGCTGACCGGGGACTGGGAATTCAAGCTCAAGCAGATGGAGCGGGGCGAGTTGCGGCGCGAGGCGTTCATGGCGGAGATTCGCGAGCTGGCTCGGGACCTGGTGGCGAAGGCCAAGGCCTTCGAGCACGACACGATTCCCGGCGATTTTGGCATCCTGAAGGTCCCCTGTCCGAAGTGCGGCGGTGAGGTGCATGAGAACTACAAGAAGTTCCAGTGCCAGCGGTGCGAGTTTAACCTCTGGAAGATCCTCTCCGGCCGCCCATTCGAGCCTGACGAGATTGCGGAGTTAATCACCCGCCGGCAACTCGGCCCGTTGCAGGGCTTTCGCAGTAAACAAGGCAAGCCCTTCGCCGCGGTCATCCGGCTCAACCAGGATTGGCGTATGGAATTCGATTTCGGTGACGACAAACAGGACGCCACCGGCGCCGCGTCGGCCCCGGTGGATTTCAGCGGTAAGACCCCCCTCGGGCCTTGTCCGAAGTGCGGCGGTCGCGTGTTCGAGAACGGCATGAACTACATCTGCGAACAGGCGGCTGGCCCGAAGAAGACCTGCCATTTCCGGACCGGCGCCGTGATCCTCCAACAACCCATCGAACCCGCCCAATGCGCTAAGTTGCTGGCCGAGGGCAAGACCGACTTGCTCAAAGGTTTCGTCTCGAAAAAGACGGGCCGCAAGTTCGAGGCCTTCCTCGTCCTCAAGCAAGGGGAGGTGGGCTTCGAGTTCCCGCCCCGGCCGGCCAAACCGAAGCGCAATGGCGGACCCAAGGCCGGCGGTGGCGCTGGACCGGTCGCTCCCCTCGATTTCACGGGGCAAGAACCGGTAGGGGCCTGCCCCATCTGTGGCGCCCGCGTCTTCGAGTCCGAGACGCACTACGTGTGCGAGCGCGGCCAAGCGGAGGCCAAGCCGTGCAAATTCAGGACCGGCAAGCTCATTTTGCAGCGACCCATCGCCCGCGCAGAGGTCGCGCGGCTCCTCAGCGAGCAGCGGACCGACTTGCTCGAGAAGTTCATCTCGGCCAAATCCGGCCGGCCCTTCGCCGCCTACTTGGTGCTCGAGGAAAACGGCAAGGTCGGATTCGAGTTCCCCACCCGCGACGGCTAGCCTTACCTCGCCGGGAGCCGCGGTGAGATCCCGAACCCTCGGGCGCGTCTCCGGGCCTCCAGCCGGTGGTCGACTCCAGCCAGCATCCGCCCCAACCGCCCTCCGACCCGAGCCAAGACGCCGCGGTCCGGGCCTTTCTCGATCACCTGGCAACCGATCGCGCCGCCTCGGTCTACACGCAGCGCAACTACCGTCAGGCCCTGCACGAGTTCCACCAATGGTACCTTGCGGAACGCCAAGCCCCACCCGCCTGGGACGGCCTCCAGCGCGACGATTTCCGCGCGTACCTGCGGGCGCTGGGCCGACGCCGCGCCGGCCGCGCGGCCGTCCACCTTCGGTTCAGCGCCTTGCGCTCCTTCTACCGGTTCCTCGTTCGGCGTGGCCTGGTGGCGGCTACGCCCATGCGGCAGCTTGCCTTGCCCAAACTCGAACGACGCCTACCCAAGTTCCTGACCGCCCCGCACATGCTGGCGCTCCTCCGCGCTCCGCTCGCAGAGCTCGAGGCCTGTCGCATTCGTAGCGAGTCCCCGCCGGTCGAGAGCCAATTCCATCGCGACGCGGCCATGCTCGAGACCCTCTACTCGTGTGGGCTGCGGGTGAGCGAGCTCTGCGGCTTGCGCGCCGAGGATCTTGAATGGAACGAACAAATGGTGCGTGTCCGCGGCAAAGGCAGGAAGGAGCGCCTGGTGCCCATTGGCACGCCGGCGCTCGAGGCTATCCGCGCCTACTGGTCGAAGTTGGCGCACCCGCCCACCGGAGCTCTGCCGGTCTTCCTGCTCCACGAACAACGCGCGGATCCCGTGTACCCGCGGTTAATCCAACTGCGCCTCAAGCGCTATCTGATCGCCACCGGCCTCGACCCCAAGCTGACCCCGCACAAGCTGCGCCACAGCTATGCCACCCACTTGCTCGATGCCGGGGCCGACTTGCGCAGCGTCCAGGAACTGCTCGGGCACGCCCACTTGGCCACGACCCAGGTTTACACGCATCTCACCACCGAACGCCTCAAGGCCGCCTACGACCGAGCCCACCCTCGAGCCTGACCGCGAACCCGTCCGGCGGGACGGCCCGAGCCCCGTTCGCGGAGCTGCTGACGGCACAGCGCCAGCCCTTGTTGCCAGAACGGCCGCAAGAACCCTGGCTGGCGCATCGCGTCCCGCGCGTACTTCCGTCCCGCTTGCCTTAGGTCCAACTCCGCAGTGAGGACCGTCTCGTCGCGATCGTTGGCCAGCGCCAGCACCCGCAGGTCCGGGGCGACGATCTTCGAGTCGCCGGCTGACCAGAGCCCAGCTTCCTGTTGGCCGACCGAATTGGCGAACACGTAGTAGACTTGGTTCTCGAACGCGCGAGCGACAATCCCGTCGCGCCCGCCGCGCTTGGTTCTCGAGACCTCGATCGGGTCCAGGCCGGCGTTCGGGTGGAAGACGATTTGCGCCCCCAACATGACCGGCAGCCGCACCAACTCCGGATACCGCCGCTCATGACAGATGATCGCCGTAGCCGGCACCCCCGCCACGTGGAAGTAGGCCAGCGCGTTTCCCGACGAAAAGCGACGGGTGTCCCAGGCCGTGAGGTGAATCTTCGCGTACTCGGCCGCCAAACGCCCTTGGCGATTGAACAGGAGCAGTTCATTGAACCAGTGACCCTCCCGATAGCGTGGCGAACCCACCAGGACATGGCACTTGGCCTGCCGGGCGGCCTCGGCTACTGCCGTGCATGCCGCGGCGACAGCGTCGGGGCGCAGGCCCGTGAACCGCCGCCAATACCCGGTGATGGCGCACTCGGGAAAGAGGATCGCCTCGGCGCCCCTGCGTGCGGTCGACTGGATCAAGCGGCAGATACGTTCCGTGTTCTCGGCTACGGTGGCCCGCGAGTTCATCTGGACCGCTGCGACGCGCAAGTGAGTCGGTTTCATGGTGGCGGGCAGCTTACCCCGCCCCCTGGGCGCCCACGAGGTAAACCGATCTGGCCCATCTCACCCCGATCTGGGCTCCTGGGGGTGGGGATGGGGATGGGGGAGACTTGCCCTGGACCGTCAGACAGGCAGTCGTCGGGAACCGGTACGTGTATTGAAGCCGGTTTATAGAAGTTGACGCGATCGCAGGCACTGAGGCGGGGAGGTCCTGGAATAGTCGACAGATGTGCTACCAAGACCAGTAAGCGTATTTGGACGGGTGAATAGAAGTTGACACGCCGGCGATCCCAGGTCCTGGGGTGAGGCTTGGACAGGTTTAATTGATCGGGTTGATAGAACTTGACACGGCCGCGCAGCAGTCTCGTCCAGCCCGAGGGTTCGACTGAAGGATAAATGCCAAATAGTCAAAAGGTTAGACCCTAAGCGCTGAGCTCGTTTCAGGCGGTTGGAAGTCAGTGGAGCAGGGTGGGTTAGCAGGGCGGGGGGACCGGGGAGGCGGGAGGGCGGGAGGGGGATGGTCTTGATGGGGCGTGTGGACCAGGGAAGGGGAGGAGGCGTCCAGTCCGGCCTTCACAGCTTGCGCGCAACTTGTGGCGCAGCTTGTGACTTGAACGGTTGGAGGGGGTATGGAAGCCTCGGGCGCGTGAAGACCCGCTTGTGTCTGCGAGGCGCCGCTGCAATCCCCGCTGTTGCAGTGCCAGGGACGGTCCCGGTTGTCTTGTTAGCCGTAGCCTCGGCCTTGGCCTCGGTCGCGCTCGAACCTGCTGCGTCAACCGCCCCTGCATCAGCCGCCCGGACGGATCTCAGGAGGCAAGCCGAGGCGTTCAGGGTTCAGTTGGCGGAGAAGGTCTTGCCGTACTGGTACGACACCGCCATCGACTGGGAGCGAGGCGGTTATGTGCTTGCGGATGCAGGTGGGCGGCCAGGACGACCGGCGACGGAGAAGCAGATCGTCACACAGGCGCGGATGGTCTGGGGCTTCGCACACGCCCACCTAAAGGGGTACCGAGACGGTCGCAGAGATTACCTCAAGGCTGCCGCGCACGGCTATCGGTTCCTCCAGGATAAGTTCCTGGACCCGGAGCACGGCGGGTACTACTGGAAGACGGACTTGACGGGGCAGCCGGTCAACGACCGGAAGTACCTCTACGGTGAAGCGTTCGTGATCTACGCGGCAGTCGAATACCATCGGGCCAGCCGCGACGCGGAGGCGTTGCGGCAGGCGCTGGGGCTGTTCGAGACGATTCAGGCGCGGTGCCATGATGGAGCGCAGGGCGGTTGGGGAGAGCATTACACGCGGGATTGGCGCCTGCTGACGGATCAAGACGACCGGATCGAGGTCGAGTTGGCGGGGATGAAGAGCGCCAACGCGCATCTCCACTGGATGGAGGCGCTGGCGGAGTTGTACGAGGCGACGGGCGATCGGCGGGTCAAGGATGCCCTGGAGGAGGCCTTGCGGCTCAACGCGGTTTACTTCTATCCGCGCGCGGGAGGTCAAGCCGCTTTTCATCGGCATCCGGATTGGCGGCGGGCGACAGGCCCGCGGAGCGATGGGTTGTCTTACGGCCACAATGTCGAGTTCGCCTGGCTGATGATCCGTGCCGAGAAGGTGCTGGGGCGGCGCCCTTCCTGGGACCATTTTGACTCGCTACTGGCCCATGCGCTCGAGTGCGGGTACGACCACGAGCGTGGGGGGTTGTACAACCGCGGTTTCGGCAATGAGCCCGCTACGGACACGGACAAGATCTGGTGGGTGCAATCGGAGTTGCTGGCGGCCCTCACGGACGGGTTGGGGCGCGGCCCCCGGGCGGACTACGAGCGGGCGTTGCTGGCACTGCTGCGTTTTCTCGACGGGCACCAAATCGATCCCCAGGACGGGATTTGGCGGGAGAGCGTGACGGCGGCAGGCCAGCCGAAGAGCACGGCCAAGGCGCACAATTGGAAGGCGAATTACCACGACGTACGCGCGTTGGTGAAGTTCATCGAGGGTTTCGGCCAACCGACCGCTGTGCCCCGCTAACGACGGACTTCACGTCGGGACCAGGGAAGCGGTTTGCGAGCGCGCGGCCGCTGGAGGTGTTGACCCGCATCAAGGCGGCCAACCTGGCCCGCCACTACGCTCCTGTCTCATGAACGCGAACGAGACTGGAACGGTGACTGAGCAACTGATCGATGTCCGCTCCTTACCCGCACGGGAACGGCATCCGACGGTTCTTGGGACATGGGGAGGGTTACCCGCGGGGGGTGCGATGCTCCTGGTGAACGACCACGATCCGGTTCCGCTGTACTACCAGTTCGTGTGCGAACACGCGGGTCGGTTTCACTGGGAGTACCTCGAACAAGGCCCGGAGGTCTGGCGGGTGCGGATCGCGAAGGGCGACTTTCCCGATCCCGGCTTTGTGCCGTCGCAGGCGAGGGTGGCGCCGCGGGAGGCTGCGCGGGCGTCGGTACCGCCGGTGACTTTGGACGTGCGTCCCTATTTTGCGCGCGGCGACACTCCCTGTACGGCGATCGACGAGGCGGCGGCGGCGGTGGTTCCCGGTCAGGCGTTGATCCTCTTGGTGCCCTTCGAGCCGATGCCCCTGTACGCCAAGTTTGACCAGCAAGGATTCAGCCATCGGTCGGAGCGACTCCCGGACGGGACCTGGCGCATCGAGTTTCTGCGCGGGGCCGTGGGGCCGGCGGGTGCGGCGCGGCCGGTCCCGTGCGCCTGCGGCGGCTAGCTCGGCTGCAAACGGCAGGGCCGCGGCGGCGGACATTTTCTCCGTTTCGCCGGTGGGGCTTTGGAGTATGTTCGCGGTGTGCAAACGTTCGGCGAGCAGCTCGAGAGTTTGGCGGGGCTCAACCAGGTGGTCGTGCCGGACCTCTGGCAGCAGCAGGCCGTGAGCGCGCTGCGTGGGGGTCGGGACGTTGTGGTGCAGGCTCCGACCGGTGCGGGTAAGACGTTGGTGTTCGAGCTGTGGTCGAACCAGGGCCGGAATCGGGGCCAGGCCATCTACACGGTGCCGACGCGGGCGTTGGCGAACGACAAGTTGGCCGAGTGGCGCGCACGCGGGTGGGATGTGGGGATTGCGACGGGGGACGTGGCGGAGAACCTGCGGGCGCCGGTGTTGGTGGCGACCCTCGAGACTCAGAAGCACCGGTTGATTCAGGGCGACGGGCCGGCGCTGCTGGTGGTGGACGAGTACCAGATGATCGCCGACCCGGACCGGGGTTTGAACTACGAGTTGGCGATTGCGCTGGCGCCTGAGCACACGCAGTTGCTGTTGCTCAGCGGGAGCGTGGACAACCCGCAGGATGTGGTGAAGTGGCTGCGGCGACTCGGGCGCGAGGCGACGTTGGTGCGGCACACGGAGCGGCCGGTGCCTCTCGAGGAGGTGTACGCGAACACGCTCAACTACCATGTCCCGAGCGAGATTCGCGGGTACTGGCCGCGGGTGGTGGCGAAGGCGCTGGCGGAGAATCTGGGGCCGCTGCTGATCTTTGCGCCGCGCCGGCAGGGAGCGGAGGCACTGGCGCTCGAGTTGGCTCGGCAACTGCCCACGCCGGACCCGCTGGCGCTGAACGCGGCTCAGAAACAACTGGTGGGGGAGCATTTAGCGCGGATGCTGAAGGCCCGCGTGTCGTATCATCACAGTGGGCTGAGCTATGCGGCGCGAGCCGGGGTGATCGAGCCCTTGGCGAAGGCGGGGCAGTTGCGGGCGGTGGTAGCGACGATGGGTTTGGCCGCCGGCATCAACTTCTCGTTGCGGAGCGTGGCGCTGGCGGGGGATTCGTACCGGCGCGACTTGGTCGAGCAGCCGCTGCGTCCGGACGAGATCCTGCAGATGTTCGGTCGGGCGGGGCGGCGCGGCATCGATGAGGTTGGGTATGTGTTGGTGTGCGCGAACGAGATCCGGCTGCGCGAGGCGCATGCGTGTCACCTCGCCCGCAACGGCATGGTGGACTGGGCCGCCTTGTTGAGCCTGATGCGGGCGGCGGCGCGCCAGGGACGCGAACCGTTCGCGGAGGCGGTGCGCGTGCAGGAACGCCTGTTTACGGTCAAGCCGATCCACCTGGGTGTCGAGCACTCGCTCGAGCGGCCTGACACACCGTGCGGTTTGAAGACCGACGCCGAGCGCGCGCGGCACGTGCGCAAGCGGCTGCGGGAGCTGCGCAACAGCCGGGGCGAATGGCAACCTTGGCCGGCGCATCAGGAGGTGGCGTTGCGGCACATTTGGGTGCCGCGCCGAGTTCCTGGGGCGGAGGTGCCGCCCCGGGCGCCGGGGCCGGCTGGCCAGGTCGAGGCGCCTACCGCGACGCTGTCGGCCGAAGGCGCGGATGCGGTGGTATGCTCGAAGGATGGGGACGGCGAGTTGCGAGCGGCGCTGACGGAGCCGGCCGCGCTTGAGCGGGCGGGGACGGGCGCCTTGGTGGTGTTGTGCGAGGAAGAGGGCCTCCGGTATTACGGCCGGGCGGTGACGGTCGCGGAGCGTTTGACGGGGGAACGGGTGCTGTTGGCCAAGTGGGTTCGCCGGCTGACGCAATGGAACGGCCGCCAAGTGCCGCAGACGGTGTGGGAGCGGGAACTGGCTCCGCGAGTCGAGCGCCGGCTAGCGGAGCAACGCACGCCGGTCGTTCGCTTCGAGTCGAGCGCGGAGAAGATCACGGCGTTGGTGAGCTTGGCGGACTGGCGGCTGCGGGTGCCGGTGGACGCTCACGGGGTGGCGCTGTGGCGGCCGGGCGAGCGCGAGGTGTTGGCGGCGGATTGCGCGCGCTGCGACCTGGTGAGCCTCTGCCGGCAACTCCCGACGGCGACCGGCACGGCGATGTTGTGGCGGCGACTGCGGTTGGTGGACGGGGCGGGGGCACCGACGCTCCGGGGGCAGGTGGTGAGTTGCTTCTCGCAAGGGGACGGTTTGGCGATTGCCGCCGCGCTCGAGGACGAGAGTTATCCGCTCGAGGAACTGGCGTACGATTTGGCGGACTTGGATGCGGGCTTTCGGTTTTGCGGGGAGGAGAACCGTTGGGCAGGGCGATTGGCGCTGGCGTGTCATCAGGCTTATGGGCTGCAGTCCATTCCCGGCTACCTCGAGAATGGGGTGCCGCCCAAGTACGGTGCCGGCGCGGAACAAGTGGTAGCGAGCGTGCATCGAGATCCGCAGTCGAGGCACACGTGGGCGAGTCCGTGGCTGGGAACGGGCGACATTGACCGGATGATCATCGAGTGGCGCAGTCTGCTGCGGCAGGTGGCGCATGCGCCCGAACTCGAGTGGCCCCGCTGGGAGGCGCTGCGCCGGCACGCGCGCGAGTTGTTGGATGAGACCGAGTCGCCGACGCTCACGGAGTTGCCGCCGCTGGAGTATCACCAGACGCGGCGCCTGGAGCATCGGTTGAATCTGCGGCGACATTAGGGAGAGGCGGGATGATGCATACGAACCGACGTCAATGGTTGGTGCGCTTCGGGGGCACGGCGGTGACGGCTGGGCTCATGGGCTGTGCGACTAGGTTGGCGCCAAGGAGTGGCCGCGCGGGGCTTGGCTGGCGGCGGCGCCCCGAGGCGGTGCGGCGCGAGAACGATCGGCTGGGCACACGGGATTGGCTGCTCGAGAAGACGGGGGTGGACCCGGCGAGCAAGTTCCGCTGTCCGTGGATCGAGGGGTACTGCTCGCGGACGAGTGTCCGGCCGGGTGAGACCATCAGCTTCCACGTGAGCACGAACCCGGCCTCGCCGTTCACGCTGGACCTGTTTCGCACCGGTTACTATGGGGGGATGGGCGGGCGTTGGCTGAAGCGGTTGGGGCCGTTCCAGGGCCAGGTCCAGCCGGAGCCGCCGATCGGGCCGAACCGGGTGCGCGAGTGCCGCTGGCCGGCGTGCGCGACGCTGCGGATTGCGGCGGACTGGTTGAGCGGGGTGTACGTGGGAAAGTTGACCGCGGCGCGCGAGGGTTGGCAGAGCTATGTGATCTTCATCGTGCGCGACGATCGCGCGGCCGACTTCATGTTCCAGTGCTCGGACACGACTTGGCAGGCGTACAATCGTTGGCCGAGCCAATTCTCGCTCTACGATGACGGTCGTGAGCAGTGGTATTGGGGGCCGGGTGTGGATGTGAGCTTTGACCGGCCGTATGGCAAGTATTGTCAGATCTTGGATGCGCCGCTCTCGACCGGTTCGGGCGAGTGGTTTCTCTGGGAGTACCCGTTGGCGTACTGGCTGGAGTCGCGCGGGTACGACGTGACTTATGTGTCGAACCTGGACACGCATGCGGATGCGGCGGGTCTCCTCCGGGCCAAGGGTTTTCTGTCGGTGGGCCACGACGAGTACTACTCGATCGAGATGTTCGAGCATCTGCGGGCGGCGATCGCGGCGGGGCTGAATGTGGCTTTCCTGTCCGGGAACACGTGCTGCGGGCGGATCGATCCGCGGCCCAGCTCAGGGGGCATCCCTCACCGGATCTACTCGCGGGTGGACTTCTACGGGCCGCGGGAGGAGGAAACGGTGCGGCGGTTTCCCTCGATGGCCAGGTTACCGCATGCCAGTCCCAACTCGAATCTCCTGGTGGGCGCCGGGAACGTGTCGCCGATCACGGGGGGCGGCCCGTGGGTGTGTGCGCAGCCCGAGCATTGGCTCTTCGCAGGCACGGGGATGCAGGCGGGGGAGGGGATTCCGGGTTTGGTGGGTTGGGAATGGCACGGGAATCCGGCGGCGATTCCTGGGCTCGAGGTGGTATCTTGCGGCGAGACCTTTAACGGGCGCGACCGTGGGTTCTACACCGCCACGGTTTACCCGGGGCCGAAGGGCAACTTGGTGTTCAACGCCTCGACCTGTTGGTGGGCGGACGGGTTGGCAGCGCCCCCGGGGTATGTGCGCCCGAAAGTGTACACGGAACCGCAGGGGCCGGACGCGCGGGTTCAGCGGATCACGGCCAACCTGCTCGAGCGCATGCGCTAGAAAGAAAAGGGCCGCCCGGAGACTTGCCAACCGGGCGGCCCGAGACCACGACGAAGGGTTACTTGAGCAAGGCGTTGACCTTGTCGCGCGCGACCTTGAGGAGGAAGCGGCTGTAGTTGCCGTTGTGCACGCCGTAGCTGCCATCTTGGTAGACCATGTAGACGTTGAAGCGTGCCTGTTTGATCTCATCCGGGATGAGCGCCTGGTGGGCGGTGGTGGGAGGGGTTAGGCCTTCGGGGGCACCGTCGGAGACGTGGCCGCGGGTGGTGTATTCCCAGGCGAGCACGCCGTACCTACGGAGGGTCTCGTGAGATTTGGTGAGGGCCCATTGGTCGAGCAAGGCTTTCACTTCCTTGATCTGCTTCTTGGTGTTTTCCTGGACGGCCTCGGTGATGACAAACGCGCCCACATCATCGTGGCAGGGCATGCAGGAGTCCATGCGAGCCTTGAATTCGTGGCCGGTGTAGTTGGGCGTCGCCTCGCTGAGGTTCTCGGCCTCATGCCCGTGGGTATGGCACTGGGCGCATTGCTTCTCGAGATCCATGTGGAAGGATTGCGGCGGCTTGGCGACGTCACCCGTGACGCCGATGATGCCGTTGAGCATGTTGTACTGCGGCGAGTAGTGGGGGTAGCGGCTGGTCTGGGTCCAGACGGCGCCGCGGGCGTTATGGCATTGACCGCAGATGCTGACGTTGGGCTTGTACTGCTGGGCAAAGGCGGTCGAGGTCGAGTAGCTGTAGTCCTCGGTCGACGCGGCCGGGAACCGGAGCTGTGCGGGGTGCCCTGTCACCTTGTGCGGGTCGTGGCAGACGGCGCAGGTGATGCCGGTCTCGGCAGCCTCTTCGCCGGTGGGGTATTTGACTTCTTCGTTATACTCGACTGCTTGGAGGAAGGCATTGCGGACGGCGCCGGAGTGGCAAGCGCCACAGGAGTTCATGCGGCCGAGGCTGGTGGCCGGGTTCGAGCTCAAGAGGCCGCTGGCGACACTCTCTGTCACGTGGGCGTGGAGGGAGCTTTCCCACTCGTCGAAGGTGGGGTGGTGAGCGTCGGTATGGCAGCCGCCGCAGACATTGGCGGAGAGGGAGACGATCGGCTGATTGGCGACACGGGTTACTCGGGCGACGTGCGGTCCGCCTGGGCCGTGGCAGTTTTCGCATTGGACACCCGCCAGGTGCGGGGTGGCCGCCTCGCTCTTGAAGCCGGTCTCGACCATCGAGCCAACGGTATGGCATTGGAGGCAGCGCGCGTTGTTGTGTTGGTTAATGCGCTTGAGAGTCTCGAGAGCGCGCGCATGTGCGGTTTCGAGCCAGGTGTGGGCCACGTCGTCGTGGCAGAGATCACAGCGGGTCTGGAGGGTCTCGGTGCGCACGGCTCCGGCGTACAACGGGGTAGGGGCCTTCACGCGCAGGAACCCGGTGGCTCCGGCTCCTGGGACGGTCAGGGAGTTGCCGGTGACGGGGTCGCCGAGGGGCTGCCACTCGCCTGGGAGGCTGGTGGCTTGCTCGACTTGGAACGGCCCGCCGATGCCGATCCAGTTGATGGTCACGTTGTCGCCCTTGGTGATGGAGGTGATGGTCGGGTGAGGCAGCACGCCGCCGGCCTCGTGTCGGAGCACCTTATAGCCAGGCGGCCCGGCCTGCGCGGTCGCGGCGAAGGCCGCGGCCACCACCATTACCCGCCCGACGAGGCCGTAAGCTCGCCGGGGGCGCAGAGGAGAATGGAACCTGAGACAGTTCATGGTAGTGTCGGTTGTTGGTTTATTGGGAGCTACACTGCGAGCGGCAAGCGCACCGCACCGGTCGGCATCACCGGCGTGGCAACGGACTGGTTGCGAGTTAGCGCTTATCACGGCCTCATTAGTTTCCTTGGCGGCTACAGTGTCCACAGTATTTGTATATCCAATTTTGTCATTTTCTTGTCATTTTTTGCGAGGCTCGCTGAGCACACCCTGGTCGAGCGAGGAAATCCCTGTCGTGATCAGGCGGCGAACGCGAGGTGGCGTCAGTGAGCGTGGACGGTTTTTGGTGTTCGGTCGGCAAGCGAAGGCCGAGGCAACACCGGGCCTGCCCCAGTCGAGTGGGGCTGCGGGCTCGAGCGCGTAGTTGGGGGTTAGAGGTCGCGCACGCGAAGGGCCTCGAGGCGGTCGGCCTGGACAAGCACACCGAGGCCGGGGCCTTGGGGAACGGCGATTTGGCCGGCTTGGACCTCGAACGGGGATTCGAGGATGGAGCCGCGGAGAAACTGGGGACCGTTGAGGGCTGCGGGATAAGCGAGGTCGTAGGCGCCGTAGAGGACGAGCGAGGCGGCGAGGGCCAGGTCGGGGTCGCTGAGGCCGCTGCCGAGGAACAGGAGACCGGCGTTGTGCACGAGTTCGATTTGACGGCGCGCCTCTGTGAGGCCGCCGCACCGAGCGGGTTTCATGGCTACGCCATCGAGCAAGCCGAGTTGGATGAATTCTTCGAGTTCGACGCAGGAGACGATGCCTTCGTCCATGAGGATGGGGAGTGCGCCTTGTTGTTTGAGGCGGCGGTAACCGCGGAGGCGGTTTGGGGGCAGGGGTTGTTCGAGCACGGCCACGCCCGCCTCAGCGAGTTTGGGCGCCGCGGCCAGGGCGGTGGCTTCGTCGTAGCCGCCGTTAGCGTCGGCCCAGAGGAACCCGTCGGGCACCAGTTGTTTGACGAGTCGGCACAGTTCGAGGTCAAACGCGAGGTCGGGCGCGACTTTGACGTTGAAGTGGGCGTAACCGCGGGCTTGCCCTTGGGCGACGAGGCCGGGGACTTCGTCCAGCGAGCGGGGGTTGAGGGTCCAACTCAGGGTGAGCAAGTCTCGGCCGGTACGGCCCCATCGTTGGGCGGCGGACTGGCCGAGGATTCGGCCGGTGAGATCGAACAGGGCGAGGTCCAGGCCGGCCTTGCACATGGGTTGACCGGTCGAGAACGACGGGGCGACGACTCGGTCGAGCACGGCCTGGATAGCGGGGGTGTCGAAGGGGTCGAGGCCGATGAGCTCGGGCGCCAGGTAGCGGGTGAGGGTCCAGTAGGCGGATTCGAGGGTTTCGTAGCTCCAGGTGGGGACGGGAACACTCTGGCCCCAGCCGACGCAGCCTTCCGCCGTGGTAATCTGGACCAGGACAGCCGCGCGGCCTGGGGGGCGTCCTGGGGGACCCTGGAAGAACTTGAAGTGGCCCTCGGTCGGGTAGATGAGGGGGACGGCTTCGATGCGGGCGATGGTATGCTTCATCGGTTAGCCGGCCTGCACGGTGCGGGTGGCGGGATGGTAGACTTGGCGACGGCCGGTTTCGAGGGCGGCGGCGGCCATGATGGTGGCGACGGCGTGTTGGTGGCCGCACTGGATGTCGGCCGAGGGGCGTTCGCGGGAGCGCAGGCACGTGAGCCAGTTCTCCATGTGAGATGGGCACGGCTCTGGCACGACGGGTGCCGCTTCGAGTTTCGTGTTGGCGCCGCCCTCGGGCGATAGGGTCCAGCGTTCGGCGTCGAGGGTACCGAGGGTGCCATGCACGGTGAAGTGGACGCCGGCGGAGTTACCCAGGCCCATGGCCCAACTGAACAGGAAACCCTCGGGATAATCGAGCAGGGCGTGGAAGGTGTCCGTGTGTTCGCGGCCGTCTTTCCAGACGTAGAGGCCGCCGTGCGCCACGGCGCTGGCGGGATAGGGCGCGCCGGTCAGTTGCGAGACGGCATCGGTGTAGTGGCTCATCCAGAGGCCGGACAAGCCGTTGGTGCACTCTTTAGAGTGGTGCCAGCGGCGGAGCAACCGGGCGTCGAAGGGGCGTGTAGGCAGGTGCATGAGGAAGGCGGGCCAGTCGACGTCGGCCGCCAGGCAATCCTGATAGGCGCGGGCCCAGCGCGGCTGGTTGAAGTTCATGGCGACCGAGACCCGGCTGAGGGTGCCGAGCACACCGGCGGCGAGGGCCTTGGCGGCGCCGCGTTGGCGCGGGTCGCTCCGTCGTTGGGTTCCGGCTTGCACCACGCGGGCTTGGGCTCGGGCCAGCTCCAAGGCGCGGTTGGCCAAGGCGAGGTCGAGGCTCATGGGTTTCTCGACGTAGACGTCTTTGCCCGCTTCGAGTGCGGCGACGAGGATGGGTCCGTGGCCGAAGTCGGGCGTAGCGATGGTCACGGCATCCAGCTCCGCCAGTTCGAGGAGTTCTTGGTAGCGGCTGAACGCTCGGGGTGCAGCGCCTTGGTGGGCTTGGACCTTGGCGGCGGCGGCTTCACGATTCTTGCGCCACACGTCGCAGAGGGCGACGACCTGGACGTTGTGGGGCTTGGCCAGGGCCAGGATTTCGCCGAGCAGGGCGGACCCGCGGTCGCCGGTGCCGATCAGGCCGAGGCGGAGCGTGGAGCTGGGGCTGGCGGGGGCGCCGCGCAACCCGGGGCCGAGGCCGAAGGCGGCCACGGTGGCGGTGCTGGTCTTGCGGAGGAAGTCACGTCGGTTCATGGGGCTTTGGTATCCTCCCAACCCCAGCCGGTGGCAATGGAAAAGCGCGCCGGTGACTTGCGGCGGATGGGGGAAGGAGCCGCGGGATCGGCGACGGTGTGGAAAGGGGCGTTGGGGCAGCCGCTAATTGCGCTGGTCGCTCTCCACCTCGCCGTCGCGCAGGCGGATGACCCGTTTGGCGTGCTCGGCGACTTTGGCGTCGTGGGTGACCAGGATGATGGTTTTGCCTTGGCTGCGGAGATCGTCCAAGATGCGCATGATTTCGTGGCCGGAGCTCGAGTCGAGGTTGCCGGTCGGTTCGTCGGCGAGGAGAAAGAGCGGGTTATTGACGAGGGCGCGGGCGATGGCGACGCGTTGTTGCTGGCCGCCGGAGAGCTCGAAGGGTTTGTGGTCCAGGCGCGTGTCGAGTCCGACCAGTTGCGCGTACTGGACGGCGCGGCGGCGGCTTTCGTCTTCCGGAGTGCCTTGGTAGAAGAGGGGGACCTGGATATTTTCGACGACGGTCAGTTGCTGGATGAGGTTATAGGATTGGAAGACGAAACCGACGCGGGAGCCGCGGATGGTGGAGAGGGCGTCGTCGTCGAGGGTCGAGGTGTCTTGGTCGCCGAGCCAGTAGCGGCCGCTGGTGGGTCGGTCCAGGCAACCGAGCAGGTTGAGGAGTGTGGACTTGCCGCAGCCGGAGGGGCCCATGATGCTGACATACTCGCCGGGATGGATGGTGAGCGAGACGCCGCGCAGGGCCTCGACGGTAACGACGCCCATCTGATAGGTCTTGCGGACTTGGTCGAGACGAACGGTGGCTTGGGCCGGACTGATGGGGGTCATAGTTGGGTGCAGGCTTAGGCGGAGACCGCCGCGGGTTCGCGGCGAGCGGCAGCGGGCCCGTCGGTCAGCGCTGCCGCGGCAGCGTCCGCGCGGGCGGTTGCGGCCTCGGGCGCGAGCGACTTGTGGGACTGCGGATGCATGTCTGAGGATATAGACCGGCGGAAGCTGGAGCCGTTACAGGGCAAGTGGGCCTTGGCGAGGAGCGGGCTGCGGTGCTGCGGCGTTGTGCGGTGTTGTGCCATTGCGTTTGGCGCGAGCTTGGAGGACACTGGACGCCCGATGAACAAACGGTTCTACATCACGACCGCGATCGACTATGTGAACGGCCAGCCGCATCTCGGGCATGCCTACGAGAAGGTGGTGGCCGACGTCATAGCGCGGGTTCATCGGGGTTTGGGGGAGGAGGTCTTTTTTCTGACGGGGCTGGACGAGCACGGGCAGAAGGTGCAGCAGGCGGCGCATGCGGAAGGGAAGAGTGCGCAGGTATACTGCGACGAATTGGCGCTGCAGTGGCGTGAGTTTGTGCGCCAGTTGGGGATCTCGAACGACGATTTCGTGCGCACGACGGAACCGCGGCACAAGGCGGTGGTGCAGGCGATGCTGACGAAGCTGCACGCGCAGGGGGATCTCTACAAGGGCGAGTACCGGGGTTGGTATTCGCCGCGGCAAGAGGCCTTCCTGACCGATCGCGACCGGTTACCGGACGGGAGTTGGGATCCGATTTTGGGCGAGGTGTTCGAGTTGGTGGAAGAGAACTGGTATTTCCGGATGAGCCGCTACCAGGGGTGGTTGATCGAGCATTTCGAGGCCAACCCGGCCTTTGTCGTGCCGGAATACCGCCGCAACGAGGTCCTCGGGTTCTTGAAGTCAGAGAAGCTTAAAGACCTCTCGATCACTCGACCGCTGGCGCGGCTGAATTGGGGCATCCCGCTGCCGTTCGATCCGGAGTATGTGACGTACGTCTGGTTTGACGCGCTTTCCAACTACTACAGCGTGCCCGCGGCACTGGGGGATCCGGGGGCGGTCGAGCCTCTGGCGGGGTATTACAGAGGCGGCGCGTGGCCGGAGTCGACGCCGGGGATTTGGCCGGCCGACGTCCATCTGCTGGGCAAGGACATTGTCAAGTTCCATGCCGTCTACTGGCCGATCATGCTGCAGGCGACCGGCATTCCGCTGCCACGGCAGGTGTTGGCGCACGGTTGGTGGCAGAAGGACGGGCAGAAGATGAGCAAGAGCACGGGCAACGTGGTGGATCCGTTGGCAGTGGCTAGGGAGTGGGGATTAGACGCGTTCCGGTTCTACGTGGTGCGCGAGTTGGACATTGGCGCCGACGGGAACTGGACGGATGCGGGCTTTCAAGCGCGGTACCAGGCTGAGTTGGCGAACGGGCTCGGGAACCTGGTGAACCGGTCGCTTTCGATGCTGCAGCGGTATCGGGGCGGTCGGGTGCCGGCGCCTTCGGCCGAGCTGAGCATCGAGGTTGGGCAGGCGACGGTTCGCTGCTTGGACCATTTGCGGGCGCATCGGTTGCAGGCGGCGCTGTTGGAGATCTGGGCGATCGTCAGCCGGGCCAACCAATACGTGGATCAAACCGCGCCGTTCCGCTTGGCCAAAGAACCCGCCCACGCGCAGCGCCTGGATCAAGTGCTCTATAACTTGGCCGAGTGCTGCCGTATTTTAGGCGTTTTATTGAGTCCCTTCCTCCCGGAGACCGCCGGCAAAATCCAACGCCAACTCGGCCTCGAGCCCGCTCCCGTGCGGCTGATGGACTCGACTTGGGGCGGCCTGGCCGAGGGTCACCGGATCGGCGAGCCCACCCCGCTGTTTCCGCGGCGCGAGCCCGGCCGGACAGGCTAGGACTGGCCGGAGCGACTTTCGGGGCGGCGCGGCAGCTTGAAAGGCTCGAAGGGTTTGCGCGGGTCTGGCGCGCTCGGGGAGCGGGCCGCTTGGGGCGAGGTGGACGGCGGGGGAGGACTGCTGGGCGGGTTGGGCTCGGCGGGGTGCTCGATGATGCTGCGGGCTTGCTGGACGATGGCTTGGCCGAGTTCGCCCCCGTGCAGGTGCAAGTTATTGAGGAACTGAAGTGTGGCGGCGGCGGGCCCGCCGAATTCCCAACGGCAATCCTCGAACCGGCAATGCTCGACCTGCACCATCGAGTAGCCGCAATAGATCAGGCGGCAACGGCGGAAGGTACAGTCGCGGAAGAGGTGGAAGTCCATCAAGACCGGTTCCGCTTCGAAGGTGTAATTCTTGACGAGCATCGGGGCGAGGCTACTGGTCGGGGGTGCCCCCGGCAAGCGCCGCGGCGCCCAGCCAGCGGAACTGCAGCTCGTAGCTCAAGACCGCCAGGCAATAGAGCGCGGCCGTCTCGCTCCGGAGCACATGCGATCCCAGGGAAATGGGCTGAGCTCCGGCGGTTTGGATTGCGGCCAACTCGGCGGGAGTGAAGTCGCCTTCGGGTCCGACCCATACGGCGACCGAGCGCGGCGGGCCACCGTGGCGGGCCGCATAAGTCTCGAAGCGTAAACGAGGATGGCGCGCGTTCGGTTCGAGCGTGGCCAGCAGCGGCAGCTCGAACGGTTCGCGTCGCGCCAGGAAGGCCTCGAGGGGCAAGGGCGGTTCGAGGCGGGGCAGCCAGGGGCACCCGGATTGTTTCACGGCCTCGATGGCGATGGCTTGCCAGCGCGCCAATTTGCGTGCGCCGTCCTCCGGATCCCAGTGCGGCACGGCGCGCTCGGAGAGGATGGGGACCAGACGGGCCACGCCCAGTTCAGTCGCTTTCTGGATGATGAGCTCGAGGCTGCGGTGTTTGGGCACGGCCTGCAAGAGCGTCAGTCGAGCGGCGGGGCGAGGCGCTAGCGTGCGCTGCCGCACGCCGAGGAGGACCCTCCGTTGGGCGAGCGAGGCAACCTCGCAAAGGCACTGTTGGCCAGCGCCGTCGAGCACGACGACCTGTTCGCCGAGTTGGAGGCGCAGGACGTTGCGGGCGTGATGGGCCTGGGCCTGGTCCAACTCGACGCGCGCGTCCTGGCAGCCGGCTGGAGGCAGATAGAAACGGTGCATGCCCCGTAGTCCCGGGCCGGCGTACGGCTTAGCCTAGCTCGCGCACGCTCAACGGAAGAACTCCTTCGCCTTGTCGAGGAAGCTCTTGGTGCGCGGGTTCACGCTGGCGTCGCAGAGGGCGGCGAACTCCTCGAGTTTGGCGCGTTGGGCGGCGTTGAGGCGGCTGGGGACCTCGACCGCGACGCGCACGTGGAGGTCGCCCAGCCCGTAGCCCTGGACATTGCGGACGCCGCGGCCTTTGAGGCGAAAGACCGTGCCGGTTTGGGTGCCGGTGGGTATGCGGATATGGGCAGGTCCTTGGAGAGTGGGAACTTCGATCTCCGCCCCCAAGGTCGCCTGGACGAAGCTGATGGGCACTTCGCATAGGAGATCGTCGCCGTCGCGTTGGAAGATCTCGTGGGGCCGGAGATGGAGCACGACGTAGAGATCGCCCGCGGGGCCGCCGCGCAGACCCGACTCGCCGTTGCCGGAGGACCGCAACCGTGTGCCGGTGTCGACGCCGGCCGGGACGCGGATGGTGACTTTGCTGGTGCGCTCGCGGCGTCCGCTGCCTCGACAAACGCGACAGGGACGCTCGATGACGCGCCCGGCGCCTTCGCAGCGCGGGCAGGTTTGGCGCACGCGCATGAAACCGCCGAGGACCTGTTCGACCTGGCCGCGGCCGCCGCAGGTCGAGCAGTTGCGCATGCCGGAGCCGCTTTCGGCGCCGGTACCTTCGCAAGCATCGCAGGTGTCGGCCTTGGTGAGGGAGACTTCCTTCTCGCAGCCCAGGGCGGCTTCTTCGAGGGTGATTTCGAGATCGTAGCGTAGATCCGACCCACGCTGAGCGCCGGAGGGATCGCGCCGGGATTCGCCGCCGAAGAAGTCCTCGAAGATACTTCCGCCCCCACCGAACACTTCCCGGAAGATGTCGAAAGGATCGTGGAATCCGCCAAAACCGCCACTGCGGCCGGCGGCACTGGCGCGGGAGCGGGGGTCGAAAGCGGCGTGGCCGTACTGGTCGTAGGCGGCCCGTTTCTGGGGGTCGCTCAGGACTTCATAGGCCTCGCCGAGCTCCTTGAATTTCTCCTCGGCGGACTTGTCGCCCGGATTTTTATCCGGATGGAACTTAAGTGCCTGCTTGCGGTAGGCCTTCTTGATGTCCTCCTCGGCCGCCTTACGGTCGACACCGAGGACTTCGTAGTAATCGCGTTTGGCCATCCCCTGGATCCGGGTTTAGAGGTGAGGGCCCACCTAGCCGGCCGATTCGGCCGGTGGGGTGGCGGGCGGAGGCGCGGGCGGAGTGGCAACGACGACACTGGCAGGGCGGAGGAGGCGCTCACGGTAGCGGTAGCCGCGGCGCAGTTGCTGCAGGACGTGGCCGTCCGGGGTCTCGGATGAGGGGCGTTGGGAGACAGCCTCGTGGAAATTAGGGTCGAAGGGTTGGCCCAGGGCGTCGATTTCCTCGACGCCGGCTTCCGCCAAGGCGGAACGTAACTGGCTTTGGATCATGGCCACACCCTGTTGTAGCGACTCGAGATCTGTGGTGGGGGCGCCATTGGTGGCGGATAGAGCCAGGTCGAAACTGTCCAAGACCGGCAGGAGCCGGTTCAGCAAGGCTTCGTTGGCGAAGCGGCTGGCCTCTTGTTTTTCGCGGACAGCGCGTTTTCGATAGTTCTCGAGATCGGCCATGGCGCGCACGTATTTATCCCAGTGTTCGTCGGCCTTGGCGGCTTTGGCCTCGAGCGCTTGGAGTTGCTCGGCGCTGGGCGCCCCGGGGGGAGAGGTGGTTCCGGCGTCGCTCGTGGCGGTGGGGGTCGGGGGTGTGGCGCCTGGGGCCGTTGGGGCCGGCGGCGCCGTTTCGGTCGGGCTTGCAGTTGGACTTTCGTTGCTCATTGTCTCAAAACCAAGAAGGCCCAAGGATACACAAAGAGCCGCGCTCGGGCAACTGCGCAACTGGACCCTGCGCAACCGGACGGCTGGCGAACGAGCGAAGGGGATGGGGCGGCAGCCGGCTCGATGGGTCGCCGCAGGGTCAGGCCGAGCGGGCCTGGACCTTCGAGATCTCGGGTTTGACGACCTTCTCGTAGCAATCGGGGCAAATCCCGTGGCTGAAGCGCGCCTCGGACCGGTCCATGATGTACTGCTCGACCTGTTGCCAGTAGTTGCTGTCGTCGCGGATGCGTTTGCAGTAAAGGCAAATGGGGAGCAGGCCCTGGAGTTGCCGCACCTGGGCGAGAGCAGCGCCCAACTCGCGCACGCGTTCGGCCAGGCTGTTCTGCAGCTCGACGATGCGTTGGCCCACTTTGAGACGGGCGCGGAGTTCCTCGAAATCGAAGGGTTTGGTGATGTAGTCGTTGGCTCCAGACTCGAGTCCGGCGATGATGTCCTCGCGCGCGTGCCGCGCGGTCAAGAGCACGATGTGGCAGGCCTGGCTGGTGGGATGGTTGCGCACCAGTTGGCAGACCTCGGGCCCGCTGAGGGTGGGCATCATCCAATCCAGCACGGCTAGTTGGGGCGCGTCCGGTTGCTGCAGGACTTCCCAGGCTTGGGCGCCGTCTTGGGTCGAAACGACCTCGTAACCCCAGCGCACCAGCCAGACCTCGAGCAGGCGGCGTGAAACTCGATCGTCTTCGGCGATGAGGATTCTCACAACGGGGCTCGGGTTTAGGGGTCTGAACTGCCGGGTTGACGCCGGACCGCAGCCGGGGCGATCAGGGCCAGGGGCCGTGGCCGGTAGCGATGGTTTGGCGAGCCTTGGAGGGCAGGGGTCATGGGGGCGGACCAGGGGTGGGGAGGGTGACGGTCACGGTCGTGCCCAGGCCCACTTGGCTCGAGATGGCCAGGGTGCCGGCATGGAGTTCGGCCAAGCGTTTGGCGATGGCCAAGCCCAGCCCGCTGCCCTGTTGTTCATGGAACTTACGTTCGAATTGGACGTAGGCGCCTACGGCGGCGACGTGCTCGGGCTTCATGCCGCGGCCGGCGTCGCGGACGGCGATCAGGGTCTGGGCGCCGTGGGTGTGGGCGGAGACCTGGACGGAGCTGCCTGGGAGGGAGAACTTGAAGGCGTTGCCGACCAACTCAGCGATAACGCGGCTGAGGTGGTCAGGGGCCATGGCGGCTGCGAGCGGGGCCAGGTCCAGGTGTAGATCGAGCTCGCGGCTGGCCGCCTGGGCGCACTGCTTGGCTCGAGCGGTGATGGGCGGCCGGATGTCGGCGGTGCGACCAGCACGGATGAGGCTGAGCTTGGCGGGGTCGTGGGCGGCGAGTTCGATCTGGGCGAAGAGGAGCATGTTCTCCGTCAACCGATGGAGGCGCTGAGCGGACTCGATGATGGCCTGGGCCATGCTGATGACTTCCTGCGGTTGGAGGGCGGGGTAATCGCTGACGATCATCTCGGCGAAGCCGAGGATCCCGTTGAGCGGCGTGCGCAGCTCGTGGGGCAAGACGCAACTGATGGCCGTGGTCAGGTCCGCCATTCTCTGGTCGGCCTGCTCCCGCACGGCCCACTGCTGTTTGAGCTTGGCGCGCACGGTGGCGCGCAACTGGGGGATCGAGAAGGGCTTGGGCAGGTAGCCGTCCGCCCCCAACTCGGCGCCGTGGCGGGCGTCGTCGGCGTCCGGATAGCCCGTCATCAGGATGAACGGGATGGCGGTGGTCTCCTTATCTCGGCGCAGGGCCTCGAGCGTGGCGAAACCGTCCAGGACGTCCATGCGGACGTCGCACAGGATCAGGTCGGGCCGTTGGGCGCGGGCCATTTCGGTGCCCACCAACCCGTTCTCGGCGGTGAGGACGTCATAACCGTCGTCGCCCAAGGCGCGGTAGATGACCTGGCGGATCGACGGGTCGTCTTCGATGACGAGTATTTTCTCCATCAGCCCTCGGGTCGCCGCGCCCTAATGACCGGCGCCTAAACCACAAGCTGCGCGCGAAGCGCCGCTTGCCTTTGCCACCGATTTCATGCGTGTGCTGCCCTCTTATCGACGAGCCGAGCGGCTTTTTGAAGCTTTTTCTTGCCGAAGCCCGTTAGGCTTGGCCGCCAAAGCTGCGCGCAGTTGGGGCCAGGGCAGGGTGTTGACAACATCTGCGCGCGTGAGCCAACCCTTGCGCGCCACCCCGGCCCCGAGTCGGAGGAAGCCGGCGTGTTCGTTGCGGTGGGCGTCGCAATTGATGGCGCACCGGACGCCGCGGATTTTGGCATAGGGCCAGAAGCGCCAGTCCAGGTCGAACCGGTAGGGATTGCAGTTCAACTCGACCCACGTGCCGGTTTCGGCACAGGCATCCAGCACCGCCTGGACATTGACCCGGTACGGTTCCCGTTCAAGCAGCAGGCGACCGGTCAAGTGCCCGAGCATGTGGACATGGGGGTTTTGGGCGGCGCGGATCAGGCGCTGGGTGTTGTCGGCCTCGTCGCTCCCGGCCACGTGCAGGCTGGCCACCACCACCTCGAGTTGCGCCAGCAGGTCGTCGTTAAGGTCCAGCCGATCCTTCAGGATGTCGACCTCGACGCCGGTGAGGAGGCGGAACTCGGTCCCTTGGTCGGCGAGGCGGTCGTTGAGGGCGCGGATTTCGTCGATTTGGCGGCGCAGTCGTGGTGCGTCCAGGCCATTGGCTTGGAAGGAGGCTTTCGAGTGGTCGGTGATCGCCCAATACGCGCAGCCCAACGCGGCCATCTGGGTGGCGATGTCCTCGAGGGCATGGCGGCCGTCGCTCCAGTTCGAGTGATTGTGCAGCGAACCGCGCAATTCGGACCACTCGAGCAAACGGGGCAAGGGCGGGCGCTCGGCGGCGGCGAATTCGCCCTTATCCTCGCGCAGTTCCGGTGGGATCGGCGCCAAATCCAGCGCGGCGAAGATCTCTTCCTCAGTCTGACAAGGTACCAGCAAAGCGGGATCGCGGGTCTCCGTAGGCGACCGGAACAGGCCGTACTCGTTGAGGCGCAGGCTGCGTTCGAGGGCGCGTTGGCGCATGACGATGTTGTGTTCCTTGCTGCCCGTGAAATAGGCAAGGGCGAACGGGAACTCGCGGTCGCTGACCACCCGCAGGTCGGCTTGCAGGCCGCCGGCCAGGATCACGCTGGCTTTGGTCTCGCCTTGCGCACTGACACTCTGGACGCCCGGTTGGCGGGTGAAAAAGTCGATCACCGCGGCCGGTTGTTTCGATGAGACCACGAAATCGAGGTCCCCAATCACCTCCTTGAACCGGCGCACGCTCCCGGCGGAGCTGCAGCGGATTACGTCCGGATGGGCGCGCAGTCCCTCGAGGATGGGGTCGGCGGCGGCGAGGGCGTCACTGAGCAGGTGGCGAGCGGCGTACTGGCGACGGTGGGCAATGCCTTCGAGGATTTTGGCCTGGGTCTTGTCGCCGAAGCCGTCCAGCGTGGCCACCCGGCCGGCCAGACAGGCCGCCTCGAGTTCTTCGACCGTGGTGAGGCTGAGCCGGTCCCACAAGGCCTTGACCTTCTTGGGGCCCAACCCGGGGATTTGCAGCATGGCCACCAGGCCCGCCGGGATGGAGGCCTTGAGCTCCTCGTAGTAGGGCAGGCGCCCCGTGGTCGCGAGCGCGGTAATCTTTTCTTGGAGCGCTTCGCCGATACCCTTGAGAGCGCCAAGGCGGTCTTCTGCCAAGAGCCGTTCGAGGGGTTCGTCGAGCCCCTCGAGGGTCCGGGCCGCGTTTGCGTAGGCGCGCGTCTTGAACGGGTTCTCCCCCTTGAGTTCGAGCAGCGTCCCGATTTCCATCAGCACCGCGGCCACCTGGTCTTTATCCATGCCCGCGAGTATGGCCGGCGCCCCAGAAGGCTCCAAGCGCAATGTCGCTCGAGGTGGCGGCTGCGGCTGCGCAGCTCTGCTGAATCGGACCGGTTCGGTTCAGGCGGGGCGCAGCACGTCCCAGGCGAACCGCAGGATCATGACGGTCACCACGATCAGGAACAACGCCCGCACAAACCGGTTCCCGCGCAGGATGGCCAGGCGCGTGCCGGCAATGGCCCCGAGGATGTTGCACAAGCCCATGGGCAACGCGTACCGGTAGAGGATGTGATCGGTGGCGGCGAAGTAGGCCAGGGCGGACAAGTTGGTGGCGAAGTTGATGACCTTGGCGCTGGCGCTGGCCCGGAGGAAATCGAAACCGAACAGCCCGATGTAGGCAAAGATCAGGAAACTGCCCGTGCCCGGCCCGAAGAAACCGTCGTAGAACCCAATCACCGCACCGACCCCGAGGCCGAGCCACCGTTCGCTGCGGGCGTCGAGGTGAGGCGCGTGGAGGCTCCCCAGGTCTTTGCGGACGAAGGTGTAAACGGCGACCGCAACCATCAGTCCCAGGACCAGCGGCTCGAGCACCGCCGGCTGGATAAGCGTGACGGCGCGCGCGCCGGCGAAGGAGCAAACCAACGCTGCGCCCGCTGCGGGCCACAACGACGGCCAGGGGAGTCGGATCCGACGCGCATACTGCACCACCGCCATCCCCGTGCCGCAGATCGAGGACATCTTGTTACTGCCCAGGACCGTGGGGATGACCGCCGCGGCCGGGCTCGGCAGAAACAAAAACAACGCCGGCAACTGGATCAAGCCACCGCCGCCGACCACCGAATCGACTAACCCAGCCAGGAATGCGAAGCCGCAGAGCCACCCCATAGTTAGGCGCCGGAGGGCAGGGTGAATTCGTCGGCGTGGTAAGAGCTGCGCACCTTCGGGCCGCTGGCGACGTGAACGAAGCCCAGCGCGCGAGCCAGGTGGCCCCATTCGGCAAAACGCTCCGGAGGGACAAACTCCTGCACGGGCAAGTGGGTTGGGGTCGGTTGCAGGTACTGGCCGAGGGTCAGGAGGTCGCAACCGACGCGGCGCAGGTCTGCCAGCGCGAGGCGCACTTCTTCCGGTTGCTCGCCCAAGCCGAGCATGAGACCGGACTTGGTGTAGAGGCCCGGGGCACCGCGTTGTTTGGCCAGAGCCAGCACCGCCAACGAGCGGTCGTAGGTCGCGCGGGACCGGACCGTGGGGGTGAGCCGGCGGACGGTCTCGAGGTTGTGGTTGAAGATGTCCGGTCGAGCGGCCAACACGGCGGCCACGGCCTCGGCCCGGCCGTTGAAGTCGGGCGTGAGCACCTCGATGACCGTGCCGGGATTGCGGTCGCGCACGGCGGCGATGGTCTGCTGGAAATGGCCGGCGCCTCCGTCGGGCAGGTCATCGCGCGCCACGGCCGTGATCACCACGTGCTTGAGCCGCATGCGCTGCGTCGCCTCCGCCACGCGCGCCGGTTCATCGGGCTCGAGCGGAAGCGGCCTCGCAGTGTCGACGGCACAGAAGGCGCAGGCCCGCGTGCAACGGTCGCCCGCAATCATGAACGTGGCTGTCCCTTGGCTCCAGCATTCCCAGTGATTCGGGCAGCGCGCGCTCTCGCACACCGTGTGCAGCCGGAGTCGGTTCAGCAGGGAGCGCGTCTGGGCGTAACTCGCGCCGGTGGGCAAGTTCATCCGCAGCCAGGCCGGCAAGCGCGGCCGCGGCGACGTTTCGGGAGGGGCGGAGATCATGCTCGATCGTCGCGGTTGCCGACCACCTTAGGCCACCAGGCCGCCAACTCCGCCGCGCCGAAGTCGGCCAGCACTTGGCCGTTGACCTCGAGGACGGGCGCGAGGCTCTGGCCAGAGAGCCGGACCATTTCGGCGTGGGCCTGGGAGTCAGCGATCACATCCAGCGCCTGGTAGCGCACGCCGCGGTCGTCTAGCCAGCGCATGGCCTGGCGGCACCACCCGCAGGACGGTTTGATGAACAGGCGAACAGGACTTGCAGACATAGTCATGAGTCAACGAGACGCACCACCCCTCGGCGATAGGGCGCACTGCGGCCTCCCCGGCTCACAACGGTTTGCGGCGCGCAGAGAACTGCGCGCCTTACCTGCAAACGGTCGTCGATCCCGGAGTCGCATCCGTCAGGATTCCATCAAGCCGCCGCCTCATCCGGGCCCGACACCGCGGGGCGGTCGTGGGCCGCGCCTTCCGTGATCACAGTGTCCTCGTGTTCGTACGGCGGGGCGCAGCAACAGAGCAAGCGCAAGACCACTGACCCCAGGTTCCACAACTTGTGCCGGTGCCCGGGCGGGATGGCAATGGCATCGCCAGGGCCGACCACCCGCTCCTCACCCTCGACGCGGATGCGCCCGGTGCCTGCCGTGATGTAATAAATCTCCTCGGTCAGGGGGTGGTAGTGCTCCTGCGTCGCGGCGCCGGCGTCCAGGCGCGCTTCCGCCAGGCTCTGGCGCCGGATCGCCGAGTTCCGGTGCGCCAGAAGCTCGCGGATTTCTGAGCCGTCCTTGGTCCTGAAGGCCGGCACTTCTTCGAGGTTCTTCACGTCCATGACCGCGCCCAGAATCTGGCGTGCCGGCGCCGATCTGCAACTCTAAAGGGCATCCCTAAAGGGCAACTCGAGTCCTTCGCGCGCTGGACCGCGGCCGGCCACGTCCGCCCAGCGGGTCGGACGACCCACGCCCCATTAGGAGCCTGCCGGGTTTCACCCGCGCTGGCAGCCCTCAAGCGCCTCGCGAAGAATTCGGGCCGGATAATGCGGCCCGCGTCAGGGCGGCCGGCGGTGAGTTGGGCTGTAACACGGGTGCATTTTCGCTTCTGAGGAGGTTGAAGACACGGTATGAACTCGACCATGAACACCGATTCGGACCGCACCTGTCCGGGGTGTGGCATGCCGCTCGCGTCGCACGCGCCCGGGGGGTTGTGCCCGGCCTGCCTGCTCGAGCAGGGTCTGGCTACCGAGGCCGTTCCAGGCGGCGACCGTCCGCCGTTCCACCCTCCCTCGGTTGCCGAGGTCGCGCCGCTGTTCCCGCAGCTCGAGTTGGTCGAATGGGTCGGCAAGGGCGGGATGGGCGCCGTTTACAAAGCGCGGCAACCGGGGCTTGACCGTTGGGTGGCGCTCAAGATCGTTCCCGTTCAAGCTGAGGATGGGGCCAAGTTTGCGGAACGTTTCAACCGTGAGGCGCGCGCCTTGGCCCGACTCAACCATCCGAACATTGTCGCCGTGCACGAGTTCGGCCAGGTGACACACCCTGCAGCGCCGACGGGCGGAGCCGGCGAGGGGGCGCCAGGAGGCGCAGCCGACCGGGCTTCGCAGTCGAGCGGGCTGGGTTATCACTATTTCGTGATGGAATATGTGGATGGGGCGAATCTGCGGCAGTTGGTGCGGGCGGGGCGGTTGTCGCCGCGGGAGGCCCTGGCGATCGTGCCCCAGGTGTGCGATGCCCTGCAGTACGCACACGACGAGGGCGTGGTGCACCGCGACATCAAGCCGGAGAACATCTTGGTGGATCGGCGCGGCCGGGTGAAAATCGCCGATTTCGGTCTGGCCAAGATCCTGGCGCCGCAGACCTCGGAGGCACGCCTGACGGTGGCGGGCCAGGTGATGGGCACCCCGCATTACATGGCCCCCGAGCAGGTCGAGCGCCCCACCGAGGTGGATCACCGCGCGGACATCTACTCGCTGGGGGTCGTCTTTTACGAGATGCTGACCGGCGAATTGCCTCTGGGCAAATTCCCGCCCCCGTCGCGCAAGGTGCAGGTGGACGTGCGCCTGGACGATGTGGTTCTCCACGCCCTCGAGAAAGAGCCCGACCGCCGTTACCAACAAGCCAGCGAGGTCAAGTCCGATGTCCAGGGCATCGCGACGAGCTCAGCCCCGGCCGCGACGCCCCCCCCAACCCCAACCACCGCAACCGGACCGGCCCCCCCGCACCCCGGGTCGGTGAGCCCGCGTCCGGGCCGGTTGGCGCAGATGCCGTCGGTGCTGTGGTTGGCCCTGGTCACCCTGGCGGTCGTCGCGGTGTGGAAGGCGGTCGCCGGACCCCAAGCGGGGTGGTCGGTCCTGGCGGAGATCCTCCTGGTGGCTGGGTTGGTCTACCGGGTCAAGGTGGCGTATGTGGCGACGCTGTTCTTCGCCGTACTCGGTGTGGTAGTGACGTTGCTGAACCCGCCCTCGTGGGCGTTGGTGGTGGTGGTGGTCCTCAATGGCCTCGTGGCGCTGCCGGTCTGGTTATGCGCCAACTGGTTCTTCCCAACGGACACACCGCAGGGACTCCAACAGCGGCGGCTGGCCTGGACCGCCACGCTATTGTGGCTTCCGCCCCTGACATGCTTGTGGTTCGTGCTCAGCGGTCACGAAGCGTTGAACGTGGACTTGGACGCCGACGCGCAGTTCTACACTGCCCTACTGGGTTTGCCGTCGGGCACGGGTCTGGGTGTCCTCCTGGCGTGGGCCATGGGAACGCTCGCCGCCGATCCAGCCACGCCCGTTCATGGCGAGGCCGACAGCGGGCGGCGAACGCCCTGGCAGGTGTTCGCCGCTTGGGCCGCGTTGGCCGTGAGCCTCCCGGTCGGCGGTGCCTTCCTCATCTTGGTCCAGAGTGTGCGGCGCGACCCAAGCTGGAACCCCGGCACCGCCGAGTATGTGGTCACTCTCTTGCTGGCCGGCGGAGCCATCCTGGCTGGACTCGCCAGCGTCGCGCTGGGCTTGAGCGCGCGGCGCCGCATCCGCGGCGCCCCTGATCGCTGGGGCGGGGACGCTCGAGCGTCGATGGCCGTCTGGACGTGGCCGGTTCTACTCGCCGGGGCCCTGCTCTGGGTGCCCGACTCAGAGAAAATCCGGGCCGAGCGGCAGCAGCTCGCCGCGCGACTGGCCGAACAAACGAGCCGCACCGAAATCGCGCTGCAACAAGCCGCGCTGCAAGAGACTGAGGCGACCGCCACCGCGGTCGGCGCTACGGGGAGCTATCGAATCAGCTTGGGCAACGGCGCGGTGCTCGAGGCGGTCGCCCTGTGCCGCGATCCGCGGGGGGCAGCACGCTGGTTTTGGCCGGACGGCACCCTGTGTGGAGAACCGCGGTTCGAGATCCTCGAGTTGCCCGAGTTGGTCCCGACGCGGCGCCCGCAGATCACCATCGTCCCGGAAAACGAGGTGCTTTGCTACGTGCGTTGGAGCCTACCGGCCGGAAGCCGCATCCACAGCCAGCAGCCCACCTTCGATCCGCCGCCCAGCGACTGGGAACTGCCCGCCAAGATCCGCGATCGCGAACGCAACCTCGAGGCTCAGGCCGAGTTAGTCTGCTTCTCCAGTGTGCCGCACACGGTCACTTATGACGTTGCGTCCAGTTTCGGCCCCTGGAGTCCTGTATCGGTCTACTCGCTCAAGACCAAGGTGGCGCGGGACCTCGTCCCGAACGCCCTGGCGTTGTGGAGCGAGCCGCGTTACGACACCCAGGCAGGTGCGCTACGCTACGAGGTCATGCATACCCTCGACCGCCGCGCCTACGCCTTGCGGATGATCGCCCGAATGGCCGACGGCCAAACCGAGGAGCTGGTCTTCCACACTGGACCGCAGGGCGGTTCGCCTGCCAAAGGCTATGCCCTCGTGCACGGCACGGAAGCCGCAACGGCGCAGAAACTCAGCCAAGTCCTCGAGCTCGTGCTGGAACAAACGCCTTGGGTGCGGTCCCAGATCCGCGGCATTGTCCTGCCACCGCTCGCGGCGTCCGCCGGCTCAAGCCCGAACCCAACCGTCCCGACCGCCAGAGCGGCGGCGGGCCTCGTGGAGGGCTCGCCCCACCTGCGCGCACAAGGCTCTCTCGCCCGGAACCTAGGTATCGGGGCCGCCGTCCCTCCCACTCTCGACAGCCCCTGGCCACTGCAACCGGAGGAACTCGCCATCGTTCCCGACGGGCCCATGCGTGATTCCCGCCCATGGAAGCGACCCAGCCAACCGTGAATGCTGGATCTCTCCAGCCTCCACCAAGCCCGCCGCAGTCCGGCGACTTGTTTGCCACGACCCGCTGGACTGTTGTGTTGGCAGCGGGCACGGGGACGGCCCCGGACGCGGACCGGGCGCTCGATGAGTTGTGCCGGGCCTATTGGTATCCGCTCTACGCCTATGTGCGGCGGCAAGGGCGCAGCCGGGAAGACGCGGAAGATCTGGTGCAGGGCTTCTTCGCGACGTTCTTGGCGAAGAACTACCTCGAAGGGCTGAGCGGCGAACGGGGCCGGTTCCGCGCTTTTCTGCTCGCGTGTCTGAAGCATTTCCTGGCGAACGAACACGACCGCATCCATCGCAAAAAGCGCGGTGGCCAGGCCCTGCACCTATCCCTGGACTGGCAGAGCGCCGACACCCGCTACCAGCTCGAACCCAGCCACGACGCCAGCCCGGACCGGGCCTACGATCGCGCCTGGGCGGTGGCGTTGTTGGATCGGGTCCTGGGCCGCTTGGAGGGGGAGTGTGCGGCCGAGGACCAGAGCGGCCGGATCCAATTCCAGCGGGCCAAGGATTTCCTGGTGTTGGGTCCGGAGGCCATCCCGTATGCGGCGGCGGCCCAAGGAGCGGGCATGACTGAAGGGGCGCTGCGCGTGGCGGTGCATCGGCTACGGCGCCGCTACCGCCAGTTGTTACGTGAGGAGATTGCCCAGACCCTGGCCGCAGCGCAGCCCACCCAGGTCGAGGAGGAGATGCGCTCCCTGTTCGCCGCCTTCACCTCTGCCCCCTGACCCCGACCAGCCCACCAGCCCCAGCCCAACAGTCCGCAACAGCCAGCACAGGAACAGATTACATATTATTCACCAGTGAGATAGAAGTTGACACGACACGGGGTGCAACCGCGGCGCAGTGCCAGAGGGCGAGGAGGACGCTCGTTGGCTCTTCTCCTTTGCCGGCTTGACCCGACCACCCTCAGCACCGCAACAGATTATATAAGATTTGCCAGAGAAATAGAAATTGACACGGGGGTAGCGGGGGTGCGGCGAGGGCGGTTCCTGCGGCAGGATTGACGCTGGGACGGCTTTGTGGTGGCGTTCTGCGCGGTTTGCAGGACGTATGAAGGACGCGAAGTCTCGACCCAGCCAGTTCCGCCAGCGCATCGGGAGGGTACCGCTGCTGATGCTGGGGATACTGTCGTTGGTGTTAGGAGTGTGGGGCGGGCTGATTCGGGTGCCGTTGAACCTGCCGTTCCCGACCGAGAACGCCAATTGGATCACCTTTCATGGGCCGCTGATGGTCTGTGGATTCTTGGGCACGGTGATCGGCCTGGAACGGGCGGTTGGGTTGGGGAAATGGTGGACGTACGGAGCCCCGCTGCTGACGGGGGCGGGCGCGCTGCTCTTGATCGTGGGGGTGTTAGGCAAGAAGGGAGAGACCCTCTTGACGTTGGGCAGTGTGGTATTTGTGTTGGCGGCCGCCGAGGTGGTCCGGTTGCGGCGGGAGTTGTTCACCGTGGTGATGGGATTGGGGGCAGTGACTTGGCTGACTGGGAATTTGCTCTGGCTCTGGGACTGGCCTATCCACCGGGTCGTGCCATGGTGGATGGGTTTTCTGGCGTTGACCATCCTCGGGGAACGACTGGACTTGAGCCGTTTCCAAAAGCAGGTCCGAAGCGCACGGCCACTGTTGTGGGTGGCGCTGGGGGTGTTCCTGGCGGGGGTGGTCTGGAGCGCCTTCGCGCAGCGGTTGGGCGAACGGCTGCTCGGGCTAGGGCTGCTGGCGATGGCGCTGTGGCTGGGGCGCTTCGACATCGCGCGGCGCACGATCCGGCAGGCAGGGCTGACAAGGTACATGGCGGTTTGTCTCCTCAGCGGTTATGTGTGGTTGGCAGGGGCGGGGATCCTGTTCTGGCTGCGGGCACCCCTCGAGTACGGATCGAGCTACGACGCGGCTCTGCACGCCTTTTTTCTCGGGTTCGTGTTCTTGATGATCTTCGGGCATGCGCCGGTGATCTTTCCGTCGGTGCTGCTGTTACCTATCAATTTTCGGCCGGTGTTTTACGTGCACGTGGTGGTGCTGCAAGGGGCGCTGCTGTTGCGTTTGGCAGGGGATCTGGGGGGATGGCCGGGGCTGCGTCAACTGGGGAGCATGGGCAACGGGATTGCCCTGGCGCTGTTCCTGGCGAACACCATCTGGTCGTTTCTGGGACCCTGGCTTGGGGGCGCTGGCCGGCGGGAGCGGTCTTTGGGCGGCCCGCTCGACAAGCCGGCGGGGGGCGGATAGGGTGGCGGGGATGACAACGGCGACGCATCATACGTTGCCTGCGGGCTTGCGCGACGAGCTCGTGGCGGTGGTGGGGCAGGCGCACGTCATCACCGGCGAGGACGAGTTATTAGTATACGAGTGCGATGCCTACACGCTGGAGCGGCAACGTCCGGCAGCGGTGGTGTTGCCGGGGACACGCGCGGAGGCGGTTGCGGTGGTGCAGGCGTGCGCTCGCCACCGCATGCCGATCCTGCCGCGCGGGGCGGGCACCAGCCTCAGCGGAACGGTGTTAGCGGTGGATGGCGGGGTGACGATCGCCATGACGCGGATGAACCGAGTGTTGGCGGTCGACGGTCCCAACCGCCGGGCGCTGGTCGAGGCTGGGTGTGTCAATGCCTGGATCACGGCGGCCGTCAAGGGAGAGGGCCTGCAATACGCGCCGGATCCATCGAGCCAACCGGCCTGCACGATCGGCGGCAATGTCGGCACCAACGCCGGCGGGCCGCACACGCTCAAGTACGGGGTAACGACCAATCACATTCTCGGTTTCGAGTTGATCTTACCGGACGGGGAGGTGGTGTGGCTGGGGAGCCGCATGGACGGCGGGGAAGAGGTTGCGGGCTACGATCTTCGCGGGGCGGCGGTTGGGTGCGAGGGGATGTTTGGGGTGATCACGCAGGTCGTGGTCCGTTTGGTGCGGTCGCCCGCAGCGTACAAGACGCTGTTGGGGATTTTCGAGAGTGTCGATGACGCGAGTCAGACGGTCAGTGACATCATTGGCGCGGGGATGGTGCCCGGGGCGCTCGAGATGATGGATCAGCTCATCACTCAGGCGGTGGAGGCCGCGTATCGGTTTGGGTTCCCGCTCGATGCGGGTGCGGTGTTGATCGTCGAGTTGGACGGCTTGCCGGCGGGGCTCGAGCGTCAGGCGGCGCAAGTGATCGAGCTGTGCCGGAAAAACCGCGCTCGGGAGGTGCGCGTGGCCAAGACGGACCAGGAACGGGCGGATCTGTGGAAGTCGCGCAAGCGCGCCTTCGGGGCCATCGGGCGGCTAAGTCCGAATTTCCTGACCCAAGACGGCGTGGTGCCCCGGTCGAAGTTGCCGGAGATGATGCGGTTCATCCAGGCTTGCAGTCGGCAGTACGGACTGCGGATTCCGAACGTGTTCCATGCCGGGGACGGCAACCTGCACCCGCTGATTCTGTACGACGAGCGCGACCCCGACCAGGTGCGGCGCGTACTCGAGGTGAGCGACGCGATCCTGGGCAAGTGCGTCGAGTTGGGCGGCAGCGTGACGGGCGAGCACGGGATCGGGGTCGAGAAGGTCGACTTCATGGCGCGGCAATTCACGGCGGAGGACCTGGACGCCATGCGCCTGTTGCGGCGGGCTTTCGATCCGGACCAGCGCTGCAATCCGCACAAGATCTTTCCGGGGGGCAAACGCTGCACCGATTTCGCCCCGCGCAAACAAGTGGCCGCGTGATGAGCTTGTCTCCGACCCGACTCGAGGAACTGCGCAGCGTGGTGGTTGGCGCGCAGGCGCGACGTGAACGGCTCGGGCCCATCGATCGGCGGGGGCTCGATCGGATCGTGGAGTACCGGCCCGAGGACATGACGGTGACGGTCGAGGCGGGGCGGACGTTGGCGGCGTTGCAGCAGGAGTTGGCTCGGTGCGGGCAATGGCTGCCGGTGGACCCGCCGCAGGCGGCGGAGTGGACGCTGGGGGAGATCTTGGACGCAGACGTCAGCGGGCCGCATCGGTTCGGCTACGGAACGCTGCGGGAGCATCTGCTCGGGTTGCGCGCGATGATGGCGGATGGGCGATTGATCCGCAGCGGAGGCAAGGTGGTGAAGAACGTGGCCGGGTACGACCTGTTGAAACTCTTCGTCGGGGCTCAAGGCACGCTAGGGGTGATCGTCGAGGCCACGTTCAAAGTGTTGCCGCTACCTGAATCGCGGCGGTTTTTGGCGGCGCCTTGTGCGTCGCTCGGGGCGGCGGCGGGGTGGATTGCGGCGGTGCTCGAGTCGCCTGTGATGCCGGTGGTGCTGGATTGGCACCGGCTCGATGCGGCTTCGGGTCCGGAAGGCGGCACTGTGGTGTTGGGCTTGGCCGGCACGCGGGAGGACGTCGAGTGGCAGACGGCGGCTGTAGGGAAGTTGGGGCCGACCGAGTCGGCGAGTTTGGAGTATGACGGGCAGTTTTGGTCGGCGTCGCGGGGCGAAGGGGTGCGGCGGCGGTCGGTGTTGCCGACGCGGTTGGCGGGGGTCATCGAGCAGCTTGGCGGGGTGCCGTTCGTAGCGCGGGCGGGGACTGGGACGGTGTGTTACCGAGGCGGGCCGGCGCCGCCTGAGCCCGAGGTGCCTTGGGGGCTGACGCGCCGGATCAAGGCGACGTACGATCCCCACGGGGTATTTCCGGAGCTAACTCTGTGAAGGCGAACGTCAGGCCTACAGGCCCGGAGGGCGCATCCGACAAGGCGCTGGCCTGCATTCATTGTGGGCTGTGCTTGGCATCGTGCCCGACCTACCTGGAGACCGGCGACGAGAACGATTCGCCGCGGGGTCGGATTTACCTGATGCGGGCGGCTCGGGAGGGCCGGATAGCGTTTGGGCCGACACTGGTGCGGCATGTGGACCTGTGTCTGGGCTGCCGTGCGTGTGAGGCGGTCTGTCCGAGCGCCGTGGCGTATGGGGAGTTGCTCGAGCAAACACGCGAGCAGATTGAGACGCGGTGGCGGCGGTCGCTGGGCGAGCGTTGGTTGCGGCGGGTGGCCATCGAACGGCTCTTTCCCTTCCCCGGCCGGCTCCGCTGGGCCGTGCGGCTGGCTCACTGGGTCCAGCGGCTTGGGGCGGAGGCTTGGCTGCCACGGTTCGCTCGGCAAGCTCTGGCCCTGGTGCCAGCCGATACGTCCGCCCTGACGTTGCCCGAGATCTCTCGCTCGCGTACGGAAGTCCGACGCGGTCGCGTGGGGTTTCTGAGCGGGTGCGTCATGAGCACCCTGTTCGGGTCGACCAACGCAGCGTCGGTGCGGCTCCTGACCGAGGCTGGGTACGAGGTGGTGACGCCCAGGGGCCAGGTGTGTTGCGGGGCGCTGTACGCGCACAGTGGCAACCTCGATCGGGCTCGCGCATGTGCCCGGCGCAACCTCGAAGTGTTCGCTGCGATCGAGGTCGAGGCGGTGATTACGAACGCCGCCGGGTGCGGCTCGACCCTCAAGGACTACGGACGGTTGCTCGAGGCCGAGCCGGCCTGGGCCGAGCGCGCTCGCGCGTTCAGCGGCCAGGCGAAGGATCTCACCGAGTTTCTTGGCGCGGCGGGCTGGGAGGCGAGGCCCGGGCAGCCGGCGGCGGCCGGTGGTGGGCGGGTGACGTTTCATGACGCCTGCCACCTGGCCCATGCGCAGCGGATTACCCAGGCGCCGCGGAAGTTGCTGCAGGCGTGCGCGGGGGCAGGTCTGGTTGAGTTACGGGAGGCGGACGTTTGTTGCGGGAGTGCGGGCAGCTACAATTTGACGGAGCCGGAGATGGCGCAGCGGTTGTTACGGCGGAAGGTGGAGACCATTCTGGCGACTGGGGCGGATGTGGTGGTGACGACCAATCCGGGGTGTTTGCTGCAGCTCCAGGCTGGTCTGCGGGATGCCGGCGCTAAGCACGTGCGGGTGGTGCATCTGGCGGATTACCTGGCGGCGTGGCGCGAATGAAGACGCTGCACCTGTACTTGACCCGGCAGATTGTCGCGGCGGTGCTGCTGACGGTGGCGACGTTTACGTTCGTGTTGTTGCTGGGCAACCTGCTGCGGGAGATCCTCGGTTTGCTGGTCAATCGCCAGGCGGCTCCCTTGATGGTGCTACAAGCGGTGGCGTTGCTGGTGCCTTTTGTGATGGTCTTTGCCCTGCCCATGGGCCTGCTCACGGCGACCCTGCTGGTCTTTGGGCGGTTCAGCGCCGACCAGGAGTTGACCGCCGTGCGGGCGAGCGGCGTAAGCCTGGTGGCGGTGGTGACGCCGGTCTTGTTGCTAGCGGTGGTGTTGAGCGGCGTGAGCGGTTGGTTCACGATGCAGCTCGCGCCGCGTTGTCGGGTGGCCTACAAGGAGCTGTTGTTCCGGTTGGGCGTCGATCGCGCCACCGGCCTGCTCGCGGAGGACACCTTCATCAAGGATTTTCCCGGGTACGTGATCTACCTCGGACGCGTCCAGGGCGATCGCCTCCAGAACGTGTTGATCTACCAGATGGAAACGCCGCCGGGACTCGATCCCGACTTCATCCCGCTCGAACCCGGGCCGGGGCTGGGCGAACCCGACGGAGGCGAGTTTCGCGGGCCGCGGGTGGCGCGGATTCTGCGGGCTGCGGAGGCGCAGTTGCGGGTGGACGGAGCGACTCAGGAAATCAGTCTGCACTTTGCCGAGGTCGAGGCGGTGGAGTTGGATTCGTGGGCGCCGGTGGTGGCGCAGGACTTCACGCTCTTTCTGCGATCGGGCGTGCCGCGCCCAGAACGGCAGGGTTTGAAGCTGAGCGAGATGACGTTCGGGCAACTGATCGAGGAGGCCTACGCCTATCGGCGGCAGGGCATCGACCCCACACCGGTCACCGTGCAGATTCACCGGCAGGCGGCCTTCTCTTTTGCGTGTGTGGGGTTCACGCTGATTGGCATTCCGCTGGGGATTCGCGCGCACCGCCGGGAGACCAGCGCGGGGGTGGGGATCGCGCTGATTTTGGTGATGATCTACTACAGCTTTATCATCTTGGCGCAGGCCTGGGAGACCTACCCGGGGCGCTACCCGTATTTGTTGGTGTGGGTGCCCAATTTCCTTTTTCAAGGAGTGGGCGCAGGGCTGCTGTGGTGGGTCAACCGCCGTTAAAGGTAGGCCTTGACCAACTCCCGCTCTTCGGGTTTGAGGCGCTGGAGGGGGATTAACTTGGCGGCGACGCGGGCGAGTTGGGTTTTGCCGCTGGCGCCCAGCACTGCGACGCGCACGGCCTGCCAGCCGGGGAGTAAGGCGGGCCAGTCCGCGTTGAGGCCCTCGTAGAGAGCCGCGGCGGCCGCCGGATCGTTGGCGCGGAGATGGGCCAGGGCGAGGGTGGTGCGATAGGCGAGGAACTCGGGGTGTTCCTTGAGGAGATTGAGGCCGGTCTCTCGCGCGCTGGCGAGGTCTTGGTTTAGCAGGAGGTTGAGATAAGCCAAGTCGTTGCGCGGTTCGGGATCGTGCGGGTAAAGCCGGCACAGGTCCTTCATTAGTCCGCAGAGCGTCTGGGTGTCGCCATCCAACTCGCTCAGGCGGATCAGGGCTTCGTAGGCGGTCCGGGCAAAATCCGGGTTTTGGGTCAGGTGCCGCCAGGCGCGAGTGGCTTCGGGTCGGTCCCCCACGCGCTCGGCGTAGAGGGCGACATACAGCCAAGCGGTGGGGTCGTCGGTCTCCTCGAGATGCACTTGGCGCCAGAAGAAATTGGCTTCTTCGTTTTGGCTCAACTCGCGCGCCACGCGAGCGCGGAAGAGGTTCTTGAGCGGGGTATCCAGCGGCACGAGGCGTTCATCGAACACCTGTCGCATTTCCTTCCACTGGCCGAGAGCGGACTGGGCGTCCAAGCGCACCAGGAACAGCTCCCGTTGGTTGAGGGCCGACTCGAGGGGGACTGCGTTCAGGGTACGCTCGTACTCCTTCAGGCGATTGAGCCAGCGCCCCAGAGCCAAGAGGCTTTGATCGTCCGCCTTGCTATAACGAGCGATGGCCTCGGTGAGCAAGCTGGCCTTTTGCTCGGGCTGCAACCGGAGTTGCAGGTCTGCGGCCAACAAGTGGTGCTCGGCTCGAGCCAGGGGATGGGCCAACAGACGCGTGGCGACCCATGCGGCATCGTCGCGCAACACCTCGCGTTCGCGCGCCAGTAAGCTCAGGGCTTCCAACCCGCGCCGGTCGTCGCTCTGGCCGACCTGGCGCAACCATTGGCGGGCTTCCCCCGGGGCACCCGCCTTGGGCGAACGCAGGAGGACACGTGCCAGGACCAGTTGGGCGGTGGCATTGGTGCCGCTCTTGTCAAGGGCTTGGCGAGCGAGGTGTTCGGTCCGCGCCAGGTCACCCTGAAAGAGCGCTAGTTCAGCCGCCACACGCAGCGATTCACTCGCCTCCGCGTCATGGGCCATGAGCCAGTCGACTTGCTCGCTCGCCGTGTCCACCAGGCGTCGATCCAGGGCGAACTCGGCTAAGGCGCGCCGGTCTGCGGGGGTGGCGTTGCCGGTAAAGAGCAGGTTCTGCCAGTACAGGAGCGCCTCGCGTTGGTCGCGCGCCGCGTAAATCCGGGCGAGCACGCGCAGGGTCTCGGGGTCTTCCGCGGCGAGTTGATAGGCCGCTTGCGCCTTCGCCATCGCCGCGTCCGCCTGGCCTTGCTGCAGCAGCGCCTCCGCCTCCGCACCCAGGGCATGCGCGCGGAAGACGCGGATGGCACGGTAGGTGGGGCGGGCCAAGAGGGCTACTGTCAGCGCCGCCAGCAGGGTGGCGGCCAACCCCATCTGCCACCGCTTGAGCGACCGCCAACCCCGTGCGGGAGCAGGAGCCGGAGGGGGACGCAGCGAGGGAGGCGGCGGCCGAGGTGCCGGTCGCGGCCCGGGGCGGCTTGGCGGGGCGGGTGGCCGCCGCACGGTTCCTTTGACCGCGGGAACGGGTGGGGCCTCGGCTGGTGCGGGCGGCGTGGGCTGAGAGGGTGCGCCGGGCGCTTTGGGACCGCGACGCAACCCAGGCCGCGCCGGGGCCAGATTAGGTGGAGGCGCGCTGGCTGCCGCGCTGGTCGAGGGCAGGGGCGCTGCGGGCACGGCGAGCGGAGGCGGCGCGGGGAGCGGCGGTGCCGGGGCAAAGGTCGGGAGCTTAGGGGTCCGCCGGGGCAGTGGGGGCGTGGAGGGCAGGGGAAGGGCCGGGCTGGTATTCGCAGCCTCCCTGGCGGGTGAATTCTGGACTCCCTTTGGCTGGCGCCTGGTCACGCGTTCCGGCATAAACCGGCTGGAGCGTAGCACTATGGCGCGCCCGAAGGCAAATAGGATTGGGGACCGGGCAGAAAAGGCTTGTTCGGCGCTCCTCAGACTGGATGATGCCGAGCGCAAGGTTAACGTGCACGACTGCGAACACACCCGATCGGAGATCAGATTATGAGCAGCATGGAAGGGACGGCACTATTTCGGGTCTGGGGCGCCGACCACATCGCCTACGGACCGGTGGAACTTCCCGCCTTGATCGAGTGGGCGAAGGAGGAACGGGTGCGGCCGGAGAGTTGGGTCTTCTTGCAGCACGAGAACCGTTGGGTCGCCGCGCGTGAGGTGAGCGAGTTGGCGCTGTTCTTTCCGCCGGCGACCGACCCGGGGCTGTACCGCAAGTCCTCCACCGGTGTGGGGGCGCAACTCGAAGGACTCCGGCCCAACGCCCTGCGGCGGTTGCGGGTGTTGGCCGATCTCGAGCCGAGACAACTCGAATCGTTCCTCGAGTATCTCGAGGTTTGTCGGGTGCGGCAGTTTGGCCAGGTGGTGCGCCGGGGCGAGCATGGCGACGCCATGTACCTGGTGCTCGAGGGCGAAGTGCGGGCGTTGATCATGATCGATGGCAAGGAGACCACCCTCGCCACCATGGGGGTGGGCGAGTTCTTCGGCGAAATCTCCCTCCTCGATCAGGGGCCGCGTTCGGCGGACATCGTGGCCAACACGGACACGGTGCTCTTGAAGCTCTCGGCGGCGGCCTTCAACCGGATCGTGCGCGAAGCCCCCGCCTTGGCAACGCCCTTTCTGCTGGGCATAGCCCGCTACGTCGTGACGCGCATGCGCTCGCTGACTAAACGCTACGAAGACAGCATTCACTTGGCGCGGATGGTGAGCCGTCAGGGCTAGCAAGCGCAGCACCCGTTGCGGGACCGGCCCGGCCTGGAGTCGACGGAAAAGCGATAAACCGCTTTTGTTTTTCGCGCCAGCCACTACGCTGCCCGGGTGGCGATGAACGTCGAGGGCACCACGCAGGCTTGGCTCGAGCAGGACGCCGGCGAGCAGATACCGCTCGTCGGCCAGTGCTCTTTGGGCCGGGCGTCCTCGAATCGCGTGGTGCTGCGCGATGACAAGGTGTCGCGCCATCATGCCCTCGTCCATTCGCAGGGGGAGAACGAATTCTGGTTGGTGGACCTGGGGAGCGTGAACGGCACGTATGTCAATGGCCGACGGGTCGTGCAACCGGTCCAGTTGCGCGACGGCGACCGGGTTCAGATCGGGCCGTTCCTGCTGGCGTTTCGGCATCGGGGCGGCGCGGCGCCTCAGCAGGACACCCTTTCGACGCGGACCCTAGTGCAGATTCGCACGGCGGCCTGTTGGCTGTTGGTCGCAGACATCGAGGGCTCAACCCAAATCGTCCGGCGTTATTCCTCCGACGAACTGCCGCAGATTACCGGACGGTGGTTCTCGCGCTGCAAGCAGGCCATCGAAAGTCAGGCCGGCATCATCAACCAGTACCTCGGCGACGGTTTCTTCGCCTACTGGCGCGCCGCGGAGACCGGCTTGGCGAGCGTCGTCGCCGGCTTACGCCAACTCACGGACCTGCAGCAGGCTGATGAACCCCGCTTCCGCATCGTGCTCCATTACGGTCAGGTCTCGATGGGCGGCGCGCTGGCCATCGGCGAGTCTCCGCTCTTCGGCCAAGACGTCCACTTTGTTTTCCGCCTCGAAAAACTCGCGGGAACGTTGGGCCAACCCAGGCTCATGAGCCAACCGGCAGGAGAGAGGTTGACCGCGCAACTCTCCCTCGCCGACGCTGGTGAGCACACCTTGGCGGGCTTCGAGGGCCTGCACCGCTGTTTTACCTTCTAACGAGACTCGCAGCCTGCGGTGAAGGCGCTCACGAAATGGCCGCCACACGCAGGTCACGTAATGCACGAAGCCCGGACAACGGCGCTCCTCCGGCCCGAATCGGCCGCGCCCCGCTCCGCCGCTTCGATCCAAACCGCTCCCGATGTGCCAACCACACTTCGTCCACAAAGCCCTTGGAGCCTAAGACCACCCCGTCCGTCATGTGGCGAATCCGCAACCGCAACACCTCGCCCATACTCAACTCCCCGCCCTTCTGCAGCACCCGCCTAATCTGCTCCCGACTCATCGCCACCTTCCCGCTGCTCCCAGACACCCCCCCGCGGACATACAACCGCTTCCGATACTCCGCCCCAACCTCCTTCCACTCACGCACCCTTCCCTTCCGCGGCTGCTCGGTTCCCTCTGCAGCCTCCGCGCCGGCCAAGAACGGAGCGTGGGCATCTTGCCCGCAGGCCCCTGTCCCTGCCCCTTCCTCTTCCCCTGCTGCCCCCGCCGCTGCCCGCGTCGCCTGGCCCCCTCCCGCCCCAGTCCCGCTCCGAGACGCTCCCTCACTCCCGCCCGTATACAGACTCAACAACCCCGCCCGCGCCTTCGCGTCCCCGGCCTCCGCCGCCGCGTACCCGCAGTGCCGGTAATCCTTCGGATCCTCCACCAAGCCCGCCCGCACAGAGTTCAAATCGATGTACGCCGACACCGTCTCCAGCACCCCCGTCTGATCCTCGACCAGCACACTCCGGAACCGTTCCGCCCACAATGTCCCAAACCGCTGATGCCGTATGTTGTACCACTTGCTGAACCGCTGCTTGAACTCCTTCATGAACTCCGACACATCCCCCATCCGCGCCAGCATCCGCTTCCGGATGTCCGCGTCTACCCGGCCATGGTCGTG
>Ga0194126_10000865_pt1 | contig 51200 bp, 49 predicted proteins | sample TA2KigC150mmetaG_FD_148641 | JGI IMG/M metagenome (GOLD analysis project Ga0194126, IMG submission 148641) | Freshwater microbial communities from Lake Tanganyika, Tanzania - TA2015035 Kigoma Deep Cast 150m | ecosystem: Environmental > Aquatic > Freshwater > Lake | place: Tanzania: Lake... | reverse complement strand
TTGGTCGGCGCCGGGGAATTTTCTTAGGAGCAGCGACGCGAAGGTCAATACCCCGGTAAGCGGTTGATTAATTTCATGCGCGATGCCTGCGGCCAGTTTGCCCAAAGACGAGAGCTTCTCGCTCCTTAGAAGCTGTTTCTCCAAAGACAGTCGATCGCGCAGATCCGTGAAAATCCCCACCGAGCCGCATTCCTTGCCGTCTTCGTACAGAATGGCCGCAGAAATATAGACCGGAATCTCATTCCCCTGTTTGTCCAACACCATCAGCTCTCTCTTCTTCAGGATGCCCGGGCCTCCGTATTCGTTGGAGCGCATGTCCTTCATGACTTTCTTCGCTTCTCCGGGAGGGTAGACCTGTTTGATGTTTAGTTTCCCTATTACTTCCGCTTTCTTGTATCCAAGAAGCTTCTCTGCGGCTGAATTGAAGATTATGATGTCGCCGCCTTTTCGCACGGAGACGATGGCGTCCGGGGAATGCTCGATGAGGTTCTCGCGAAACCGGTACGAGCGCTCCAGCTCCACATTGGCTTCTCGGACGAGGGTCTCCAGGTTGCGGGTATATTGCTTGATCTTCCGCTTGAGCGCCAACTTTTCCGCAGAGCGCTTCAACGCAAAGGAGAGTAATTCGTCGCTCACAGGCTTGGTCAGGAAATCCGACGCATTCTTTCGGAGACACTCAATGGCCATTTCCATGTCCCCGTGGCCGGTAATCATGATGACTTCCGCATCCGGGTCCCGCGCACGCATGCGTTCCAGCACTTCCAGGCCGTCCATCTCCGGCATTCGCACATCTACCAGAGTGATATCGGGGGACTGTGATTCGAAGGCCTTTAGACCCGAGGGTCCATCCTCTGCAACCAGGACCTCATACCTGTCCAGCTCAAGCGACATTCGCATCATGGTGCGGATGCTTTCTTCGTCATCGATTACCAGTATCTTGGTCATTCTCAATCTCCTGTGAGGGCTTCAGAGCCGGGAAGGTCAGCCTGAACGTGGCCCCCCGGTTCTCCTCTCCCAGCACCTCTATAGCGCCCCTATGCTCCTTGATAATGCCGTAGCTGATCGACAAGCCGATTCCTGTGCCGTCACCGATCGCCTTGCTCGTATAAAAAGGTTCGAAAACCTTTTCCCTCAGTTCGCGCGGCACACCGGGTCCCGTATCGGTTACTTCGACAACCACCCGCCCGTCCTTTTCAAAGCCCTTGACTGTCAGTGTCTTCTCCACAGTCTTCCCTTCTGCGCGGGCCGCCCTTTCATGTTCCATCATCGCATCGCGAGCGTTGACGATCAGATTGATGAAGACTTGTTCCAACCGGTTTTCATTACCCATGATTAAAGGCAGCTTTGGATCCAGGAGCACGTCGCACCGAATGCCCCGCTTGCTTAACTGACTGCCGAGGAGGGTGAATACTCCGCGGATAGGCTTTGCGAGGGACATAGGGCGCGTCTGCTCATCGACTTTTCGTCCGAACTCCCGCAGATGACTGATAATGCGCACCGCTCGGTCCACATTGGTTCCCAATTCCTCAGCGGTCTGTTTGAGCTCTTCCGGTGTCAATTGCAGACCCCTTCTGATGTTCTTCATGAGGAAGTCCGCTGCTATCTTAATCACGTTGAGCGGTTGATTCAATTCATGGGCGACACCGGTGGACATTTCGCCCAAGGTCGCCATCTTGCCCGCCTGAAGGAGCTTGGCTTCCTGCTGAAGCTTCTCCGTCACGTCCCAGACCGCGGCGATGATCGCGGGCCGGTCCCGGAATGTGCTCAGCCGAGCCTGAATATTCACGAGAAATGAAGACCCGTCTTTGCGCTGGTGCTGAAAGACCGGCGGGCGGTTGCCGGCGCCGTGGGGAATAGCTCGGAAGGTCAACTTGCGTGGCAGCGCGTGCTTGCCTTTGGTCTCGAAGGCGGCTGGCTCGTCCGTATCCGTGTGCGTAATAAGGTTCAGGATCACTTCGAAATCGTGGCGGTCCAACGGGGCCGCGAGTTCCGAGAAGTTTTTTCCGATCAGCTCCATGCGGGAATAGCGATATTCCTGTTCGGCCCGGGCGTTCATGTCCAAAATGGTCATCTCTTCCGCGTCGATCACGAACAGGGGTGAGGGCATATGATGGAAGAGAAAGCGATACTTGGATTCCGATTCGCGCAAGCAGGCTTCTGAAGCTTTTAAGTGAACGAGCATCCGGTTGAAGGAGCCGGTGAGCTGGCGGATCTCGTCACCTCGGCCGTCCAGATCATCTTCTCCCCAGAGATCCACATAGTCGTACCCGCGGTAACAGTCTTCCGAGATGTCTTTCCCCGACTCCCGGCTTATCTCTTCAGCCCTCTTGGTAAGCTCCAGCAGCGGTGACGTGATCTTCTTGGAGATGATCTCCACGAAGAGCCAACTCAACGCAATCACCACGAGGCTCGCGAGGAGGTGGATCACCTTGAGACTGAAAACGATTTCGCTGTCGCCGAGCTGCGGGAAGATCAGGAATTGCAGCGTGCCCGCGATGATGATCACGCCTCCGGTCAGCACGATCAGGGTGCTGATAAGTATCCTGTTCTTAAACGAGAGGAGGAAGCCGCGCTTCGGTCGAAGGCGTTCGGGGAGCAGCTCCTCGATCCTGTTGAGCGTTTTGTGCAGAACGTCCGGTTTTTCGGACCTGATCGGGGATGTATCCTGGAACATCTTTGCACCCCCTTGGAGCTCAATCTTATAGCCTGACCTCCCAGCGCCCATCCGTGTCTCGTCGTCCGCGTCCGCCTTCAAGTCGCTTTATGGATTAAGGACTTCCGGCGCATGTGGAGATCGCGCTCTAGTATCAAAGATAGCCATCCTTATCGAAATAGTCCCAGAGGTCGTCTCGCAGAGCTTCATATTCATCCTTTACGTCTTCGTAGGAGCGGGCGTTCTCAATGGCCATAGCCACCTGCTCGGCAAAACCTTGGAGGAACTTCTTTTCGTCCTCGGAAAACTCACGCGGTTCCGCGGTGTAAACCCGCAACGCGCCTATCACCCTATTGCGAACAATCAGCGGCACGCTCAGTATCGAAGCAATCCCTTCTCGCGCGGCTTCCCGCGGATACTGGACACGGGTGTCGTTGGCCGCATCCTGGACCCATACGGACTTGCCGCTCAATATGGCTTCTCCCAGACTCTTGGAGCTGTCCAAGGGCCCTTTCGCCACATAGTTCTCGCTCAGTCCATGGTAGGCGAAGACACGGAGCTTCTCACGATTCTTGTCCAGGAGGCTCAACGAACTCCCCTTGACCTTCATCACCTTCACGACGCCTTCCACAATAAGATTGAGCACCTGCTTTAAATTGAGCGTAGAAGAAATGGCGGTCTTGATCTCCTCGAAAGTGTCTTCGCGATATCGTCTCTCGAAGCGCTTCTTGCGATCGTCCATCACCTTATCGACGAGCGCGGTGAGTTGATCGGGAGTGAATGGCTTCCTCAGATAATCAACCGCCCCCATCTTCATTGCTTTCACCGCAGTATCGATGGTGGGGTACGCCGTGAGCATGATCATGGAGAGATCGGGGTCAATCTCCGAGAGGGCTTCCATAGCCTCCAGTCCGCTCATGCCCGGCATCTTTAGATCGGTGATGAGCGCGTCCGTCCCGCCTCCTTTGAGGATCTCCATCGCCTGTTCCCCGCTGCGCGCGGTCCGCACTTCGTAGTTCTCACCTTCCAACACACGGGAAACACTGTCCAGCACGATCTGCTCATCGTCCAGCACGAGAATCTTTCCCTTTCGATCTGCCATCTTGTCACACTCCTGAACGGCGAATTCGAACCCGTGACACTTGAAGCTTCTCCAGGTCAATCTCGCAGACTCGACCTTGGGGTGACCATCGCCCCGGTTTTCTTATCCGTTCTCCCGTTTGAAAGCCTTGGGGACATCCTTCTTTAGTTGTTCGATGTCCCCGCGCAGTTTGTCATAGGCTATGGCGTTCTCAATCGCCTGAGCGCCATGGTCCGCAAATTTGAGTAGGATGTCCATTTCGTCTTTGTCGAATGAGCGCTTTTCCGCTATGTATATACGCAACAGGCCCACAACAGCGTCTTGGACCCTCAGAGGAACGGACATCATCGCTGCGATGCCCTCCTGCCGTGCTTCCTGTGGGTATTGGAGCTTGGCGTCAAATTCGGACTCATCGATCAGAATAGGGCCGTCTGCTTTCAGGGCTTCCGGCGGGCTCGTCATTGGGTCGAGGGTCCCTTTTGCCAGATACGTATCGCTGAGCCCTTTCGACGCCGCCAGTTCCAGACGCCCCTGCTTCTTACTGTACGTATACAGGCAGCACCCCTTTACCTTGAGCAGGCGCACAACGCTCAGGGATATGAGTCCCAGCACTTCTTTCAGATCGAGGCTGGACGCAATGGCCTTTTCCGCCTGAGCATAGGTCTCCTCGATCTCTCGATCGCGCCGCGCCTTGTATGTTTTGGCCAGAGCCTTCTCCGTCACCTCAATGAGTTCTTCGGGCGTAAACGGTTTGGGCAGATAATCGAGCGCTCCGAGCTTCATGGATTCCACCGCGGACTCCACGGTGGCGAAGCCGGTGAACATGACCACTCCGCAGTGAGGGTGATCGCACGCTACCGCCTCCACGGCCTTCATACCGCTCTGGTCAGGCATCATGAGGTCGGTGAGCACCAGGTCGTAAGACCGTTTTTTCAGCTTATCCAGCGCTTCTGAAACGCGGAAAGCCCCGTCGACTTCGTAGCCTTCACCTTCGAGGATTCTCCGGACGCTGTCGTGAACGATCTGCTCATCGTCAATTAAGAGTATCGCGGCCTTGGGTTTTTCCGGCGCGGCCATTCCAACCTCCTTCTCTCTGATTCAATAGGAATTGCATGCCTGGGATCCGGGGCCCGAAGGATCACGAGAACCGATTCCCGGTTGTCTCTCGACCCATCAGCTCCCGGAGCTCACGGTGACGGAAGAAAGCTTCACCCTGCACACCGTGGTGTTCTCCTGGTACAAGTTATAGACACCTAACCCCGGGAAATTAGATATGGCAAAGACCATCCCGCGCTGCACCGCATCAGAGACCCGCACGGGGGACACAAACGAGCCGCCGGGCGATGAGACTTCCACCCGATCACCCTTAGCCAGGCCGAGCTGCCGGGCGTCCTCCGGATTTATCTCCACATACCCTTCTGCGCATAGTTCCCGCAAGTGCCTGGATCTCGTCGAGGTAGCCCCGAATTGATACATGGACCGCCCTACCATCATCTCAAAAGGATACTCCGCGGCATCCAGCGGCGTCGGCTTTTCCCATGTGCGCACGGGAGCGAACGCGTACGCTTTGCCCCCTCTCGCCCGTTCGGATGTCGCAGCAGGCGGCTGCAGGATTACGCCGTCTCCGTCTAGATCGCGCCATCGCAGGCCTCGCAAGAACGGTATGGTCAGAGCCATTTCCCTGAATATGTCTCGCGAGCTGAAGTATCCCATCGGCCGACCCATTGCGGTAGCCACCGCCTCCAGCGCGCCCCAGTCAGGCCTGGCCTCACCCGGTGGGGGCAACACTCGGTTCAGCTTCTGGATCCGGTGCTCGATATTGGTGAATGTCCCTTCCTTCTCCACAAACGAGGACGCGGGAAAGACACAGTGAGCTTTCTCCGCCGTGGGACTCAGAAAGAGATCTTGCGCCACCAGCAGCTCGGCCTTATCGAAAGCCGCTGCGAACCGACTTGAATACGGATAGTCGGTCAGCGGGTCCGCGCCGGCTATATACAGCGCCCGAACGCTGCCCGATTCCAGTCCCCGAATCATCTCGGTGACCGTCAGGCCCTTAGAGTAGGGCAGATCCCGCCGCCAGACTCCCTCAAACAGATCTCTCGATTCGGCGACAGACTGATATCCCGGCATGTGCTCGGGCATAATCCCCGCATCACAGAGCCCCACAATGTTTCCCTTCTCGAAAATGGGGTAGAGCCCTGCCTTGGGCCGCCCCACGTTGCCGGTGAGCAGAGCCAGATTGGCAAGGTTCATGACACATTGGAGGCCATTTTCCTGAAGGATCACATCCCCGCCGAATATGATCGCGGCCTCGGACGCTTCCGCGAACAGCCTAGCCGCGTGTTCCAGGCTTTCTCGCGAAACGCCGGTCCTCTTCAAAATGCCTGCAAGAGATATCTTGTCAAGCAGGTTCTTCATAGGAATGAAGTTACTTGTCTTGGCATGGATGAACTTTTTGTCCCAAATATCCAATTCCAAAATCACTTTCATGATCCCCAGAATCAAATCGCTCTCGGAGTATGGACGCATCCGGAGCCTCACCATCGCGAAGGGATCGAGGCTGGTGCTCCGTGAATTTGCCACGATCACTTTGCTATCGTACCGGCGGGCGGCGCTCTTGATCTTCCACCCGAGCGCGGGGGTCTCTTCCAGGGGATCGATGCCGACTACAAAGATGGCGCCGGTAGTGAGCAGCTCCTCAAGGGTATTGGTTGCGCCTCGGACGCCGAGCGTGAGTTCCAGGGCGCGTTGAACCCGGAGGAAGCTGAAACGGGCTTCGCTATCCACATTGTGCGTGCCGACGACTCCTCGGAAGAATTTCTGAAACGCGTAGCAATCCTCATTGGTTAACCGTGGGGATGCAAGACCGGCAACGCTCTCGGGGCCGGATTCCCCGATAATTAGGCGGAGCTTTCCTGCCACGAAGTTCACCGCTTCTTCCCACGAAGCCGGTTGGAGCTTACCGTCTCGGCGGAGCAGGGGGGTGAGCAGCCGCTCTTGGCTATGCACAAAGTCAAACCCAAAGCGACCTCCGACGCAAAGCGTGCCTCGATTATGAGTGTCCAGGTCCGTGGTTATCCTGAAAATGCGTTGGTCTTTGACGTTTGCTTCCATGCGGCAGCCGGCGGAGCAGAGGGGACAAACCGTAGCTACTTTGGTAAATTCCCACGATCGGGCCCATCGACGAAACACCTTATTCGACATGGCCCCCGTAGGACAGGCCTCCACACATTCCCCGCAGAAGTCGCAAGAAAGCGCGGCGCCGTCGCTGGTGTCGATGCGCGCGTCGTACCCCGCGCCTCTGAGTCTCAGGGCGCTTGCGCCTATCTCCTCATGGCAGACCTTCACGCAACGGAGGCACGTGATGCACAGGTTCGGGTTGTATTCGATCAGCGGCCAATTCCTGACCGGAGGCTCCTCTCGCGGCCTCAGCGGAAAATCGGTGCCGTAAATTCCCAGGCGGTACGTAATATTCTGAATGTCGCACTCGCCTGCCGCCGGGCATGTGGGACAATCGAGGGGGTGGTCCATGAGGATCAGCTTCATAACCTCTTCCCTCATGCTCCGAACCCGAGCCGTGTCGGTGAGCACACGCATCCCATCCAGGGCCACCGTGTTACATGCGGTGACCGGCCTGTCCATGCCCTCCACCTCCACCACGCACATGCGGCAGGAGTCCGACGGCGACACTTTCGGATAATAGCAGAGGGTAGGTATCCAGATTCCGGCCTTGGACGCTGCTTCCAGGATAGTGGCGCCTTCTGTGGCGTTCACATCCACGCCATCAATGGTTACACTAGGCATGCTTTCGCCTTCCGGAAAATAATCTATCCCAGCACAATGAGCTAAGACGGCAACGCAACCCGACACGTATGCCGGCTTTGCCGCTTCGCCGGACCGGACGCTGCGCTGACACAAGGTCACTGCCGGGAGCCGGCTGCCCCATAATCTTCCCGCTTTACCGCAGCCAAGACCAGATGGAAGCACCGGAGACAGCGGCTCGATTCAATATAAGAGCTGTGCTGGCTCAATCCTGATTCAACTTCTTCGAACGTGCTCAATCGTTCGCGCATATCCAATTTCTTTTGGAGATCTCTCCCTCCCAACCGGGTCTCAGGTCTGGGCGTCACGAGGATATGCGTTTGTTTTTCGACCGCTTGCAGTATCTCGTCCATCTCTTGATCGGGGAGAGGCGCGCACCTCCCGGTGGTAAGGTAAGAATGCATCATTCTGGCAGCGAGCTTGCCGCCCGCAACGCCGTGCACCACCGTAAGAGGGCCGCTTACCGCGTCTCCACCCGCAAAGACTCCCGACCGACTCGTCATCATGGTGTGCTTGTCCACCTTGATCGTGCCCTGACGGGTTATCTCGATCTCGTCCTCCGGCGAAAGAAAGCTTAAGTCCGCTTTTTGACCGATTGCAGGTATAAGCGTGTCGGCTTCCATGTCGAATTCAGAGTCTTCCACGGGAACCGGCCTCCTTCGGCCCGAGGCGTCGGGCTCGCCCAGTTCCATTTTGATGCACCGCAAGCCCTTCATTCGCCCATCTGTCCAGAGGATCTCCACGGGTTGGGTAAGAAAATGGAATATCGCGCCTTCTTCCATTGCATCTTCCACTTCCCTGGGGTCTGAAGGCATCTGTTTCTCGGTGCGGCGATAGACCACATGCACCTCGGTCGAACCAAGCCTCAGGCAGGTCCGTGCACAATCAATCGCTGTATTGCCGCCACCCACTATGATCACCTTATCCCCCACCGTTACGTTCAGCCCAAGGTTCAGCGCCCTGAGGAAATCTATCCCGCCGGAGAAGACCCCCTGGATTCCCTCGTTCTCACCTTTGATTCCCAGGGGAACGGACTTGTGAGAGCCGATGCCGAGGAATACCGCCTTGAACCCTTGCTCGAACAAGGCCTGGATGGTTACGTCTCTTCCCAACGCGACCCCGTTCCGGAGGTCCACGCCCAGGTCACGTATTACGCTTATCTCTCTTGTGAGCACTTCCCGAGGCTGACGATACGGAGGTATACCCACCCCCACCATGCCCCCTGGCGCCGGAAGGGCTTCGAACATGGTAACCGGATGCCCGAGCCGGTTCAGGTAGTACGCTGCGGCCAGTCCCGCGGGACCGGCTCCCACCACGGCCACAGGAGGCGCGGTCAGCGGCAATTTTTCCAGTGGCGCAGGCAGGTTGTGGAGCATCTCGTAATCCGCCGGCACTCGTTTGAGCACCTTGATCGGGATCGGAGGTTTTCCCATGTTCGCCAGGGTACACGCGCGTTCGCAAGGCGCGGGGCAGACTCGGCCGGTAACTCCGGCAAGCGGCATCTCCTCGCGGATCGTGCTGAGGGCCTGCGCGTATCGGGTCTCTTGGAGCAGCTCAATGTACGTGGGTATCTCGATATGACAGGGGCAGGTGGTCATACAGGGGGCCGAGATTTTGGCCATGTATGAAAGGTTCTGCTCAGGCAAACCGGAGGAGATCGCATCAATGAACTGCCGCCGGAAGTAGCGCAGACCATCTTTGACCAGTTCACCCGAACTCTGGCATACCGAGCACTTCGCCGCCTCATCCAGTATTGCGCCGACCCGCTCCAAGAGCGCGAGGTCCGATTCTTCACCTTCTCCTCGCGCGATCTTGCCCAGCGCAATCTGGAGCATCTTGGTGCCCTTGATGCCGGTCAAGCATTTGCCGCAGCAGTACCGGGCCTGAATCTGATCCACGTATTCTCGGACGAGCTGAACGAAATTGAAACCCTCCTCAAATACGAGGAAACCCTTACCGGAGAGCACCGCTACCACATTCGCCGGTAAATCTCGCAGGAACGGAAACATCTCCAGGGCTCCGTCTTGAGACAGGCCCGTGTTTGCGCGGAAGTCCGCGCACGTCGCTCCCCAGCGCGCGAAGACGAGCGGGTTCATGCATCCTCCTTCCTACGTTCGGCTTAAGCGCTATTATAGAACAAATATCCTTGACTTGGAAACTCAAGAAATGCCCGTTCAGCCACTTCGCGAACCGCTCTGCGCACAGCGCCGGTCAGGCGTCGTCGGCGCCGACCAGGAGCCGATTTCGCCCCTGCCCTTCCGATTACATTGACAAATAGTGGCGCTTGAGGTAACTTATATTTATCATAAATGAAATTTGGTCCGGGCCCGATCGTAGGGTCTCTTCATTCAGGCCAGGGAGTCGATTTCCCAGGAGGCGGCCGAATGAAAGCAATGCTACGAGTACGAATCGCTCTCCCTCTGATATTGTTCATTTCAGCCGGTTTTCTCGGGAGCGCGAGCGCCGTGCCGCCGATATCCGGTTTGCCGGGGCTCTCCTCACTCTCGACCTTCGTCGGATATCTTGAAAAACAGAACCCACCCCCCTTCCGCGCCCCAAACAGCGAGCCTCTTCATTTTCACACCGGTTGGATGGCCAACAAGAAGGGCGGTGTTTTTGTCAATTCCGACGGAACGAACGTCGGAGTAGAGCAGAGCAAGGGTTTGCGAGAAGCTTTTCCGGTTCAAGGCCTTTGGTCGGGCCTATCAAGAATCTACTCGCTTGCTCCAGACCTGAAAGCCCTCTTTGAGGCTTCAATACTCATTCCTTCCAGATCTAAACTGCCCGAAGTGTTCCCAACCCCTCATGAATTGGGCTCACCTCCCGAATTTGTGGGCGGCGTGACCGTAGACAAACGCTTCTAAGCGCGTTGACGCGATCAAGAGTTTTGGAAGCAAACGCTCGCGCCCCTGAGCACAACGAGAATTCCATTATGCGAATTCGATTTCACTCGGTAGGACCGCTCGTCGCGGGGGGATTGGAACCTCCTAAGCAAGGGTTCGACGGCCTTGCGTCGTCAGAATTGAAGGTGGTCCCTATCCCGCCACGGCCCCGAATAATGGGTCAGGTTCCCGGACCCTTGTTCTCGGAGAACTGCCTGGGGCCGCCCACATTGATGAACTGCGAATTGAAGTTGCGATAGAGCGCGTGGTAATTCTCGATCCGATGCCATTTCTTGAGGTACCCCGGCGGCAGATCATCCCTTTCCTCCACTCGGGCCCAACCCCCGGGGACCGGATACGCATAATAGGGGAGGTGCTTGGGTATGCCTCTGATGGAAATCACCTGGGGAATCACCCACTCGCGATAGGCCATATACACTCTGTGCATCCCGTCATTGACAATGAGGTGAACACTCCCGTCCCTTTCTATGGATTCCTCCACCACGGGCGGAAGCAAGTCCACGGGATCATCGAGCCCGTCAAGGGTGAGACGCAGGAAGCCGTTGAGCTCGAACAGGTCCACACCATGTTCTTCCAGAGCCCACTTCAACTCCCGCACCTTCTTTAATTCCGAGCGGAGTATGTAGTTTTGCGGAGGCGAGAGACACTCCACGGCAATTTTCTCCAAAGATATAAACGCCTTTTCATACACCGTCACGTCCGGGGCCTTTAGCATGGTTATCCCGCGCAACTTCTCAATGAGGAACTCCTCGGAAAACGTCTGCACATGGCTGATCTTCATACCTTCTCCAAGGTAAGCATTTACATGAGGCTAGGTTCCAAGACTGAGAAGCCGCAATGACTCACGAACAATCTCGGCTCCTGCGAGTTCGCCGGGGGTCGGGCCTACCCACATAGGCGCTAAAATAGGATTGGCCTCCGGCGCTGGACATTCCCCTCACCCTGCCCTCGCCCGCTAGGGGAGAGGGTTTCCAGAACCCCCTCCCTCGATGGGAGGGGGAAGGGGGAGGGTGATAAGGTTTTGTTATCACAGAGGCCTATTCCTTGTTTGAACGCCTATGGGGTCTACCCGGGAGGCGAATCCGGGATGAATCTCTTGAGCTCCTCCAGATCCAGCTTGTCCGGTTCGTGCGGCGATGTGGCCGGAATGGCCCGCGCGGACGAGCCTTTCAATACCCCTATGACCATCTCCAGGGCCTCGGGCGAAACCCGGACCTGTTGGAAGACCTCCATATTGCCGTCGGTTTGCATGATGCCGCGCCAGTACTCATCGAATTCCTTGTTCCTCGAATCGTACGCCTCTTCAAAATAGATTTCACGGATTCCTGCCTGAATGAGTTGCTTGTAACACCAGTTGCATGGCTCAAGCGTGCAATAGAGCGCTGATCCATCCAGAGGAATGCCGAAACGGGCAGCCTGATCCACTGCGTTCACTTCAGCGTGACTTGAAATGCAGTAGTTGTACTTCTCCGCATCGTGCGCGCCGATGCAACGCCTCAAGCAGAAGTCCGGCCCTCGATCGATGCAGTGCGGAGCGCCATGAACCGCTCCATTGTACCCTGTAGCGAGAATTCGATTGTTCCGGACGATTACCGCGCCGATCTTTCTCACGTTGCACGTGGATCGCACGCTCACCAGCTTTGCCAGCAGCATAAAATATTCGTGCCAGGTCGGTCTGTTCATGGTTGGTCGCCCTCCCGATCCCTCCCATCCCTCAATCCGGAAATGGTCGGACCAGGTCTCCGATTCTACCCGATTCCCAATCCTCCATGAATTGCTCTCCCAACGCCGCGCTTTTCTCAGAGGCCTCATCCCACCTGCGGATACGTTCTCCGGGATCGTCAACGAAGTCCACGAAATCCTGACGATCCGGCAGCCTGCCGTCCGGCAGCAGACGCAGGAACTCCTCCGTGGGATAGACCTGGAGCACGTTATCCAGCGATCCGCGAGTGGGCCTGCGCCACGTAAGCTTCTTGTCGAGCCAACTAGGGACTATTCGCTCCTGGTAGTGAAAAAAGAGGGTGACCGACTCAGGGCCGGGGCAATAGTCCTGATTCAACTGATAATCGATCAGACCTCCGTCTCGGTACACCCCGCGAGGAGCGCCCGGAATGTCCGGAACTCCGGCCATGATATAGGGGAGCGATCCTGTGGCGAGCGCGGCCTGCCGAATATTCTCGTTCGTCAGCTTCACCGAGCGGCCCCTGAAAGAGTTGTCCAAGTACTGCGGTCTTGACCGGCCGGAATAGAAGACTACCCGCTCGTAAAAGAGTTCCATGCCTCGGGGCGAAACCGCGTTCATCGCGGCGGAGACAAGCAAAGCCGCAAACTGCCAGTTGCCGCTCTTGAGGGCGGCCGGTCCTCTGCTCCGCACCGTTTGAATTCCCAGATCATAAGTCGGGTGATCGAGAATATAATTGATCTGATCGTCGAAGAGGAACCGGTCCACGTTGCCTCGAAACGCGGCCGAAACCGTCTCCGGCGTGTCTGCGGCGGTAAAGGCGCTCCTCGAATAGCCCAACCTAAGTCTCTCGTACGCTTCCAAGGGGTCTCGGCACGCTATGGTCAAGCACCTCCAGGCCCCCGCAGAGGACCCCACAAGGAGGACCCGGCCATCCCCTTTTTGGAGAAAGCCGGTCCGGATCACCGCCGTGTCGAATCCCACGCACACAAACCACTTGGGCCCCCCCGCTGCGGCTGCGAAGACCTTGATGCGCCGTGGAGCGAGCCCTTCTTCCCGAATTATGTTGAGAACTTGAGGACCTGCTCTATATGCCAGATATCTCTTCATGATCAAGTGAAAATACCATCGCTGAGGCTCGAAGCCAAGGGGCTTTGTCCGTTCAGACCTGGGTCTTTGCGAGATCAGAGGCCCTGTGGGAACAGGTTTCGGCCCCTTCTCCGGGCGTGACGGGTGGCGAGGAGACAAGCCGCGGGGCCAACTATCATCAGTTATATCGTGGCCTTGCGCCTGATTCCCCCTTTATCCCTCAACACAGAAATAGATTTTTGTTCCAACAAAAGGAATTTAATCACGTTTTTTCTTGACATCATTTCAGAGATGAGCAATTGAGTCATTCAAGGGATTTAACTGGGAGGGAAGAGTATGTTGAGAAGCATCTTCCTTAACTTCCCATTATAACATGGTTTTGATCTGATCGTAACCGAGAGGGTCCGACGAGCTGGACGGATCCAACGGCCCTCCTGAGCGCTTCTTACAGCGCGATGGGCCATGAAAACCTCTCGGCGCTACGGTGTGCCTTCCTTTCCGATCGCGGGGGCTGACCCCCCCGGCCAGGGTCGGGTACGCGCTCCAACGCGCGCTGCACGACGAGCGAAAGGAGGAGGGGAGGGACACCCTTGTCTTTTTGTTAGGAGAAAATCAGATAAAACCAAAATATTATATTATAAACTAAATGTATTGCTTAAGTAATTCACATCAACAAATTTAATTTGCTGTCTAATTTAGAGAATAGTAAGTGTTTTCTCGAAACAAGTTCAAAATTAGTGAAATTTTGGCACTTTTTTGCTTGACACATAAACCGCATTTATATTTAAGCGATACCAGTTAGTTCGAGCTGGGAGGGAAGGTTGATGAGACGCAACCTTTGTAAGGTGTTGGTTTGCCTCGCGGTTATCGTTGCCGCCCTTGCAACGGCCCACGCCAAAGACCATACATTCATTCGAGTTAACGTCGATCCACAGCCCGTATCATTCCTACAGACGCAGAAGTTCTTCGGCGACACCAAGAGCGAGAGTTCGTCACTCCTGCCGAGCCTGGTGGATGCCCATCCCACATATGAGCCTGCGTCGGCTCGTGTCTCGCGCGATTTCCGGTCTCGAGCGCGTTACACAAATCCTCAGCCCATCGTCAAGTGCAAGGGACCTGTTTGTCCGGTCCCTATATGTGCGCCGCCGCCTCCGTGCAAACTGCCTCGTCGGATGTGCGGTCAGTTTGAGCTGGCCACCCAGGTGTTCTTTGCGCGGACCAAGGGGACGCTGAGGTATCCTGCTGTCGTGCTCGGTTTCCCTGCGACGGAAATTGATCTGAACAATGATCTGGGGTTTCCCGAGCACGCCACCGTGCTTGAGTATTCAGCCTGGTATCAGTTTCGTCCCAATTGGGCCTTCTTTTATTCGATCATGCCCTTTGAGCAGAGGAGCAATAAGACGATCAATCGCACGATTTACTTTGGCGGCGCGTCGATTCCGGCAGGTTGCTTTTCTGCGAACAAATGGGAGTTCATCTATCAGCGGGTCGGGATGTCGTACTCCCCCATTCAGACCTGCTCATCGTCCCTCTCTATCACCGCGGGCTGGTTGTATAACGATTCTCGGGTGCGGGTGGATAGTTCCGTATGCGGGGGAAGGAACAGTCAGGCGAATCGTACGCGCAATATGGTAGTCACAGGGGTGGGGCTCCAGAAATGTATTAAGACCTTGTGCAATCAGGCGACGCTCTCCTGTGACGATCAGATAAGCCTTGGCTGGGGTGACGGCTCGTTTATGCTCGACTTGCAGGTCGGGCTTCGGTTCACCGTTCCTATGAATTGCGGCCGTTGGGGATATGCAAAAGGTGGGTATCGCTTGCTTCAGTTCAATGAGAATCGGGACGATCTGAAGCTTGATTTCTCCCTTGAGGGCGGCTTTGTGGAAGCGGGTCTGATCTTCTGATCCGGGAAAAGATATGTGAATGGCGCCGGACTGAATGTCCAACACCATACGTCGGCTTATCAAGTCCCTCTTCACTGAATGTCCACAGGTTGAAAGGGCTTGAGAAGCGACCCTCCTCCGGCGCCATTCCTTTTTTTCCAAAAACGAAAAGCCCGGCAACGGCTGGGATAGCCGCCCCTTTCAGGGCTTTTCAAGGAAAACGAAAGGGTATGTTGAGAAGCGCCTCTCGTTTATCATATTTTTTGTCTCGTGCAAGTATTATTTCGTTGAGTTTGCAAAAAATCAGGTGGTTTTTCAATTGGTTAGGCGTATTAAGGGGTTGTTCCGGTAATTGGATGCTCTGTGTAATGTTTTGTATGTATCTACTTGTTTGCGCTGGATCAACCTACTTGGGTCCACGTCGAATCTTATCTCTCGGGATTTCGCTGGTTCTCCATATCGGTTCCCTTACTTGTTCGGCGATTGACCTGATTACTTTCCATTGGCTAGACTATATGTACAGACGGCCTCTTTGCCTGGGGGGTGAAACCATGCAGAGCGGGAACCTTCACGAATTGATGGCGTTTCTCTGTGCAGCGGGTTTGGCTTTGGTGTTCCCCGACCCGATCCTCAGCGAAGAAATCACCGCGAAATGGACGCCGTATGTTGTTCAGCGGGCTCAATTGGACTGAGGGCTGGCCTCCCGAGCCATGGTGCTTGGCTCATTCGTACAAGACCTTACCTATCCGAAATCGGTGTACTACTCGACCACTCCCTACGGGTTTTTCTACATCCGGCGCGCATTGGCTATGCCGCAGCGCTTCTGGGTGGAAGATGACGACAAGTGGCTCGCGAGTCTGTACGGGCTGACGTACGAGAAAAGGGGGCCGCCTGCTGAGGCCGCGGAGCCCGCGGGGTGGGAAGAATACGTGCTTCGGATAGAGTCTTATCTGAAAAAAGGCGCGCCGGTCCAGACCTATCTGGGCTGGAGCCCACGGGCGGAAGATGAATCTCGTGGCGAGATCGTTACTCCCAGGGGACTCAGGGCCTTTTGGTGGGAAGGGCTGACGAAAAAATTTCGGCCGGACATGCATTCCTTTGTGGTGGTGGGTCTGGATAGGGCCGGCGGCAGTGTCCGCATGAACCTACCGATGGCAGGATGGTCCGGACAGGAGAAGAACATGACCCGTCCGCTGACTTTCCTGAGAAGGGTGACCGAGGGTCTCCGGCCGGAATTCAAATACGTGACGATTGCGTACTTGAAGACTTCATCGTCTTCAGTAGATGATGCCTCTATTGGAAGGCTGGTCAGCGAAAGAGCTCGCAAAAAGGTAGCGGGCGATCCCGGGGCTTACCACCGAGATCGACCCGAACGCCATCTCTTTGGGCTTCCCGCGCTTCGAGCGTTCCGTGACGACCTTGAGCCCCGGACCTTCTTCAGCATTCTAAACGAGAGGGTAAGACGACAGAACATCAGCCCTCTTGAAGTGTTGGCGCTGCTCAAGCTCGTGTTGTATCAACAGGCTTTCATGACTTCTCTCGCGTCCGAATATTTGGAACAGGAGAGGATGATTGATGAATTGGAATGGCTCGGCACGCTGAGCCTCCTTTACCGCAAACTCTACCTGTCTCACCTGAAGCTCTTTCAGGTCGTTCGAGAAAACGAACACAAGGACACGTGGCTGAAGAAGGGCGAACCTGCCTTGAGAGAGATGAGGCGCACTGTTGACGAAATAGTCGTCCATTTCGAGAAATATCTTCGGTCGCGTCCTCTTGCCGGCGCGGCGTTGATGTCGGAAAAGTAATCAGATAAGGGTGTTTACAAATATTTCCGCATGTGATATATTCACTGCGCATTGACCGGATTCTCCGTCCGCCCGATTGACACAGATGAGGAGGCTGAAAATGGCCTTGCACCCCAACGATTCTCAAAGGCAGCCGATCAGATCCGGCGGCCAGATGACGCCAGGCTGGACCAAAATGCACTCTTGGGTTTTCCTCGGTGTCGTGGCGGTCGGCTTCTTGCTGATTCTCGTCCAGAATCGTTATTCGTATCTTATGCCTCCGGCCGCGGGCACGGCCTATCGGGTCAGCAAGATTTTCGGATCAATAGAAGAGTTTAATCCTTCCGCCGGGTGGGTTTCCGCCCAGCTCGGGGCCCGAATTTCACCGCAGGCATCGGTGATGCCTGAAGCTCCTCCGTTCGAGTCTCAGGCCGTCCCCATGCGCGTTCCTGCGGGGGCCAAGCCCGAAGTGGCGCCTCCTCAGAGGAAAGCTGAGGTCACCCCCGCGCCGCCGGAAAGGAGAGATCCGTCTGCGTCCGTCAAGGAACAGACCCTGCCCCCGCCTCGTCCCAAAGAAACGACGAAACCGGAGCCGGCTGGAGGTAAGGAAGAGCAGTATCAGCTCTTTGTGAAGATCTTCCCCGATTACGGTGAGGCCGAGTTCCAGCTCGCGCGCGAGGATTTATTCCCGGACTGGCGCAAACGTGTGGCTCCGCGTGGGACCTGGCCTCAGTTTATCGAGGTGTACAAGGAATTCGTTGATTGGTGGGTGGATCAAGGTTCGCCGGCCGATTCAGGGTTCAAGCTCTGGCAGGACTTCCTGGTGGCCACCGGCAAACTGAAATAGCCTTTACGAGCTTGCTTCCCTTCAGACTATTCGCGCCCCCCTTGTCCGTTCATGACTGACGGGTTTGGGGGGGTTTTGGTTCTCCTGACGCAAGCCGTTACATCTTAACCGCAGCAAAGATCATTCTCCCCGCCGTTGTTTGAAGCACGCTGGTCACCGTGACATCAATTGTCCGCCCCATGAACCTCCGCCCGTTGTCGATGACCACCATGGTCCCATCGTCCAGGTATGCCACTCCCTGCCCCGGTTCTTTCCCCTCTTTGAGGACTTGTACCTTCATGGTTTCCCCGGGGAGCACAATCGGTTTGAGGGCATTTGCCAATTGATTGATGTTGAGCACCTTGATTGCGTGCACTTCCGCGACCTTATTCAGATTAAAGTCGTTCGTGAGTATGGCCTGATTGGTCTCTTTGGCCAGGGCGATCAGTTTCTGATCCACTTCCTTCATTGATGGGTAGTCTTTGCTCTCGATGATGATTCCGACTGAGGACTGTTTTTGCATCTTGTTGAGTATGTCCAGGCCCCGTCGACCTCGGGTGCGTTTGGTGGATTCGGAGGAATCTGCAATGGTCTGGAGTTCCTGCAGCACAAACTGTGGAATGATCAGATCTCCGCTCAGAAATCCTGTTTCGCATATGTCTGCGATACGCCCGTCAATGATCACCGATGTATCCAATATGCCTATCACGGCCCCTGCCGCCGGCGTGCGTTCCTCACCGGGTCGGCGGAGTTGTCTACCCGCTACTGCTCCCAATTGCATGCCGATGAGCGCAAAGAGCGTGATGAAGAAAGCGTACGCGGTCGCGGAGATCTCCGGGCTGGATACATACGAGGAAACGCCGCTGAAGAGCAGCAAACCTAGGATCATGCCCCACACAACCCCTATGGCGCCCCCGAGCAGGCCCGCTCCGTCCATGCGCACCCATGTGCGCATCAGAATGAGCACGGATATCCCCAGCCCCGCGCCGATTCCCAAGAGCCCATAGAGGCCCGCGCCTTCACCCCATCCGAAATGCCCCAGCAAGCCACCAAAGACCGTACATGAGACGAGTATAAGAACGGAAATGATGTTACTCTGCATCCAACCGGGTCCTTTCGCGGAAGAAAAGGAGCGCGGGACCGAGGATTATTTCTCTAGGTTGTCCGGGGGGGGTTGTTGGTTACCTGGATTGAATATCTTGTTGATGGTGCGCTCTATCTCACCCTCATCCGTTTTCTTTGCGATAGAGAGCTCCTTGATGAGCAGATTCTTGGCTTGATCGAAGAGGCGGCGTTCCCCATGGGAGAGGTCTTTGCTCTGTTTGAGGATACTTAGGTCTCTGAAAACTTCCGCGGCTTGAAAAATGCTGCCGCTGCGCATCTTCTCCTGATATTCGCGATGCCGTCTGTTCCATGTCTGACTTGTGGTCCGCCCCCCCCTGTTCCGCAATATCTCTATGACCTTCGGATATTCCGACGCATCAATGATGTGGCGGACGCCATTTGCTTCCACCTTGTCCACGGGCAGCTTGATCACCGGTCTTCGGGGCGTCTTGATTTCCGTTTCAAGGATATAACAGAGCTGGTCGGCTCCCCCGATCTTTTCAATTCGTATCGCGGTAATCCGCGCGACTCCTTGGATCGGATATACGACAACATCTCCGACCTTGAACATGCAACGGCTCCCTTCTCTCTACGGGCTCCATTAATTGCGCACGCGGCGCGAGCCCACTCATTCCCCCCGGATAGGAAAAACAGGGCTCGGCTTCGATTTGACCAAGGGATTCAAGCTCGTTACCGCGGGGTTGCGTCCGTTGGGAGATGAGGATAAAATTGGGGGCATCGAGCGGCCTCCCCGCGCCAAGCAAGATCCTCCAGATGGGTGAACCATATACTAGGTATTGTGGTTTGTCAAGCGAAAAGCACAATATGGAGTGATTATGGGTTCATACATCGTTTGTCTTGTTACCATTGACGATCCGGCTAAGGCCGCGGAAATCGCGCGTTTCCTCGTCGAAGAGAAGCTGGTCGCGTGCGTGCACATCGTTCCGGAAATTCGATCCATCTATTTCTGGGACGGCCGTGTGTGCGACGAAACAGAGCGGCTGATGATCATGAAGACGAGATTGGAACTCTTCCCAAGGCTCCAGGACGCGGTCAAGAAACTTCACCCTTACCAACTTCCCGAGATTATCGCGCTTCCCATCGCGCAGGGTTTGCCGGCCTATCTTGCATGGATCGATGACTGTACGAAACCGTGAACGCGATCCTCTGCGCGTACTAACGCGCGGGGCGGCGATCTTAAGAGTCCCGGTTCGCGAATCGGCTCTAAAGTTGATGACACGCCACCTGGAACGTCTTATCGAATGGAACACTCGGCTGGATCTCACGTCAGCGCATGACCCAACGGAAATTGCCGTTCTGCACTTTCTCGATTCACTCTCGGTCTTTAAAGTCCTGCCCATTGATGTTCCCCTCAATCTTCTGGATGTGGGATGCGGAGGAGGTTTTCCGGGGTTGGTCCTCGCCACCGCGGATGTGCGCAAGCAGGTTACGCTGATGGACCGAGATCCGGCTAAGATCGTCTTTCTCAAGTATGTTACGCGCGAGTTGGGTATCTCTAATGCGCGTTTCCTCAACTTGAGTCTCGACAAGCTTTTCAGTCGGCCTAAGCCGTTTTTGTTTCAAGCTGTGGTCTCGCGCGCGTTTTCTTCCGATCCGGCCATTCTTCAACGCCTTTCTCTCGTCCTTTCCCCTGGAGGGCGCCTCGTGCGCATGGCGGGGCCTTTATCCAGAGGGCTCCCTTTAATGCTTGAAGGCTTCGAGGAAGTACGCGCGTGGGAGGGAACGCTGCCCTTCTCGGATCGTTTCCGTCGAGTGGTTCTCTATGAGAGAAGTTCCTAATTCCATCTGATTCCTAAGTCGTATCCTCTAAGGCTCTATTCCGGCTACTGGCGGAAGAGGAAGCTTGTGCTGTCCTCCCGACTTAGGACGGAATCCGGGCTTTTCTATCCCGAGACATGCGCAGGGTTTCTGAACCGCGGCGGTTGTTTCGTCTTGCTGAAAGCTTGCGCTTGTTCGACAAATTGCGTTGGTGTCTGCTTGCTTTTGTGATATGAGGGTGCCCGGGAAAATTCTGATACTATATGTTGTGGGTTCTCAAGAATGGGACACGTTATCTGCATTTGTAACCAAAAGGGTGGGGTGGGCAAGACCACCACCTCGGTGAACTTGGCTTCTTGCATGGCGTTGGCGGAAAGGCGATCCCTCCTAATCGACATGGATCCCCAAGCCAATGCTTCCAGCGGGCTGGGAATTCGTCTCAATCGCGGGGAACCCTCCATTTACGATGTGCTCCTTTCCCGTGAGGTCTTTCACCGAGTGACCCGGCCGACGGCATTGGAATTTCTTCAGATTCTTCCCTCAACCCAGGACCTGATCGGCGCGGAGGTTGAGTTTATCAACCTTGAGGCTCGTGAACGAATGTTGGCTTCCATCGTGGATAATGTGCGGGGCTTGTACGATTACATCTTCATCGATTGCCCGCCTTCGCTCGGTTTTCTCACACTCAATGCGTTGGTTGCTTCGGACTCGGTGCTGATCCCTATTCAATGCGAGTACTATGCGCTGGAAGGTGTTGGGTATCTTTTGCAGACCATTCGACGAGTGCAGTCCGCATTCAATCCGGAACTCAAGATCAAGGGGTTCTTGCTCACCATGTTCGATCCCCGAAACAACTTATGTCACCAGGTTGTTGATGATGTGCGAAAACATTTTTCAGCTTTGGTGTTCAGAAGCGTTATTCCCCGCAACGTGAGGCTCTCGGAATCGCCGAGTTTCGGAAAGCCCGTGATCCTTTACGATATCACCTCCAAAGGTTCGGAGAGCTATCTCGCGCTCTCGAAGGAGATACTCGATGCCGAAGGGAACGGAAACGGGAACTAGACGCACGGCGTTGGGTCTGGGTCTGGATGCGCTCATACCGCTGAACGAGCCGGGCGAGGCATCTCCCAGCGCCGCAAGGCACGTATTTCTGCCGGTGGATCATCTGACGCCCAACCCTTTCCAGCCTCGCTCTTCGTTCGATGAACAGGCGCTAGCGCAATTGAGCGAATCGATCAGGGAAATGGGAGTCATTCAGCCTCTAATCGTGCGTCCCACCCAGACCGGTTCATATCAGATCGTGGCGGGAGAACGCCGCTGGCGTGCCGCGCGTATGGCCGGCTACACTACCGTCCCGGTGATTATTAGAGACGTGTCGGATTCCGAAGCCCTAGAAACCGCCTTGATCGAAAACCTTCAGCGGGAAGATCTCAATCCTCTTGATACCGCGGAAGCATATGAGACACTGATCAACAGATTCTCGTATACTCATGAAGCCCTGGCCAAACGCATCGGTAAAGATCGATCGAATATTACCAATTACGTGAGGTTGCTCAAACTACCAGACCCCATCAAAGAGGACGTAAGGAATAATCTGCTCTCTATGGGCCATGCTCGCACACTTCTCTCCGTGGAGAGCGTAAGCAAACAGCTTCATCTCTCTCGGCAGACGGTGCGGAGGCGGCTTTCCGTGCGTGAACTTGAAAGGATTATTCAGAATTTTAAGCAACCAAAGCGAAATCATCAGACAAAGGATGTAACGGACCACTCTCGTGTCTCAGGGCTGGAAAAGGGGCTTTCCCGGCTCCTCTCCACAAAAGTGGCGGTGAGACAAAACGCCAATGCTTCCGGAAGGTTGGAGATATACTTTCATTCCGGAGAAGAACTTGACCGCCTCCTCGCGCTCCTGGGGTACACCGAAGATTTCTCTTGAAAAAGAAACCCCTCCGTGCTAGGCTGTCGAGAATATATCTTATTAAAATGATTGTAGTTTTCCGCAATGAACGACTTGTGGTCCCAATGCATGAATCTGCTCAGCGGCCGGGTGAACGAGCACACACTGGTCACCTGGTTGAAGCCCATATGCTGCGAGGACGTCTCTGACGGCCGCATCCTTCTTTCTGTTCCGAACAACTTTTTTATTTCATGGATTAAGGACAATTACCTTGGTCTCCTGGATCAATCTATTGCTGAGCTCGCGGGAACACACTTAAAAATAGAATTCGAGTCACGCAACGACTTCGGCCACCATCAGGAAGGCCAACCTCAAAATTCGGTGGACGCTTCCCCGTCCAGCTCTTCGCGTCTGAGCCTCACTGAAGAGTTCGCCCTTAAAAAGAATCTTAACCCTCGTTACACCTTCAACAGTTTCGTGGTCGGCTCATGCAATCAGTTTGCCCATGCGGCAGCCAGGGCGGTGAGCGAACGCCTGGGCGGCAACTATAATCCCTTGTTCCTGTACGCCGGCACCGGTTTGGGCAAGACCCACCTCATGAGCGCCATTGGATACACCGTGCTCGAGACTGACAAAAGCAAGAAGATCTCGTTTGCCACCTCGGAAGAATTCATGAACGAGATGATCAATGCGATCCGTTTCGACCGGATGGGTGACTTCAGGGAGAAGTACCGCAATGTGGACCTGCTCCTCATTGATGACATCCAGTTTATCGGCGGCAAGGAGCGGACGCAGGAAGAGTTCTTTCACACCTTTAACAGCATTTGTGAAAACGGCAAGCAGATCGTCATCACATCGGATCGGCCGCCAAACGAGATCCCAGACATCGAGCATCGACTCCGATCGCGTTTCGGATGGGGTCTGATCGCCAACATGGAGATCCCTGATCTGGAAACGCGGGTAGCGATCCTGAAGAGGAAGGCTTTTGACGATTCCATGTACCTCCCTGACGACGTGGCGTATTTCCTTGCGGAGCATGCTCGTTCAAATATTCGGGAGCTTGTGGGATGCCTGATACGCGTGATCGCCATGAGCACTCTTCAGGGCCTCCCTATCACCAGGGAATTGGCCCAGACCGCAATTGCGGACATTTATCCTCGTCGCGACCGCAAGATCGGTATGGATGAGATCATAGGTCAGGTGGCAAAGACGTTTAATGTGAAGGTTTCGGACGTGAAATCGAAAAAGAAGCATAAACTCTACGCCTTACCGAGACAGGTCGCGATGTACTTGGGAAGGGAACTGACTGAACTTTCATATCCTGAGATAGGAGGCGCTTTTGGAGGGAAGGACCATTCTACGGTGATCTACGCGACCAGGAAGATCGAGAAGTTGCTGGAGAAGGACAATTCCCTCAAGAACCTCGTGGATGGATTGAAGATGGATCTCCGCCGGTGAGTATCATGTGGAAAAGTTGTTGACCCGTTCGTGATAACTCGTGCGTCATGCGTTATCCACGCGATTTCGCAGCGGTTCTCCACGGAAATTGAACAGGGAAAACCCGCGGCAGGCCCGACTTTGAACCGGTTGTCCACGAATCCACAGGCCCTTCTACTTCGCGCGTTCTTTATTCTTAAATAAAAGAACACTTAGGAGAGGTTGATGCTTTTCGAAATACAGAGAGACATATTCTTTGATGGACTCTCCAAAACCGTGCCCATTGCGGAAAAACGATCGCCGCTCCCAATATTGTCCCATGTTTTGTTGGATGCGGGAGAAGGACAGGTATCGCTCACGGCTACGGATCTGGAAGTGGGTCTTCAAACCATTCACGAGAGTGATGTGAAAGAGACTGGCCGAGTGACTCTTCCGTCGAGGAAGGCGCTTGAGATTGTAAGAGAATTGCCGGGGGGCCTTGTCACCATTCAATCCATTGGTGAAGGGCGAATAAAGATTATCGCCAGCGAGAGTGTGTTCGAGTTGGCAGGCATGGATCCCGCGGACTACCCTGCATGGTCCGCATTCGAGCAGATCAAGCCCGTTACTGTTGAGGCGGAAAAACTGATCAATATGATAGAGAAGACCAGCTTTGCGTCCTCCACTGATGAATCGAGATTCAATCTTAACGGTGTGCTCTTTGAGTGGCGTGATAACAGAAATCGACTCGTCGCTACGGACGGTCATCGCTTGGCGCTAATGGACGGGGAGTTGGGCCTTTCCTTGGAATCCAGCGTCCTGGTTCCCAAGAAAAGCCTAAATGAACTCAGGCGAATTTTGGAAAGCGTTCAGGGAGAGATCTCATTAGGTTTCGAGGAGAAAAACCTTGTTGTCCGGACCCACCGATTCACCATGACCTTACGGCTGATTGACGGCGAGTATCCTGACTACACGAAAGTGATTCCCAAGAGCGGAGACAAAATCCTGACGGCGGATCGCATGAAATTACTCCAAGCCCTGAAAAGGGTTGCCGTATTGACAAGTGACCGAAATAGAGGCATAAATATGAGTGTGAGCGCCGGTCGAATAGAACTCACGGCCACTCACCAAGACCTTGGCACGGCTCGAGACGTGGTGGACGTAGACTATAAGGACGAAGAGTTCTCTCTCATCATCAATGTGTCTTATCTCATAGAATCTCTCAGCGTTGTTGACACGGAAACAATATCCATGGAGTATATCAAGGAAGGCGCTCCTATTGTTGTTCGTCCTCACCCGGTCAAAGATTACTTCAATCTTGTCATGCCTATGCGTAAGTAACAAAGTACTATATAGAGATAACTTTTCGATTTGTAAGGGGTATCTGTACAGTGGAAGAAGTTCATGGCTACAGTGCGGAACATATTCGAGTTCTCGAGGGCCTTCAGGCTGTCAGGAACACTCCCGGTATGTACATTGGAAACACCGGTTCGGAAGGCCTACATCAACTGGTATGGGAAGTAGTGGACAATTCAGTGGATGAAGCCCTCGCGGGATATTGTGACGCCATATCAGTCACTATACACTTGGACAGTTCCGTGACGGTTGAAGATAACGGACGGGGCATCCCCGTGGAAATACACCCCACCGAGCAGATTCCCGCCGCGGAGGTGGTAATGACCATGCTCCACGCGGGCGGCAAGTTTGACAGCAAATCGTACAAGGTCTCCGGGGGCCTACACGGCGTAGGAGTCTCGGTCGTGAACGCTCTGTCGGAATACCTCAAACTGGAGATCCGTCGCGATAGCAAGGTGTACAGCCAGACATATTGTCGTGGTCGGAAGGTGACGGAATTAGAAGTAATCGGATCGACCAAGAGGACCGGCGCCAAAATCACGTTCCGACCGGACGAAGAGGTCTTCAGCACGATTGACTTCAATCATGAAACAATAGGAGCTCGGCTGCGGGAGCTTGCATTTCTCAACAAGGGCTTACGCATCAGTTTTGAGGACGAGCGTTCGGAAAAAGAGCCCGTTACGTTCCTGTTCGACGGCGGCATAGTTTCTTTCGTGGAACACCTCAACCGTGCCAAGAAGACGGCGGAAGGCAAGCCGATCTACATGTACGGAGAGAAAGACGACAATGTGGTGGAATGCGCCATACAGTACAATGACGGCTACTCGGAAACGGTCTTCAGCTATTGCAACAATATCAACACATTTGAAGGGGGCACGCATCTGTCGGGCTTCCGGGCTGCGCTCACCAGGACGATTAATGCCTACGCGAGCGCTCAAGGCCTCCTGAAAAACGGTAAGACTCAGTTCAGTATCAGCGGCGATGATGTCCGAGAGGGTCTGACGGCCGTATTGAGTGTGAGGATGTTGAATCCTCAATTCGATAGCCAGACGAAGTCCAAACTTGGGAACTTGGAGATCCGGGGAATTGTTGAGCAATTGATCAACGAGAAGCTCTCCGAGTACATGGAAGAAAACCCACAGGTCGCGAAATGGGTGGTTCACAAAGCATTAGAAGCCGGCAGAGCCCGAGAAGCGGCCCGAAAAGCCCGAGAGCTGACGAGACGAAAGAGCGCTCTCGAATTCAGCAGTTTGCCGGGAAAATTGGCCGACTGTCAGGAAAGAGATCCCGCTCAGGCCGAATTATTTATTGTGGAAGGAGAATCAGCCGGAGGTTCGGCAAAGCAGGGTCGAGATCGTCGCACGCAGGCAGTGCTTCCCTTGAAAGGAAAGATCCTGAATGTGGAGAAAGCGCGATTCGATAAGATCGTCCAGAGCCAGGAAATACGGGTGCTCATTACCGCTCTGGGGACCGGCATCGGGGAAGAGGAATTCGATATATCAAAGATCCGATACCATAAGGTCATTATCATGACGGACGCGGATGTGGATGGTTCGCATATTCGGACTTTGCTGCTAACCTTCTTTTTCCGTTGTATGCAGGAAGTAATCAACCGTGGATACCTCTATTTTGCTCAGCCGCCGCTTTTCAAAGTAAAGAAAGGTCGGGAAGAACTCTACGTCAAAGATGAAAATGAGCTGGATGACATCGTGCTGAACCTTGGTCTGGAGAACCTCAGGGTGACGCACAACGGCGATTTAGTGGAAGGAACGACGCTACTCAACCTAATCAAAAGCCTTCTGCGACGCGAGAAGATCCTGGAGGTCTTTGAGCGCAAGAATATGGAAAAGGTAGTGCTCAAAGGCTTCATGGAGGAAGATATGTCCCGTAGCGTTCTTGCGGACGAAGCCGGGACCCGGGCAGTGGCGGATTCGGTGGCGAGAAAGATCGAAGAGGCCGCGCCGCAGATTGGGCCGCTACGATTCGAGGTAAGAAAGGACGAGGAAAAATCCACGCACTATATTGAAGTGAGATCGCACCGAAACGGCCTCCTCCGCCGAACAATTATAGACGCGGACCTGATCGAATCGTCCGCATTCGGCGAACTCTGCTCCATTAGCAAGAAAGTAAGACTCCTCGGTCAACCTCCTCTGGAAGTTCTTATTGATGAGAGCAGGACGTCAGTACCCACATTCTCGGACCTGGTGAATCTGGTTATTACTCAGGGCCGCAAAAAGCTGAACATCCAGCGATACAAGGGTCTTGGAGAAATGAATGCGGAGCAGCTCTGGGAGACTACAATGAACCCCGAGAGCCGCAAACTGCTCCAAGTTACTATCGAAGACGCGGCGGAAGCGGAGAAAATCTTCTCCACCCTCATGGGGGACCAGGTGGAGCCCAGACGGGAATTCATCGAGGCAAATGCGCTCAATGTGGTCAATCTGGACTACTGATTGAGCCCAGAGGCAACAGGCCCGACTCACGGAATGTAGGCGCATTCAATCCTGCCTCCTGCGGTGAACAAGGAGTGGCTTTCCGGTTCCTGAGGAGAGAAAAGTGAAGATCGAGAAGGTCGCGGTAATCGGCATGGGCGCCATGGGCAGCCAGATCGGCATCGTGTGCGCCAGGGCCGGCTTTAGCGCCTCAATGGTTGATTTGTCCCAAGACGCGGTTCAGCGAGGGTTGGCAAGCATCGATACCTTTTTGAAGCAACAAGAAAAGAAGGGCAAGATCCAACCGGGTGAGAAAGATAAAATTTTCTCCAGGATTTCAGCCGGCGGGAACCTGGAAGAGGTGGTATCTGACGCGGATCTTGTTATCGAGGCGGTCTTCGAAGATATCCAGGTAAAGAAACGGGTCTTTGAAAGGCTGGATAAGGCCTCTCCAGGGCGAACTATCCTGGCGACGAACACTTCAACGCTCTGGGTCACGGAAATAGCGGCCGCGACCAACCGGCCCAGCAAATGTATCGGCACGCATTTTCTTATTCCAGCCGCGCTCACGCCGCTCGTAGAAGTGGTTCGGGGAACAGAAACGTCAGATGAAACTCACGCGGCGGTCACGGAATTCCTGGGTAACTGCGGCAAAGAGACCGTGACGGTGGCGGACTCTCCGGGCTTTGTTATCAACAGGCTGTACCTACCACTGGTGAATGAAGCGTTTTTCGCACTGGGAGAAAACCTGGCTGCGGCCGAGGAGATCGACAGGAGCTGCGTTAGAGGACTTGCCTTTCCTCTGGGGCCTTTGGCTGCAGCGGATGCTTTCGGGTTGGACATACTGCTGGATTGTATGAAGACCTTTCACAGAGAATTGGGAGACAAGTACCGACCCGCGCCCTTACTCGTGAAGCTGGTTAAAGCCGGCCGCTTGGGTAGAAAGACAGGCCGAGGGGTCTATGACTACCGCAAATGACGTTCAGGGGACGTATGGTTAGAGATGCGGACACGCTGAGACGCATTTGATGCACGTGTACCATGAATGATCGTCCACACCGCTCACATGGTTTATCATTTCCAAGTCTTGGGGATCCGGCTTAAGCGATCGTACCAAATGGGAGAAGATAGGGCTCTTCATCGAATGCTTCAGGCACGCGATACGGCCCACTTTTCCAGTTCTTTCAATGGCTTGAACCGGACATTCTTCCTGACAAACAGAACAGTCTGTTGGGCATCCTTTGTCATCGCGATCCGGAAAACTCGTTGGGGCCAAGGCGGCTGTTGTAACGATCCCTCCCAGAAGGAGTCTCGGCCCGTACCTAGCGTTGAAGAGCAAACCGTTCTTCCCGATTTTGCCAATGCCTGCCGCTTCACCCGCCCTGACAAGGCTCAGATAACCCCGGAAGTCGCCCCACCCGGCGACATGGTAAGGAAATCAACCATAGACAGGCACAGCTACTGCGCCGTCCTCTTCAATGACAAGGCTCGCTTGAATCAATAAAGCGTCTAACTGACGATAATTGATAGCAGCGGCTCTCCAGTACGTCTGTTCCGCTTTTTCGGCAGTTTGAAAAATCCCTTTGGGAAAAGGTATGCCCGCGCAAAGAATGCTCTGAGCGCCGGTAAGTATGTCGGAGGGCCTATAACCTAAGGGCTCATTTGCCAGTGACGACACCGATGCGATGCCGAACACAGGAATGTCTTTGCTCAACAAGAAGGCCTTGATCTTTTCAGTAAGCTCATTCATGAAACGCCCTCCCTTCTCATGAACCAGGTCTCGGGCAATCCCGAGGCGACAAATCAAATCCCCTTGAATTTTTTTGATAATCCATCAAGCACACGTGAGAAGACATCAACCTGATGTTCGGAAAAGCCTGATTTTATTTCGTTATTCACCCCCCGGATGATGAGTTTGGCTTTTTCAGCCTCTTCCAGTCCCGCCGGCGTTACGCATATGAGCAAGGCTCGGCGGTCTTCGGGGTCCGCGATTCGGGTGACAAAGCCGGCTTTCTCCAGACGGTCGATCAGCCCGGTCATCGCGGAATTCTCAATACCGAGGATCCTTCCGATCTCGGACATCATGCGGCGGTCTTGCTGCTCCAGCAGAAAGAGAACTCCGGACTGCGCGAGGGTGATTCGCACGCCCGCTGCTAATAAGGCCTTGTTCGCGTAGTTCTTTACCCCCTGCTGCACAATGGTGAGCAAGAAGATGAGTTTGTCGTCGCTGCTCATTGAGATCGGTCCAAGAATTAATTAGTCCAGATATAATACGTTAGCGTATTATACGGTCCTGGATAATATACAGGGTCGGCAATGTCAAGAACTTTCCTGGCGTGGGGGCAACATTTTGTTTATACAGCGGAAATGGCTGCTCCGGTCTTCCGGAATCCCGCTCTTGGCCTCTTGCAAAGCCCGCGCCGTAGGAAAAGCGGTAGCGGCCAGCCTCCCGTTCCGGCGCCTACCAATGCCCAAACGGCAATCAGAGATTGTTTTCGACGCTTGCCATAAGTTCAAGGGTTCGTAAAAGGGTGACCAGCCAGCGAGGGAGGGAATCCGGGGACGCCTCTGGTTGGAGAAGAGAGGCGTCCCCGGGATGAGCTTTCAGGCAGAATCACACCGAGGGTCTGGGCAGGAGGCCGGCTTTCTCTGCGATTTCGCCGACCTTTTCTTCCCATTCGATGGCCATGATATGAACGCCCGCTATGCCCTTGATCTCTTTGAGTTCTTGGATAGTTTCCACCGCAATCTTGATGCCTTCTTCAGCCTGTTTCTCTTTGGGGGTATCTTTCATGCGGGCGAGCAATTCGTCAGGCACATCCATTCCCGGCACATTCTTGGCCATATACCGGGCCATGCCGAAGGACTTGAAGGGCGTTACGCCGCCGAGGATAAAGACCTTCTCGTGGAGCCCGCGGTCTACCACGTCCTTCATCCACTGCCGAAATCTCTTCATATTGAAGATGCACTGGGTCTGAATGAACTCCGCGCCCGCCTTGACCTTCTTTGCCAGACGAGGGGCCCGGATCTCGAACGGGTCGGCAAAAGGATTTTCCGCGGCGCCGACGAAAAGCTTCGGGGCCTTCTTTATTTCCTCGCCACTGAGGAATTTGCCCTCATCCCTCATGAGGCGGACCGTCTGGATAAGCTGCATCGAATCCAGGTCAAATACATTCTTCGCCTGAGGATGATCCCCGAACTTCTGGTGGTCGCCGGAGAGGCAGAGCATGTTCTTGACGCCAAGGGCCGCGCCGCCCAAGATGTCGCTCTGGATCGCGATGCGGTTCCGGTCCCGGCAAACCATCTGCATGACCGGTTCCATGCCTTCCTGCATCATGATCACCGCGGAGGCTATGGAAGACATCCTGACCACTGATGTCTGGTTGTCGGTGATGTTGAACGCGTCCGCCTTTCCTTTGAGGAGCTTGCATTTCTCACGGATCACGTCCGGGTCCGCGCCCCGGGGAGGACCACACTCGCCGGTAACCGCGAATTGACCTGATCGGAGGATTTTCTCGAGTCCGCTGTCAGTCTTCACATCCCCACTCATCTCTGGAAGTCCTCCCTGATCATCTTTCTTGGTCCGCCATCCCGGTTCTTAGACCAGTCAGCTATGTCGGCCAGCTCCTCATAACGGTCCATCTGGTCGAGGTACCTTAAGCGATCGATGATGAGTTGCCAGGCGCAGTCCACTTCGGGTGATATCTCGCACTTGCCGCCGGTGGAACCGCCGCACGGACCATTGAGGAGGCTCTTGGAACACCGGGCAATAGGACAAATCCCGCCGGTATATGCCAATTTGCACTGGCCGCAGGTCTGGCAGCGTTCCACGTAGTAGCCTTCTTTCACCGATCCGCCGACGAATGTGGTATCGAGCGCGGGGTATGCGGGGGTCTTTGCGTAACGTTCCGCGACGTACTGGACGCCTGCGCCGCACGCGAGCGAGAGCACGGCCTCCACGTCCGGCACAATGTCATGGATTTCTTCCACGTATTCCGGATCGCACTGCCTCTCCACGGTCTTCTCGATGATCTCCAGGGGATTGCCATCCTTATCCCTGGACATTTTCAACTGGCTGGAGAGGACGCGGACTGCGTCATCGCCCCCGGTGAGACACACGGTGACGCATCCGCCGCATCCGAGCACTAAGATCTTCTTGTGGCCCTCCAAGGTCTTCAGGATCTCTTCGAAGGGCTTCCGTTCACCTATGACCATGTTGACGCCTCCAAACACACACGAAAAGCGGCCCATGCTCAGCGTATCAAGCCGCTTGGTCTTTCTTGTTTTGGAACTTCTTATTGAGAGGGCTCGGGCCGAGTTGCCTGATCCGCTCGGTGAACTCGCGGGCCACGTCGGCAAATTTGGGGCCCATGGCCGCGCTCATATTGAACATCTCCAGGCGTTCGGGCTCCAGGCCCACTTCTGCGATCAATCTCTTCGCATAAATTACCCTTGGTTTGGCAACCAGGTTTCCGAGTATGAAGTGGCAGTCTCCTTCCATGCAGCCTGCCACGTACACGCCGTCCGCGCCCTTCTCAAAGGCCCGAAGAAGGAATATGGGCGTTACCTTCCCCGAACAAGGGAGGCGAATAATTCGGATATTGGCCGGATATTGAAGCCTCATGCTGCCCGCAAGGTCAGCGGCTCCATAAGCGCAGTAGTGACAGCAAAATGCTACAATCGTCGGCTCGAAGTCTGAACCTGCCATCTGGCTAAGCTCCTCAAATGTATCTCAATGGAAATGCGACGGGAGGAATCTTACTCTAAAACAGAACCATGGAAATTGCAAGGGGACGAACGCTCCCGCGGCCGCAGTTTGATTGACAGGAGCATTCTCAGGCTTATCAGCGCATCCAGTTCCGGTTCGTGCATCAGCAGGCCTCGGTTTTGCCTCTGCTGCGAAACAGCAAGCGGGGTTATGAGATTCCCGCCTCTCAGACTTCGATACTGATCCCTGAAGACTGATGTTGCCAAAGAGCCACCTCATGGGCTAAGGTGACAAAATGGGGAAGAAGTATAGGTAACGGACATAACGCTCTATGAATTTGGCTCGGCGATGACCGGGAAGGGTTCCGACGTCTTTCTGGCCACTAGAGGCCAGCCGAACGATCCATTTCCGCCAAGAGTGAGTAATTTAGGAGAATCAGAGGTCTCGGTCCGAGAGAATCGCGCCGAGAGGCATTCCCATGGAGCGTCGGTGTGTTTTTCACTCGAGGCAACGACCCTAACGAGGTCGAGCTCATATTTGGAACGGACCTTTTCTTGCCGAAGGGATCGAGAGGACCGTTGGGAAGCCTTGCAAGCGTTGTTGGCAAAAATCAAGGATTCGCGAGGGCCTACACGATTAACCTATAGGGTCTCTAGAAGATAAGGCCGCGCGCGCGGATTATGGTTAAAGCTTCTGCCGCAACCCACCGATTATAGAACTTTTATCTTGACATCACCAAGGTGCGGTGCTACGAAACAATGACAGCACTTCCTATGCCAATCGGCCCCAAGAGGCATCGCAGAATGAGGCTCATCCACGTGGAGAATTATTTCGCCCCAGGCAGCTATGTGGAGGGATACAGCACGCTCGTAAGCGAGTGGGGTCGTGCTGGTTCAGCGAGAGTCAGAGCGCAGGACTGGCTGCCTCTTGCGTTAACAACCTAGGGGGAATAAGCTATGTCGCAGGCATTAGCACGAGAGGAAGAAACTCAAGAGCTTCGTGTCCTTGACGCCGACCTTCCCTTTCTTGCAGTGGAAGCCGCAATAGATATTGACAATCTTTTATCGAACAGCGGCAAGGACTTGAAAGCAATGCGAAAATTAGCTGATCGGCTAACCAAATCGGTAGATAAACCTAATGGTACTCCGCGCTCTCTGATGGACCCGGCCACTCTTACAGTCCTTGGTGAGGCTCTGGCGCAGGCAGGCACTACCGAAACGCTGGAAAAGGTGGACGATCTGCTTCTTAGGGCCGAGAAGATTTCTCAAGTGTTGTCAAGCGAGGATCCCACGAAGAACCTTACGGAACTCAAAGAAGCACGCGCTTTCTGTTTGGCCCTTTCAAGAGAGGCCGCGGCCTACCGCAACTCACTCAGTGACCTGAGGCCATCACATCCGTTCCGGCGGTGAAGGTGTTCACGACAGACCATGCCAAGAAGCGAATTTCTGCGGTTGTTGATGAGATAGAGCGACTGAAACAATCTGAGTTCCCCTACACCCAGCCGCGAGATGCACTGGAGCTATTGGCAAGCGAGCTCCGCCGTCGTCATTCGGTCCTCAACAAGTTACAACCCGACGCACCAGTGGATGCCATTAACGAGGCGTGCAGCAGGTCCCTTGACGAGCTTCACGCCTACGTCCCCCTTCTGGGTTTCATACTCCGCTCGACAAATGTCCGCAATGCTTTCGAGGCGTACTCCCCTCTTCTGCGGCTTGCTCAAAGTACACTGGAACCCAACTCGAAATTGATCGTATCGTCGGAATGGGAGTATTCACCCTTCGTCTATCGCCCCATAGGCTCATTACCTGGCTTTGTTCTTATCGGTTTGCCGGCTCCAGAGTCGTCGAATCCGCTGCTGGTTCCTTTGGCCGGACACGAGCTGGGGCATTCAGTCTGGGTAAATCGAGGATTGTCCCAGGAATTTAAGGAACGAATCGAAGAAGGCGTTTTGCATGAATTGAGCACTTCGAGGAGGAAAGATTACGAAGAGGTATTTCCGCACATCCAAGTCGAAGACCCACGGGACGGGAAGTCTGCACGGACAACTTTGATGCTCGCGTATACTTGGGCGCTGTTACAAACCGAGGAGATTTTCTGTGATTTCTTCGGATTGAGACTTTTTGCGGAATCATATCTGTACGCTTTCACGTATCTTATTTCTCCTGGCAGAGCAGGATCGCGTAGCACCAATTACCCTAACATCAAACAGCGAGTGTGCTATCTCGGCAAAGCAGCCGAGGCGCGTGGAATATCGGTCCCGGTCGGATTCCAATCGGCTTTCATTCAACAGGATGAACCGGACGAAAAAGCGTCGAAACTACTCCTTTAAGTTGCGGATACGGTGTCAGCTTCCCTGATCCCCGAGTTAATCAGATTGGCCTGGGAATGCGCGGATACTAGATTGGTTCCCATGCGGAACGAATTTCAGGTTTCCCGCATTTGCTCTTATTTCAAATCATGGGTCATTCCAACGCCGGAACCTTACCCGCTGGTGGATATTCTCAATGCAGGATGGAAGTGCTATCAAGATAAGGACCTTTGGAAGGACTCTCAACAGATCAAACCAGAGAGCAGGTATAATATTCTCGCGGATCTGGTGCTGAAAAGCATGGAAGTCTCTGAATTCCATGAACGGTTGAAAAATAGCCATGATCTTGAAGGCTGACCAAGTAGAGCACGAGTTGGAGAACCCGCCGGACCGGGAAGATCCGTTAGTTATTACACCCAAGCCTAAACTCGAATACGGTGCCGCGTCCATAGACCTAAGGTTGGGCCGTTGGTTCTCGACCTCCCGCCAAAGTCGCATTCCTCTTATTGACGTATATGCGAAAAGCGAAGAGAAACCAACCGAGGCCAAACTCAGCAAGTTCCATTACGTGCCGTTCGACGAGTCGTTTGTTCTCCACCCGAAGGCATTTGTGCTTGGGGTTACCTTGGAATGGATTCGTCTGCCAGCAGATCGTGCAGCCTACGTCATCGGAAGATCCTCATGGGGCCGCCATGGACTGATCATTGCGACCGCAACCGGGGTTCATCCAGGCTTTACGGGATGTCTTACTCTTGAGCTTTCTAACGTTGGTGAGATCCCCATCAGGGTCCAACCAGGGCTCACGATTTGTCAGATCTTTATCCATGAAATGGCAACTGGAGCTTCCAAAGATGTGGATAGGAGTTCCTTTATCGGCAAAAGAAAGCCCGAACGTGGCACAATAGAACCGGACGAGATAGCCAGGCGTCTTGCCCGCAAGACTGAAGAGCCTGGAACTTGACACACCCTCAGCCGTGCGCCCCTACACGAACGCACTTCCGGCCCGACCTTCACAGGGTACACATGTTTCGTGTGCCGTCCTATATCGGTTCCCAGCGTTCTTCGATGGCTTGGCGATCCATGTATTGTCGAATCGAGTTCAGATCGTCGATGCCCTGGAAGTCCCGCGGTTCCCGACCGTCCACCACATTGAGAGCAAAGATCGGCCTCTTTTGAAAGAGCCCGTGGAGCAGACCGGCCAAAGGATGGCCGAGATTATCAACGCCGCCCTCGGATTCTCGGACCAGTTTCTGCGCATCCTTGCGAAGGTCCAAGATCAAGCTGAAGCCGCGACGGAAGAGCATCTCCATATGGTTTGCCCGTAGCACGTCAACCGCTTGCTCCACCTGATCGCCGCACATATCCTCCAAAGCCAGGTTAATATAGCCGCCGACCTTTTGTAGGCTCCGGCGCAAGTCCTCCATAGAGCCCGGATCACGCGCGTCGGCAACCATGACCTTGTTCCCCAGATGCGCCAGCTCAGCCGCCAGACGATCGCGTTCATCCGCATCGTCAATCAGATCGAGGCTCTTCTTGAGCAAGTCATCCTCATTGATAAGCTTCAGCGGGTAATCGAGGACCCCAGTGGGCTCGCGATCTTCGGCGGGCGGTGGAGGCATCTCAGGAGGAGTCAGAGCGACTGCGCTTTTGTGAAGGTACTGATACACCTGCATGGCATCATCGAAATCAGGAAACCCGTGCTCGGACAGGCGAGCCCTGCGCCATTTCGCGGCCATTTCCTGATGCTCGGTGGGCACGCCACGAGCCAATTGCTCCATGAGCCCCATGTAATAATGCGGATTCCAACCGAAAACAGTCTCAAGGAAACCCTTGATAACATCTTCGGAGCTGGGAATCCGAAATTTGACAAAGAACAGATCATCCAGCGTAAACCACGGCAAGGTGTCCCGTTCCTCAGTCAGGTCGATATCCGGGTTCCTGGTAAAGACGGTGACAAAGGGATGTAACGAAGTGACGAGGAGTTCCGGGTCGCAGGTCTGTACGAACTGGAGGATTTTCTCCTCACTAGTTTTCGCGATAAGTTCCAGCCACTTGGCCGAGGCCCACGGGTCGAACATGTCTTTCTTCCACAGTTCCAGATCGAGGAGGCGCCGCAACTGCCTGCCGGTTGTTGCGGCCACAAGGTGCGGGGCGCTCTCTTCACCCAAGACCTTGATCGTATAGTACATCTCCTCTTCAGAAAGGCCCCGGGTCAGATCACCGGGACGTGAAACGGCCCCAAGCAGGGTCTCTTTTGCCGCGGGGGAGAGGGTCCGGAATATCTCGGTCCGCCTCTTCAGCGGGAGAGCGTCAAAAGCCTCCACAACACGCAGCGCTTCTTCGGTTGACCGTGGTCGATCCATGATGATAGTTTATTCATTTTACAGCCGAGAAATCAACACGTGCCGGGGGGCTAAGCCACGAACTATAAGGGCCCCGGGGGTTTGGCGCCGCGCGCGACGGCGTGTTGGCGAGAAAGGCGATTCCGTACAGGCTCCCAAAGACCATGTGACGCTAATCCGAGGAGCGGACTATGGATAAATTAACGGGCAAGGCAATCATTGCGATGGGTGGAGGTCCCACTGCGGTCATCAATCAGTCGCTGGTCGGCGCGGTGGTTCAGGCTCGTCAATATCCGCATATTACGCAGTTCTACGGCGCTTTCCGAGGCGTGCAAGGGTTGGTGGAAGAAGCGCTCATCAATCTATCCGAAGCAACGACCCATAACCTGGAACTGGTGGCCAGAACTCCCGGAGCGGCCATTCGGAGCACCCGGGACAAACCTGACGAAGAGTACTGCAAACGGATATTCGACGTGTGCAAGGCTCACGGCGTGAACTACTTCTTCTATGTCGGCGGGAACGATTCGGCCGAAACATGCAGAATTGTCAACAAGTTTGCTGCGGAAGCCGGGTACGAAATGCGGGTCATGCACATTCCCAAGACAATCGACAATGACCTGAAGATTACGGACCATTGCCCCGGATACGGCTCTGCGGCCAAATTTGTTGCTCAGGCTTTCATGGGCGTGAATCTGGATAATCGGTCGCTCCCGGGCGTGTACATCGGTGTGGTTATGGGTCGCCACGCGGGATTCCTCACCGCCGCGTCGGTATTTGCCCGCAAGTTCCCTGACGATGGGCCGCATCTCATTTACTTGCCGGAGCGGCCTTTCGATCATGAAGAGTTCGTCGGCAGTGTCGATCAGGCTTACGCTAAGTATGGACGCTGCGTGGTCGCGGTCTCCGAAGGCATCCGGGATGCGGAAGACAAACCGGTGATCGCGGGTCTCGTTGAGCGAGTCGAGCGAGATTCTCACGGCAATATCCAGCTTTCAGGGACTACGTCTCTCGGTGACGCGTTGATGGATCTCGTGAAACAGAGGCTGAAGATAAAGCGAGTTCGGTCGGACACGTTCGGGTATTTGCAAAGATCCTTCCTCGGATGCGTTAGCGAAGTGGATGCGAACGAAGCGCGGGAAGTGGGCGAACGAGCGGTGCAGATAGCAGCATGGCATCGGGTGGACGGGTCAATAACCATAGAACGGACAGGCGACTACAGCGTGAGATACAATGTAAGCCCGCTGGAGGCTGTGGCCAAAGAGACGAAATCCATGCCCGACGATTTCATCGAGGGCGCGAATGACGTGACCGTCGCGTTCAAGAATTACGCTCGGCCCCTGCTCGGAGCTGAACCGATCTACGAACGCCTCAATGCGCCGCCGGTGGCAAAGATCCTGCAAAAAGACTAGAAGCGGCCGCAAGACATGGGAGCTTGTGAAGAAGTGGCCGGGGAAACCTTCTCGCAGCTTACGACCAAGTGTTCCGGTGTCCAAATACGGTGGCGTGTTGATGGCTCCGGTGGGACAGGCGTCACGCCTGTCTATTAAGAAATGACAGGCAGAATGCCTGTCCCACCATCCTCCCAAACAGATGGCCCCGAATACGGATATTCCCGCGTGACCGACAAATCCGACTACCAATTCATGTTATTAGCTCTGGAACTGGCCCGCAGGGCAGCCGCGGAGGGCGAAACCCCGGTCGGCGCCGTGATCGTTCGCAATGGCGTGGTCATCGGACGGGGCTACAACCGAGTCGAAGCCGACCAAGACCCTACTGCTCACGGCGAGCTCATTGCCTTGCGAGAAGCCGCCCGCCAAGCGGGTGATTGGCGATTGCCGGAGGCAACCATCTATGTTACATTGGAACCGTGCATCATGTGCATGGCAGCGCTGGTGCTGGCTCGGATAAGGCGACTCGTCTTCGGCGCTCGAGACCTTCGATGGGGCGCGGTTGGGAGCCTGTTCGATTTCTCCCATGACCCCAGGATTAACCACGAACTGGAAGTGGTTTCCGGTGTCTTGGAAGAAGAGAGCGCCGCGTTATTACAAGAATTTTATCGGAATGTCCGAGCAAACAAGCGCTGACCCACCAACGCGGAGAGATGCCCGAGAGGTCGAAGGGGGTTGACTCGAAATCAACTGTACCCACGTTGGTACCGGGGGTTCGAATCCCTCTCTCTCCGCCAAACCTCCGCAACATCGTTTTCAGCCATTTCTCCCCGTTATCTAAACCGCCTTGAGAGTAAAGCTCGCCTCGTCGTCTCCACGTGCCCGTGACACAGTCCCCATCGAATACGAAAGCACAACCGGCCATGCAACTTTGCCGCGGCGCGAGCATCATTATTCTCATAAATGGTGGTGTCCCGGAGGAAACTCGGCGATACGGCCAAGGCCCGCTCCGGGGCGAATCAATGTCACGAAGGAAAAGAATATGCCAAGTCTTTTCGATACGTTGAAAATCAAGGATGTAACACTACGAAACCGGATCGGGGTTTCGCCCATGTGCCAATACAGTTCTCATGACGGCATGGCAAACGATTGGCATTTGGTGCACTTGGGGTCGCGTGCAATCGGTGGCGCAGGCCTGGTCATCGCTGAGGCCACTGCTGTGGAGCCCCGCGGCCGGATATCTCCGCAAGACGCGGGCCTGTGGTCTGACGAACAAATCGAGCCTTTGAAGCGGATCACGAAATTTGTCAAAGAGCACGGAGCGGTTCCGGGCATTCAGCTTGCTCATGCGGGTCGAAAAGGAAGCGCCGCGAGGCCGTGGGAAGGCGATCAATCGCTGGCGGATGAAGAGAGCGGCTGGGAGATCATCGCGCCGAGCCCGTTGGCTTTCGGTCATAAGCTGTGGCGTGTGCCCAAGGAAATGGACCACAACGACATAGCCAGGGTCCAGCAAGCGTTCCGGGACGCAACCAAACGCGCGCTGGAAGCCGGTTACCAATGGCTGGAACTGCACGCGGCGCACGGGTATCTGTGCCACAGCTTTTATTCTCCGTTGTCGAACCACCGAACCGATGAGTACGGCGGCAGTTTTGAGAATCGGATCCGATTCGTGTTGGAGACCTTCTCTGCAATGCGGGAAACGTGGCCCGAAAGGCTACCATTCTCGGTGCGCTTGTCATGCTCGGATTGGGTGGAAGGAGGCTGGACGATCCAGGAAGCCATAGAGTTGTCAAAGAAGTTGAAAGAACGAGGAGCTGACATGATCGATTGCAGCTCAGGGTTCGGCGCCCCGGATCATAAGAATTACCCCTTTGCTCCAGGGTGGCAGGTTCCGTTTTCGGAAGCCATCCGTAAGCAGGCCGGGATCGCCACGGCCGCGGTGGGTCTCATAACCGAACCGAAGCAGGCTGACGAAATTATCCGCAAAGAGCAAGCGGACCTAGCGCTCCTCGCCCGTCAAATGCTGCGAGATCCGTATTGGCCCTATAGGGCGGCAATTGCTCTGAATGAAAAGGAGAAGGCGCCGGGCCCAGCGGCCTATGCGCATTGGATTTGAACAATTGTGGAGAAATCCGACCGGAATGAAACTGAGACTGAGGTTACAGCCATGATGACATTATTGATGAAAATATTGCTTGTAAGCTTGAGTGTCCTGGCGGTTCTGGCAGTGATCGCGACCGCTCAGTCGCGATCTCAAAAAGCTACTTTTGCCGGTGGATGTTTCTGGTGTATGGAATCGGCCTTTGAAAAACTCGACGGCGTCATTGACGTAGTGTCGGGTTACGCGGGAGGCGGCGGTCAAAACCCCACGTATGAGGATTACGCGAAGAAAGGCCACGTGGAAGTGATAGAAGTCACCTACGATCCGTCCAAGATATCCTATGAACGACTACTGGAGGTCTTTTGGAGGCAAATAGATCCGACGGACTCCGGGGGACAGTTCGTGGACAGGGGAGCGCAATACCGATCCGCGATTTTCTACCATGATGACGACCAAAAACGACTGGCGGAGAAGTCAAAGGCGGAACTCGGCAAATCAGGAAGATACAACAAACCGATCATGACGGAAATCCTGGCAGCCGGTCCGTTTTACAAGGCCGAAGAGTATCATCAGGATTATTACAAGAAGAACGCGATCCGATACAAATTCTACCGGTATAATTCCGGTCGCGATCAGTATTTGGAAAAGGTATGGGGCCGAGACAAGGATGAAAAGAGTCAGACCACGAACAACCCAAACTATAAGAAGCTGAGTAAAGAAGAGCTGAAGAAAAAGCTGACTCCGTTGCAGTATGAGGTGACGCAGCAAGACGGGACTGAACCGGCTTTCCGAAATGAGCACTGGGATAACAAGAAACCGGGGATCTATGTGGATATCGTTTCCGGGGAGCCCCTTTTCAGCTCATTGGATAAGTACGATTCCCGCACGGGATGGCCCAGCTTCACCAAACCGCTGGAACCGGGAAATATCGTGGAAAGGGAAGACAGAAAGCTCTTCACGAGGCGCACCGAAGTGAGAAGTCGGCAGGGGGATTCTCATCTTGGGCACGTCTTTCCGGATGGGCCCAAGCCCACCGGTCTCCGCTATTGCATGAATTCCGCGGCCCTCCGCTTTATCCCGGTGGAGGACCTGGAGAAGGAAGGTTACGGCCAATACACGAAGCTGTTTGAAAACTAGGAGTAAAGCGCCTCGTCATGCCGTTACGGCTTCGTGTGAGAGGCGCTTCTGTTCGCTATAACGAGAGCGCGTCCAGCTCGGTGACCATTTCATCCGCGGTCATGATCCGGATGAGAGGATAGAGGATCAGGGGGTCGTAAAGCCCCAAGGTCATTTCATGGATTTCAGGCTTGTGGCAAGCGCACGCGTCACGAATGATCACTGCCTTGAAATCGTTTTGGATAGCATCCATAGCAGTAAGAAGAACGCACACGTTGGTTACGATTCCGCAGACCACTACAGTCTCGGCGCCCCAGGTTCGAAGTGTCTGATCAAGGTCGGTTTTGTGGAACGAGCTCATCCGCCGCTTGGGTAGGAAGAGGTCTGAGGGCTGCATACCCAACTCGGGGAGCGGATGGTCTCCGCCGGTCCCACGGATTGCGTGCGGTTTCATGCGTCCGCCAAAGATGAAATCGCCTTCCATGAAACTGTCGCATGCGAAGACCACCTTTTGACCTGTGCGGCGAAATGCGTCAGAAAGCCGATTAATTGAGGGGATGATCTTTGCGGCTTCCACGTCCAGCGGTCCTTTGCCTCCGATTTGAACATTGTCTTTAATCATATCGACAATGAGTAGTGCGTAGCGGCTCACAGATTGATCCTTTCCGTGTCTTTGCCGAAAGACGTACAAAAGGTCTCTTATTGGCGATTAGTTGGGTTTTTCATCTTTAGGAGGAGCAAAGATCTTCTGCCCTCTGCCCACGAGGTTAAGCGGGTCCCACCATCGCGTAGCGTCAGGCCTCTCAGGGGCCTTCGCCGGAATGACCGCGTCCGTCTTGGGCTTTTCCGCAATAGGTTCTGCAGGTTTGGCCGGCTTCTGCTCTTTGGAGGGAGGGACCGGCGCCTTGCGTTCGGGGTCCGGGTCGGGGCGCGCGTCGGGCTTCTTGGCTTCCGTTTCTTTGCTTTCTTCCAAAGGTTTCTTTGGCGTGAACAAGACCCTCGCCCATTTCCCCGATCGTTGGTCCAACGAGTAGACCGCTATATTTTCCCCTTCGCGGCATTTCACCCACCACTCATCGAACTCAGAACTATAGATCACGTCCATGATCTTCCCGTCGGTAGGGACCTGGAAAACCTGAGACTTCACGCTAATCCGATCGGCCGAGAAGGCCGCCTGAAAGAAACAGGCAGGCATCACCAACGCCAACCAAGTGGCAAGAAAGTAACGCTCTATTTTTGACATCTCTTCCGTTCCCTGAGGCAGGGGCAGTTATTTTAGCGCCTTACCCCACACTGCATATACGGGATCGCTGGGAATGCCAAGCATATAGTACTTGTCGTCCTTGGGACGCGGCTTGCCGATGCTTTCGAAATAGCCGCCTCGGTCCAGCCCGGGGGTCTTATCGAAGAAGCCTTTGACCAGGTCCACCCTCTGGGCCTCGGTGGATTGCTTCCAGATGTTCACCGCCTTGGGCGGAAACATCCGGTTAGAAAAGACCACAATGAAGATCCCGTGCGATTTGAGCACCCGGACCGCCTCGTAGAAGACCTCCAATGGATGTGTGAGGTATTCCACCGAGACCGTATTGATGACCACATCGAATCGATCCTCATGGAAGGGGAACCTTGGGTCAGCGTTCAAATCGTGAAGGACCCGTTCAGTGGCAAGCGGGTTTCCGTCCAGCTCCTCCTGATTCAGGCCGAGAACTGTGAGTGAGTCCGGTTTCAAGTCCCGCGTCAGATGCGAATCCACGCTTGCCATCAAGTCCAGAATCTTGGATCCCTTGGGAATAAGCCGTGCGTAGAGGTCTTCCACCGTAGACAGCGCCAAGGAATCCAGGTGATCGACCGCACGAGGCGTTTTGTAGAATATCAGATCAGGCGTTTCGTCTTCGCGGGCAAAATCTTCCTCGCGGTAGTACGCCAGAGTCCCTTTTGCCTGCTCCGGGAATTTCTTGCGGCCGGTTTGCTGGCTGACGATCAGGTCCTTGAGAGCGTCGGCGGACCATACAGCCAGAGGTCCGCATTGGCCTCGGGGATCCATGCGGCAACGATAACCGGTCTTTTCAATTCCTTGCTGCTCCAAAACGTCCCAGCTTGCCAGGTAATAGCAGCAGTTGTCGTTAAAGCATACATGGTGGATCTCTCCGCCCCAACTGGAGAGCAGCGGTGTCTCTATAGGATGCATCTCTGCGCCGCAATGAGGGCACTTACGCTGTTGAATCATCATCTTTGCTCCTTCTACTTCTCCGCGGCGAGGGTTCTTTTGCTATTCTAATGCCCGCCAAGCCACAGGTAAACCCTTTAGCCCGCGGACGTGAGCGCCTGCGCAAATCCTGGACAAAATGAGGCGTTCTGCTATGTTGTTGGAGTTGATCCAATGAAGCGCCAATCGTGAGATCTCTTAATTATCCTGCCACATCACGGTTCGGAGTCCGGGGGCAGGATCATGTCAGGAACAGCATCCATGCCACCGGAAACGACCGACCAGCCAATTCTCACAGCCGCGTTTGACCAGACGGAACCGATTGAGGCGATGATCCTTCGCAGCATGAATGAAGGGGTCATCACCCTGGAGTGTAACGGCGCGATCCATACGGTCAATCCCTCCGCAGTTCGGATCTTGGGATACGCGGAGCAAGAACTCAAGGGCAAGAAACTTCAAGAGGTGTTCTCGCGCGAACCTGAAAATAGGCATTTCACGGATGTCATCCTGAACGCGATCGAGCGGGGCTTACATGCCTCCAACACGGAAACCCGGTTCAAACGGGAGGACGGCCAGACGGTCGATCTGGCGGTCGCGACCGCGTACGTGGACGTGGACGTATGCAGCCCCGCTCTACAAAACGTGGTCTTGGTGTTCCGCGATGTCACCGCGTTTAGAGCAATGGAACGGGCGCGTCGCCGCGCGGTGAACCACCTTTCTCATGAGTTGAAAACTCCGTTGGCAATCATTGCGGCCACTGTCCAGAGTTTGGCGCGAAATGACGCGTCGGAGGAAGGTCGAAATAAGGCGGTGGAGCGCATGAACCGCAATGTCAAGCGCTTGTCCGATATGCAAGAGATAGTGGAGCAGATTATGTCTCCGCCCGCGTTCACCCCGAAGCCTCTCCGGGTGGACCGTACGGCGCAGGAAATAATCGAGGAGATCCGGACTCGTTGCCAGCACAGGGCCGTACGGATAACGACGCGTTTGCAGGCCCTTCAGAGCGAAGCAATGGACCCGGAACTTTTGAACATTGTGCTTAACACCCTTGTCAAGAATGCGGTTGAACGCACGCCGGACGAGGGAGAAGTGGAGATTTCCCTGCAACGGGGGCCTGATGGAATCGTTTTGCAGGTGCGGGATTATGGCGTGGGAATCAAGGTGAGCGACCAGGAATTCATATTCGACGGGTTCCATTACACCCAGGAGACGGAAGAATACGCCACACGGAAACCGTTTGATTTCAACGCGGGCGGGAAGGGTCTGGAGCTGCTTCGGCTCAAAGTGCTTTCGGAGGCCGGTTATTTCGCCATCTCCTTTGAGAGCGCAAGATGCCGATACATACCGGACAGTTCGGAACATTGCCCTGGGCGCATCTCGTCGTGCGAACAAGTGAACGATGTCCGGGAGTGTAGGGAATCAGGCGGCGCCACGTTCACCGTAACCTTCCCCGAACACAGAACATCCGGAGGAGATGAATCGAGATGAATCGTGAAAGGCCCCATTCTGATGGATAGAGCGCTGCGCGAGAGACTGGACCGAATGTTTTCACCGCGGTCCGTGGCCGTGATCGGCGCGGGCTCGGAGCCGGAAAGAGTTGGCCATGCAATCATGGACAGCCTGGTGACCGGCGGATTTCCCGGCCGCATATATCCGATTCATCCGAGGCACCAGCGGATCTTGGGTATTCCGGTGATCCCTGACCTGGCTGCGCTGCCGGAAGTCCCCGATCTTGCTGTGGTGGCCCTAAACCAGCATTCCACCGTGCAAGTAACGGCCCGCCTGAGCCAAATGGCAGTGGCAGGGGCAAGCGTCATCGCAGGCGGATATGCAGAGATGGGAGCAGAGGGCGCGGAGCTTCAGAAGCAACTCAGAGACGCGGCAGGAGACATGCCTGTCGTAGGCCCCAACACTCTCGGATTTCTCAATGCGCGAGCAGCGCTCAACGTGACTTTTTATCCGCGGGTCCTCCGTCCCGGAGGAGTGTCATTTCTGAGTCAGAGCGGCGGCGTGGGGCTTTCGCTCAAGGGACGGGCGGACGACGAAGGTCTGGGCTTGGCGAAATGGATTGGAGTGGGGAACCGGGTGAACCTGGAGTTTCACACGCTGATCGAGTACCTCGCGGAAGACCCGGAAACGTCCGTTATCGGAGTATTTCTAGAAGGAAGCGCAGATCCTCGCGCGCTCTTGGCCGCCGTCGCGGCGGCGACTCGCAGCAAGCCGGTGATTGTGTATAAAGGCGGCGCCGGCGCAGACGCGGATCGGGTCACCGTTACGCACACCGGAGCCCACGCGGGTTCGGATCGAATCTGGCGAGGGGCTCTGAAACAAGCCGGCGCGCAAATGGTCTCGTCATCCTCCGAGATGATCTCAGTATGCAAAGCGCTCTCGGTGGGTAAACGGCCGAAAGGGAAAAGGTTAGGGATTTTCACTCATACTGCGGGCCCCAGTATTGTTGCTTGGGACATACTCAGGCGAGAGCCTGGGTGTGTGCTGCCGGAGCTTCAGGAAAAGACCATTCAGAGGATCGCACAAATCCTCGGACCCACGGTTCCCGTGGTGTACAAGAACCCGGTGGACGGCGCGGCCGGGGCTTTCCTTAGCCAACCGTTCCACGACATTGCCGAAGCTTTGCTCCAGGATACATCTGTGGATGCTCTTCTCGCGATTTTTTGCGAGCACAAGAACTGGCCTTACCCTTCCGGCGCTCTCGTGGACCTGGCTCATCAATATCCTCAACCCATCGTAGCGTGCTTCATCGGCTCGTACCGGAAGATCGATCCGGACCGTTCCAAGCTCCATCAAGCCGGCGTCCCAACCTACGTGCTCCCGGAAGACGCGGCTGTGGGAATGCAAGCGCTCCTGAGAACCGTGGACTCCTCATGGTAACGTGGCTGATTTTTTGGGCGCCTGGTATAACTTTTTTTCCGCTTGGGCGTCATAACGTTCAGATGTGAGGGGATGTCCTCGCGCATTGGTAATGGGGAACCAAATCACATTCGGTATGGCCAAGGCCCAATCAATTGAAAGGATTGGTTTAACATGGAATCGGAGCAAGTCTGGGCCCCAGCAAGGGGGTGGCGCGTTCTTATTTCCGCCTTTTTCATTTTTGTTTCGTTAGGGGTGGTGCCTCAGCCGTCTTCAGCGACCTCCGAGCGGACTGCGTCGGTCGAAGCAGTAGAGGGCCAGGCGGAAATCCCTGGAGAAGGCGAAGGAGCCCAAGAACCGTTGCGAGTAGGCCACCTGGTAAGCACATGGCAAACGGTGACGACCGGGCAAGATGGAAAGTTGTTGCTTCGATGGGACCTAGGAATTGTGAGTTCTCAGGGGGCCCTTTCAACGCTTTTCTTGTCGTCCCGGGCCGCCAACGGAGGAGAGGTCCAAGACTTCCAGCTTGTGGAAGGAGTGCTGCGCGTTTCCACCGATGATCGAAAAAGCAGCCCAACCGGCCCCTATAGCGTGACTACGCCTATTGCGCTCATCCAGCCGGTTTCTTCAGCGGAACCGGTGGATTTCATCGTCGAGACATACGACCCGTCCTCGACCGTGGTCACGGTGCTACGGGGTCAGGTGGAAGTGAAAAACCTTTCTGTGGAAGGCGCGGCCGGGAGAGTTGTTCAATCATGCCGGTCCGTGCAAATTAAGGAAGGGAAGGCCGATACTCAGCCCCTGGAAGTGTACGCGGAAGACGCGGAGCGGCTCATGACCGCGGCCACGATCCCCGGATCGCTCGCGGCTCGTCTCGACGCGTGTCCCTCCCGTGCGGCGGCCGCAACGCCGCCGGTTGAGCCGCCCATGACGGCTCAGCCCGCGCCGCCGCACTATGTGCAAGAAGACTACCTGTACGACCCGTATCCGTTCGACGACATACGTGTCTATCCGCCACCTACCGCCGGCGCAGGCATTGTGGTCTTCATCCCTACGATCGGAGAGTGGATCATACCCTATGATGTCTACCGAACCTGGGGAGTGGGTCCGGACCTGATCGGGGTCTGTGTTCGGCGGATGCTCCTGGACCAGGCCCTTTACTACGATCATTACTACTGGAATTACTACCGGGTGCGACAAGCGGAACTGTATCGAATGGCTTATTTCGGCCAGCTTGCCCGCGACCGGGGCACATTGCGTCGGGTCCTGCGGGAACTCGATGACTTGCGCATTCGACAGGACTGGATGGCTCGGCGAATCCATCGCCTCGAACATCGAGTCAGAGATCTCGCGAGAGAGGAAGGCCGCCTGCCCGCGCGAGCTCGGATGAATCTGGTCAACGCGATTGCCAGCAATTTCGACGGGCAAAAAAATCTCCATGTGAGCCAGAAATTCCGGCAAGGGCTGAGAAACCGCATTGAGGCGCAAGGCCGCTTGGCGAGCCTTGCGGGGCAGGAGGTGTTTGCGCTTCGATCTCGGCTCTCCGAAGAGCGTGACCCCCTGAGGCGCGCCGCGATGAGAAACGAACTCACCGATGCGCGCAGAGTCATGGCCGAAGGCAAGATGCCGATCCCGGCTAAAGACCGGAACATGACAACCTTGGTAAACGAGATCTCGCGCGAGCAGGACCCGAGGAAAAGGGAAGACTTGCAGAGACAGGCGCTCAAACAGCTCGGAGGGCCTCAGCCGTCCCAGACGGATCTTTTCGCGCAGGAAAACCTAAACAAGCTCCAACGGGAATTGACGCGGTACCCTAACCCTCGGGCCGTGCCGCAACTGGAAAAGCAGCTCACGGAATTGAAACAAGCGGTTGAAACCCGCAGAACCGCCGATGCAACTAAGGACAAAGTCGATTTGACGCTCTCACAGGCCGCGGAGTCTAAAGATCCGGAGGCCCGGGGAAAACTATTGCAGCAAATCAAGCAACTTGCCCCGCCAGTGGCTGCCGCGGGCGCAGGACTGCTGCCGCGAGTGCTGGAACAGCAGCGTCTCCAGAATCAGCTTGCTGTGGAGGACGACCGCCGGAAGCGGGAAGAGCTCCAACGACGTCTCCAAGAGGGGCTGAAGAAGCCTCCTGCGCTTGCAATTCAACCTACGGAGCCGACGCGAAAGCCACCGGATAAGACGTCACTTCCTTCCGCGCAACAACCGCCTCAGCCCGCGGATCAAATCCTACGCACGGAGCAAGACCGGCAGCGTTTACAGGAACAGAGACGCCAAGCTGACCAGATGCGTCTTCAACAGGAGGATACGGCCCGTAAGGCAGCAGAGGAGCGCCGGCGACTGGAAGAGCTGAAGCGACAAGAAGCGGAAAGAGCCCAGATCCAACGACGACAGCAGGACGAAGCAGCTCGCCAGGCCGAGCAGGCTCGGCGGCAGCAGGAAGACTCGGCTCGCAAGGCTGCGCAGGAGCGGCAGAAACTGGAGGAACAGCGGAGAAGAGAGGCTGAAAGGGCTCAGATTCAGCGCCAACAACAGGAACAAGCTGCGCGCCAGGCTGAACAGGCGCGGCGTCAACAGGAGCAAGCGGCTCGGCAAGCGGAGCAGGTCCGTCGCCAGCAGCAGGAGCAGGCGCAAAGGGAGCAGTTGCGTCGTCAGCAACAAGAACAGGCTGCACGGCAGGCGGAACAAGCGCGCCGACAGCAGCAAGACCAAGCTGCGCGGCAAGCTGAACAGATACGACGTCAGCAGCAACAACAGCAGGCTGCGCGCCAGGCCGATCAAGCGCGGCGGCAACAGGAACAAGCGGCTCGACAAGCCCAGCAAGCCCAACAATTGAGGCAGCAGCAACAACAGCAGCAGGCCGCCCAGGCGCGACAGCGTGCGGAAGAAGAGAAGAGACGACAAGCTGAACAGGCGCGCAGACAACAGGAGGACGCCGCGAAGCAGGCGGAACGGTCAAGAAGATAGGGCCTGGGAAAGCGCCTGCCGACTGCGTATCCGAAGGGGCGTGAATTGGGATGGGCGCCATAGACTCGGGACCTGGTCTGCGGTCTGCAATTCTTTTTCAACTACATGAGAGCGGAAATGCTTTTATGGTGTTTCCCAGGGATGATGGCCTATTCATCACGCGTCACCCCTGAGTGCGGCGGGGTCAATCCCGCGAAACGCAGGACGGGATGCCGCCTTCCGCCCGAATGACTGTATCAGGCTACCTCGAATCGGACAAGACGTTCGACGAGGGGCATAGAGGTGGAGAGAGGCGAATCGTATCTTCACGGCAACGTTATTCGGCGATCTTGACCCCATTCCCGCCCTTGGAGAGGATTTCTTCCACAAACTTACGTGCGCGGGCGGGAAGGGTTTCCATGTTGTCGGAGGGACGAGCGGGCGTGCCCCCGATGGAGACCGAAAGACCGATATTCCCCTCCTCCGTGGTCACTGAAAATTGCGCCATCCGGGCTCGCACGCGGTCTCCGACGATCCAGAGTTGTGGTTCCAGCGCGTAGGGAAGAATGGCAATGAATTTGTGTCCTGTCCAGCGGGCTATTACATCCGACCCTCGCAGGATCTTGGAGAGTTCCGCGCCGGCCAACCTGAGCGCCCGATCCTGCGCCGCAACGCCGTGTTTGGAAGCAAGATGGGACAAGCCGTCCAGATGAACGAGCAAAATCCCGAAATCGCCCTGGTACCTTCTCATTTCATCGAGTCTTGCTCGTAAGGCCACCTCCGCCTGGCGTCTGCTCCCAACGCCGGAAACCGGGTCAAACAGCGCCATTGCAGCGTAATTGCCGGCGTCGTGGCTTTCTATCCCAGCGGCAAGGGATTCGCTGAACACCATTGCCCAGTCGGTAACATCACCCTGTTCATCCGCAAAGGTGACCGTCCGCAAGTTCACGGCCACAAGGTACCCGGAGGCGTGCTGAATATAGACTCCTTTTTCGCATGACCCGGTTGCTTCTTGAGCCTCGTCAAGGGGACAGAGAGCGGTTTTGCATAGTTCTCGGCCATCCGGCCCGCGACCTTTAAAGATCTCTTCGCAGGTGAGGACGTTCTCCACTTCTTCCCTCTTGTGCCCTGTAATCTGCTCGGCCGCAGGGTTCCAGCGCCGGATGATCCGATCCTTGTCACCGACAGCGACTCCGTCACTGACGCGGCGAAGCACGGACTCGTACATTTCAGGATCCCATGCCATGGCGGAACTCTATTCGATGGGTATTCGGGCAGCTTCCTTCTTTTGTCGGGCCTCTTTCTCATCAGGCATGGGGGGTCCGAAGAAGACGCTGCGAAATCCGCTCTGAAATTCTTGCAGACCTCTCTTGAAATGCGCCGCCCCGGTCATGACATCGGAAGGCTTGGGAAGCGCTTTCCTCACCACCAGAGTCATGGCGCCCGCAACAAGAAAAGCCGCACCGACTAAACGAGTGACGATTCCATGCGATTCCATGCTTCTCTCCGAT